>WBZM01000823.1_pt1 | contig 36622 bp, 31 predicted proteins | sample 5204271 | NCBI WGS metagenome assembly WBZM01 (sample SAMN12344346, study PRJNA552823) | activated sludge metagenome | biome: Activated sludge suspended growth; feature: Nitrification reactor; material: Wastewater; isolation source: activated sludge from nitrification reactor of wastewater... | reverse complement strand
CTTGTTCGGGTTGTCGGGAACCAGGGTGTCGAGCGAGAAATCGAGCCGGTCAGCCGGATCCTGCGAGGGTAGACGAGGCGGCTTTTCGCGGTTGTTCGAGGGCAGGAAGCTGATGAAGCGGCGCAGCATCATCAGCGCCTCCACATCGTTCTCGAAAGCGAGGTCGGCCACGCCCGACTTGGTCGTGTGCGTCACGGCGCCGCCGAGTTCTTCCGAGGTCACGTCTTCGTGCGTCACCGTCTTGACCACTTCCGGGCCGGTGACGAACATGTACGACGAGTCCTTGACCATAAAGATGAAGTCGGTCATCGACGGGCTATAGACTGCGCCGCCGGCGCAGGGGCCCATGATCAGCGAGATTTGCGGGATCACTCCGGATGCGAGGACGTTGCGCTGGAAAACCTCGGCGTACCCGGCCAGCGAGGCGACACCTTCCTGGATGCGCGCTCCGCCCGAGTCGTTCAAGCCGATCACCGGCGCCCCGACCTTCATCGCATGGTCCATGACCTTGCAGATCTTCTCGGCGTGCGCCTCGGAGAGCGAGCCGCCGAATACGGTGAAGTCCTGCGAAAAAACGAACATCAACCGACCATTGATCGTGCCGCAACCGATGACCACGCCGTCGCCCGGGACGGACTGGTCGGCCATGCCGAAGTCGGTGCAGCGATGTTCCATGAACATGTCCCATTCTTCGAATGAGCCGCTGTCGAGCAAGAGCTCGATCCGTTCACGGGCAGCCAGTTTGCCCTTGCTGTGCTGGTTGTCGATGCGTTTCTGGCCACCACCCAGACAGGCCGCCGCGCGCTTTTCTGCAAGCTGGCGAATGATGTCATGCATAAGTTCTACTCCCTAACGGTCGCGTCAATCAGAACTACTCAAACAAGTCGGAGGTTTCTGCGATTCGTACAATTCGTGCATTCAGTGATGCAGATAGGCCAACAGGCGTGCGGCAGCCGCGCCGGGTGTCGTCCGTCCCTCAGCGACATCGGTCGCCATCGCTGGCAGGGCAGCGCGGACGGCTGGATGAGAATGAAAATGGTGGCGCAAGCCGGAGTCGATCAGGTTCCACATCCAGTCGACGGCTTGCCGGCGGCGTTTTGCGTCGAACTCTCCGCTTGCCATCATCGTTGTCCGGTAGCGCTCGATCTCGCTCCAGAACTCGACGATGCCACGTTTGGCCAGGGCGCTGACGGTGAGCACCGGCGGGCGCCAGTTGGGGCTGCTGCTGCGCAGCATGGTCAGCGCGGCGCGCATCTGACCGCGCGCAAAGGCCGCTGCACGCTCGTCGATGTCAGCCTTGTTGAAGACGACGAGGTCAGCAATCTCGACGATGCCCTTCTTGATCGCCTGCAGGTCGTCGCCGGCGTTGGGCAACTGCAGCAAGACAAAGACATCGACCATGCCGGCGACGGTCGTCTCCGATTGGCCGACACCGACGGTTTCGACGATGATCACATCGAATCCGGCAGCTTCGCAGACGAGCATCGCTTCACGCGTTTTGTCGGCGACTCCGCCGAGCGATCCGGCTGAGGGGCTGGGCCGGATGAACGCCTCGTCGCGCTGGCAAAGCATTTCCATACGCGTCTTGTCGCCGAGAATCGAACCCCCGGAAACCGACGACGAGGGGTCTACCGCGAGCACCGCAACGCGCCTGCCGGCTTCGATCAAATTGATCCCGAGCGTTTCGATGAAGGTCGACTTTCCGGCGCCCGGCGCCCCCGAGATGCCGACGCGTATTGTTCGTCCGGTATGCGGCAACAAAGCGGCGAGCACTTGGCGCGCGCGCCGCTGATGATCGCTGCGGGTGGATTCGACGAGCGTGATCGTCTTCGCCAGCGCTCGCCGATGCCCCCTGAGCACCCCATCGACCAGATGCTGGTCGGCATGCGCCAAGCCGGCGGCGGCTCCGCCGCCGGCAGACTTGCTGCTGCTCAGATCCATGATCGAGACCGTGCGGCTAGGCTGGAACCTGTGCGCGCGCCTTGCGGATCTCCTCGAGTACGGTCATCGCCGAATCCTCAATGCGGGTTCCCGGACCAAAGATGGCTTTCGCCCCCGCCTGGAAGAGGAAGTCATAGTCCTGTGCCGGAATGACCCCACCGGCAAAAACGATGATGTCGTCCGCGCCCTGCGCCTTCAGCGCCTTGACCAGGGCCGGCAGCAAGGTCTTGTGGCCGGCTGCCAACGAGGAGACGCCAACCGCATGTACGTCGTTTTCGATCGCCAGCCGCGCAGCCTCTTCCGGAGTCTGGAAGAGCGGCCCGACATCGATATCGAAACCGAGGTCGGCAAAGGCGGTGGCGACCACCTTGGCACCGCGGTCGTGCCCATCCTGACCGAGCTTGGCGATCATCACGCGCGGCCGCCGGCCTTCGTCTTCGTTGAACTTGGCGATTTCGGCTTTCAGCTTCTCCCAGCTCGACATGCCTTCGACGACCGCACCGTACACCCCGGAGACCGTCTGCTGCGTCGCGCGGAAGCGCCCGAAGATCTTTTCCAGCGCATCCGAAACCTCGCCGACGGTAGCCCGCAAGCGCATGGCCTTGACCGTGAACTCGAGCAGGTTGCCTTCTCCGGTTTCGGCGCAGCGAGTCAGGTCGGCAAGTGCCGCATCGACCGCTGCGCTGTCGCGCGCTGCGCGTACCTGCGCCAGACGGGCGACCTGCGCTTCGCGCACGGCGTTGTTGTCGATGTCGAGAATGTCGATCTCCGCCTCCTTGGCCAGCTTGTACTTGTTGACCCCGACGATCACGTCCTTGCCTGAGTCGATGCGTGCCTGTTTGTCGGCCGCGCAACCTTCGATCTTCATTTTCGCCCAGCCGGATTCAACGGCGTGCGTCATGCCGCCCATCGCCTCGACTTCTTCGATGATCTTCCAGGCTTCGTCGACCAGATCCTGCGTCAGCCTTTCCATCATGTACGAGCCCGCCCATGGATCGATGACATTCGTGATGTGCGTCTCCTCCTGGATGATGAGCTGCGTGTTGCGCGCGATGCGGGCAGAGAACTCGGTTGGCAGCGCGATCGCCTCGTCCAGGGCGTTGGTGTGCAGCGACTGCGTGCCGCCAAAAACCGCCGCCATCGCCTCGATGGCCGTCCGTACAACATTGTTGTACGGGTCCTGTTCGGTCAGCGACCAGCCGGAAGTCTGGCAGTGCGTACGCAGCATCATCGACTTCGGGCTCTTCGGCGAGAATTCCTGCATGATCTTCCACCAGAGCAGGCGAGCCGCGCGCAGCTTGGCGACTTCGAGGTAGAAGTTCATGCCGATGGCAAAGAAGAAGGAGAGTCGCCCGGCGAATTCATCGACATCTAGACCGGAAGCCAGTGCGGTCTTGACGTACTCGCGACCGTCGGCCAGCGTAAACGCGAGCTCGAGCGCTTGCGTCGCGCCGGCTTCCTGCATGTGATAGCCGGAGATCGAGATCGAGTTGAACTTCGGCATGTGGTGTGCCGTGTAACCGATGATGTCGGAAATGATCCGCATCGACGGCTTGGGCGGATAGATGTACGTGTTGCGGACCATGAACTCCTTGAGGATGTCGTTCTGGATCGTGCCCGACAGCTTCTCTTGAGCGACGCCCTGTTCTTCAGCGGCGACGATGTAGCCGGCGAGAATGGGCAGAACGGCACCGTTCATCGTCATCGAGACCGAGATCTTTTCCAGCGGGATGCCGTTGAACAGGATCTTCATGTCTTCGACCGAGTCGATCGCCACGCCGGCTTTGCCGACGTCGCCGGTGACGCGCGGATGATCGGAGTCATAGCCACGGTGCGTGGCCAGGTCGAAGGCGACCGAGATGCCCTGGCCGCCGGCTGCGAGAGCCTTGCGGTAGAAGGCGTTCGACGCCTCGGCAGTGGAGAATCCGGCGTACTGGCGGATCGTCCACGGCCGCACGGCGTACATCGTCGCTTGTGGGCCGCGCACAAAGGGCGCCAGTCCGGGCAGCGTATCGCTGTACGGCAGGCCTTCGACATCCTTCTTGGTGTACAGCGGCTTGACGACGATCCCTTCCGGGGTGACCCAGTTGAGTGCCTCGACGTTGCCGCCGGGTGCCGACTTGGCGGCAGCTTTCTTCCAGGCGTCGAGGTTGGCAAAATCTTGTGGCGCAGCGTTGTTCGCGTTGGACATGACGGACCTTTCACGAAATCTGTGGAATGAGGCGTTGCTCGCTTCACTGTGGGGGGGGAAATCGCGCCGCCCGAAGGGCAGGGCCGGTTCGCATTCGGCGAGATTAGCGCTTGACACCCCGCCCGACGAATAATACTGTATCCATAATTATGAAGGCAAGTTCCAATGCTCACGCTTAGCAATTTGGTAGATGGATTGCCATGTGTCCGAGTCGTATAGCGCAAACGGCGCTCTACCAGGAAGTTGCCGAGCGCTTGCGGCAGCGGATTTTCGCGCACGAACTGCAGCCCGGCGTGCGGATTGACGAACAGGCACTGACGATCGACTATGGCATCAGTCGAACGCCGCTGCGCGAGGCCTTGAAGGTGCTCGCTGCGGAAGGGCTGGTCACCTTGAAGCCGCGGCGTGGCTGCTTCGTGACCGAACTGTCCGAGCAGGATCTCGATGAAATCTTTCCCCTGATGGCGATTCTCGAGGGCCGTTGTGCGCTTGAAGCGACGGCCAAGGCGCAAGCGCGCGAAATCGCCAGCCTCGAGCAGATCCATCGAGAGCTTGAGGGTTTCGCCGAGACCCGCCAGATCGAGCGCTTCTTCGAACGGAACCAGGAGTTTCACGCGCGCATTCAGGACATGGCCGGCAACCGCTGGTTGCGGCAGACGGTGCGCGATTTGCGCAAGGTACTGAAGCTGACGCGTCTGCTCTCGTTGAGTATCGAAGGGCGGCTGGAGCAATCGCTCGCCGAGCACGAGCAGATCCTGGCGGCGATCAAGGCGGGCGACGGCATGCTTGCCCAGAGCCTGATGCACGATCATATTCTCTCAGTTCGTCATGCCTTGGCGAGAAGCCATGTCGAAGTCGAGGCGAACCGGTGAGCGGCACGATCGTCACTGCGCGCGCAGGGGCTGTGGCGACGGTCACCCTGTCGAATCCGGGCAAACGCAATGCGCTCGATCTGGCGATGTGGCGGAGTTTGCGCCAAGCGGTAGAGGCTCTGTCGGCCGATGATGAACTGCGTTGCCTGTTGGTGCGCGGTGAGGGTCGGGAAGCCTTTGCCGCGGGCGGCGACATCGAGGAGTTCCGTGTTCAGCGCGACACGGTCGACCGGGCGATGTCTTATCACGCCACCGCCGGTGCTGCGCTGGCGGCGCTCCATGACTTCGGAAAACCGACGATTGCGCTGATCGAGGGCGCCTGCATGGGTGGTGGCCTGGAGATCGCCGCGCAGTGCGATCTGCGCATTTGCGGTGTCTCGGCCCGCTTCGGGGTGCCGATCAACCGCCTGGGTTTCTCGATGTACCCCGGCGAAATGGAAGGTCTCCTGCGCCTGCTGGGCAGCGCAACAATGTGCGAACTTCTGCTCGAGGGGCGGATTCTCGACGCGTCGGAGGCCTTGGCGAAAGGTCTGGTGACGCGGGTCGTAGCCGACGACGAGGTGCTTGGCGAGGCTTACGCTTGCGCCCGGCGTATCTGCGCTGGCGCACCATTGGTGGCGCGGTGGCACAAGCAGTGGATTCGCCGCTTGCAGCAGGGCTTGCCTTTGAGCGAAGACGAGCAGCGCGCGTCCTTTGCCTTCCTGTACACCGAAGATTATCGCGAAGGACTGAACGCGTTCATCGAAAAACGGACGCCGGAGTTTCGCGGGCGCTGAGTCGGTGCCGCGCGCTCGCCGCTCAGGCGAAGATGCCCCAGGACATCTTCGCCGCGAGCAGAATCAGAATTCCCGCAAAAAGCCGTTTCAGCGTCCTGACCGGCAGGCGGTGGGCGAGACTGGCGCCGAGCGGCGCGCTCAGCATGCTCGCCGGGACGAGCCAGATGAAGGCCGGCAGGTAGATGTAGCCCAGGCTCCAGGCCGGCAGCCCGGGCTGCTCCCAGCCGTTGACGATGTAGCCCAGCGAGCCGCCGAGCGCGATCGGAAAGCCGACCGCTGCCGAGGTACCGATTGCATTTTGCACGCGCACATTGCACCAGGTCAGGAAGGGCACGGTGAGCGATCCACCGCCGATCGCGACCAGCGCCGAGATCGCGCCTATGCCGGTGCCGACAGCCAGGACACCGCCGGTGCCCGGCAGCTCGCGCGAGGGCTTGGGTTTGATATCAAGGATCATCTGCAGGGCAATCAGGCAGACGAAACCAGTGAAGAACAGAGCGAGCGGCCGGGCGGGCACACTGGCGGCGAACAAGGTGCCGAGCAAGGTGCCGAGGAGAATTCCGGGCGTGATCTGGGCCACCACGGGCCACAACACGGCGCCGTGGCGGTGATGCGCACGCAGGCTGGCCAGCGCAGTGAACAGGATGGTCGCCATCGACGTGCCCAGCGCGAGATGCAGGACCTCGGTGGCCGGAAACGCAGCTTGCGCGGCAAACATCAGGGTCAAGGTCGGAACCATGACGAGCCCCCCGCCGATTCCCAGCATTCCGGCAAAAAAGCCGGTAAACACACCGAGGGCCGTGTAGGCCAGCCACCAGATCAAGTCGAGCTCCCGTCGCGTTCAGCGTGCGCTGCAAAAGCATCATGATCGCACGCTTTGCCGCCGGGCAAGCAAGCGCCCGGCGACCTAACGGGCGAAGACTTCGTCGAGCATGCGCTCGACGCCGATCTGCCAGGCGGGCAGCGTGAGGTCGAAGCTCTGCCGCAGCTTGCTGGTCTCGAGCCGCGAGTTGTGTGGCCGCATGGCGGGCAGCGGATAGGCCGAAGTGGGGACCGCTTCGATCGCTTCGGGCGCGACGCGGATTTCCCGGCCAGCCTGGCGCGCGTACTCGATGACGTGTAGCGCGTAACCGTGCCAGCTTGTTTCGCCGCTCGCCGCCAGGTGGTAAAGGCCGGCCAGTTCCGGGCGATCGCGCAAGCTGCGCACGACTTGCGCCGTGACATCGGCCAACAGTTCGGCGCCGGTTGGCGCTCCGAACTGATCGGCAACGATCTGCAGGCGTTCGCGCTCGCCGGCTAGGCGGAGCATCGTGTGGGCGAAATTGCTGCCGCGCGCCGCATAAACCCAGCTTGTGCGCAGCACCAGGTGTTTGCGCCAGGTGGCGACAGCGTGTTCGCCGGCCAGCTTGGTACGCCCATAGACGCTCAGCGGGTTCGGTTGATCGGTCTCGCGCCAGGCGCTCTCGCCGCTCCCGTCAAAGACGTAGTCGGTCGAGTAATGCACCAGCCAGGCGCCCAGGCGTGCAGCTTCCTCGGCGAGTACGGCGGGTGCCTGCGCATTGATCGCCGCGGCCAGTTCCGGCTCGCTTTCGGCGCGGTCGACGGCGGTGTACGCAGCCGCATTGACAATCAGATCGGGTTCGACCTGACGCACGCAGGCGGCGAGCCCGGCCGGATTGGTGAAGTCGCCGCACAGCGCGCCATCGCCTTCATGATCGAGCGCGACGATTTCCCCCAGCGGCGCCAGGCTGCGCTGCAGCTCCCAGCCGACCTGCCCGCGCTTGCCGAAAAGCAGGATTCTCATGCTTGTCGCTGGCTGTAATTTTTCGCCAGCCAGTCGCGGTAAGCGCCGGATTGCACATCCTTCACCCATTGCTGATTGGCCAGGTACCATTCGACGGTGAGGCGGATGCCGCGCGCAAAGCTGTGTGCTGGCTGCCAGCCGAGTTCGGCTTCGATTTTGCGCGCGTCGATTGCGTAACGCCGGTCGTGCCCTGGCCGGTCGGCAACGTAGGTGATCTGCTCGCGATACGGTTTGCCGTCGATGCGCGGGCGCAGTTCATCGAGCAAGGAGCAGACGGCATGCACGATCTCGATGTTGGGTTTTTCGTTATTGCCGCCGACGTTGTACGTTTCGCCCGGGCGACCGGCCGCGAGCACGCGACGGATCGCACTGCAGTGGTCCTTGACGTACAACCAGTCGCGGATCTGGCGACCGTCGCCGTACACCGGCAGCGATTTGCCCGCGAGCGCGTTGACGATGAGCAAGGGAATCAGCTTTTCGGGGAAATGAAAGGGTCCGTAGTTGTTCGAGCAGTTGGTTGTCAGAACGGGTAGACCGTAGGTGTGGTGGTAGGCCCGGACGAGATGATCGCTCGCCGCTTTGCTGGCGGAATACGGGCTGTTCGGTTGATAGCGATGCTCTTCGGTGAAGGCGGGCGCAGCGGCCGTCAGCGAGCCGTAGACTTCGTCGGTGGACACGTGCAGGAAACGGAAGGCCTGCCGGGCATCGGCCGGCAACGCCGACCAGTACGCACGCGTTGTCTCGAGCAGGTGAAACGTGCCGACGACGTTGGTCTGGATAAAGTCTTCCGGCCCGTGAATCGAACGATCGACGTGCGACTCGGCGGCGAAGTTGATCACCGCGCGTGGTTGGTATTGCGCCAGGAGGCTCGCCGTCAGGTGCGGGTCGCCGATGTCACCGTGCACGAAGAGATGCCGCTCGTTCCCGTCCACGCTGGCCAGGTTGGATCGGTTGCCAGCGTAGGTCAGCTTGTCGAGATTGATCAGTGGCTCGTCGTTGTCGGCCAGCCAGTCGAGAACAAAGTTTGCGCCGATGAAGCCGGCGCCGCCGGTAACCAGAATCATGCCAAATCCTTAGCCGCAAAGCCTGGTTTGCAGGGAAGATCAAGCGGGAAGCGTACGACTTGCGCGGCGCTGCCTGCCTCGCCGGTCTATCGCCCGTAGCTATCCTGTAGACGGACGATATCGTCCTCGCCGAGATAGCTGCCGGATTGCACCTCGACGATTTCCAGGTCGATCTTTCCGGGGTTTGCCAGCCGATGGACGACGCCGAGCGGGATGTAGGTCGATTGGTTTTCCGCCAGCAGCAGCGACTCGTCACCGCGCACGATGGCCGCCGTTCCCCGGACGACGACCCAGTGTTCCGCGCGGTGGTGATGTTTTTGCAGGCTGAGGCTGGCACCCGGTTTGACCAGAATCCGCTTCACCTGATAGCGCGGGCCGTTGGCAATACCCTCGTAGCTTCCCCAGGGCCGGTGCACGATATGGCGGAATTCGGTCTCGGCGCGCGCGCCGCGCTTCAATTCGTCGACCAGCGTCTTGACATCCTGAGCCTTGGCTTTGTCGGCGACGAGAACCGCGTCAGGCGTCGCAATCACGACCAGATCCCGGACGCCGACCGTGGTGAGCAAGCGGCCTTCGGAGAGCAGCACGCAGTTCTCGGTGTCGACGCTATGCACGTCGCCGCGCAGCGTGTTGCCATGGCAGTCGCTCTGGCCGAGCGCGGCGAGCGCATCCCAGGCGCCGATGTCGTTCCAGCCGGCATCGAGCGGAATGACCACCCCACGGTCGGTCTTTTCCATCACCGCGTAGTCGATCGAATTCGCCGGGCTGGAGCTGAAAGCGGTCGGCTCAAGGCGCAGAAAGTCGAGATCACGCTGGGCAGCGGCGACTGCGCGGTCTACGCATTGGCGCATCTCGGGGGCAAAGACGCCGAGCGCTTCGAGGAAGCTGTCGGCGCGGAAGAGGAACATGCCGCTGTTCCAGTAGTAGTCCCCCGAATGCAGATAGGACTCGGCGCGCTCCTTGTCGGGCTTCTCGACGAAGCGGTCGAGCAGGTAGCCGCCGGTCACCGGTTTGCCACGGCGAATGTAACCGTAGCCGGTCTCCGCCCGATCGGGGACAACGCCGAAAGTCACCAGGTCGCCGCGACTGGCATACGGCAAGGCCGCTGCAACTGCCGCCCGGAAAGCGCCGACATCGGCGATCACGTGGTCCGAGGGCAGCACCAGGAGCACCGGGCAGGTGTTCAGTCCCTGTGCCTCACGCAGCGCGTGCAGCGCGGCGGCAGCGACGGCAGGTGCCGTGTTGCGCGCCGCCGGTTCAAGCAGAATGTCCGCCTTCAGGCCAATTTCGAGGAGTTGCTCGGCGACCAGGAAGCGGTGGTGCTCGTTCGCCACCACGATCGTTGTCCCGACTCCGGGCACGCCGTCAAGTCGGCGCAGCGTATTCTGCAGTAAGGAAAACTCGTCGGCCAGGCGGAGGAACTGTTTTGGGTAGTGCGTTCGCGAGAGCGGCCAAAGACGGGTTCCTGACCCGCCGCAGAGAAGTACAGGACGAATCAGCGGAGAGTTCATGCGCGCATTTCCCTTCGGGGCAGAGCCGTCGCAGCATCAGTGGCTGCGCCAAAAAAGCAAATTATAGCGGCTCGTTCGACGGGCAGAGCAGCGCTTTTTCCGTCGCCAGTCATCATCTCCTATAATCGCGCTCTTTCGTCAGACGATTCCTCTGTCGCCGACCGGCACACCGATGCGCATTCTGTTGGTAAAAACCTCCTCGCTCGGTGACGTAATTCACAACCTGCCGGTGGTCAGCGATCTGCAGCGCGTCTTTCCGGCAGCCACTATTGCCTGGTGTGTCGAAGAGAGCTTTGCCGACATTCCGCGCCTTCACCCGGCGGTGACGCAGGTCATTCCAGTGGCTTGGCGGCGCTGGCGCAAGGCTTTGCGGCGACTCGACACCTGGCGTCAGATGGGCGACTTTCGACGGGCCATCGGCGCCGTCGAGTACGACATCGTGCTCGACACGCAGGGTTTGCTGAAGAGCGCTTTGATTGCCCGTCAGGCGCGCGGAAAGCGTTGCGGTTACGCCGCCGAAGCGGCGCGCGAACCGCTCGCAGCACGCTTTTACGATGCCACCTTCGTCATCCCGCGCAACGCGCACGCTGTTCTGCGTAACCGCTGGCTGGCTGCCGCTGCCTGTGACTACCCGGTCGACCTGCCGCTCGACTACGGAATTTGCGCGCCGACCGACGAGCTGCCCTGGCTGCACGGCGAACGGCCGGTCGTTCTGTTCACCGCGACGAGCCGCGACGACAAGCTGTGGGACGAGGAAAACTGGTGTGCCCTCGGGCAGGGCATGGTGGCGCGCGGCCTGACGCCGGTCCTGCCGGCAGGTGGTGCCAGCGAACGGCGGCGGGCCGAGCGAATTGCAGCGGCGCTTGCCGGTGCGCTGGTGCCGCCGCCGCTGACGCTGCCCCAGATCGCTGGGCTGCTTGGCCGGGCCAGACTGGCGATCGGCGTCGATACCGGGCTGGCCCACCTGGCGGCCGCGATGAACGTTCCGGTGATCGCGATCTACGTCGCCAGTGAACCCGCGCTGACCGGCGTGCATGGACGCGGATTCGCCCGCAACCTCGGCCGGCCGGGGCATCCCCCCGCGGTGGCCGAAGTCCTCGCGCACGCTGATCAAGCCTTGCTCGTGAGCCAATGATGCAGTGCTCAAGACGGGCGGCGAGCCGAAGGGCCTGTCGGGAGCCTGCCCCACTGCTTGGTCGCGGCTTCCATTCGAGTCGGCTTGGCGGCCGACTCGGACGGTTGGCCCGTCGGCTGGCCGCGGCCTGCCAGCGATGAGCCGCTTGCTCTATGCGCTGTTGTTTTATCTGGCGATGCCTCTCGTCTGGCTGCGCCTCCTCTGGCGCGCCATCAGGCAAGCCGAATATCTGCAGCATCTCGGCGAACGGCACGGGCACTATCGGCAGCCGTCCGGGCGGCCGCTGATCTGGTTGCACGCTGTTTCAGTGGGCGAGACACGCGCCGCCGAACCCTTGATCGAAGCGCTGCTCGGGGACTACGCACAGCATGATCTGCTGCTCACCCACATGACGCCGACTGGGCGCGCCGCCGGCCTTGATCTGCTCAAGAAGCATCCCGGGCGGATCATCCAGGCCTACTTGCCGTACGACCTGCCACATGCCTGCCGACGTTTCCTCGACGTGTTTCAGCCGCGCGTCGGCTTGCTCATGGAGACCGAGATCTGGCCCAACCTGATGGCGGCCGCGCGCCAGCGAGGTGTGCCGATCGCCTTGGTGAACGCACGTCTTTCGCTTCGCTCGCAGCGCGCCTACGCACGCGTGCGTTGGCTGATCGAGCCGGCGATCGCGTCATTTGCCGTCGTTGCTGCGCAGACGGAAGCCGACGGCGAACGGCTGCGTGAGCTTGCTGCGCGCGAGGTTGCGGTCTGCGGCAATCTCAAATTCGACGTTACTCCGGCGGCGGAAAGGCTGGAACTGGGCGCCCGCTGGCGGCACGCGATTGGCCCTCGTCGGATCTGGCTGGTGGCCAGCACGCGCGAAGGCGAGGAAGCGCTGATTCTCGATGCCCTCGACGCAATCGCGCTGGCTGATCTACTGGTCGTCGTCGTGCCGCGCCATCCACAGCGCTTTGACGAAGTCGCCAGACTGCTCGAGCAGCGCCGACTGAGCTATCGACGACGCAGCTCGGGCGTGCTGCCGGATCCGGCGACGCGCGTCTGGCTCGGCGACAGCATGGGCGAGATGGCCGCCTACTACGCGCTTGCCGACATCGCGCTGATCGGCGGCAGCCTGCTGCCTTTTGGCGGGCAGAACCTGATCGAAGCGGCCGCTTGCGGATGCCCGGTCCTGGTCGGGGAACACACCTTCAATTTCGCGCAGGCGAGCCAGGATGCGGTCGCCTCTGGCGCTGCTCGGCGGGTGGCCGACGCACGACAGGCGGCGCTCGTCGTCGCTCAGTTGTTTGGTGAGCCAGGGGATGCCAGGCAGTCGCTGGACGCCATGCGCGCTGCCGCGATGCGTTTCAGCGCGGCACACCGCGGTGCAACCGCGCGCACGCTGGCGTTGATCCGCCCGCTTATCGAACCTCGAGCAGTGCGTTGATCTGTTCGAGGTCGGCTTCGCCGAGCGCGCCCACCGCGGCCTTCAGCTTCAGTTGCGCGAGTAGCGTATCGAGGCGCGCTTTCGCCAGGTCGCGCCGGGTGACATAGACCTGGTTTTCAGCGTTGAGAACGTCGATGTTGATCCGCACGCCGACCTCGTAACCGAGGCGATTCGACTCGAGCGAGCTGAGGCCGGAAACGAGTGCGGCTTCCAGTGCGCGCACCTGCGCCAAGCCGCTGACCACCCCGAGGTATGCTTGGCGCGCGTTGAGCGCCGAATTGCGGCGGGCATTGTCGAGCGCCGAGAGTTCGGCATCGCGCTTGGCGGCCGCTTCGCGCGTTCGCGAGTTGACCGCGCCACCCTGGAAAATCGGGATGTTGAGCTGCAAACCGAGTTGCCGCGTGCGCGTGTCGATCTCGCCAATGCCGAACTGGCCCGGGCTGCTGTTGGCCGAGTAGTTGGCCACCACGTCAAGGGTAGGATAGTGGCCGGCACGACTGACTTCGACCGCTCGTCCGGCCGCCTCTGCCGCCGCTTGCTGCGCCTGAACAAGAAAGCTGTCGCGCTCGGCCGCGTCGACCCACGGTTCCATGCTGGCCGGTTGCGGTGGCTGAACCACCGCTTTGTCCTTCAGCCGATTGAGTTCGCCGGGCTCATTGCCGATCAATGCACGCAGCGCATAGCGCTTGACTTCGAGTTCACTTTCGGCAGCGATCTCCTTCGCATGCGCGAGGTCGAAGCGCGATTGCGACTCATAAGTGTCAGTGATCGTCGCAGTTCCCACTTCGAAGTTCTTCTTGGCCTGTTCAAGCTGTTGGCCGATGGCCGTCTTTTCGGCCTGGACTGCGCGCAGGTTTTCGCTGGCGAACAAGACGTCGAAGTAGGCCTGCGCCACGCGCACGATCAGCTCCTGCCCGGCCTGCGCGAAAGTCGCCTCGGCCTGCATCACCAAGAGTTTGGCTTGGTCGTACTGGACCCAGTTTTGCCAGCGGAACAACGGTTGCGTCAGACTTGCGCCATAGCTGTTCGTGTTGTAGCGATTGCGATAGCTCTGCGTGGCGCTGCTGCCTCCCGGGCGGTAGTCGTAATGGCTGCCGTTCCAGTAGGTGCTGCCAGTTGCATTGACTGACGGCAACAGGCCGGCCAGGGCTTGCGGCAGCCGTTCGCGACCGGCTGCTGCCGTCGCGCGCGCGGCTGCGTACTGCGCGTCGTAGCTTAGGGCATCGCGGTAGACCTGCATCAGATCGGCGGCCAGCGCGCCGCTAGCCGCGCACAGGGCAGCCAGGCCGACAGCAAAGCGCACAGGGTTGGATTTGCTTGACATGACCTCGTCCGGTGCTTCGTGGCGTCGTTGCGAGCTAGAAGACAAAGCCCGTTTGCGGCTTCGCTCTCTTCAGTGGGGCGACGACGGTTTCGAACAGATTGATCGTGGTGAACGCCTTGTCGGCCGTCCGTGTGATCAGCTGCGCGCGCATCACCGGTGCTTCGCCAATGAAGGCGAGCAGCCGACCGCCGAGGCGGAGCTGTTGCAGGAAGGTCTCCGGCAGACGCGGGAGGCTCCCGGAAAGCACAATGACGTCGTAGGGCGAGGCGGAAGACCAGCCTTCCGACGCATCCCCGGTGTCGACCGTGACGTTGACGATTCGTGCCTGGCGCAGATTGCGCCGCGCGAGTTCAGCCAGGGCTGGATCGATTTCGACCGTATGCACGAACTCGCCGCGCGAAGCGAGGAGGGCTGCCATGTAGCCGCTGCCGGCTCCCACCTCGAGCACGACATCGGTGTTCCTGACCCCGACTTCTTGCAAGATGCGTGCTTCCATTTTCGGATGAAGCATCGTCTGCCCATGGCCGATCGGCAGTTCCAGGTCAGCAAAGGCGAGCGCCTTGTGAGCCGGAAGAACAAAATCCTCGCGTTTGACCACCGACAGCGCGGCAAGGACTTCCGGATCCAGCACCTCCCAAGGCCGGATCTGTTGCTCGATCATGTTGAAGCGCGCCCGCTCAATATCCACCGTTACCGTAGTCATTACCTTCCCCGTCAGCAGTTCAATGCCAGCACCGCCCGATATTCGTACCGCCCGGACATTATAGCGTGATCGGCCTGGGGTCGCGCGCAGGCCGCTGGCGATTCGATGCCGGGCGGGCAATACGGTCGGGGGTCGGGCAGTGCCGCCCGGGTCGTCGCGCGCAGTCGTCCGGGCGAACAAAAACGGCGCCTTTCGGGGCGCCGCTCTGCTCGTTGCCGGTTTGCCGGGCTACGCCGCAAGCGCCTTGATCTGCGCCGACAGGCGGCTCTTGTGGCGTGACGCTTTGTTCTTGTGAATGATCTTCTTGTCCGCAATGCGGTCGATGACGGCGACCGACTGCTGGTAAATGCCCTGCGCCGCCACCTTGTCACCAGCCACAATGGCTTTCTGTACGCGCTTTACGGCCGTGCGCAGGGTAGAGCGCAGGCTGGCGTTGTGGGCGCGTTGCTTGACGGCTTGCCGGGCGCGTTTGCGAGCTTGTGCGCTATTGGCCATGAATTCTTGTTCCTAAAAAACGCGTGGACGGGGTCGAAAGGGCGCGATTTTACACACCTGTAGCGCTCGACGCAAGGGAAACACACCCAAAACGAAAGGCGATCAGCAGCCCGGTTGTCCACCCACGTCCATCCCGTGCGAGCGGAAATGATCTGCCGCTCCAGGATTGAGCATGGATCGCTCGACCAGCCGCGGCGCAACGGGTGATCAGCGACGATCTGGTGGCCGTCCGCGTCGCCGTGCCTTCGCCCTGTCCTGCTGGGTTTCGTCACGGGAGTACCGCTCGCGCTACGTGGCCAGCAAGCAAGCCTTGTGCTGGACGAACTTGCTACATTGCAAGTTGTAAGCAATGATCCAAACGGCCGACGTCGTGCGCTTACCTCTCAGGAGTCGATGCGCAATGCGTGGCGATGCGTCCTTACCCCAGTTCGCCGGCGACAACAGCGAGCGAAGCCGCGTCGGGCAAGTGTGCGAGCTGCGCCAACATGTAGTCCTTGACGAAGGCCAGCAGTTCGTCGACGCGCTCTGCCGGCAGACCGATTTCGTCGGCGACGGCGTGCACGGCCGCCAGTTCTTCGGCGATCAGGCAGCCGTCGGCAAAAGCCACCATCAGGCAGGTAGCGATGACGAGTTCGCGCTGCTCGATCTGTGTAAACGTGGTTGTCAGATCGCCGCTCGAGTCGTTGTCGAGTAAGGCGGCGAAGTCTGGCCAGTGCGCCTCGCGGCCGGTTTCGTAGAATTGCCGGATGAGGGCGATTTCCTCGGCGGTGCGGGCGCCGTCGACGCGCGCAATGCGCAGCAGCAGGCGGGTGGCAGAGATCGTTTGCGCGGGGTTGAGTTGGGTGTCGACGAAATGGGGCAACATGGGCAGTTCCTTCAGGAGTTGATCTGGCGCCGGAATTCGGCGAGTCGGGTCTGCACGTCCTGCGCAGAGAGTGTGCGGAAGCGCTGGGGCAGGAGCGAGCGGCGCGAGGTTTCGGAGACGGCGAGCATTTCCATGTAGCGCAGCATCGCCGTTTCCTGAGGTGGCATGAAATCGCCGATTGCCTGGCCGAGGCGCTCGGCGTCGAGCGGCACGCCGGCGCGCTCGGCGAATTCTGCGGCAAGCAGAGCGACGGCTTCCAGGTCGGCGTTCGAGTAGCCTTCGAGCGCCGCACAGGCTTCCTCGATCGCTTCAGCGCTGAGCGTACAGGGGATGGCGTAACGCCGGAAGATGGCGGCGATGACGGCTGCTCTTTCGGCGGCCGTCTCGGCGTAGAAGAAGGGAATCTTGCGGTCGAGGCGGCCGGGTCGCTTGATGTCGCTGTCCAGTTTGTCGGGCCGGTTGGTCATCAGGATGAAGACGACCCGACCGCGGTTTTCCGGGTCGGACATGAACTCCTTGAGGCGTGCGATGACGCGTGAACCGGTGCCGCCGTCGCCATCTCCAGCCTGGTTGCCGAAGCTGCGGTCACCTTCGTCGATGACCAGCGCGATCGGTCCCATCGCCTTCACCGTCGCCAGCACGCGTTCGAGGTTGGCCTCGGTCGAACCCACCCATTTCGAGCGGAAGTTCTTCAGCGCGACGCCGGAAAGGCCGGCCTCGGCGAGAAAAGCCTTGATGACGAAGGTCTTGCCGGCGCCCATCGGGCCAACTGCGAGCAGCCCCATCGGGGCGCGGGCGCGCTCGCCGCTGCGGATCAGACGCGCGATGTCGAGCAGTTCACCCTTGATGTTGTCGTTGCCACCGACGGCGTCGAGGCCATGGCGGGGTTCGATGAACTCGATCAGGCCGGCGCATTCCTTCTCGATCAGCTCGCGCTTGCGGCGGCGCACGATGGCCATCATTTCGCTTGCCGGGTCGCCCGCTTCCGGCAGCGCACGCGTCGGGTCGACGAGTTGCCGAATCTCGTCCGGCGTCATGCCGGCGGTGATCGCCGCCAGCTTCTCGGCCCGCGCGGCGGCATTCGGGCTGCCCGCCAGCAAGTCGGCAATCAGTTTGCGCCGCTGTGTTTCGCTCAGGCCCTGTGGCGCTTCGCTGGCGACGATGCTGGCGAGCTGGATCAGGCGCAGGCCGGCCGTCTGGTCGGCCAGCAGGTCGGCCTCGGCCGGCGGCAGGCGCGGCGCGTAGTGCCCGATCGCCGTGCGGCGCTCGGTCCGGTCGGGCATCGGCAGTTCGAGCGCGACGATGCGCGGGTGGGTGAGCAGCGCCGGGCTGATGTCGGCCAGCGACTCGCTGACCAGAATGACGACGTTGTCGCGTTCGGCGAAGCTTTCGTCGAGCGACCAGCGGTGCAGCGCGGTGCAGGCGCCGCGTTCGTCGAGCGAGAGGAAATGCGCCTCGGCGGCCGGGAAGATGGTCGCCGCGTAGGGAATCAGCAGCGCGCTCGAACCTTGTTCGCGCATCCGTTTTTCGAGCGACTCGAAGATGCCGGCCAGCCCCTTGCCTTCCAGATGGCGGTAGAGATCGGCCTTTTCGTCGAGCGTGCCGCCCTGCACCAGGCGGACGCCACGGTCTATGCTCAGCTCGAAGATGTGCTTCTTGTTGTCTTTCAGCAGCGCTTCGGCGAGAAAGGGCTGCAGCGTGCGGTAGCGTCCGGCGAACGGGATGCGGTCGAAGACGTTGCGGTAGAGGACAAAGACCGCTGCCTCGCCAGCCAAGTACTTCTGGCGCAGCGTTTCGGCCCAGTTGGGCAGCACCGGTCGCGGGCCGTCGCCGTCGGGCTTGGCAGGGCTGGTCATCGGTTTCCTCGGCGCCTCACATCGACTTGCCGGTGCTCTCGCTCTGCGCCAGACGAGCGCGCTTCATTTCTTCGAGCTGCTGGCGCGCAGTGATCGCGCCGCTGCTCTGGCGCAGACGGGCGAGTTTGACATCGAGGTCGGAGTCGCGCAGTTCGGAGCCCATCTTGGCTTCGGCGACGGTGTTCCTGATATGCTCGCGTACGTTGTCGAGGGCGCGCACTTCGGCGTCGACCGACAGGCCGTCGAGCTGGTTCTGGATCTTGAGGCGCGCTTGCGCGCTCTGCATCTGCGCCAGCATGCGGTCCTTTTCGTCCTTGAGTTTCTGGATCTCACCTTTCACCTGCATCAGCGAGTCCTTGGCCTCCTGCGCGTCGGCGCGTGCCTGCTCCATTTCCTGGTCGAGCGTCTTGACGCTGGCCTCGAGGGCGTTCTTCTTCTGGATGAGGACGATTCCCAGGTCGTCCTGGCCGCTCGCCAGCGCCGCATTGAGGTCGGCGTTGACCGACTCGAGCTCGCGGCGTTCGCTGTCCAGGCGGGCCGAGATCTCTTCGCGCCGGCGCATGATCGCCGCCGTGGCGCTCTTCAGCTTGCCGTACTTGGCAATCATCGAGTCGATCGCGTTCTGGTAGGCGATTTCCGGGTGGCGCTTTTCGACATCGGTAATCCACAACGAGACGAATCCTGCCCAGAGGTTGGACAGACGCCCCATGAAATTGATTTCGGCCATCTCCTGCTTCCTTTCCTATGCCGGTCTGCCGGCGGTTGTGACTTGTCCAGTGGACCTGGCGTGGTCTAATCGCTCAGGCGCCGATCGCCCTCTGCGAATACTGCCGCGCATGGCGTCATCTCAGCCCCGGCTTCCGGCGACTGCCGCGAGGCGCTTGCCGTGCCCGCTGGTGAGCGAGCTGGGCATTGTCACGCCGGGCAACGCTTCCGCCAGGTCGGTCTCGATGTCCTCCTGCACGCGTAGTCGGCTCACCGCTTCTTCGAGGCGTGCGCCAACTTCCTCCGAGGCCGGCAGGGTCATGATCGTCTGGTAGATTTCGTCGATCTGGTCGGGCATCGTCAGCATCGCCGCTTCGAGTGCCCGCCGCCGGCTGAGCATGCGGTGGTGACGTTCGACCAGCGCGTTGTAGTCAGCCCGCGCTTTCTGCAACTGGCGCAGGTCGGCTCCGGGCAGCGGTGCCGCGAGTTCCTTGTTGACGGCGGCCAGCTTGCCGTCGACTTCGCGCAGGTTGATCGCTTCCATCCGGTCGTCGATGACCAGAATGGCCAGCCAGAGGCAAAGATACTCGATCGTAACGTCGTCAAGCTGTTCCACGTCACGTGGGGCAAGGCGGGAGTGGCCGCTTTCGGCACGTTGGTAAAGCGAGGTAACGCGCTCCATCATGCGTTGATAGGTGCGCAAGCGCGCCTGGAAGCCTTCCCGTTTGGCCGCGCGCTTCTGCAATTCGGCAATCAGTTGGGCGCGCGAGGCTTGTCGCGTCTCGGCGCGCCAGCGGCGGTCGACCTTTTCGCGGAAAGACGGCAGCGACGGGATGTGCAGTGCGGCGAGAACCTCGCCGGCGGCGAAGGCAATCAGCGGAATGGCGCCGACACCGAAACCGAAGGGAATCGACAGGAGCGCGCCGGCGGCCAGCGAGCCGAGGAAGGCGTAGAGATTCGCCTGGCTGGTGAGAACCTCCTTGACGTAGGGCGGTTTGCTGTCGGCCATCTGGGGAGCGCGTGCAGGCAAAGGGTCGGCAGGGCTGGTCGCCGAGCGTTCAGACAGTCACCCGGACCTGCCCTTTACCCGGGCTGGCCTGGTGCAACTGGTTGAGCACGCGTTCGGCAAACGCCTGCGCCTGCGGCGAGCGCTGCCAGGCGGCCGAACGCGGGCGCGTTTCGCTGATCGCGAAGTCGTCAGCGACACGTGCCGGTTGGGTCGACAGGACGATCACCCGGTCGCCTAGGGTCAGCGCTTCGGTCACGTCGTGCGTGACGAAGACGACCAGGCAAGGCCAGGTGCGGTAGAGCTCGATCAGGAGAAGTTGCATTTCCTCGCGCGTCTGCGCGTCAAGGGCGCCGAAGGGTTCGTCCATGAGCAGAATTCGCGGGCGGAGAACGAGTGCCCGGGCGAGGGCCACGCGCTGGTTCTGCCCGCCGGAAAGTTGTGCCGGGCGCAGCGCCGCCTTGTCGGATAGACCTACCGCTGCCAGCATGTCGGCGACGCGCTTGCGCCATTCGCCTTCCGGCACGCGCTTGCGCCAGAGTTGCAGGCGGAAGGGGAAGGCAACGTTCTCGAAGACCGACAGATCGGGGCGGTTGGCGTAACGCTGGAAAACCATCACCGAGTCATCGTGCGCGCCATGGCACTCGACGCCGTCGATCAGCACGCGCCCGCTGCTCGGAGTCGCGCTACCCATTGGTCGGACGCCGCCGAGCATGTGCAGCAGCGTGCTCTTGCCGCAGCCGGATGGGCCGAGCAACATATTGATCCCGGGCTGATCGAAGCTCAGGCTGACGCGGTCGATGACGCGCGTGACGCCGCCGGCTGGCACCGGATACTCCTGCACGATGTCCTGCAGAACGACGCTGACACTGTTCGTTGCCGGGCTTGCCGGCGCTGGCGCGTTCATTGTTGCGTTTCCCACGGATAGAGGCGGCGCTTCAGCCAGACCATGAACTGGTAGGTCGCCAGGGCAAGCGCGATGATCACGATGATGCCGGCGAAGACCTGATCCCAGGCGCTGAAGCGGCGGGCGTTCTGGATCAGTTGGCCGAGCCCTTCGCGTGCGTTGACGTACTCGGCGACGGTGATGTAGGTCCACATGACCGAGAAGGCGACAATCACCGCATCGGCGATGCGTGGCATGGCGAGCGGGATGACCGCGCGCTGAATGCACTCCCAGGGTGTGGCCCCGAGGTCGCGCGCGCCGATCCAGTAGCTTTGCGGGACCGCCTGAATCGCATCACGCACCATCGGGATCAGGTAGACGACGGCGCCGATGAACAGGAAGGCGATCTTCATCGCTTCGCCGATTCCCATCCACATGACCAGAATCGGCAGCAGGGCGACCACCGGCGCCGAGCGGAAGGGGTCGACGAGCGGGGACAAAGCGGCATTGACCTGCGGCGCGGCTCCCATGACGATGCCGATCGGGATGCCGATCATGATGACCAGCACGCCGGCGACGAGCAGTCGGCCGACCGACCACAGCGTTGCCGTGAGGAGCATACTCTGCCCGTCGTGCCAGGCCAGATAGCCGAAGGCGGCGACGACATCCCAGGGGGCGGGCAACTTGCTCGGACTGACCAGACCGGAAGCGGCGACCGCACTCCACAAGACGAGCAGGCCGAGCACGGCGGCAAGCCCGAGCAGCCGCCGGCGCGGTGCCTCAGGCGCCGCGTAGGGGTTCCAGAATTCGTCCCTGGGCACCTTGCTGGCTCCGTCAGCGGCCGCCGAAGACGGCAACGCGTGTCGTCCGGTTGAGCGCCCGGCACTCTTCCAGCGAGAGGCCTTCGCTGGCGGCGCTGGCTTCGTTGCACAGTGGCCGGTCGGGACCGTTACCGACGATCTTGAAGCGCTCGCGCGGGAACTCCCATTGCGTGACGAGATAATCGACCACCGCCTTGGCGCGTGCCGCCGACAGCCGGAGGTTGGACTCGCGCGTGCCGGTCGAGTCGGAGTTGCCGCTGACTTCGAAGTAAGCCTTGCCGTTGTTCTCGATGAACGGAACCATCTCGCCATCGACCGTCTTCTGCGCGCGCTTGGTCAACTCGGCGCTACCCGAGGCAAAACCGACCGTGACCGGTTTGGTCACCATGGCTTGCTGCTGCGTGGCTTCTTTCAGCGACGACTGGCTGAAGGTCGTCTGCGGTTGCGCCGCCGCCGTCGCTGCCGCCTGGTCGCGCGCCAGCATCGCCTTGATGTAGCGGTAGTCGAAGCTGTCCTGCGGCGAGATGACCGGCGACTTGGGATTGGCCAGCGCGCCGGCCTTGCGGTAGATTTCGTCGAAACGCTTGTAGACGCGCTCGTAGTGATTCGTCCCGCCGACCAGACCGAGGATTCTGGCGTTGTCCTCGACACCGGTCCACACGACGTTGGCGAAGAGGCTCTTGACGAAGGCTTTGCCTTCCTTGTCGGCGAGCAGGCGGAAGAACTCCTCGGTGCGGACCAGCGCCTCGACCGCGTTGTCCGGGTTGGCGCGTGCCGCGGTGACCCCCTCCATCCAGCCTTCGACGAACTTCTGGACGACCGCCTGTCCGTCAGGCTTGGCGAGCAAGCGTGCGTCGCAGACCATGACGTCGAAGATCAGGTTGGTTGCCGTCTTCGTCGAATAGACGACGTGTGCTCCCTTGACGTTGCGCAAGGCGAGCGCCAGATCGGGGTCCCAGAGCACCGCGGCATCGACGTGTCCGGCCTCGAAAGCGGCGCGCACGCCGGCCGTGCCTTCCTCGGCATTGATGAACACCGTTTTCACGCTGTCCTTCTTGCGTGCCGTCAGCGACGAGTTGTCGAGCGCGTCGATCAGCATGCCGTGCGAGGGGGTGAACTGGAGCAGGGCAACCGTGCGTCCGGCCAGGTCCTCGATCGATTTGACCGCGGCATCCTTGGCGATGACCGCGTCACCGCCTTGCGTGTTGTCGACGATCATCACGGCGCGTCCGTCGAGGCCGGCGTTGCGCAGATTCGGCTGCTCCTGCGCCCAGAAGTCGGAGGTGCGCCAAGCGCACTGCGCCGCGCCCGATTCGAAGACGGTGGCGAGCGTCGGGATATCATCCTGAATGACGAAGCGTACGTTCAGATCCTTCTTCGCGTACAACGATCCGGCCTGCGTTTCGAGCGCGTTGCCGTTGGCGACCAGCGCTGGCGCATAGCCGTGAAAACTGACCAGACTGACTTTCAAGGGATTCGTCGGGCTACCCAGCGGTGCGTTCCGGTCGTCAGCGCGCGCGCTTGCCTTGGCGGGCTCGGCGCTACTCCCGGGTTTGGCCGGGGTCGGCTTGGCCGGCGCTGGCGCGCTGGCTGCCGGCGGTGTGCCGGGACTGCCGCCAGCGCCAGTGCCGACACGTTCTTTCAGTCCGAAATTCCAGGCCAATGAACCGGCGACACCAATGACGATGACCGAGATCAGCCCTTTGGCCAGCGGCGTGAGTTGAGCCATTTGCTTTCTCCTTATAGCAGTGCGCTGCGTAGCGGGTGGGGTCAGGCCGCCTTGAACGTGGCAGGGATTTCGCGCAGACGCTCGATTTCGGCGTCAAGGCGGCGGGTTTCGCGCGCGGCCGCCTCACGTGCCTGGCGCAAGCCCGCCTCGACGCTCGTCGTTTCCTGCGCCGCACGCGTTACTTCGCGCTCGAGCAGTTGCTCCAGCTCGCTGATCTGCTTGCGAATTGCCGCCGTCGATTGGTCCAGGGCAGTTTTGATCTGGTTGACCAGTTCGCCCGTCTGCAGCGCGCGATTGTCGATCTGCGCGGTCAATTGATGTTTGTAGGCTTCGAGTGCAGCGATCTTCTGCTCGGCGTCGCTGACGCTGTCGGCGATCTGCCAGTTGTCGTCGGCGGCATCCATGGCGAGCACCGCTGCCTTGCGGGTTGCTGCATCCATGGCGCGCAGGCCGGCGAGCAGGCGGAGCAGCTTTTCCGCCGGGTAGGGCGAGTCGGCGACGCCGGCGGCGGCAAAAATGTCGGTCAGAGCCACCCCCTCGAAGTCGTCGGTGGCCTGCCCGGTGCCCGCCGTCGCCACCGGGGGCGGTGCCAGCGGTGGCAGCGCAAGCGGATCATCGGGGTCGGCCGGGCGACTGGCCGCAGGCGGCGGCAGGTCGGATGCGTTGCCCGCTGTTGCTGGCGTTGGTGTCCCGCCAGTGGCCGCCGGCGACCCGGCCTCGGCGAGGGCTCGCTCCTCATCCGACAGTTCGATCAGTCTTGCTTTGGCCAGCAGATTCAGAAACCCCTTCATGCCAACTCCTGCTATGGTGAACCCGTCAAGCGACTGCGCGCGAACGGGGGGAAGATGCTTGGAATTATACGAACGAAACGCCCGCTGACGAAGGAAAGGTTCTGCGTCTGGGCACGGTGAGCTTAGGCGTCGATGGCGCCACGCGCGGCGCACAGGGATTGCACGACGGCCGGTGCCGGATCGTCACGGTAGCCTTCTTCGTACGCCACAACGCGCCAGGCGCGTCGCTGCGCCCAGCCGAGCAGTTCCTGCGAGGCGAGCAGGAAGTCGGGATTCGACGGTCGCCCGTAGCGCTCGTTGCCGTGCATGAAGGTTTCGTAGATCAGCACTCCGGGGTCGGCCAGGCATGCGAAGAGCTGATCGATGCGTGGTCGGAAAAGATAGTTGGTAACCACGATACCTGAAAAGAGGCGACCGGTGTACGGCCAGACGGGCCCTTCAAGGTCGCTCTGGCGCGGCGTGACGCCGGGAACCTGGCGTAGTTCGGCAAGCGCCTGCGGATCGCGGTCCACAGCCTCGACGCGATGGCCGTAAGCGGCCAACAGGCGTGCATGGCGGCCGCTCCCGCAGGCGAGGTCGAGTACCTCACCGCTGGGGATAAGTCGGGCAAAGCGTTGCACCCAGGCTGAAGGTAAAGTTTGCCGAAGAGAAATTGTCATGCCGGTGGTTTCTTACATTATGATAATGGGCATTGTCTTGTCGCGGGGCAAGACCGTGCGTCTAAGGAAGTCTTGTTCGTCCGGACGTGCCGGCAAGCGTTGGCTAAAACGCTGCACGTGTGCTTGATGTCACATTGTGCCGGCAATCCGGGTTTCCACGTAGAGACTTGCTCGGGCAACTGTGTTAGATTGGTGCGGTGCAACAACCATCACCTCATTTCCTCCGGAAGCGGGGGTGAAGATCATCATGTTAGAACGTCATTACCTTACCACCCTGTTTGAACCGAAATCGGTCGCCGTCATCGGCGCCTCCGAGCAAGAGAACTCGGTCGGCAATGTCGTCTTCAAGAACATCCTTGAATCGGGCTACAAGGGGCGCCTGTACCCGATCAACCCGGCGCACGAAAAGATTCTCGATGCGCAGGCGTATCGGTCGATCGAGGAGATCAGCGCGCGCGTCGAACTGGCGATCGTCGTCACTCGGCCGCAGACGGTGCCGCGGATCATCGAACAATGTGGGCGCAGCGGCGTCAAGAACGTGATCGTGATCACCTCGGGTTTTGCCGAGGCGGGCCATGCTGGCGCAGCGCTCGAACGCAAGATGATGGAGATCGCGCGTAGTTACGGCGTTCGCCTGCTCGGGCCCAACTGTCTGGGCATCATCCGGCCCAATCTCGGGCTGAACGCGACCTTCGCCCGGGTGCGCGCCAACGTCGGCAATCTGGCGCTGGTCTCGCAGTCGGGTGCGATCTGCTCGGCCGTCCTCGATTGGGCGAGCAGCAACCGCGTCGGCTTTTCCAGCGTCATTTCGCTGGGCGGCACGGCCGACGTCGACTTCGGCGAGATTCTCGATTACCTGATCTACGACAACCTGACGCACTACATTCTGCTTTACGTCGAGGGTATTCGCGATGCACGCCGCTTCATGAGCGCGCTGCGCTCGGCGGCACGGATCAAGCCGATCGTTCTCCTCAAGGCTGGTCGGCACGCCGGTGGCCTGGCCGCCGTCGAGACGCACTCCGGGATGGCGGCCGGTTCGGACGTGGTCTTCGAGGCCGCCGTGCGGCGTGCCGGCGTCGTGCGGGTGAAGAACATTGGCCAGTTGTTCTACGCAGCCAAGGCGCTGGCGTCCAAGTTCCGGCCGCAGGGCAAGCGCCTGGCGATCGTCACCAACGGCGGCGGGCCGGGGGCGATGGCGGCCGACCGGGCGGGCGACCTCGACATTCCACTCGCCGAACTGTCGGCGAGCACGATTCAGGCGCTCAACGCGGCGATGCCCGCGACCTGGTCACAGCGCAACCCGGTCGACATCGAAGGCGATGCGACGCCAAAACGTTACCACGATGCGATCCTGGCGGTTGCCGAGGATGCGGCGGTCGACGGCGTTCTCGTCATGCTGGCGCCACAGGCGATGACCGAGCCGGTGGAAGTCGCCAAGGCGGTGATCGACGTCGACCTGTTGACCGCGAAGCCCATCCTGACCTGCTGGATGGGCGAGGAGCAGGTCCATCAAGCGCGTACGATGCTCGAGGATGCCGGCATTCCCGCATTCCGCATGCCGGAGACGGCAGTCGAGCTGTACTACCACATCTCGACCTATTACTGGAACCAGAAGCTGCTGCTGCAGACGCCGTCGCCGTCGTCTAAACATTCGCGCCCGGAGACCGAAGGCGCCAAGATGCTGATCGAAGCGGTGCTGCACGAACGCCGCAAACTGCTCTCGGAGATGGAGTCGAAGGCGATTCTGCGTGCTTTCCGGATTCCGGTTGCGCAGACGATGGTCGCGCATACGCCGACCGAGGCGCTGCTGCTCGCCGAGCAGATCGGTTTTCCGATCGCGATGAAGATCGATTCGCCCGACATCGTGCATAAGAGCGAGGTTGGTGGCGTTCGCCTGAACATTCCGAATGCGCCGGCAGTACGCAACGCCTACCACGACATCATCGAGACGGTGAAGAAGCGGCATCCGACGGCGCGCATCAATGGCCTGTCGATCGAACCTTATCTTGCCCGCTCGCACGGTCGCGAGTTGATGATTGGCGTTTCGCGCGACCCTATCTTCGGTCCGATCATCACCTTTGGCGCCGGCGGAACGGAAGTCGAGGTGTTCAGCGACCGCGCGGTTGCGCTACCGCCGCTCAACCGCTTCCTGGCGCGTGACCTGATCGCTTCGACGCGTGCCTCCAAACTGCTCGGCGAGTTCCGCAACATGCCGCCGGTCAATCTCGATGCGCTGGTCGAGGTGTTGCTGCACGTTTCGCAGATGATCTGCGAGCTTCCGTGGTTGCAGGAACTCGACTTGAATCCGCTGATCGTCGATGAAAACGGAGCGATCGCCGCCGATGCGCGGATCATCATCGATTACGCGGCGTCGTCGGGCGATCGCTATTCGCATATGGCGATTCATCCCTATCCGATTCATCTGATTCAGGATTGGGAACTGCCCGATGGTCGGGTGGTGACGATTCGCCCGATTCGCCCGGAGGATGCCGAGCGCGAACAGCAGTTCGTCATCAGTATGTCCGAGGAGAGCAAGTACTATCGCTTCATGGATACGATCCGCGAGTTGACGCAGGCGATGCTCGTGCGTTTCACGCAGATCGATTACGACCGCGAAATGGCCTTGGTGGCGACGATTCTCGACGCCGACGGTAAGGAAGTGCAGATTGGCGTCTCACGCTACGTCACCAACCCGGACGGCGAATCGGTTGAGTTCGCGCTGGCGGTGGCCGACGACTGGCAGAAGCACGGGGTTGGCCGCAAGCTGATGAGCGCGTTGATCGATTGCGCGCGCCAGAAAGGCTACCGTACGGTGGTGGGCGATGTTCTCTCGATGAACACCAAGATGTTCAGCCTGATGACCAAGCTCGGCTTCTCGATTCACCCGCATCCTGACGACCCGGCGGTCAAACGGGTCGTCAAGCCGCTGAACAACTAGCGCCGCTAAGCCTACGGCTTAGGCACGAAATTCACGTCATAGGGATACGGTCGATGCGGCTCGACCGCGTCCCGGCGCGTCTTCTCGTCGTGTGCTGCAATCTTTCTGTCCCACCAGATGGCCCGTCCGCGTCGCTGGTCTTCCTGCCATTCGGGGTGTTTCTGCATCATTTCGCGGATGAACTTGGTGTGTTCGGACTCGTACAAGGCCATGTCAACTGCTCCCGGAGATTAACTTGTTGCTCGTCGCGCCAGGCGCGCCACGGTCGATTATACCGACTGTTCGGCGACCCTGGCGCGGCCTTGGTCAGGCTTTCTCGAAGCGCATGCTGCCGCCGCTGCTGGCGATGCGTATCGTTTCGCCGGCGGCAAAACGCCCTTCGAGGATCGCGCGCGCCAAGGGGTCTTCAATTTGCGATTGGATCGCCCGCTTCAATGGGCGCGCGCCATAGACCGGATCGAAACCGGCGCTCGCGACTTCGGCCAAAGCGCTGTCGCTGATTTCGAGCGACAGGTCGAGCTGGGCCAGACGCTGCTTCAGGTAAGCGAGCTGGATGGTGGCGATTGAACGGATGTGCTGCTCGTCGAGCGCATGGAAGACGATCACTTCGTCGATGCGATTGATGAACTCGGGCCGGAAGCTGGTCTTCACTTCGCCCATCACCGCCAGCTTGACGAGCTGGTAGTCGTCGCCGGCCATCTGCTGGATCATCTGGCTGCCGAGGTTCGAGGTCATCACGATAACCGTGTTCTTGAAGTCCACCGTCCGTCCGTGACCGTCGGTCATGCGGCCGTCGTCGAGCACCTGGAGCAGGACGTTGAAGACATCCTGGTGCGCTTTTTCCACTTCGTCGAGCAGAACGACCGAGTAGGGCTTGCGGCGCACCGCTTCGGTCAGGTAGCCGCCTTCTTCGTAGCCGACATAGCCCGGTGGTGCGCCGATCAGGCGCGACACCGAGTGCTTCTCCATGAATTCGCTCATGTCGACGCGGATCATGTGTTCGTCCGAGTCGAACAGGAAAGCGGCCAGGGCCTTGCACAGTTCGGTCTTGCCGACACCGGTCGGACCGAGAAAGAGGAAGGATCCGTACGGTCGGTTCGGATCGGCCAGCCCCGCGCGTGAACGACGAATCGCGTTGGCCACCAGGCGCACCGCTTCGTCCTGGCCGACGACGCGCTGGTGGATTCGCTCCTCCATCTGCAGCAGCTTCTCACGCTCGCCCTGCATCATCTTGGCGACTGGAATCCCGGTCGCACGCGAGACGACTTCGGCGACTTCCTCGGTGCCGACCTCGGTACGCAGGAGCCGGTTCGGCCGCTGCCCACTGTCCGGCTTTTCAGCGGCGCTCAGTTGCGCTTCGAGCTGCGGCAGACGGCCGTACTGGATTTCCGCCACCTTGTCCCACTTGTTGTCGCGTTGCAGGTGCGCAAGCTCCAGCTTCAGCTTGTCGATTTCCTCCTTGATCTGCGCGCTACCCTGGACCTGTGCCTTTTCCGCTTTCCAGATTTCGTCCAGGTCGCTGTATTCGCGCTCGAGCTTGACGAGTTCTTCCTCGATCAGGTGCATGCGCTTCTTCGAGGCTTCGTCGCGCTCCTTGCGCACCGCTTCGCGCTCGATCTTGAGCTGGATCATCCGCCGGTCCAGCTTGTCCATCGCCTCCGGCTTGGAGTCGATCTCCATCTTGATCCGCGCTGCCGCTTCGTCGATCAGATCGATCGCCTTGTCGGGCAGGAAGCGGTCGGTGATGTAGCGCTGCGAGAGCTCGGCCGCGGCGACGATCGCCGGATCGGTGATGTCGACTCCGTGGTGCAGCTCGTACTTCTCGCGCAGGCCACGCAGGATGGCGATCGTCGATTCGACCGTCGGTTCGTCGACCAGGACCTTCTGGAAACGCCGCTCGAGCGCCGCGTCCTTTTCGATGTACTTGCGGTACTCGTCGAGCGTCGTTGCGCCGACGCAATGCAGATCACCGCGCGCCAGCGCCGGCTTCAGCATGTTGCCGGCGTCGATCGCGCCCTCCGCCTTGCCGGCGCCGACCATGGTGTGCAGTTCGTCGATGAAGACGATGATCCGGCCTTCGTCCTGGGCGATTTCCTTGAGCACGGCTTTCAGCCGCTCCTCGAACTCGCCGCGATACTTGGCGCCGGCGAGCAGTGCCGCCATGTCGAGGCTGAGCACCTTCTTGCCTTTCAGCGTTTCAGGGACTTCACCATTGACGATACGCTGCGCCAGACCTTCGACGATCGCCGTCTTGCCCACTCCTGGTTCACCGATCAGTACCGGGTTGTTCTTCGTCCGCCGCTGGAGAATCTGGATGGTCCGCCGAATTTCGTCGTCGCGCCCGATGACCGGGTCGAGCTTGCCCAGGCGTGCGCGTTCGGTAAGGTCGATGCAGTACTTGCTGAGCGATTGGCGCTGCCCTTCAGCCTCCTGGTTGTCGATGGATTGCCCGCCGCGCACTGCGCTGATCGCCTGTTCGAGCGCCTGCCTGACCAGTCCGTGCTGTTTTGCCAGACGGCCGCATTCGCCCTTATCGTCGCACAGCGCGAGCAGAAATAGCTCGGAGGCGATGAACTGGTCGCCCCGCTTCTGTGCTTCGCGCTCGGTCAGGTTGAGCAGATTGCTCAGATCGCGACCGATCTGAACTTCGCCGCCATGCCCCTGGACTTTCGGCAGCCGGCCAACGGCCTGGCTCAGCGATGCTCGCAACGGCGGCACATTGACCCCGGCGCGCGCCAACAGTGAAGCGGTTGCTGCGTCGTCCTGTTGCAGCAAGGCGAGCAGCAGATGCTGCGGCTCGATCATCTGGTTGTCTTGCCCGATGGCGAGGCTTTGGGCATCGGCCAGGGCTTGCTGGAATTTGCTGGTCAGCTTGTCGAAACGCATGGTCTTGTCCTTGCGGGAAGTCGGTGAGATGGCGCAGAAATGGGGACGTTCTGCGCCAAGTCAACGACCCGCTGTTCGCTCGCTCAAGGTCGCCAGCGCTCGCTCGCCTGCTCGTCGGCCTGGCGCGCTTCGACCCAGCGCGCTCCGCTCGGCGTGACCTCGCGCTTCCAGAACGGGGCGCGTGTCTTCAGGTCATCGATGATGAACTCGCAGGCGGCGAAAGCGTCGCCACGATGCTCAGTGGCGACGGCGACCAGGACGATCTGATCGCTGGGCCGTAGCCGGCCGACGCGGTGTACGACCCGTGCGTCGATGATCGGCCAGCGTTGCGCTGCCTGGTCGACAATCACCTGGAGTGCCTTTTCGGTCATCCCGGGATAGTGTTCCAGGGTCAGTTCGCTGACTTCGCTGTGCTCGCTGATGTCTCGTACAAGACCGACGAAACAGGCGATGGCACCGATCTGCGGCCGGTTGCGGCGGATTGCCGCGAGTTCTGTGGCGATCTCGAAATCATTCTCCTGCACGCGGACTTGCATTTCAGCCTCCGGTCACCGGGGGGAAGAAGGCAAGTTCCTCGTCGCCGCGCAAAGGACAATCGAAGCGAGCCATTTCCTGGTTGACCGCACAGCGCAGGTTCCGGGCACGTTGCAGTTGTTGCCATTTGCCACCGCGTGCGGCGAGGAAGTCGAGCAGACCTGCGACATCGCCAACACCGGCCGGCAGGGGCAGTTCTTCCTGGCTCGTCGCAAGCTGCTCGCGCAGCCCGGCAAAATAGAGAATCCTCAGCATTCGTCCTTGCCTCCTTGCTCGTTTGTGCGCACTGTCCTCAGTCGATCACCATGGCCAGTGGCATAGCGCGGGCGAGAATGTAGCGCGCGATCGTCGGTGCGTCGTTGACATCCAGCCAGGCGACTCCTGCCCGCAGGTTACCGGGCGGAGGGCTGTCCGAGGCGACGGCGACGATCTGAGCGTCGTCGGGCCACAAGGGCGGCTGACCCGTCACCGGTCGATGGACTTCCAGCTTGGGTATGGCCTCCTTCTTGAAACCTTCGACCAGGACGAGATCGCACGGCGCAAAGCGCGCGACGTATTCGCTCAGCGTCGGTTCGGGCGCTGCGCGCAACTCCTTCAACAGGACCCAGCGGGCGCTGCCCGCCAGCAGGACCTCGTGCGCGCCCGCCTGCCGATGACGGTATGAATCCTTGCCTGGCCGGTCGATGTCGAAGTCGTGGTGGGTGTGCTTGAGCACCGAAACGCGCAGGCCGTGCGCGGTCAACAGGGGCAACGTGTTTTCGATCAGGCTCGTCTTGCCCGAACCCGAGTAGCCGGCGATGCCGAAAAGCTTCATGTGCGGCTGTCCTTTCTGCTGGACCCGGCGAGCGGGAAGACGGCAGCAAAGCCGCCGCCCGGCGTCCGGAAGTTCGTCGTCTGCCCGCGATAGAGGCGTGCCGCAACGAGTTGGACGTGCCCCTGATAAACGTAGTTGCGCAGATCGATCCTGAAGTGCTCGGCCACGCCGTCGGCAGCCACCTGCCGCTCGGGCGCCGCGACGACTTCCTGTGCGACGTAGCCGCCGTGCGCAACGATCTCGCCGAAAACGCGGCGCGTCAACTTGTCGCCGCGATACGCCGCCTTGCTGCCGAAGCCGGCCGCCGGTTTGAAGAACCATTGACGGCGACTGCGCCAGAAGGCTTCGGCGTTGTCTGGCCGGACCGCTGCGGTCTGAGGAATGGTCGCCGCCAGGATTTCGCGATCGTCGTCGGCGACCCCGATTCGTTCCAGCCAGTCGCTGTCGGCGAGCGCTACGAGGTTTCGCTTGTCGGCAAACAGCGCGTGGCTTTGCGGATGCGGCGTGAGGACGATGGCATCGGCCAGATAGGCCGCACGCAACACGGCATGCTGCGGGTCGTGCAGGACGAAGTCGGTCAGCCGGTTGTAAACCAGGTCGATCCGGTCGCCGCGACAACTCAGGCGTTGCCCGTCAAAAGACAATTCACGCGGGTCGGCAATGAGCGCGGCGATGCCATGCGCCTCGAAGAAATGCCGGAACAGCTCGAACTCCGGCGCCAGGTATTGTGCCGCCGGTTCTCGATCAACGATGGCGATTCGGCGTAACGGGCGCCCCTCGCCTCCTCGCTGAGCAAGTCGCCATTCCTCGCGGAACATGGCAATGAAGACCGCTTCGATCCGGTCGGCGGCCGCGTGCATCGTGGTGGGCGCGCATGGGTCGGCGGGCGGGCTGGCGAGCAGGAGGGTGTTGAGGAGTGGGCCGCCGGCATTCGTGTTGATTTCGATCAGCCGGGGGCCGTTCGTCGTCAGATGAAAGTCGTAACCGAGGAACACTCCGGCGCAGCGCGGGGGATGCTGGGCAATCGGCATTGCATGAGCCAGCACGCGCTGGCGAAACGCCGGCAGCACTGCAACGTGCTCGACGGCAGCGACCGTGCGCGCCATCAGTCGGAGGTGTTCGCTGCTCGCATGCACCGTGCTGTCGGCAAAGAGGTTGGCGCGCGTTGCGTAGCGCGGGTCGGCGCGCAGTGCGTGTTGGCCGGCTGCTCGCTCGAGGCGCAGGAAATCGGGCTCGCCGCCGAGTCGGTGCGGGCTTGGCCGCGCAAAGTCGGGTCGGGCCGGGCCGTCAGCCGGATGCGCTACGCCCAATGCCGGGCAGGTTTCGTTGTTCATGCGCTTCAGTGGGCTTCCTGGTCGGTGAAGAAAGCAACGGCCTCGGATAGCTCGCGCGTCCTGCGCATCGGTGGCAGGCTGCGCCAGATGCGCTTGCCGTAATGCTTGCCGATCATCCGCGGATCACAGATCATCAAGACGCCGCGGTCGGTTTCGTCGCGTATCAGCCGTCCTGCGCCCTGCTTGACGTTGATCACGGTGCGCGGCAACTGGTATTCGAGGAAAGGGTTGCGACCTTCGCGTCGGAGCTTGTCGATTCGCGCCGAGAGTACCGGATCGTCCGGCGGCGCGAAGGGAAGCTTGTCGATGACCACCAGTGAAAGCGCCTGGCCACGCACGTCTACCCCTTCCCAGAAACTCTGGCTACCGATCAGGATGGCGTTGCCCAGACGCCGGAAGCGCTCGAGCAGTTCGTTCTTGCTCTGCTCGCCTTGCAGCAGCAAGGGCAGGTCGAGTCCGGCGCGGCTCAATTCGCTGAGCAGCAATTCGTGCACTTGACGCATGGCGCGCAGCGAGGTGCACAGGAAGAAGGCGCGTCCCTGGCTCGCTTCGACGAGCGGGAATGCGGCGCGAACCACGGCCGCGCAGTAGTCGCTGGTATTGGGCTCGGGCAGATTCATCGGCGCATAGAGCAGCGCTTGCCGCGGGTAGTCGAAAGGGCTTTCCCAACGCGCCGATTGCGCATCGGTCAGGCCCATTTCGCGGCAGTAGTGGGTGAAATCATTTTGCACGGCGAGCGTTGCCGAGGTGAACACCCAGGCGCGTGGTCGTCCGCTCATCTGCTTCTGCATGATGTCGGCGATCACCAGTGGTGTCGCGTTGAGCTGCAGCGCGTGTGTATAGGTCTCTGCCCAGCGCACCTTGTCGTGGCTGTCGCCGGCCTGCCAGTTGCGCAGGCGAATGAGCAGATCGGTGGCGCGCTGCCAGCAGTTCATCAGCCCCTCGCTGCGCTCGGCCTGGGTGGCGAGGAGGCGGGTCAGCGCTTCCAGTGCTTCGAGTACAGCCGAAAGCGCCGTAGCGAATGTCGGGCGGCCGGCAAGCTGCGCCAACGCATGCCGTGCCGGCTCGACGGGCAGGCTCAGACGCCAGTCCTTGGCGAGCTTGTCGAGGCTGGTACAGTGCGCGGGAAGATCAAGGCAGTCACGTGCGCCCGCTGCCGCCTCGAGCCGGGTGTCGCGCGCCAGCTCGACCAGCTGCGCCGTGGACACGCTTTCGCCGAAGAACAGGCTGGCGACTTCCGGCAACTGGTGCGCTTCATCGAAGATGACCGTGTTGCACGCCGGCAGCAGCTCGGCCGAACCCTCGTCGCGCAACATGACGTCGGCGAAAAAGAGGTGATGATTGACCACCACCAGATCGGCCGCCATCGCCTCGCGGCGCGCGGCGAGGACGAAGCACTCCTTGTGATGCGGGCAGTCCTGCCCGAGGCAGTTGTCGCGCGTCGAGGTCAGCAGGCTCCAGACGCCGGCACTCTCGGGAACATCCGGACATTCCGCCTTGTCGCCGGAGACGGTCCGTTTGGCGAAACGGGCAACGCTCTGTGCATACGCAGCATCTTCGCGCGAAAGAAAGCGGCCCTCGGCAAGGGCGCGCGCCAGGTGGTAGTGGCAGATGTAGTTGGCGCGGCCCTTGAGCAGCGCAACCTTGGCCGGCGAGGCAAGCGCACGGCGGATGGTCGGAATGTCGCGCGTGAAGAGTTGATCCTGGAGGTTCTTGGTACCGGTTGAAACGATCACCTTGCCGCCCGAAAGGAGAGCGGGGACGAGGTAAGCGTACGTCTTTCCGGTTCCCGTTCCCGCCTCGGCGACCAGCACGCGGTGTTCGGCGATCGCTGCGGCGATACACTCCGCTAACTCGATCTGCTGACTGCGCATGCGGTAGCCGGGGATGCCCGCGGCGAGCGGGCCATCGGCAGAAAAGGTGTCGGCCAGCAAAGTGGTGTTGTGCAGTTCGTCGAAGTCACCCGGCATGCTACCAGATGCGAGCGCGAGCGACCGACCGCCAAGGCGAGCGGCGGGAAATTATCCGCTCGACGGGAGCGCACGTCGCTTGCCAGGGAAGCGCGCGCTGCCGCCCATGTCGGCCGGGTTTTCGTCTCTTCTGCGCGTCTTGTCCAGCTTGTCGGCAAGCCGCGGCGCGCCCTGCCACCCGATTGCGATCGCTCAGTTGGCGACCTGGCGCAACAGCTCGCGCAGGAAGTGCACCGGGATGGCAAAGCTAATTCCGGATGGCTTGCTGAGCGTCGATTCCTTCCGATCCTTGACGAAAACCATGTTGATGATGCCGATGACCTCGCCGCGGCTCATTTCGTAGAGCGGGCCGCCGCTGTTCCCTGGGTAGGCGGTTGCGTCAAGCTGATAGATGTCGAAACTACCCTCCCTGATTTGGCGCACAAGCTTCGCGTTGAGTTGCCCGGCGTTGGCTCCGGGCAGGGCAATTGGCGTGATCGAAGAGATGATGCCGCGATGCGTCACTGGCGACAGGCCGAGCACTCCGCCGATCGGAAAGCCGGTAAAGGCGACCGCTTGTCCTTCCCGCACCGGGCCCGAGCTGTGCAGCTCGAGCGCCGGTAGTGGGCTGCCGTCGATCCGCAAGAGGGCCAGGTCATGCGCCTGGTCGATGACGCTGACCCGGGCTGCCCGCTGTTGCGTTACGCGCGCCGGAGTCTGTGCGAGGATGACCAGCACTTGCCCGGCTGCAATATCGGTCAGTTCGGCCAGGACGTGCGCATTGGTTGCAACGTGTCTGCCATCGCCGACGACGAAGCCCGTGCCGCGCATGACAAACTGTGGGCTGCGCGTTGCCTGATAGGTGCCGATGGCGACGATCGAGGGTTTGGTTCGTTCAATGATTTGCGGTAGGTCGGTGTCGGCGAAGGCCAATCGGGCGAGCGCGAGGAGCAGCAGCCAAACGAAGCCCAACCGGCGCCGCTGTCGCCGGTGCGCGAAGGTCAACTCGGACCGGCGAGCTTGCGTCGCTGTTTGGATGCCTAGGATCCTTTCAGCAAACGGATGCGCGGCAACTCGGGTGAGGGGTTGGTTACCCGAGCGTCGTAGGGATGGTCGTCGCGTCGGAAAAGGCTGATGATCCGTTTGACGTAGCCACGCGTCTCGGCATACGGAGGTACGCCGCGATAGCGGTTTACGGCGCCCTCGCCGGCATTGTAGGCGGCGGCCACCAGGCTGACATCGCCTTCGAAATAGGCCAGAAGCCAACGCAGGTAGGCCAGTCCGCCACGCAGATTCTGCTCGGGGTCGAAAGGCTTTTTCACGTTGAAACGCGCCGAGGTATCGGGAATCAGCTGCATCAGACCCTGTGCATTCTTGTTCGACAAGGCCTGGGAATTGAAGTTTGATTCAGTCTGAATCACCGCCAAAGCGAGACGTGGGCTGACGCCGTATTCCGGCGCCAACTGGTTGACCAGACCGATCACCTTCTTCTGTGCCTCACTGGTAGGCAGCACCGGTTCAGCCGGGATCTCGGGCATCTCCGGTGGTCGCATGCACTCCGGTGTGGTGGTGGTCGGGCTGCCGACGAAACGGCTCATGCGTGCTGCGTG
>WBZM01000822.1_pt1 | contig 36634 bp, 37 predicted proteins | sample 5204271 | NCBI WGS metagenome assembly WBZM01 (sample SAMN12344346, study PRJNA552823) | activated sludge metagenome | biome: Activated sludge suspended growth; feature: Nitrification reactor; material: Wastewater; isolation source: activated sludge from nitrification reactor of wastewater... | reverse complement strand
GACCACCGGCCGGCGCCTGCGGAGGTCCTTGCGGGGCGTTTATGGGCACATCTGAAGTGCCGCCATCCTGGGGCGAATTGCTCATCGCCAGTCAATCTACCCGTCCCGCATTTCCGCAGTTCATTACGCTGCTTAGTGGCATTTATCCGTCATGTCCCGGCCAGGTGCCCTCACACCTCAGCTACACAAACCCAAGGAGAAAGACTTCGCATGCCTGAAGCAGTGATTGTGGACACAGTCCGCACCCCGATCGGACGCGCCTTCAAGGGCTCGCTTTCCCAGGTCCGTCCCGACGAGACCGGCGCCTTCGTGATCGACCAGCTCCTCGAACGCAACCCCGGTGTCGACCCCAAGGCCGTCGAAGAAGTTTTCTGCGGCGTCGGCATGCCGCAGGGCAAGCAGGCCTACAACCTCGCCCGCATCCTCGTCCTGCTCTCGGACAAGCTGACCCAGGCCACCACCGGCGTCACCGTCTCGCGTTACTGCGCCTCGAGCCTCGACGCGATCCGTCACGCCTCGAACGCAGTCAAGAACGGCGAGGGTGACATCTACATCGCCGCCGGCGTCGAGTTCGTCAGCCAGTTCAACGCCCGCACCGAGATCGCCGGTTCGATCGCCGCCGGTGAGGATGACCAGAACGAGAACCTGATCGGCAACAACGGTCAGCCCAACGCCTACATCGACATGGGCCTCACCGCGGTCAATGTCGCCAACGACTACGGCGTCAGCCGCGAGGCCATGGATGACTACGCCCTGCGCTCGCAGCATCTGGCAGTCGCCTCCCAGGAGTCCGGCTTCTTCGATCGCGAGATCGTCCCGGTGACCCTGCCGGACGGCACCGTGGTCAGCAAGGACGACGGCCCCCGCAAGGACGAAGGCGACATGCGCGAGAAGCTCGGCAGCCTGCCCGAGGCCTTCGGCGGCGGCGGCGTCACCGCCGGCAACTCCTGCCCGCTGAACGACGGCGCCGCAGCCGTGCTGATCATGAGCGACACCAAGGCCAAGGAGCTCGGCCTGACGCCGCGCGCCAAGATCATCACCTCGGCCACCGCCGGCAATGAGCCGGAGAAGATGGGCGTCGCCCCGATCTGGGCCGTCAAGAAGCTCCTCGAGCGCGCCAACATGTCGATCAACGACATCGACACCGTCGAGCTGAACGAGGCCTTCGCCGCGCAGGTGATCCCGATCTCGGAAGAGGTCGGCATCCCGATGGACAAGCTCAACACCCACGGTGGCGCGATCGCGCTTGGTCATCCCTTCGGCATGACCGGCGCCCGCATCATGGGCACCCTGCTCAACGTCATGGAGACCGATGACCACCAGTTCGGCATCGAGACCATGTGCGTCGCCGGCGGCCAGGGCGAGGCGATGCTGGTCGAGCGCCTCAAGTAGCGGCACCGCAACATCCCGTTGCATGCGAAAGGGCCCGGCAGATGCCGGGCCCTTTCTCGTTACCGGATCAATCCCGAGGTGCCGCACAAACAGGCCCATCACGGGCCCCAACGTGCCGCACCTTGGTTGGTGCCGGGTTTTCCTGCCTAGAACTCGAGGAAGTCTTCGAGGAAGGAGCGCTTCGACTTTTTCTTCTTGCCCTTGCCGCGATCGTCGTACTTGCGGTCATCGCGGTGCTCCTGCTGAGGCGGCGCCGAGGATTGGGGCTTCGAGTAGAAGGAACTCTCGGCTTCGACCAGGCGTTCGAGTTCACCGCGGTCGAGGAAGAGTCCTCCGCAGCCGGTGCACTGGTCGACCACGACCTGGTTTCGCTCGTAGGAGCGCATTTCAGATCCACACTTGGGGCAGGCGAGAGCATCAGTCATGAGGCGAACCTAACCAGCGCCCTTTCAGCTTTCTTAAAGGGTCGGTCGATCGAAAACGCGATCGGCAATCAGCCCGGCCAGGGCGAGTGAAGAGGTTGCCGCCGGGGAGGGGGCGTTGCGGACGTGGATCGCGGAACCGGTTTCCTCGATGAGGAAGTCCTCGACCAGGTGTCCCTTGCGGTCCAGGGCCTGGGCGCGAACCCCGGCCGGTCCCGGAACCACGTCGGCCGGGGAAAGCGAGGGGACCATCCGGGCCGCTTCGCGCGCCAGGCGGGCGGGCCGGATCGAGTTGGCGGCCTCGTTCAGGCTGGCCCGCCAGTGACGGTGCATCAGGGCCCATGTGCCCGGCCAGCGCAGCGTGGCTCCCAGGTCCCGGCGATTGAGACGGGTCAGGTCATAGGCGTCCCGTGCCCCGGCGACCATCGCGGTCGGGCCGATCAACAGCGAACCGTCGAAGGTCCGGGTCAGGTGAGCGCCGAGGAAGGGCAGTTCCGGGTCCGGCACCGGGTAGACGTTGCCCCGGACCAGATCCTCCGGGCCGGGCTTGACTTTCAGATAGCCGCCGCGGATCGGCACGATCCTCGGCTCGGGCGATCCCCCACAGGCGACGGCCAGTCGATCGGACTGAAGTCCGGCGCAGAAGACTGCCCGGTCGCATTCGACCGAGCCGGCGGGAATCCGAAGCCGGAGCGGGGACGAGGAACTCCCCGGGATTCTCGCCGGGCTCGCGGCGAGCACCGGGCTGCCCAGATGAATGCTGCCGCCGGCCTTCTCGAAATCATCGGCGAATGATCCGGCGATCGCCGCGAAGTCGGTTACGGCTGTGAAGGGCGAGTACAGGGCCGAAAGTCCGCGGGCGGCCGGCTCGATCTCCGCGATCTCGTCCGGTTCCACCCTCGCCAGCCCCTTCACACCGTTGGCTTGTCCCCGTCGCTCGAGTTCATCCAGGCGGGGCAGCTCGGCCTCCCCGGTCGCGACGATCAGCTTGCCGCTCGCCCGCCAGGGGAGTTCCCGCTCGGCGCAGTAGTCGCGGAGTTGGCCGGCGCCCTCGACGCAGAGTTTCGCCCTGAGCGACCCGGGCGCGTAGTAGACCCCGGCGTGGACCACGCCCGAGTTGTGGGAGGACTGGTGGGCGGCCAGCCGGCCCTCCGCTTCCAGCAGACAGATCCGGGCGTCAGGCTCGCGGGCGGCCAGTTCGCGGGCAACGGCGAGGCCGAGAATGCCGCCGCCCGCCACCGCGATGTCGCATCCGGATGGCGGGCGGTCGGTCCGGCTCATGCCGGGATTATCTAGGCAGCTACGGCTTCTCGCTCCTGATCGCTGATCACGGCGACCAGTTTGTTCAGCTCGGCCATCAGGGCCGTGAGGTCGGCCCGGGCCTGGTCATCGACCAGGCGGCCGTCTTCGAGCTTCTCGTCGGATTTGCCGATCGCAAGTTCGCGCTCGACGGTCGGGGTGCCGGTGATCGTGAACGACTTGCGCAGCGCCTGGTTCGCCCAGATCCCGCCGAAGGGCATCGGACTCTGGGAGACGATCGCCGCCGGCTTGCCGGCCAGGGACGAGGCCTTGTGAGGCCGCGAGGCCCAGTCGATCGCGTTCTTGAGGTAGCCGGGAGGGCCCGCGTTGTACTCGGGGGTGACGATCAGCAGGGCGTCAGCCGCGCTGATCTGTGCCCGCAGGTCCTCGACTTCCGCCGGAGCCGGCTCGGGCTGGTCAAGAGCCGGATCGTGATCGGCGTTGTAGGCCGGGACTGAAGCCAGGCCTTTATAGATCCCGACTTCCACGCCCTCCGGGGCAAGGTCACCCGCGGCGCGGGCGACCTGCTCCGAAAGCGAGTTCTCGCGGAGACTGCCGACGATTGCGAGGACCTTCATGGTTACTCTCCCGCCTTGACGGCCTCGACCGTGAGGACGAGCCGGACCTTCTCGGCAACGACGGCGGCACCGTTGTCGAGCGAGGCGCCCCAGGAGATCCCGTAATCGTTGCGGTTGACTTCACCGTTCGCCTTGAGGCTGAGGACGGAGCTGCCGTCCATGCCGATGCCGGCGCCCTCGACCTCGACGGTCAGCGTCACCGGGTTGGTCACGCCGCGCAGGGTGAGGTTGCCGGTGACCTCGTAGGTCTCGCCGTCGACCTGGTTTACGCCGGTCGATACGAAGGTGCCCTTGGGGTGATTCTCTGCGTCGAAGAAGTCGGGGCTGAGCAGGTGGCCGATCAGCTGCTCTTCGGGAACGGCGACGGTGGAGACGTCGATCGAACCCTCGATCGCGACGATTCCCTCGTCACCGACGGTGATGTTGCCCTCGAAGCCGCCGAAGCTGCCGCGGAAGGTGGAGATGCCGAGGTGCTTCACCTCGAAGCCGACCTGGGTGTGGACGGGGTCGACGGCGTAGGTGCCGGTCTCGATGCGTACTGCCTGTTCGGTGGTGCTCATTTTGTTTCCCTTCGTTTCAATTCAAGTTGACTGAGAAATTGTTGCGTAAGCAACTGTTGTACGGACACCATAGCAAAAATAGTTGCGCTGTCAACTACTTGCGCTACAATGTGCTCTATGACACAGGTGACGGCAAAAGACCCGGGGCACGAGACCGGCTCGAAATCGGCTCACGAAGCCGCATTCCAGTCAATGCGCAGCGCCTACCTGCTGCTTTCGGAGCGCTTCGAGAAGGAACTGGCCGAAGCCGGTCTGCCCGACCTCGGGTTCTACGGAGTGCTGCTGGCGCTGAGCGAAGCTCCCGAGCCGAGCCGGCCCCGCGACCTGCTCTGCAAGGTCAACGTGACCAAGAGCGGACTGACCCGCCTGGTCGACCGGATCGAGAAGGCGGGGCTGGTCGAGCGCACCTACTGCCCCTCGGATCGCCGCGGCACCTTCCTCGTCATCACCGAAGAGGGCCGCGAGACTCTGGCCAGGATGCAGCCCGTCCGCGAACGGGTCTTCACCGAAGGTTTCATCGACCTGGTCGATGAAGAAGACGCGGAGACAGTGGCCCGGGTGATGGAAAGCGTCTCCCAGGGCATCTACGAGTCACTGAACACCGACGGCGCCTGCGACGAGGCCTGACTGCGAGTCGGGCGGGGTCCGAAAATGACTGCAGTCGGTCCGGTCTTCGCCGGACCTCCAATCGGAACCCGCTCCGCCCACTAGAAATATCTAATGGTTGGTCGGAGCTCCGTTTTGTGGGGGTTCGTCCAGCAGGTCGGCTTCGGCGGGGATCACTTCGGTGGGAGATTCCTCGGGCCGGGGCCGGTGGTGGGTCGGACCGGGCATTGGCCTGCGGTCGTTATCCGGGGGAGGGGTTCGTTCGAAGGGCGGGAACGAATCCTCGTCCGGAACCTCCCAGGCCTGGATCTGGGGCAAGCGCCACATCAGGCTGGCAAAGACCAGGCCGAGCGCGGCCGAAAGCATGGCGATGAACCACTGTTCGGCCCCTAGCATCGTCATGTCAAAGAACTCGCGCAGCTGGGGCACGGCCAGGATCCCGGCGAACAGCGCTCCGAGCCCGGCGACCATGGCCAGCATGTAGCTCTGGATCGCGATGTGCTCGCGGCCCGGGCCGCGCTCCAGAAGCAGCACGAAGCAGAGACCGAGGATGATCAGGGTGGTCGTCGCGGCGGTGCGTCCATCCTCGAGGCTGCCGCCGAAGGCGATGTCGACGAGGAAGAACGAGAGAATCGAGGAAAGCGCGGTCGCCAGGCCGGCCGGGATCGCGAAGGCCCCGAGCGCCCTGAGCAGCCTGCCGCGGTAGAGCGGCCCGTCCGACGGCGCGAGGGCGAGGACGAATGAGGGGATGCCGATCGTCAGGAAGGCGGCCAGGGTGAGATGCCGCGGCAGGAAGGGAAAGGTGAAGCCGGGTACCGAGACCAGGATGATCAGGGCCGCCGCGTAGACGGTCTTGGTCAGGTAGAGGCGGCCGAGGCGGTGAATGTTGCGGGCGATCCGGCGGCCCTCGGCGATCGCTTCCGGCAGGCGGCTGAACTGGTCCTTGAGCAGCACCACATCGGCCACCGACTTGGTCACCTGGCTGCCGGAGCCCATCGCGACGGCCATCCGGGCGCTCTTCAGGGCCGGCACGTCGTTGACGCCGTCACCAATCATCGCCGTATAGGCGCCGGACTCGGCAAGTGCCGAAACCAGCTGGCGCTTCTGTTCGGGGCGGATCCGGCAGAAGATCGTGTTTTCCGCGACGACCCGGGCCAGCTCCTCCTCGTCTTCGGGCAGGTCCGGACCCTCGATCACCCCGGCGTCGGTCGGGATCCCGACCGCTGCGGCGACCGCGGTGACCGTCGCTTTGGCGTCCCCCGAGATCAGCTTGAGGGCCACGTCTTCGCTTCGCATCAGCTCCAGGGTTTCCTCGACCCCCGGCCTGAGGTTCTCGCGCAGGACCACCAGGGCAATCGGCTCGAGCCCGGCCGGGTGTCCGTCGAGGCCGCTGGCCGGCAGCGGGGAGGTCGTCCGGCAGAGGGCCACGACCCGACGGCCGGCACCGGTCTCTTCTTCCAGGCGGGCGGCGAGCGGTTCATCCAGGGTCAGCGCGCCGGCCCCGATCATCAGGTCCGGCGCCCCGAGCACCAGGCTGTAGCGGGCACCCCCTTCGTCGAAGCTCAGGGCGCTCCACTTCCACTCGGATGAGAAGGCCACCTCGCCGACCACCGTTTCGGCCTCGGCCGGGAACTCCTCGCCGATCGCCTCGAGGGTCAGGTTGCGGTCACCGGCACTGGCGGCGTAGCGGCCGAGCTCGCGGGCGGCGAGCTTGCGGTCGGTGACCTTGGCCGGAATCACCTCGACCACGGTCAGGTCGCCGTCGGTCAGGGTGCCCGTCTTGTCGACGCAGATCGTGTCAACCGAAGCAAGTGATTCGGTCGCGCTCATCTGCTGGACCAGAGTGTCCCGCCGGGCCATCTTCACGGCCGCGACGGCGAAGGTCACGCTCATCAGCAGGACCAGGCCCTCGGGGATCAGGGTGATCAGGCCGGCGGTCGCGGTCTGGGCGGCGTCGACCAGCCCGACCTGGCGGACTATCAGCGACGCGATCAGGAGCGCGGCCAGCGGCAACAGGACCCATGTGCAGACCAGGATCACCTGGTTGACCTCTTCCTGGAGCGGTGAAGGCGGGTGGCGGAAGGCCTTCGCCTCGCCGGCGATCTTCCCGGCATAGCTCTCCTCCCGAACCGCGGTCACTTCGCAAAAGCCCGAACCGGAGATCACGAAGCTGCCGGAGAAGACCTCGTCGCCCGGGGACTTGCCGATCGCATCGGACTCGCCGGTCAGCATCGATTCGTCGACGGTCAGGCCGCGGGAGCTGGTCATCCGGCCGTCGGCGACCAGCTGGTCCCCGGGAGAAATCCGGACCAGGTCGCCGGGCACCACCTCGTCGGCCAGCAGCTCCAGCGGCTGGCCATCGCGGATCACCTCGGCCCGCGGGGCGACCAGGATCGCCAGCCGGTCCAGGGTCTCCTTCGCCTTCATCTCCTGGCGAATGCCGATCCAGGTGTTGACGATCGCGATCATTCCGAAGATCGCATCGGCGATCAGCCCGAGCGAGAGGATCAGGACGAAGAAGATCCCGATGATCAGGTTGAAGAGCGTGAAGACGTTGCCGGCGACGATGCTGGAGGTCGACCGCGAGGAGTGGGGCTGGGCGGGCCCGAGGCTGCGCAGGCGCTCGGCCGCTTCGGAACCGGACAGGCCGCGGCCCGGATCATCGGCTGGGAGTACCTGGGTGGCCGCTTCAGTCACGGAATGATTGTTACCGGTTTGCCCGGTTGGAACAAAAACAGAATTTGTACTTTCGGGTAGGATGCCCGCATGTCACTGAAGCTTGGGCTGTATCTCGGTTATTGGGGCATCGGGCCCCGCGGAAAAGATGCGATCGAGGCGGTGCAGTTCGCCGAAAGCATCGGCTACGAATCGGTCTGGGTGGCCGAGTCGTATGGATCGGACTGCGTCAGCGTCCTCGCCTGGCTTGCCGCCCAGACCGAGAAGATCAATCTCGGCGCGGCGATCATGCAGGTCCCGGCCCGCCCGCCGGCTGCCGCCGCGATGGCCGGCGCCACGATCGACTACCTCTCGAACGGCCGCTTCATGTTCGGCTTCGGCCCCTCGGGCCCGCAGGTTTCCGAGGGCTGGTACGGCGTTCCCTACTCCAAGCCCTGGGGCCGGACCAAGGAATACGTCGAGGTGGTCCGCGAGATCGTCGCCCGTGAGGAGAAGCTCGACCATCAGGGCGAGCACTACCAGCTGCCCCTGCCCGAAGGCCAGGGCAAGCCCTTGAAGCTCAACTTCAAGCCGCTGCGCAACGACATCCCGATCTTCATCGGTGCGATCGGCCGCCGTTCGGTCGAAATCGCGGCCGAGGTCGCCGACGGCTGGATCCCGATCTTCTTCAGTCCGGAGAAGTTCGAGGAAGCCTGGGGCGAGCACATCGAAAAGGGGCTCGCCGCCGGCGGGCGCACGCGGGATGACTTCGAAATCTCGCCTTCCGTCCAGGTCGCGATCGACGGTGACCTCGAGGCGGCCCGGAACATGGTTCGCATGGCTCTGGTCCTCTACCTCGGCGGCATGGGATCGAAGAAGACCAACTTCTACGTTGACCTCTCCCACCGTTTCGGCTTCGGTGAAGTCGCCGACGAGGTTCAGGAGCTCTTCCAGGCCGGCGACAAGGAAGGCGCGTTCAAGGCGCTGCCCGACGAGTTCGTCAACGCGGTCTCGCTGATCGGGACCGAGGCCGAAGTGGCCGACCGGCTGACCGCCTTCCGCGAAAAGGGGATCGACCGGCTGATCATGACCCCGGTCCACCCGGAGCTCGATCAGATGCGGCACACCGTCGAGCGGCTGGCCGCCCTGACGCAGGACTGACCAAGAGGATCTGATCCGGCCGGCGGCTGTCCGCCGGTCGGGAATCCCCTCTGCGGCTAATTCCCATAATCTGAGTCGGCCTTGTCCATGAAGATCGGTGTACCCAGAGAATCTGCTGAAGGCGAGAACCGGGTTGCCCTGGTTCCCGAGTCGGTCAAATCGCTCCTGAAAAAGGAAGGCGTCGAGATCGTCATCGAGTCCGGAGCCGGCGATGTCGCCGGGCATCCAGACAGCCAGTACGAGGAAGCGGGAGCGAAGGTCGGTTCGCATGCCGACGCGCTCGCGGCCGATCTCGTGCTTCACGTCGCTCCGCTTTCGAGCGCCCAGATCGGCGAGTTGAAGCAGGGCCAGTACCTGATCAGCCATCTCTCGCCGCTGACCTCGGCGGAGACCAACAACGCCCTCGCCTCGGCCGGGGTCACCGCCCTGGCGATGGAACTGATTCCGCGCACCACCCGCGCCCAGGCGATGGACGCACTTTCCTCTCAGGCGACCGCGGCCGGTTATGCCGCGACTCTGATCGCCGCGCGCGAGTCGGGCAGCTTCTGGGGCATGCTCACCACCGCTGCCGGCACGATCCGTCCGGCCCGCGTCCTGGTGCTCGGGGCCGGCGTCGCCGGGCTGCAGGCGATCGCCACGGCCAAGCGTCTCGGGGCGATCGTCACCGGTTTCGACATCCGCCGCGCCGCCTGGGAACAGATCGCCTCCCTGGGCGGTCGCCCGCTCGAGCTTGACTTCATTCCCGACGCCGAGGACGAGGGCGGCTACGCCCGTCCCCTGACCGACGAGGAAAACCAGCAGGTCCGCGACGCGATCGACGCGAACGCGGCCAAGCAGGACGTGATCATCACCACCGCCGCGATCCCCGGTCGCGCCGCGCCGACCCTGATCACCGCGGCCGGTGTCGCCAACATGGGTCCCGGATCGGTGATCCTCGACCTGGCCGCCGAGACCGGCGGCAACTGCGAGCTGACCGAGCCCGGCCAGACCGTGGTCAAGGACGGAGTCAAGATCGTCGGCCCGAAGAACCTCGCTTCGGAGCTGCCCGGTCACGCATCCCAGCTTTACGCCAAGAACCTCGAGAACCTGCTCGGACTGATGATCACCGAGGAGGGCGGTCTCACCCTGAACTTCGAGGACGACATCATCGATGCCGCGACGATCACCCACCAGGGTGAAATTCGCGGAGAGAGGACCGCCCGCTGATGAACCTCGTAACCGAGATAACCATCCTCGTGCTGGCGGTCTTCGTCGGCTTCGAAGTGATCTCCAAGGTTCCGACCACGCTGCACACGCCGCTGATGTCGCAGACCAACGCGATCCACGGGATCGTCCTGCTGGGCGGCCTGATCGTGGTCGGCTACTCCGATGACTTCCTCGGCCAGCTGATCGGCTTCATCGCGATCGTCTTCGGCACGATCAACATCGTCGGCGGCTTCATGGTCACCGACCGCATGCTGGAAATGTTCGGGCCGAAGAAGAAAAAGCCCGAACCCGCGGCTGAACCGGCAGCTACCGATTCTGCGTCGGACTCGACGGAGGCCGGCTCGTGAGTCCGCTTCTCGCTGCGCTGGCGCCGGATTCGTCGCTGGTCGCGATTCTCTACATCGTCAGCTTCTCGCTGTTCATCATCGGGATCAAGCAGGGCACCCACCCGACCACCGCCCGGCGCGGCAACATGATTGCCGCCGTCGGTATGGCGATCGCGGTCATCACCACGCTCTGCCTGAAGGGGATCGGCAACTGGGGCATCATCATCGCCGGCATCCTGGTCGGCACGATCGTCGGCGCGGTCGCCTCGAAGCGGGTCAAGATGACCGAAATGCCGCAGATGGTCGCGCTCTACAACGGCCTCGGCGGCGGCGCGATCGCCCTGATCGCATGGTCCGAGTACCGGCACTGGGTCCACCTCGGTGACGTGCTCGCCGACAAGGCCAGCTTCAGCCACAAGTTCCTGCTCGATTTCGACAACCTCACCTTCCTCGTCGGGAAGAACTTCAGCGTCAGCGCTTCGGTGCCGCTCGAAGTGATGATCCCGACCCTGCTCGCCATGGTTGTCGGCTCGATTTCCTTCTGGGGCTCCAACGTCGCCTTCGCCAAGCTGCAGGAACTGATCCCGGGCCAGCCGATGGGCCTGCCAGGCCAGAAGATCATCAACGGCCTGTTGCTCGCCGCGCTCGCGGTCGGCGGGGTCATCCTCGCCATCAACAACGACGTCAACGACCTGAGCCAGCCGCTCTTCATCGCCATGCTGGTCGTGGCCGCCCTGCTCGGCCTCGGCGTGGTCATGCCGATCGGCGGGGCCGACATGCCGGTCGTGATCTCGCTGCTCAATGCCTTCACCGGCCTATCCGCGGCGGCCGCCGGCATCGCCCTCGACAACACCGCCCTGATCGTGGCCGGCACCCTGGTCGGTTCCTCGGGCACGATCCTAACCCTGGAAATGGCGACCGCAATGAACCGGTCCGTCGCCAACATCCTCTTCTCCGGATTCGGTTCGACCTCGGCCGGTGGTGGCGGGGACCAGGAACAGCGGCCATACCGTTCGATGAACGCCCAGGACGCCGCGATCCAGCTCGCCTACGCGGACTCGGTCGTGATCGTGCCCGGTTACGGTCTTGCCGTCGCCCAGGCCCAGCACACGGTCAAGGAAATGGCCGACGAGCTCCAGAAGAAGGGCGTAACGGTCAACTACGCGATCCACCCGGTCGCCGGCCGCATGCCCGGTCACATGAACGTCCTGCTGGCCGAGGCCGACGTGCCCTACGACCAGCTCAAGGAAATGGACGAGATCAACCCCGAGCTTCCGCAGACCGACGTCTGCGTGGTGATTGGCGCGAACGATGTCACCAACCCGGCGGCCAAGACCGACGAGTCCAGCCCGATCTACGGCATGCCGATCATCGAGGTCGACGAAGCCCAGCAGGTGCTGGTCCTCAAGCGCTCGATGTCCGCCGGTTTCGCCGGGATCGACAACGATCTCTTCTACAACGAGAAGACCGCCATGGTCTTCGGCGACGCCAAGAGCACCGTCCAGGACATAGTCACAGAGCTCGGCAACCTGTAAACCCCCCGGGCAACGCGCCCAGGACGCACCTGCGGGCGCCTGGGCTTCGTCAACGCCGGGAAACGGCAGCTCAAGTACCCGCGTACGATCGCGGCCATTTCCCGGCTTATTCCTCGCCAGCCACCCGCAGGAGCGCCCTGTGCACGACCCGCTCAAGCCAAGTGGTGTTGGCATCCTCGAGATCTGGTTTTTCGGCGGATAGCGCACCCAATTCCGATCTCGATCGCAACCTGACCCGATCCGGGGGAGGTGGGTATGGATTTCGTCCATATAGACGAAATCCATACCCACCTCCCGAAACCCGGGCCTGAACCGGGCCCCGGAGGTGCCACAGGACTCGGGAACACCCTCAACTCCCCCTTCAATGCCGCTGTTTATCGGCAGTGGGTCGGATAACCGGCAATCGGGCCGGAAATCCGACCCACGAGACTTGCGAAGCCGGGTTCGCAAGGTGGTGGCAAGGTGGGGTTTCTAGGTTGGGAGCATGAAGACCCGACTCACAGCCCTCGTCCTGTCCCTGGCCACCCTCTTTTCCGGCGTCCTGATGCCCGTTTCGGCTTCCGCAGCCGGCTGGGGCCGCGGCACCTTCACCGGCAAGGTGCGGGGTCAGTTCCGGCCTCAGCCGCTGACCAGCGTGGCCATTGCCGCGCGGGGTGACAAGGTGCGGATCGTCAAGCTCGGGATCGCCTTCGACTGCTCGGACAACAATCAGTTCGGCCTGCCGCTTCACTGGAAGACACTCGTCTACAGCAAGGCGGTGCGGGTAAAGGAAGGGCCGGCCGGAGGCGGGGCGATCATCCACTTCCGGGTGGTCAAGAACTACCGGGGCAAGAAAGTCCCGGTCAGGGGCGACATCTTCCTCGGCCTGCGCGATACCTACATCCGGGGCACGGTCGATTCAGAGGTTGCCCGCGGCTGGAATCCCCAGGACTGCTCGGACAGCGGCATCTTCATCGCCCGCAGGTAGGACGCCCCGGCGCCGGCTCAGTCCGGGCGACGCAAACGGCTGGCCCTTCGCTTCAGGGCTGAACCGGCCCGGGCGAGTGACCCGCCCTGCTGATGGGACTTGAGGTCGTCGATCTCCGCCTGGAGCTGGGCGACGTTGTGGCGGAGGGCGGCGATCTCACGGGGATCGTCGCCGGCCGCCATCAGTTCATCGGCGGAAAGCCGGACATCCTTCTTTTCCAGAAGGGCCCAGGTCTGACCTCCCGCGAAGTGCCGTTTGCGGATCTCGAAGGCCCGGCCCCAGTGCTCGTCAACCCACCAGTCGGACATCAAGACCATCGGACCGCCCACATCCCATCCCTGGCTGTGACGAAGCACGTTCATGCCGATCCGGTTCTCGTCCCACGGCTCGCCGGCGACCTCTTCCGAGTTGAGCTCGCCCATGTAGGAGGCCATGAGCAGACCGCCCGGCTTGAGCAGGCGGTGGAGTTCCATCAGCCAGGCGGCCGAGTTGCCGGTCAGGTGGGTGAACACCGAGATCGCCCAGATGAAGTCGAAGCTTCCGGACTCGAAGGGCAGGGGCGGATCGACTTCGGAGCAGACCGCCTCGATCGGCGCCAGGTTCGCCTGCATCCAGTCGATGCTCTCGCGGTCGATGTCGCATCCGACCACCCGGGCCGAGGAAGCTTCGTCGTGGAATTGCCGCAGGGTGCGGCCGGCGCCGCAGCCGAAGTCGAGCAGGCTGCGACCTTCCAGTGTGTATCCGTCGGGCAGCAGATCCAGCAGCTCATCCCGCGTCTGCCGGCCGGCCATTTCGTAGTGGACGTACCCGGCGAAGTCGTTGCTGGGCAACTCGATTACGCGGTTGGCGAGCTCAAAGGGCGGATAGGGGAGGTCGCTGCTCGCGGTCACCTCGGGGAAACTACGGGATTGCCCGCTCCCGGAGGCAACCGGGCTCCCTTTGACCCGGCTGCAACATCTAGGTTTCCGGAATGGAGCGCAACCGGATCCTGCTCGGCGACAACCTCGACCTGATGGCCGGACTGGCTGCCGGGTCCTTCCAGATGGTCTATGCCGACCCGCCGTTCAACACCGGCAAACAGCAGTCGCGGCAGGTCCTGCGGACCGTTGCCGACACGGATGGGGACCGGACCGGCTTCGGCGGCCGGCGCTACCGCACGGAAAGGGCGGGGGAGACCTCGTACGCGGATGCCTTCGATGACTTCACCGCCTTCCTGGAGCCGCGGCTGGAGCAGATCCACCGCCTGCTGAACGAAACAGGCACGCTCTACCTGCATATCGACTACCGCGAGGCCCATTACGTGAAGGTGCTGCTGGACGGCATCTTCGGCCGGGAGTCGTTCCTCAACGAAATCATCTGGGCCTACGATTACGGCGGCAAGTCGAAGCGGCGCTGGCCGGCCAAGCACGACACGATCCTGGTCTATGTCAAGGATCCGGACCGCTACTACTTCGACTCCGGCGAGGTGGACCGGGAGCCGTACATGGCGCCGGGGCTGGTCACCCCCGAGAAGGTGGCCAAGGGCAAACTGCCGACCGACGTCTGGTGGCACACGATCGTGCCGACCAACGGGGCCGAGAAGACCGGCTACCCGACCCAGAAACCGGAAGGGATCGTACGCAGGATGGTGCTCGCATCAACCCGGCCGGGGGACCTTTGCCTCGACCCCTTCTGCGGTTCGGGAACGCTCGGCGCGGTCTGCCGGAAACTGGGCCGGGACTACCTGCTGATCGACGAGAACCCGGAAGCGGTCGAGATCGCGGGAAAGCGGATCGGGCAGGACTGAAGCGGCGCCGCGGGGCCGGGGCTCAGGATCGGCGGGCCAGGCGGGCCTCGAGCGCCGCGCGAACCTCGGGCCACTCGTCATCGATCACGCTGTAGTAGGCGGAATCTCGCCGGCCAACCCCGAATGGATTCGTGTGCTTGCGCAGGATCCCCTCGAACTGCGCCGGCAAGGCCGCGAGCGCGGCTCGCGAGCGATCGTTGCGACGGTCGGTCTTGAACTCGACCCGAACGCAGCCGAGCGCCTCGAAGGCGTGGCTCATCATCAGCAGCTTCGCTTCGGTGTTGGCGCCCGTGCCCCAGGCCCCGGGATTCAGCCAGGTCGAGCCGATCTCGACCACGTCCTCATCCGGCCGGTAGAAGAGGTAGCTGCTGCTGCCGACAACCCGGGCTGGCTCGTCGCTTCCCGCGGACCTGAGGCTGGTCACGAAGGTGCTGCGCTCGCCGCTCTCCCAGCCTTCGATGCCGCCCGCAACCCAGCCGTCGAAGAACTCGCGACTGTGGTTCAGATGGGTGGTCCAGTGCCAGATCTCGGGATCCTGCGCGGCGATCCAGAGCTCGTCGGCGAGATCGGCACGGATCGGCTCCAGTGCCACCCGGTCGCCTTCGAGGCGGACCGGTTCGATCTTCGGGAGCGACATCGCGCCGCTCAGTCCTTGCCGTATTCCTTGCGGGTGTTGTGGCGGTGGCGGCGGAGGATCGGGCCGGTGTAGCCGATGATCGCGCCGATCGCCGCGGCGAACAGCAGCAGGACGAAGAGGGGCGCCGCGGTGTCGACAAGGAAAAGGATCTTGAACTCCACGTCCTGGGAGTTCTGGAGAACCACGATCAGCAGCAGGAGGACTGCGATGCCGAAGGCCCACCACTTCCATTCGGGGGTCTTCTTCGAAGCACTGGACGGCGGGGTCATCTTGTTGCGATCGGCCATGGACCGATTTTACCTCGGCCGTCCGTCACTGAATCGTTGCACCGGTAACACACTTGTGAGCTTTTTCCCGCCACGATTGGGCGATGGGCGTGAGGCTGAAATCGACGCGGGGCCAATCGACGATCGAGTGGGTCGGGTTGATCACCCTGGTCGCGGCCCTGATGGCGGCGCTCACCGCGGCGGGAATCCAGGTGCCGGCGGTCGGGCTTGCCCATTCCGTCTCGACCAGGTTGCTCTGCGCCGCCTCGTTGTCCGGTTCCTGCGCCGGCGAGGGTTCGCTCGACGAGGCCTACGGTCCGGAAGTCGCTGAACTCGTTCGTTCCGGGGCGCCGGCCCTTATGTACGGAAAGGACATGCTCGGCCTGCCGGTCGATTACCGGACCTGCCGATCGCCCTGGTGCGCCGACGGAACCGAGGAGGGCGAGGTCAGCCAGTCCACTGCCGGAGAGCCGGTAACGCTTTTCACCAGGGTCATCCACGAGCCCGACGGCAGCATCTACATCCAGTACTGGGCCTATTACCCCGAGAGCGCCTCGCTTCGAGGGGCACCGCTCCTCGAGGACGAGGGCTACCACCGGAATGACTGGGAATCAATGCAGATCAGGGTCGATCCCGACGGAGTGGTCAGCGAGCGGGCTTCCTCCCATGCCGGCTACAACCACACGCGGTCGTCGGTCAACTGGGGCTCCGACCTCGGCTGGGGCTTTCTGACCGACGCGGCAGAGAAGGTTGGCCTGCGCGAGAAGGGAGGCTGGGGTGATGCGACCGGGCAGTACCTGATCGCCGGCGGCAGCCACGCCGGCAACGTCGCCGCCAGCCTCGCCGACTCGGACTACCCCTCCTATACTCCGTCCGCCCTGGTCAGGCTGGTCCCGCTGGAATCGGTCAAGGACGGTCCGCTCGCACGACCGGCCGACTTCGATCCGATCACGCCGCCCTGGGAGAAGGAGGTCTGGACCGAACCCGAGGCCGAGGGAACCGGCTAGCCGGTCGGCTTTCGAGCTGCCCCCCGGATCCCCAGCAGCCGAGAAGGCTGAATGGAGCGCTATGTGGCCACTTTCGCCTTCTCGATTGGAGGAAGGCGTCAGGGAGCCAGGGCCTTGATCATCGCGGCGTGATTGTCCGGGGTGGTGACCGGGGTGATCACGGGCAGGGTGATCCCGCCGGCGACGTATTCATCGAGCCTCGCGCGGATCTGCTCCGGGCTGCCGAGCAGGAAGGTGTCTTCGATCAGCTCCCAGGGCGCGGCCGCCGCGGCGGCCTGGCGGTCCTTGTTGTTCCAGTGCTCGACCATCGCTTCGATCTCTTCGCCGTAGCCGAGCCAGCGGAAGAAGTTCGCGTAAACCGGCACCGTGATGTAGCTGGAGAACATGAACCGGGCGAGGCCCTCGACCTGTTCCCTTTCACCGGGAATGCAGAAGAAACGGCAAAGCAGCTCGAAGTCGTTGCCGGCGCCCTCGATGCCGTCGACCACCTTGGGCAGGCCGGCCAGGGGCAGGAAGTTGGTAAAGGCGCCGTCGGCCTTGTTGACCGCCAGCTCGAGCATCTTGCCGCGCAGGGCGGCCAGCACGATCGGGGTTTCGTGGGTCGGGGCCGTCTCCAGCTTGAAGCCGGTGTCGGTGCGCTCCCCGGCGAGGGCTACCCGCAGGAAGTCCACGGTTTGCTCGACCTTGGAAAGCGGCTTGACGAAGGGGATCTGGTTCCAGCCCTCGACCATGCGATCGGAGGAAGCGCCGACGCCGAGGACGAAGCGGCCGGAGGAAGCGTCGGTGAGGGCGGCGGCCTGCTGGGCGAGCAGGGCCGGTCCGCGCTGGAACACCCCGACGATGCCGGTGCCGAGCCGCACCTTGCTGGTCCAGGCGGCACTCAGGGCGAGCGGCGTGAAGCCGTCCGGGCCACCGGTTTCCCCGGTCCAGAGGTCGGTGTAACCCTCGGCCTCCGCCAGCTGAACGAAGTCCTTGGTGTCGGCCAGTGAGACCCCGGGCAGGGGGAGGGTCAAGCCCCAGCGTGCGCTCATGGCGGCAGCCTATATAGCCTGCCCCGCATGGGTGTTATCTCGCACGACGTTCGATCCGGATCAAAGCCCGACCGCAACCTGGCCCTGGAGCTGGTTCGCGTCACCGAATCGGCGGCCCTCGCCGCCTCGCGGTGGATCGGGCGGGGTGACAAGCTTGCCGCCGACGGCGCCGCCGTCGACGCGATGCGAATCCTGCTCGACACCGTCCCGATGGACGGGATCGTGGTGATCGGCGAAGGCGAGAAGGACGAAGCGCCGATGCTCTACAACGGCGAGAAGATCGGGGACGGCAGCCCGCCCGTGGTTGACATCGCCGTCGATCCGCTCGAAGGCACGACCCTGACCGCCCGCGGTTTCGGCGGCGCCCTCGCGGTGATCGCCCTCTCCGAGCGCGGCACGATGTTCGACCCCGGGCCCTGTGTCTACATGGAGAAGCTCGCCGCCGCGTCCGAGTTCAAGGACCTGCTCACCTTCGACGAGCCGATCGGCGAAGTGATCCGCAAGATCGGCGAGCGCAAGGGCGGCGGACCCGAAGACGTCACCCTGACCATTCTCGACCGCCCCCGCCACGAGGAAGTGGTCAAGGAAGTCCGGGAGTCCGGCGCGACGATCCGCTTCATCACCGACGGTGACGTCCAGGCCGCGCTGCTGGCCGTGTCGGACGACACAGGCATCGACCTGCTCTGGGGCATCGGCGGCACCCCCGAAGGCGTGCTCGCCGCGGCCGCGATCAAGTGCCTCGGCGGGGAAATCATCGGCAAGCTCTGGCCCCGCAACGACGAGGAACGCCAGGCGGCAATCGACGCCGGCTACGACCTCGACCGGGTTTTGACCGCCGACGACCTGGTCTCCGGGGACGATGTCTTCTTTGCCGCGACCGGCGTCACTGACGGTGACCTGCTCGACGGCGTCCGCCGCCACAAGGGCTGGGCGAGCACCGAGTCTCTGGTCATGCGTTCCCGCTCCGGCACCGTCCGCAAGATCGGCGCCCGCCACGACCGCGCCAAGCTTCGTGAAGTGACTGGTGGCCTCTTCGGCTGAGCCGGTACTTGTCGCCGGTTCGACCGGCTACATCGGCCGCAGGCTGGCCCTGAGGCTGGTCCGGGGCGGCAACGCCGTTCGCTGCATGGCCCGGAACCCGGCCCGGGCGGGGGACCTGGAAGAAGCCGGCTGTGAAGTGGTGGCCGGCGACGTGCTTGACCGGGAATCGCTCCGCTGGCCACTTTCCGGAGTCCGGGTCGCCTACTACCTGGTGCACTCGATGGGCCGCGGGGCGAGCGGTGACTTCGCCGAATCGGATCTGAAGGGGGCAAGCAACTTCGCCGAAGCGGCGGCCGAGGTCGGCGTCGAGCGAATCGTTTACCTGGGCGGCCTGGGGGAGGGTCGCTCCCGGCACCTGCGGTCCCGCCACGAGACCGCGCAGGCGTTGGGCTCGACCGGGATCGACGTCACCTACATGCGGGCCGCCGTGGTGATCGGTGCCGGTAGCGAGTCGTTCCAGACGATCTACTGGCTGGTTCGCCGCCTGCCGGCGATGGTCACGCCCCGCTGGACTTCGGTTCGCACCCAGCCGATCGGCATCGACGACGTGGTCGAGTGCCTGGCGCGGGCGCTGAAGCTGGACGGCAACAGCGAGATCCAGATTGGCGGGCCGGACGTGACGACCTACGGCGGACTGATGGACGAGACCGCGAAAGCGATGGGGAGAAGACCACCGCTCCGGATCGGTGTGCCCTTTCTCACCCCGAGGCTGTCTTCGCTCTGGCTCGGACTGATCACGCCGGTTGACGTCGGGGTCGCCCGGCCGCTGATCGAGGGGCTTTCGACCGAAACGGTGGTGACGCAGCCGCCGGGCCCGGAAGAGCTGGGGGTTCAGCCCGAATCGCTCGGAACGGTCCTTCGGAAGGCCGTCGCGGAAATCGAAGCCGGCGGCTAACCGGTTCCCGGCGATACGCCCCGCCGGAGCACCTCGTCCGGCAGCTCATCGAGCGAGCGGAGGAAGCCCTTGGTCACGAGGATGTGGATGCGCAGCTGGGTCTGCGAGTAAAGCCAGGTTCCGAACCTGGCGAACCGGCCGGTCCCCCTCAACCAGGGATAGAAGTTCGAAACCGTCGAAGAGACCATCAGGGTCGGGCACCCGGCGTCCTCGGCCTGGCCGCGAGAAGCCTCAATCCGCAGAAAACCCTTGCCGCGGCCGTCACGGGCGACCAGCAGTCCCTTTTCGACCGGCCACTCGATCGAGGCCCGGTCGTTGCCGGTCGAAAAGACCGGGGTGCGAAAGCGGAGCAGCGGCACCCGGCCCAGCAGCGTCACGGTCTGGGAGTCCACCCGGTACTGGACCCGAATCGCCCCCAGCGTGAAACGGCGAATGTAATCCCAGTAGGACCTGGCCAGCAATTCCAGGGTGGAAGGCGTCCAGATCTGCTCGAAGGTTTCGCGGTCGACCGTGATCACCGCCTCCTGCTCGCAGGTCACGCCGCCGGTCCGGGCCAGTCCGTGCCGGACCGGGTCCGGCATCAGCTCGATCCTGACGCTCATTGGCGCTTGCGACGGCGCAGCGGAATGACCTTGGTCTCGGCCTCGCTCTCTTCGTCCGGGCCGGCCTCCGGCTTCGGCCAGGCGTCACCGCTGACCAGCGAGCGGTAGGGCTCGGCCATCGGTCGCTGTGCGGCCTTCGCCTCGTCGGCCTGGGCCCTGGCCAGCAGCTGGGCCCGGCTGAGGATGCCGTAGGGCAGGCTCCCGGTGTCGTGGTACTCGTGGCGGATCGAGTTGATCACCGCGCCGGCCAGCATGGTCAGGGCGACCAGGTAAAACCAGAAAAGGGCAATCAGGATGAAGCCGATCGTCGAGCCGAAACGGTTCAGGGTCGAGACGTTGTTGAGGTAGACCGGGAAGAGCCAGTTCGCAGCGGCGGCGACCAGGGTCGTGAAGAGGGCTCCCGGCCAGACCGCCCGCCAGGGCATGTGGCCCTTCGGCACCGCCCAGTAGATCACTGCCGCGACCGTGAAGTTCAGGCTGAGTGTGACCGCGAGCAACACCGCGTTGTCGAGATTCTGGACCTCATTCAGGCCGAAGGGAAGGTTGTCGGTCTGACGGATCAGGGCACCCTCGAGGGCGGGGAGGAGGACGCTGCCGAGCAGGAAGATCGTGACCACCAGCAACATGACGAGCGAGAATCGCTTCTGCTCCCACCAGCCGCGGCACTGCACGTGATAGATCCGGCAGAAGGCGGTGTCCATCGCCCCCCAGAACGAGGCGCCGATCCAGAGCGAGCCGAAGACGGCGGCCACACCGAGGGTGGCGGAGTTGTTGCGGATCGCCTTGAGGATGTCGTCGAGCGTGCCCTGCTCGGCGTTCGGGAAGAGCCGCTGAAGGTCGTTGATGATGCCCTGGTCGATTCCTTCGACCCGCAGTACCTGGGAGAAGATGAACAGCACGAGGAACGCGAACGGGAAGATCGCCAGCATCAGGTTGTAGGCGACCATGCCGGAGAGCCCGGTTACGTTTTCCCGCCAGGCCCGGGTCCAGAAGGCCTGCAGCCAGTGGAGGTGCTTCCATTGCTCGGAGAGGGGAAGCGGGGCATCGTTGGGATGCTCCGGATGATTTTCGTCACAGTCAGTGCAACTCATGGGGCCGGTACGCGTTCCTTGAGTGAAGCAGAGTTCACGGATCGCAGCCCTTGACTTTACTAAGTGAAGTGGCTATTATCCGGTCACTCGTTTGACCACTTACAGACGGCGGCGGTTTTTCCTGCTCCGGTTTACATATGGAGCGATGCGGATCCTGACGAGTGATTCGCAAGATTTTCTGTGACCCGGACCCTCATTTTCGGGTAGACAGGTATAGACGCCGTCTTACGGAATACCAGATAGGGACATGATGCTTGTAGCCGAACTCCAGGAACTAGAAGAAGTAAAGACCCTCGTCAACAGGGGTCAGCAGCTCGGCGTCCTCACTTTCGGTGACGTTGCCACTGCCGTGGCTGAGGTCGATCTCGACGAATCAGACGTCGAAGACCTTTACGGTCACATCGAAAAGCAGGGGATCGAGCTGGTCGAGGATGTGGATCCGGCGCAGAAGGCTTCGGCCGAGAACGAGCGCTCCGACGGCCGCCGCGGCCGCCGGCGCAAGAAGGAGGCGCTCGACCTCAAGCCGGACATGACCACCGACTCACTGCAGCTCTTCCTCAAGGACATCGGCAAGGTTCGCCTGCTGACCGCCCAGGAAGAAGTCGATCTCGCCAAGCGGATCGAGCGCGGTGACCTCGACGCCAAGCAGAAGATGGTCGAGTCGAACCTCCGGCTCGTCGTCTCGATCGCCAAGAACTACCGCAACCAGGGCCTGCCTTTCCTCGATTTGATCCAGGAAGGCACGCTCGGCCTGGTCCGTGCGGCCGAGAAGTTCGATTACCGCAAGGGATTCAAGTTCTCGACCTACGCGACCTGGTGGATCCGCCAGGCGATCGCCCGCGCCCTCGCCGACAAGGCCCGGACCATCCGGATCCCGGTCCACGTTGTCGAGAAGCTGAACAAGATCGGCCGTGCCGAGCGCAAGCTGGTGACGGAACTGGGCCGCGAGCCCACCCCGGAGGAGATCGCCGAAGTAACCGGCATCGACCCCGAGGAAGTCGACTCGATCAAGCGTTCCGCCCAGTCACCCGTCTCGCTCGAGAAGCCGGTCGGTGACGAGGAGGAATCCGAGTTCGGCCAGTTCATTGCCGACGAGAAGGCCGAGTCGCCCTTTGACCGGGCAGCCGACCTGTTGACCAAGGAAGCGCTGAAGGAATCGCTGGAGAACCTCTCCTACCGCGAGCGCCGCGTGCTCGAGCTCCGTTACGGGCTCGGCGGCGAGCACCCCCGCACCCTCGACGAGGTCGGGCGCACCTTCAACGTGACCCGCGAGCGGATCCGTCAGATCGAGAATCAGTCGCTGAAGAAGCTCCAGTCGCTGAATGAAGCGCAGAAGCTTCGTGAGGCCACTTGATCCTCAGGATCTGAATCAACTGCGAAAGGCCAGCCTCCGGGCTGGCCTTTCTGTTGCACAATCGTTGCACCTGTAGAGCCACGTGTGAGGTTTTATCGGGCAGGGTCGGGGTATGGCCGTTCCCGTCCTCGTCATCACGCTCCTGATCGCCTCGGCGACCGATTTGCGCAGCCGCGAGATCCCGAACTGGCTGATGGCCGGGGCGGCCCTGGCCGGGATCGGACTGGCGGCCGCCGAGGGCCGGGCCGGCTCCGCGGTCCTGTTCGGCCTGTTGGCGGCCGCACCGTTCCTGCTCGCGAACCTGATCCGGCCCGAAGGCATGGGCATGGGTGACGTCAAGCTGGTGGCGGTAGTCGGCCTCTACCTGGGCCAGCAGGTCTGGATCGCTCTCGTCATCGGTCTCGCCCTGGCCGGCCTGACCGGGGTCCTGATTGCCCTCGGCAGGCGCCTCCCGCCATCCCGGACGGCCCTTCCGCTGGCCCCGTTTCTGGCGGCGGGCGCGGGAATCATGCTTGCCGCTACCGGCGGTGCGCTTCAGTAAGTGAAGCCATATGCCTATACTTGTTGAAGTGACTCAACCGGCCCGAGCGGATGCCCGGCCGCAACCGACACGGTCACCGAAACACCATGAGCGCCATCGACAACGATCAGTGCCCTGTATGTCGCACCGCAGACGTGATCTCCGGTAAGTGGACCCTCCTCGTGATCCGCGACCTGGCCGGAGAAAGCCGCCGTTTCTGCGAACTCGAGCGCTCGCTCGAAGGCATCAGCCCCCGCACCCTCTCGCTGCGCCTCCGCACTCTCGAAGAGGCGGGCATCGTCGAACGCCAGACCTTCCCCGAGGTTCCGCCCCGGGTCACCTACGCCCTGACCGACAAGGGCAAGGACCTCGTCCCCCTGATCGACGACATGCGCGAGTACGGCATCCGCTGGCTCGAAGTCGAAGAGCCTTCACAAACCGTCAGCGCCTGATCCTCACCACCCGGTTCTGGAAGTCCCGACTGAGCGGGACTCTCCGGAGAGAAGTTCACCCGAAAAGAACGCTGCCGCCGGTGATCCGATCGGCTCCCGGCCCCCCGAATAGCCAGGCAACTCCGTCCTCGCCGCCGTCGATCACATCGTTGTCGGGGCCACCGTAGATCGTGTTCGCACCGCGGCCTCCACGAAGCCAGTCGCCACCCGGACCTCCGTACACGACGTCCCAGGCCGGTCCGCCCAGTACTTCGTCTTCACCGGCGCCGCCGAACACAAGACCTGCGCCCCGGGTAATGGTGACCTGGTCCCGTCCGGGCCCGGCGCAAACGGTCAGGTTCCTGCCCGCTATGTAGTCGTCGCCGCCGCGACCGGACACCACAGAACCGGAGGGCGCGATGATCCGGTCGGTTCGGGGAGTGCCAACCACGTCGGCCTTCCGGCCGGCGCACGAAGGTGCTGGCCCGTTGTAGCTCCCGTTCGGCCGCTGCCGCGGTTCCCCGGCCGTGACCACGAAGTACCTCGGGTGCTTCTGATTCGAGCTTCCCCTGAACGGGACCCAGCTCTCAGGCGGGGGGCTTAGCTGTGAGGGCCCGGTCGAGCAATCACTGCCGCCGGAGCCTGAGCCCATTCCGTGCTCGGAATCGATGCTGCGAAACCAGCCTTTGATTTCCCGACCCGTCACATGGCCGTCAAGATCTTCAGCCCAGGCGAAAAAATCGCTGCCCACAAAGTGGTTTCGGACCCGAACCTTTCCCCCGGGCGACATCACGGCCCGCTTGAAGGTGGCCGTGGAAGCTCGTACGGCCTCACCGTTTTCGTCATGGCACCGTTGCTGGAAGTTGACCTTGATCGTCACCGTTCCGGCGGCTGCGGGATTGGCCGACAAACTGGCAGGGCTGACAAAAGCAGCAGTCACAATCGCGGCGATGCCGCATAGCGTCAGCTGAAGTCGTTTCATTTCCTGCCTCCTCTTCAAAGCTGCCTGAGTGCGAAGACCCTAGTGCGGGGCGCCCCTTTTTGCAGAGAATCCTGCAATCGCAGGATGCGTTGCTTCGGGAGGGAAACCCCGAAGACCATGCACGATCCTGTTCTTGATGAGGCTTTGAAGCGGCTCGCAGCCGAGGCATCGACGCGGTTCACCTCCCTGGTGGCCACCGGTGACGAGATCCCCTTCGACGTGGCCGAGAACAACGGGGACAGCTCTCACTTCTACCGGTACGTGCCGCTCACTTCACGCTTCATCTCGACTCACCTCGAAGAGCTGAAGTCGCTTCCTTCATACGGTCCCGCGCGCGGAGCGATCGCCTCCTCCGACGTCGCCGCGCCCTATCTCGAGTCCCGGGGACTGCCGGTTCCTTCCGAGCCGACCCGCCGGGCCGAGGAGATGATCGCCGTCTTCATCACCTCGCTCTGGGAAGGCACCACCGAATTTTCGCTCGACATCAGCCGGGTCGAAGCCGCCCTGGCCGGGCTCGAAGTCCAGACCCGTGACATTCGGGAGGCGGATGTGCTGATCGTGCCGCTGGTCGGATTCGAGATGACCCCGACCGAGGTCACCCTTGAGGGCGGGATCCGGATCGCCCAGGCCGATTCGATCGACGCGCCGCTCGAAGCAACTTCCAGCGAAGGCACCGGCCGCAGCGCCTGGCAGACCGCCTACTTCGCGATGACCGAACTCGAAAGCACCGAAGACGGGCCGCGCCAGGCCGTGAACCGGCTGAACGGCATGATTCGCGCGCTTCGCCTCTACAAGGAAGGCTCGGTCGGCCTCGGGCCCTTCGCCTTCGCGCCGGTGGGCGAGTCGAGCTGGCGCCGGATCGAGACCGCGGTCTCGCCGCCCCGGCCCGGTAGCTACTTCCTGATCGAATCGGAAGTCGATTCCCTCAACGAACTTATCCGGCACCTGGCCAAGGAGTCGCCGGCCGCCGACCGCATGGAATTCGCGCAGAAGCGCTTCCAGTACGGCTGCGAGCGGGAGAACCCGGTTGAGGCCCTGAGTGATCATCTGCTGGCGATCCGTGCCTCGCTCGGCGGGGAGGGCGTGATCGACGCTCCCCTGGCCGCCCGGGCGGCAGCGCTGATCACCGGCAACGCCGATGACCTGCGCTCGCGCGAACGGATCGAACTCGCGCTCGACCTCGAACAATCGCTGGTCAACGGGGAAGACCTGATGTCAATCGGTGGCGAGTCAGCCACCTACATTGCCGCCTGGGTCGAGGATTCGACCCGGCACATCCTGCGTGAGGCGGTGCTCGGCCATTACGGCATGAACCTCAACATCGCCGCCGAGGAAACCTTGATCACCAGCGGCCTGACCGCCGGCGAAGGCAGCGCCCGTGACTACGGATCTTCGGCCGAATGGGATCCAGTCGAGGAACCGGCCGAAGACCGGACCACGGAGCCGGTGGCCGAGGAAGGCGCCGACATCCACATCTTCAAGCCGCGCGTGGTTGGCGGAACGAGTGTCGATGGCCCGGTTGACGACCCGCTCTTCGGCATCGTGCCCGAGTTCCAGGCCGAGCCGCTGCCCGAAGCCCCGCTTCAGCCGATGCCGGAGATCGAGCGTGCGCTCGGAATCGAACCGAGTGTGGAGCCCTCCGGCGAACCCGAGTTCGTCGTGTCATCTCGCGGCAACGGCAAGGGTCTCTTCGACCAGGGCACGGGCGACGAAGACTCCGGCACCACCCGGCTGCTCGAACCGATCCCGGAGGCGGGCGAAATCTCGGTGACCGCCTCGACCGAGATCGGCGCGACCCTGCGCGAGGACTGGCTCTCCCAGGCGCACAGCAACGGCTCGACCATGGAATGGCCTTCGCATGCGATGGACGGTCTAGACGAAGCCCGCCACAACCCGCATCCCAAGCCGAACCGCAACTTCTTCCCCGATCCGGGAACCACCGAGTGGTCGGTCTCCGAGATGAAGTTCAAGAACCGGTAGGCCCGGGAAGCCAACCGCCGAAGTCGAGCTGCGTCAAGGCAAGTTTCCGCGCGAGACCCCGATTCTCAGCCGTTAGGGCACCCAACTCCGATCTCGACCGCCTCCCGATCCCAACCCGGGGCAGGTGCCTATGGATTTCGTTTATATAGACGAAATCCATAGCCACCTCCTGAACCTGGGCGTGAACCCGACTCTGGCGCCGACACGGGACTCGCCCAGGGTCCATCGAGATGCGCTTTTCTCCCGGTATAGGGCAGAAAAGCGCATCTCGCGTTTCCGGGATCGGGGAGCCGCGAACGAGTTGGCGTAACCAGCAGGTCAGTCCGAGTGATCAGGAGATGGCTTTTTCGACTCGTTCATCCTCTTCGACGAAGAGGTACTCGTTGATCTGGCAGAGGCCGGCGATGTCGTGGACGTCGGTGTCGAGATAGGGGATCCGGATCACCGGCTCTCCGTTGAGGGCTCTGGTCAACTCGTCGATGTTCTTCTGGTCGCGGACCGCGAGCACGTCGTATTCGGCGAGGTTGCGGGCCAGTCGCTCCGCGAGCGCGGTGTCATCCAGCTCGCGGTCGATCCGCCCGCTCAGGTCCTTGACCTTCACCTGATGGCTGCCGAGCCGGTAACGGACCCGGTTGACCACGGCGCCGCCGAAGTTCATTCTGTTCTCGACCAGTTTCGAATGGAAGAAGACCGCCTCGTCGATCGGTTCCGACTGGGGTCCGCAGATGATCAGGAAGCTTGTCCGCTCATCGGCCAGCAGTGAACTGACCCGATGGGCCCGGTCCTGGAAACCGTCGATCATCCCGCTGAAGGCGGTGAAGAATTCGGAGAGGTCGGCGAGCAGGTCGAAGCCGACGATCCGCTTCAGCACCGAAAGTGCCACCCCGGTGCCTCGGCTGGCGACCCGGGCGGCAAGCCCGGTCGGCTTGATGAAGACCTGAAGCGACTTGCCCTCGATGAACTGGGTCAGGCGCTGCGGCGCGTCAAGGAAATCAAGCGCGTTCCGGCTCGGCGGGGTATCGAGCACCAGCAGGTCGAAGCGGCCCTCCGAATGGAGCTCGAAGAGCTTCTCCATCGCCATGTACTCCTGCGAACCCGCCAGGGCCCCGGAGATCTGCTGGTAGATCCGGTTATTCAGCACCCGGTCCCGGGCTTCGGCATCTTCCGCGTGGCGAGCGACCAGGGCGTCAAAGGTTTCCTTGGCGTCGAGCATCATCGCCCAGAGTTCACCGCCGCTCTCCGGATCCACACCCTGTTCCTTCAGCAGCTTCGGGTTCACCTTGCTGGCCTCGTTGCCCAGTTCCTTCAGGCCCAGTGAATCGGCCAGCCGCTTGGCCGGGTCAATGGTTAGCACGCATACCTTGTAGCCCCGGGCCGCCATGCCAAGGGCGATCGCGGCCGATGTGGTCGTCTTGCCGACACCGCCCGATCCGGCACAGATCACGATTTCGCGGCCCTCGATGATTCGCTCGATCGAGGCCATCAGGTGATCCCCTCGGCCAGTTTGCGGGCCGACTTCAGGTCGAGTTCAGGCTTGAAGATGAAGGGAAGGGTGGTGATTTCGGTCTCGACCATCTCCTCGAGCCGAGCGAGCTGCTCGCGCTGGGCGGCGGCCCGGGTGGCCTGGGAGGCGGCGGCTCTGCCCGCGGCACGCACCTCGGCGTCATCGCTCTTCTTCAGCTTGCGCAGCTTCTTGACCTCGGACGGGGAGAAGGTCTCGGGGTAGAGCGCGTTCATGACCACCCGGTCGATCGCGATACCGATGTCGCCGGAGAGTTCGGCTTCGAGATTGGCCGTCTCGTTGACCGGCATCTCTTCGGGCAGCGAGACCAGCACGGTGCCGGTCTGCTCGTGATCGGTGATCAGCTCCTCGAGCTGCAGGGCCTGGCTGTGGATCGGGCCGACCCGGGCGATCGAGGCGAAGGTGCGGGGGGTCTGAAGGAAGCTGATGCCGTGCCCGGTGGCGGGTGCGTCAACGATGACCAGGTCGTATTTGCGGCCGTGTTTGACCTTGCGGTCGAACTGGGCAAGCTCCCAGATCTTGCCGATCGTGACCAACTCGTTCAGGCCAGGGGTGGCGGCCGCGAGATAGGTGAACATGCGGCTGCGGAAGAGCAGGTCCCGCATCGCCTTGACCTTGAGCTGCAGCAGGACGTATTCGCGCATCGATTCGTCCGGGTCGATCGAGATTGCCCAGAGGTCGTTGGCCAGCTCCACTTCACGGAAGCCGACCTCGGACTGAGCAAAAAGACGGGAGGCGTTTTCGGTCGCCGCAACCTCGCAGACGATGGTCCTCTTGCCTTCCATCGCGGCGCGGATACCGAGAGCCATGGCGACCGTGGTTTTGCCCACGCCGCCCTTTCCGGTGACGAAGAGCAGGCGTTTGTCGAGAAAGTCGGGAATGAAGGCATTCAACCGGATTGAGGGTGTGGGGAGGAAACCGGCTTTCACATGCGAATAACGGCCCAAATGCGAATCTTGAGCCGCAAGAACCAGGAACGTGAAAAGCAGGGACCCGAGGTCGAGACCGTGCCGGAAGTCGAGTCGGCTGTTCCGGAACCGGTCGCACCCGCGGCGACGGCCACAGTTGAGCCGAACCCCGGGCCGGTCGAAGCGGCTGCTACTCCTGCCGAGCCGGCCACTCCCCCTGAGTTGGCCGCCCCTGCCGAGCCTGCCACTCCCGCCGAGCCAGCCGCCGTGCCGGTCGAGGAGGAACTGGCTGAGGTCGAGGAAGCCGCGGCTGCCGAAGAGACCGAGATCCGGCTCAAGGCCGCCGATCTGCTCGCCCCGAGCCGCCGCGACCTGAGCGACCACCTGAAGCCGGTTCAGCCGGAACAGCCGGTCGACATGGCCGAGGTGATCAGCTTCGCCAACCAGAAGGGTGGCGTCGCCAAGACGACCTCCACCCTGAACCTGGCGGTGGCCCTCTCCGAGCTCGGCAACCGGGTCCTCTGCATCGACCTTGACCCGCAGGGCAACCTGACCATGAGCCAGGGAATCGACCCGGACAAATGCGAAAAGAGCATGTACGACGTGCTGGTCGACGACCTGCCGATCTCCGAAGTGATCGCCCACCGGGAGATCGACATCGCTGTCGCCTCGATCGACCTGGCCGGCGCCGAGATCGCCATGAGCACCAAGATCGGGCGGGAACGTTCGCTCGAGAAGGCGCTCAAGGAAGTCCACTCGGACTACGACTACATCTGCATCGATACCCCACCGAGCCTTGGTCTCCTGACCATCAACGCGCTGACGGCTTCGAGCAAGGTGATCGTCCCGGTTCAGTGCGAGTACCTCTCGATGCGCGGCCTCGTCCAGCTTCAGAGCACCCTGAAGATGATTCAGGAGAACCTGAACCCGAACGTCCACATCGAAGGCATCCTGCCGACCATGTTCGACTCCCGCACCCTTCACGCGCGGGAAGCCGTGTTCATCCTCGAGGAGAATTTCGGGGACCTCGTCTTCAAGTCCCGAATCCGCAAGGCCGTGAAGTTCGCCGAGGCGCCGGTACGAGGCGCTAGTGTCCTGAAGTACGATCCCGAGAGTCGTGCGGCGTCGTACTACCGGAATCTGGCGAAGGAGGTCTTGAGTGATGGCTCGTCGTAAGCGAGCGAGTATGCGTGAAGGTCCGCTGGCGGACCTGTTCCGCTCTACCTCCGACGAACCCTCCCAGGATCCACCCGAATTCGAACCTCGTACCGCCGACGACACCGGCGGACCGCAGGGCGACCCGGTTGAGCCCGCAGCCGCAGCCTCGACGCCCGCACCTGAGCCCGAGGTTCACGTCGAGCCCGATCCCGACGCCGCCGGCCGCTTCGGTCGCCGCGACCCGCTGGAGGGCCGACAGGAAGAACCGGCTCCCGCCACCCCGGCCGAGCCTGCCCCGCGGGCGGAGGATCCGGGCCCGCTTTCGGCCCCCGACCCGGCTGCTGAAACTTCCAATGTGCCCGACGCCCAGGACCGACTGAAGCGGATTTTCTCCGAGGCTCCGCAGGATCGCGACGACGGACCCCGCTACGGCCGTCAGGAACCTTCCTCGACTCCCGGAGCCGGAGTTCCACACAACCCGGTGATCCGGGTGATCGGAGTCGGCGGGGGTGGCGTCAACGCGATCAACCGCATGATCGAGGCCCAGATCCCGGGTGTCGAGTTCATGGCGGTCAACACCGACCTTCAGTCGCTCCAGCTCTGCATGGCGGACCTGACCGTCCACATCGGTGGCGACGAGACCCGCGGACTCGGTGCCGGAGCGGACCCTTCGCTCGGTTTCCGGGCCGCCTTTGACGAGCAGGACCGGATCAAGCGGCTGCTCAAGGGCTCCGACATGGTCTTCATCGCGGCCGGTGCCGGTGGTGGCACCGGAACCGGTGCCGCGCCGGTCATTGCCCGGCTGGCCCGCGACATCGGTGCGCTTACCGTCGGGATCGTGACCAAGCCGTTTACCTTCGAGGGCAGCCGTCGCCAGAAGCAGGCCGACCAGGGGATCGAAGCCCTCGCCGGTGAAGTCGACACGCTGATCGTGATTCCGAACGACCGGCTGCTCGAGGTGCTCGACCAGTCGACCCCGATGGTCGACGCCTTCCAGGTCGCCGACGACGTGCTGCGGCAGGGTGTTCAGGGCATTTCCGACCTGGTCACGCTGCCCTCGGTGATCAACCTCGATTTCGCCGACGTGCGGTCGATCATGTCCGACGCCGGCCGGGCGCTGCTCGGGATCGGCATGGGCAGCGGCCCGGACCGGGCGCTGATCGCCGCCGAGAAGGCAACCAGCTCACCTCTGCTGGAAACCCCGATGGATGGCGCCAAGTCAATCCTGCTCTCGGTCACCGGCGGCCCCGACCTTTCGCTGATCGAGGTTTCCGAGGCGGCCCGTGCGGTCGGTGAGGCAGCCCATCCCGACGCCAACATCATCTTCGGCGCGAACATCGATGACGATCTCGACGACCAGGTCTGGATCACCGTCGTGGCGACCCGGTTCGACGGCAAGGGTGCTCCTGCCCGGCGGGTCGAGCGCAGTGAACGGGACCGGCGGGATCGCGGCGGTTCGACCGCTCGGCCCGGTCGTGGGGAGTCGCTGCCGGCAGTCGGGGGTAGCGACATTCCCGAATTCCTCTCCTGAGCTGTGGACGGGCGCGGTGTCGTTGCCGCCGGCCACCCGCTGTCGGCCGAGGCCGGCGCCAGAATCCTGCGTGAAGGTGGCAACGCGGTCGACGCCGCGGTAGCGGCTGCCCTCGCCTCGTTCTCGCTCGAAAGTGCGTTGACCGGGCTCGGCGCCGGTGGATTCATGATCGTCGGCGGTCCCGGAATCGAAACCGCCGTGATCGATTTCTTCGTCGCCGCGCCGGGCCGGGGCGGTCACGAACTGACCGAGGAGTTGCTTCCGGTGCCGGTTCACTTCGACGAGTCGACCACCCAGGTCTTCAATGCCGGGGCTGCTTCCTGCGGGGTTCCGGGCACGGCGGCCGGTCTCGCTCTCGCCCTGGAGCGGTACGGGTCGGTGCCGATGGCGGAGCTGACCGGCCCCGCAGCGGCGCTTGCCCGGGAAGGCGCCCCGCTCAATGAGCAACAGGCCTATGTGCTGAGAATCCTCGAGCCGATCTACACGGCGACCCCGGAAGCCCGCGCGATCTATGCGCCCGAGGGAAAGATCCTCGGCCAGGGGGACGTCTTCCGCTATCCCGACCTCGGGGACGCGCTCGACCGCTTCGGGGCCGAGGGGGCGGGGGCGCTCTGCTCGGGCGAGGTTCCCCGGCTGGTCGAGGAATACATCGTCTCCCGCGGGGGCACCCTCTCGGTGGCTGATTTCGAGGCCTACGAGCCGATCGTCCGGGCACCGGTCGGAGCGCGATACCGGGGCCGCGAACTGCTGACCAATCCGCCGCCTTCGGCCGGCGGGATTCTCGTTGCCTACTCGCTCGCGCTGCTCGAGCGGATGGAAGGAAGTGGCCCGGAGGAAATCGCCAGGGCGATGGCGGCGGCCAACGAAGCCCGGGACGATGACTTCGCACTCAGCCTTGGTCAGGAGGGCTTCGCCCGCAGGTTTCTGGACGACCGCCTCGGTTCGACCACTCATCTGGCGGCGATCGATTCCGATGGTCTCTGCGCTTCGGTTACCTGTTCGAACGGGACCGGGTCCGGAATGGTCGTGCCCGGCACCGGGTTTCACCTCAACAACATGCTCGGCGAGGAAGATCTGAACCCGAGGGGCTTCCACCAGTCCGCTCCCGGTGAGAGGATCAGTTCGATGATGTCACCCACCCTGATCCTCGAGCAAGACATGGTGCGGGCCGGGCTCGGTAGCGCCGGGTCCAACCGGATCCGTTCGGCGGTGCTGCAGACAACCCTGAACCTGCTTGCCGGGGTTGATCCCCAGGCTGCGGTTGACGCGCCCCGGATCCACCTCGAGGCGGGTGTGCTGCAGGCCGAGCCGGGTGTCGATGAAGAGGCGCTCGGCCGGATCGAGGCGGCCGGGCAGGAAGTGTTCCGCTGGAATCAGCGCAACCTGTTTTTCGGCGGCGTTCAGATCGTGACCCGCGACCCCGAAACCGGCCGGCTTGACGGCGCCGGTGACCCGCGCCGCGGCGGGGCGGTGGCCTATGGCTGATTACCCGGACCCGGACGACTACCCTTCGCCCGACCTGCGGCCCTTCATGGCGGCCGACGTGGCGACCCGCGAGTTGCCCGATTTCGAAGCGGAGGGGCTGCTCGAAGGACTGGAAGGTGACGACCGGGCCGCCCGGATCAAGCTGCTGACCGAGCTCTACATGCAGGACGGGGTGGAGCTGAGCACCCTGAAGGAGGAAGCGGACGCCAACCGCCTGGCCCTGCTTCCCTCGGAGCTGGTCCTGGGCCGTGCCCGTGACAAGTACACCCCGGCCGAAATTGCCGAACTGGCCGGAATGTCGGTCAACGATTTCCAGAACCTGATTGCCGCGGTCGGCCTGCCGCGACCCAAGCCGGACCAGCGAACCTTCGACGATGCCGACCTGACCGCGGCGCGGCGCCTCAAACGCTTCCAGGAGGCCGGCATCCCGAAGGAGAACCTGCTCGCAGTGACCCGTCAGGTCGGCAGCTCTGCCGCGCGGATCGCCCAGTCGCACCGGGACCTGGTCGCGTCCGACATCATCGAGCCGGGAGCCGACGAGTACGAGGCGGCAGTCCAGCTGCGCCAGGCCTCGCTGCAGCTTCTCCCCCTGGCCGAGCAGGCGGTCGACTACGCCCTGCGTTCACATTTCCTCGACCAGCTCAGAAACCAGGCGATGGCGATGGCCAGCCCCGGCTTCTTCGACCCCAAGGAGAGCACCGAGGTTTCGATCTGCTTCGCCGACCTGGTCGGCTTCACCCGGCTCGGCGAGCGTTCCGAACTGGAGAAGGTCGGAACCGTGGCCAAGCTGCTCGAGTCGGTGGCGATCGAGGTGACCAACCCGGAGGTCCGCCTGGTCAAGACGATCGGTGATGCCGCGATGCTCGTTTCCGAGGACGGCGCCGCTCTCTTTGACGCGGCGATCCGGTTCATCGAGGTCGGCAACGAGGCCGGCGAGGACCTGCCCGCCCTGCGGGTCGGCGTCGCCCGGGGCGAGGCGATCAAGCAGGTCGGTGACTGGTTCGGCCCGCCGGTGAACCTGGCCAGCCGGATCACTGAAGCCGCCCGGCCCGACAGCGTGCTCGCCGACAAGAAGGCGGTCGACGCCGCCGGCGAGGAGGAGTTCTCCTATTCCTGGGTCGGCCAGCACAAGTTCAAGGGGCTCGACCGCCCCGTCAAGCTATTTCGCGTACGCCGCAAGTAGCCCGGGCGGCGCCAGAAACACCAGGACGACGCCGCACTTCGTCAACGGCCGGAAACGGCAGCTCAAGTACCCGGCCAAAGCCCGGCAAAGGTGCCGCAAAAACAGGACCATCAAGGGTCTAAACGTGCGGCACCTCATGAAGCGAGGGCAAGATCCGACCCCGCGAGGCGGTAGAGCGACCGGCTAGGCGGGTTTGCGCGCCGAAAGCAGGAGGTTGTAGAAGAGCTCGGCCGGGAGGTGGGGTTCGAGGAGGTTGTTGTCAACCTTCTGGAAGGCGATGTAGCTCCTGAAGGCGAAGTTTCGCCAGCGCAGCGGGATCGAATCGGGCGTGGCGGTGGATTCCATCGAACGCATCCCCCAGCCCCAGACATTGGCGACCAGTTCCTCGCCGCTCACCCTGGTCTCGACGAAACCGGACCTCGGCGGGATCGCCCGCAGGTCGGCCGGGACGAAGGCGTGAACATCGACCTCGGGCTCGAGGCTGTGTTCATCATCGGCTTTCTCCTCCTCGGTGTGTTCGAGGGTGTCGGCGCCGACCAGCTTGCGCCAGGCCGGGGCGACGAGGTTTCCGGTTCGCTTGGGAACTGCGGCCAGCCGGTCTCCGTAGCGCGAAGGCTCGCCGCAGAAGACGATCCGGCCACCCGGGCGCAGCACCCGGAAGAACTCGGAGAAGGCTTTGTCGAGGTCGGGAATGTGATGGAGCACGGCGTGACCGATCACCGTGTCAAAGCTTTCGTCCTCGAAGGGGAGCACCTCCGCCTCGGTGACCACGGTTTCGACCGGGAAGTTCAGGGACCCGGCGGTGCGGGCCAGGGACTTCAGCATGCCCGGCGAAATGTCGGTCGCGGTGAGGCTCTCGATCAGTCCCTGGGTCGCCAGGTTGAGCGAGAAGTACCCGGTGCCGGCACCGATTTCGAGGGTGTCCCCGAGCGTCCTCGGCAATTCGCCGAGCGCCTTCTTCAGCTTCAGGGCGACCTGGTGCTGCCCGATATCGCCGAAGTCGATCCCCCACTTGGCGTCGTAGGAGTCAGCCGCCGCGTCGTGGTAGCGGGTATTTACGTCCTTGATGTGTTCCGGCGTTGCGGTCGGGGAAGCGGGCATGGCGGAGAAAGATAGGGAAGAATCGGTTTCCTTGACTGACACGTACATCCAGAGCAACCAGCCCGAAGGAGTGCCGGCCCTCGAATTGACCGGTGAACGGACCCTGCCGGACGTGCCGGAGGAGAACTACTGGTACCGGCGGCACCTCGTCGTCTACGAGTGGATCGCGGAGCGGGTCCGGGGCCTGAAGGTCGCCGATCTGGCCTGCGGCGAAGGTTACGGCTCGGGCATTCTCGGCACTGCCGCCGCCGAGGTGATCGGCGTCGACGCAAACCCCGAAGCCTTCGAGCACGCCAGTGCCAAGTACACGACGGACAGGGTCACTTTCCGGCGGGAACTCGTCGAGAGCTTCAGCGAGCCGCGCGATGCGATCGTCTTCCTGCAGACGATCGAACATGTCCAGGATCCGGACTCACTGGTCGCCGGCTTTGCGAAGACCGCACCGGTTGCCTACATCTCGACCCCGAACCTGCTCACGCTCGCACCCGAGGGGGCGGAGAAGTCAGACAACCCCTGGCACATCAAGGAGTACCGGCTCGAGGAATTCCGGGCCCTGCTCGAACCTCATTTCGCCCGGGTCGAGATCCTCGGTCTTCACCACGCAGGCAAGCTCAAGGTCCATGAACTGGCACTGTCGCTCGGCTGGGACCGCGTCCACAAATCGCTCGGGTTGAGCAAGCCGTTCTACGACCGCTTCACCCCGGCGATCGACGCCTCGGATTTCCGCCTCTCCAACCACAACCTCGAAAGCTCGCTGGACTTCCTCGCTGTCTGTCATGTCTGAAGGAAAAACCCTCCCCGGGGCGGGCGACCTGGCGATCGTCCTTCATTCGCACATGCCCTACGTCGAGGGTTTCGGCACCTATCCCTTCGGGGAAGAGTGGCTCTTCGACGCAGTGATCCGGTCGCATCTGCCGGTGCTCGAGATAGCCCGCGACCTGACCATGACGGTCACCCCGGTACTGGCCGACCAGCTCGAAGCCGAAGGGGTTTCGGAGCGGCTCGCGGGTTTTCTTCAGGAATTCCGGCTGGGCGCCGCCCGGCGGGATGTTGAAACGGCGGATCCGGATCACGTGCCGGCGGCCCGGGCGGAAGTCGACCGTTACGAGAAGGCGGCGGTCCTGCTCGAGCGGGCCGGCGGCAGTCCGCTGGCCGCGTTCGCCGCGGTCCGGGACCGGAATGTTTCCCTGATCCCCTCCAGCGCCACTCACGCGGTCCTGCCCTTGCTGGCGACCCGGGCCGGGCTCGACCTCCAGATCGACGCCGGTCTCGCCTCTCACCGGCGCCGTTTCGGCCCTTCATCCGGATTCTGGCTTCCCGAATGTGCCTATCGTCCGGGTCTGGAGGATGCTCTTGCCCGGCACCGGATCGAGTGGTTCTGCGTCGACCAGAGCCGGCACGAATCCGGCGACGCCG
>WBZM01000821.1_pt1 | contig 36668 bp, 30 predicted proteins | sample 5204271 | NCBI WGS metagenome assembly WBZM01 (sample SAMN12344346, study PRJNA552823) | activated sludge metagenome | biome: Activated sludge suspended growth; feature: Nitrification reactor; material: Wastewater; isolation source: activated sludge from nitrification reactor of wastewater... | reverse complement strand
AGGATATATCATTACACTGGTCAAAAAAATCAGAACAAACAAGTTTATCTTGTAAGGAATTGCTTTTTCGAACCGTCGTCCAGTCCAAAAGTAGATGTTGTTGGGGAATGTCTAAAACGAATTGAAATTGCATTCAGGTGGGGCAAACCTGCCATTATTGGGTCCCATCGAGTAAATTTTATTGGCTATATAGACCCAGCTAATAGAAGCAAAAACCTCAAACTCTTTGACGAGCTATTAAGAAAAATCATTGAAAGATGGCCGGATGTTGAATTTATCTCAAGTGATGAATTAGGCAAATTGATACTTAGGGAAAATTAGAACTCAAACAATGACACCAATTTAACGTAACCTGCCTCTTCCATTTATTATCATATGAGAATCGCTAAATTAATAAAAAGAATCTATTACAAATACTTCCTGTCAAATGAAGATTACCTGAGAAAAATTGGTGTCAAAATCGGGAAAAATTGCAGCATACATACAAGAAAATTCGGTACGGAACCCTATTTAATCAGCATAGGCGACAATGTTCAGATTACAGACGATGTGGCATTCTTCACACATGGTGGAGGATGGGTACTCAGAAATGAAATTCCTGACTTGGACTTTTTTGGGAAAATCACGGTGAAAGATAATGTGTACATCGGGGCAGGTTCCTATATACTACCTGGAGTCACTATTGAAAGTAATGTGATTATTGGCGCAAGGTCTGTTGTCACTAAATCTGTCCCAACTGGAATGATAGTAGCTGGCAATCCTGCCAGAATTGTTGGAACTATTGATTCTTTTAGGAAGAAAGCTATGCATTATGATACAAAAACAAAGCAACTTACTATTATAGAAAAAAGAAAAGTATTAGAGACATTACCAGAAGATAAATTTATAGTCGCAAATTATTTATAAATATTTTATTAATAAATACACATACTGTAAGATAGAAGTTTAATTGCAACAAAACGTTACAAGTTTTTCAAATAAATCTTTGTTTTGTAAACATGTAAAGTATCCGAATCAAATCTCCCTGTAATATAATACTACATTAACAAATGCAATTTTTTTCGTTTGATAATACAGTTCATAACAATTTATCATTAATAATGCTTTTCAACAAAGATGAAAATTGAGAATTCTATCATATTTCCACATCCGCCTGGCAAAGGTGGTCCTGGCAGCTTTCAAACAAGGTTTGAAAAAACTTTAGCAAACCTAGGATGGAAGTTAGCCTATGCCAGAACTTCTGAAACGTCATCAATAATTTTTATTGTTGGAGGAACAAGAAAGTTGATTTGGCTTTTGAAAATGAAAATGAAAGGTATTCCAATCGTATTTCGTCTTGATGGAATAAACTGGCTACATAAAAAAAAGAAATTTCATCTAAAAAATTACACATATGCAGAGATACGCAATTTCCTAAACAAAATAATTCATGCATTTATCGCCGATTATGTTGTTTATCAAAGTGAGTTTGTGAAAGAGTGGTGGAATCGAAAAGGCTTTATAAAAGTAAAATCCTATTCGGTTATTTACAACGGTGTTGACCTTACTGAATTTTCACCTACCCCTTCAATTACTGGTTGTATTTCACTCTTGTGCTTAGAGGGTGCTATTGATTACTCACCCTATGCCATAGAAGTATTGAACAAACTACGTACAACCTTACCAGAAGATATACCTATGATTCTATATGGTGGGTTTGAAAATGAAATTTCGAAGGGAAAACTTCATCCGGCAATAGAATTTAAGGGGTTTGTTGACAAGAAAAATTTACCAACTGTTTATCAAAAAGCTATTTATTTATCGTTAGATGTTCATCCCGCCTGTCCTAACACTGTAATCGAATCATTAGCCTGCGGAGCACCTATTGTTGCTTTTGATACAGGTTCGCTGAAAGAACTAGTTCCACCAGATTCCGGAATCATTGTCCCTTATGGTAGTGACCCGTGGGAGCTTGGTCTGCCCGATATTGAAGCTTTAGCCAAAGCGATTCTTGACATCAGGAACAATTGGGAAGATTATTCAAAAAAAGCTAGGCAAACGGCAGTGGAGAGATATGATATTAACACAATAGTTTCGAAATATATAAATGTAGTTGGTTCTCAGATAACAAAGAAGTCACTAAATCAATCATAAAATGCCAAGAAATTCGATTTTTCAAGTAATAAGTTCAATTACAACCCACCCACTAAATAGAGGCAGCAAATTTCAGAGTGTGGTTGACTTCTTTAAGTGGCAGGTGGCCTCAAGGCTTATGCCTCATCCTATTATCATACCCTTTGCTGGCAACAACAAATTGATAGTCAAAAGAGGGCTTTCCGGTGCAACTGGAAACCTGTATTCTGGGCTATTTGAGTTTGAGGAAATGGGTTTTGTACTTCATTTATTAAAGGCTGGTGATTTGTTTGTAGATGTTGGGGCAAATATCGGCTCGTTTACTGTAATTGCTTCAGGTGAAATTGGTGCGCATACAATTGCCTTCGAACCAGTTCCAAGCACATTTGGACACTACATGGAGAACATAGCCATAAACAATATTGGCCAACGAGTTGATGCATACAACAAAGGGGTCGGTAATAAAGCTGGGACAATTAAGTTTACAGCTGGATTAGACACGACGAACCATGTAGCGACTGAAGAAGATAAGAACACGATTAATGTGGAGATAGTGACATTGGACAGCATACTACAAAACTCAAATCCAGTGCTTTTGAAAATTGACGTAGAAGGGTTTGAATCTGCTGTAATAGGTGGAGCCATTGAAACTATCAAAAAACAAAGCCTAAAAGCCATCATCATAGAATTAAGAGGACACGGCAAGAAGTATGGTTTTGATGAAAATTCCATTCATGAGTTATTGGTAAGTGAAGGATTCAAGCCATGTAGTTACGACCCGTTCAATAGAACGATTGGCACTTTGAACAGTCACGGTGGAAGCAACACCATCTATATTAGGGATATTGATTTTGTGAAAAATAGAACAAAAGCGGCAAAAAGGATTACGATAAAAAATAGTTCGTTCTAATCGACTGTATTTTAACTCAAGTTGCGGAGCACATAGCCCTCAGTTCAAAACGGTGTTTTTGCGGGCCTCCGGCCCGCAAAAACACCGTTTAAATTCCTTTTTCGGCGGCTTCGCCGCCGAAAAAGGAATTTAGGTTGGGATATCCGCAACTTGCATTATTTTATAGTGTTTAATCTATATGGCTTCAACACAAAGTAAAAAAAAACCATATACTGTAATCAACTTGATTACAAATCTTGCACCCCATTATCGAACAAGGTTATGGTGTATGTTGTCAAATTGTGATGAATTTGATTTTCATTTCTTTTTTGGCACTCCCATGAACAATAGTATCAAGGAAATAGACTTTAGCTTGAATGCGACTTCTGGATGCACAATAAAATATGATAGACTGACAAACCTTAGGTTGAAAAAGCTAGTAGTTTGGCAAAAAGGAGTGCTTAAGATTTGTTTTACAAATAAATTTGACCAAGCGATTTTCTTAGGTGATATGTACACCATCTCCACATGGCTTGGTGCTTTTATTGCCCGAATCCGTGGCAAAAAAGTAATATTTTGGAGTCATGGAATAACTGGAAGGGAATCAAGCGCAAAAAAAACAATCAGAAAATTATTTTTTCAAATAGCCCATCATCATTTATTATATGGGGAAAGAGGAAAAGAAATCTTAATAAAAGAAGGATTTGTAAGTTCTGAAATTTCGGTTGTTTACAATTCGCTTGATTACGATGCTCATCTAAAACTTAGAGGTGAATTGCTCGATTCAAAATTTTACGATGAGTATTTCAAAATGCCAAACCTTCCAGTATTGTTATTCATTGGGAGGCTTACAGCAGATAAGGAACTGCATCTTTTAATGGAAGCTATCAAAAAATTAAGGGACGCCTTTTCTACTGCTGTAAATTTGATGATAGTAGGAGACGGCCCGATGAAGAAATCGCTTCAAACGCAGTCAAAAGATATTTCAGAGCATGTTTTCTTTTATGGAGCATGCTATGATGAATACACAATCGGAAAACTGATTGCAAATGCAGCACTTTGTGTGTCACCAGGTAACGTGGGATTAACAGCCATACATAGCATGAGTTTTGGTACCCCCGTCTGCTCACATGGGGAAATGTGTCATCAAGGGCCAGAAGCAGAAGTAATAGTAGAAGGTAAAACAGGTTCTTTTTTCGACAAAACGAAAAATGACTTGGCTGAAAAAATCCTGCAATGGCTAAACTCTAATAACACACGAACTGTAATACGGGAAAATTGCTATAAAATTATCGATGAAAAATATAATCCGTATTATCAATTGGAAGTGTTTAAAAAGGTGCTACTGCAAAACTAAAACATGAAGGTGCTACAAATAAATACAGTTGCAAATGCAGGCAGCACTGGTAAAATAGCTGAGAATATAGGGAAGCTGTTAATGAGTAATGGACACGAAAGCTATATTGCTTATGGAAGAGGAAACCCTGAAAGCGAATCAAAACTTATCAAGATAGGCACCAACTTGGATAATTGGGAGCACGGAGTGCAATCATATATTTTTGATAGGCAGGGCTTAGGGTCAAGCCGGGCTACATTGAGGTTGATAGAACAAATTGATGCAATAAAACCCGATGTCATTGGCTTGCATAACCTGCACGGATATTATATCAATGTAGTGCATTTATTTACTTACTTGAAAATCAAAAAAACACCTGTAATTTGGACTTTTCATGACTGCTGGCCATTTACAGGCCATTGTTCTCATTTTGATTTTATTGGGTGCCAGAAGTGGCAATCCCATTGTGGTAACTGTCCATTGACCAATCGCTACCCAAAAAGTTACCTCCTTGACAGGAGTCACCAAAATTTTATTGATAAACGGGCGGCTTTCACAGGACATCCTAATCTAACCATAGTTACACCAAGCCAATGGCTGGCCAACCTGGTACCCAATTCTTTCTTGCGGGAATATCCAGTTAAAGTATTGCCAAATGGCGTTGACATCAACGTCTTTAAGCCAAGTGGCCAGCCAAGTGCTCAAAAAGAAAAAATCATCTTGGGCGTTGCCAGCGTTTGGGACAGAATAAAAGGCTTACCAAGTTTTTTACATTTACGGGAACTCTTGCCGCAAACGTATAAGATTGTACTACTCGGACTTTCCAAAAAGCAACAAAAGCAAATGCCAACAGGCATCATAGGCCTTGGCCGTACAAATGGTGTTCAAGAACTCGTGGATTGGTACAACAAGGCCCTTGTATTCGTTAACCCAACTTATGTAGATAATTTCCCAACAACCAACTTGGAATCGTTGGCATGTGGCACTCCTGTAATAACTTATCGCACAGGTGGAAGCCCAGAGTCTTTGGACGAAAATACAGGGGTGGTCGTCCCCAAGGGTGATGTTTCAAAAATGGCAGAAGCGATAATCAACTTGTCCCTTCTAAATCAGAAAGAATTAAGTATTGCATGTCGAAGTAGGGCCTTGATGTTTTTCGATATGAATACTTGCTTCAAAAACTATCTGGAACTATATAAAGCCGTTTTTGACCAATCCAAGAATGGAGCAAAGGCGTTGAAAGTTGAATAATGTAAAAAATCATACTGAAGGGCAAATTGAATAAATCACAACACAAAAAAATAGTATTTATTAACCAAGCTTCAGGTTATTTGACCATTGATATCGTAAATTCATTTTGTGAACATTACGATAAGGTAGTGTTGGTAACAAGCATGGTAAAGGTTCAAGAAGTAAAACTAAATGACAAAGTTGTCATTCAAGATACATTTAGGCATTCTAGGAAATCAAATTTCATTAGATTGAGTAAATGGATATTATCTTCCATACACATTTTCTTTTCTTTGCTTTTCAAGTATAGGGGTTATGAAATTTTTTACATTAGTATTCCTCCTATGGCATACCTTAGTTCGCTAATCTTGCCAAATAAATTTACGATACTTGTATATGATGTATATCCTGATATTTTGGAGTTATTTGGAATAAAGAGCAGTAATCCAATTTTTAAGGCATGGGCCTGGGCAAACAAAAGGGTATTTAATAAGGCTCATAAAATATTCACCATAAGCCAAGGGATGAAATCAAAACTCTCCCAGTATGTTGGCTCAAACAAAATAGAGGTAGTTTACAATTGGACAGGAGTTACTGATTTTAGACCCATAGCCAATCATGAAAATGTTTTCATAAAGAATCAAAATCTTGAGGGTAAATTCGTGATTCAATACTCTGGCAACCTTAGCCCAACACATAATATTGAAATTTTAATAAAAATTGCAGAGCATTTTAGGAATGATGATCAAGTCCTGCTTCAAATAATCGGCAGAGGCCAATTGGTCGAAAAGCTAAATGAAACAATTCAAAAATTGAACCTAAAAAATAAAATTAAGTTACTTGATTACCAACCAGATGAGCTATTGAAACATTCATTATCTGCTGCAAGTTTGGGTGTAGTTCTCGTAGGCGATAAAGTTGCTAATTTGAGCATCCCATCGAAAATATATAATATCCAGGCTTGTGGTGTGCCAATTTTAGGAATAGGGCCATCTGACTCTGAGATAGACAGGCATTTAACTAAGTATGGAAATGGGAAATGTTTTTCAAATAATGATACTGATGGAATAGTTGCCTACATCAATTCTCTGAAAAATCGCCCAGAGGAAGTTTCGAAACTAAAGCATAAGTCTCTGCTAGCCTCCCAAGATTTCACAAGTGCAAATGCTAATAAATACTTTGAGATTTATCAGGATAAATAATATTTTTTTCATATAAAATAGAAAGACAACCACAATTAAAAATAAATAACAATAACGATAAATTCTTAAATGATATTAATCTCTTCAATTTTGTCGAATTTTTGTAAAATATAGCGAGTATTTGGACAAGAATTTCCAAATAAAATCAAAATGATAGCAAAACGAATTGTTTACCTTCTGTACTATTTTAAACAAATGAATTGGAGTGTATTCCAAAAATTTCTTTCTTTTGCATCAGCAAAGCAAAGAAGAAACAAAGCTTCAATATTTTTGTCAATGATAAACGACTCACTTAAATACAATGTTTCACCCTTGGAATATTTTCAGTTTAATTTTTTTGAGGCAAAAAACGAAGAGAAGGCAAAGTGGGCAGGCACTGGTTATATGTTTGAATACCAATTAAGAATGAACCCCAAAAGTCATCGCAAAATTTTAGAAAACAAGATATTGTTTCTTAAATCTTACAATGAATTTATTAGCAGAAAATTTATAGATATTAACTTGTTGACAAAAACACCCCAAGTAGCCAATAAGATATTGAATAACAAATCGGGAAAAATTGTAATAAAAATGTCCACAGGACAAGTTGGGGCTGAAGTGAAAGTCATCTCAAGTACCAAAATGACACCTTCAACCTTAATTGACACATTGAATAGCAATAGATACGACTTAGTTGAAGAGTTTGTTGAACAGCATGATGATTTGATGAAATTATCGCCTTCAGGTTTAAATACAGTGAGGATATTTACTCAATTGCATGAAAATTATATAGACCTTTTGGGTGCAAGGTTGCGCATTTCGATAAATTCTCAAGTTGACAATATGGCTGCAGGCAACATAGCTGCACCAATAGATATTGATACTGGAGTGATTTTTGGGCCAGGTGTTTATAGTGACATCACTAAACAAGATGAATATATTCATCCAATTACTAAAGTGCCAATACAAGGTTTTCGATTGCCACATTGGGAAGCAACAATAGAAATGGTAAAAAAAGCAGCAATGAAACACCCTGAAAACAAATCTATTGGTTGGGATATAGCAATAACTCCACTTGGGCCTGAATTGATTGAAGGGAATCACAACTGGTGTAAACTCTTATGGCAACTACCGGTAAAGAAGGGTCTTAAAGAAATGCTGGATAAATATGTTGAAAAACAAACGCCCTGACATTTCGTCTTTATAGTCTCCTTATGATGAGTATTATTTAAATGGTAAAGTTTTTTTTATTCATAAAAAGAGAGCTAATTGTTGTTTGGAACTTCCTCGAAGATATCAATGGGTTTATTTTCAATAAGTTTTATGCAAATGATTTCAACAAAACGATTGACACCTTACTCTCAAAACCACAAGTAAATTCTTATACTTACCATAAAATTGAACAAAATCACCTTCAAGGATTATCTCGATTTTTTGAGCGGCAGGACGCAGAAAGTTTCAAATTTTTCAACCCTCATAGTTTCGATTTACAAACTTTAGAACGACTGTTAAAAAATCCATCTTTCATTATGATGGGGGTTTCTGAGGGAAACAAAATCATTGGTTATTTTTTCTTGCGTTGCTTTTTCAACAAGAAATGTTTTATAGGAAGGATAGTAGATAAAGACTATCAGAAGCGGGGTATTGCCAAAGGAATGAATGAAATAATGTATGAAACCGCTTGGCAAAATGGCTTTAAATGCCTGACTACCATCTCAAAACACAATAAAGCTATAGTACAATTGCATCAGAAGGAAAAGGATACGGTGATATTGAAAGAATTGGCAAATGACTATTACTTGGTAGAGATGAAGAAGTCAGCACTAAAGTCCTCGACTGTATAATTAAATGCAAATTATTCTTGTTTAGAATTTGCGCAGTTTAATATCTTCTTTCTTTCTTCCGATTCCATTTTTTTGTCTTCTAGCAATAATATGGGTACTTCTGAAATCAAAAAAATGTCATCTTGCCTCAAGAATTGCCGGATGGTTAACCATTTTTTGGTTCCTCCTCACCACCACCAGCCCCATTCCGAATTATTTAGTGGAGCGGCTGGAGTCTCAATACCCAGCCTTGCTTAAAGCACAATTGGAAGGAATTGCAGGTGTAAGCCATATCCTCGTGTTGGGCGCAGGGCATACCGATAACCCAGCATTGCCTTTGAATGGACAATTATCCGAAACCGAAATGTTCCGTTTGGTAGAAGGCATTCGGTTACACCAAATTTTTCCGAACAGCACCTTGGTGACTTCGGGGGCAAAGGGGAAGAAAAACCATGAGTCGCAGGCAACGGTGGCCGGAAGGCAGGCGGTGCAATTGGGGGTGCCGGCAGATAAAATAGACAGCCTGACCACCACGACCAATACCATGACGGAGGCGCTGGCGTTCAAGCAACGATTTGGCAACCAAACCCGCTTTTTGCTCGTTACGGATGCCGTTCACATGCCCCGTGCGGTGAAATGGTTCGAGCGATTTGGGTTACAGCCCATACCCTCCCCTACCAACCATCTAATCAAGGATGAACCTCAAAACCGGGACTTTCAGCTATTTCCAAGTAGTAAATCATTGGTGAAGATGGAAACTGCCATGCATGAATATTTGGGCATGCTATGGATGGAAATCTTGGATAAGTCTGGTAAACTGGAACAATACAAACAAATCAATTAAACCTTGGTGGCTACCAAAATCAACGAAAAAATCTGGCTATCTTCTCCCCACATGAGCGGTCGGGAGATGGGCTATATCCAATCGGCTTTTGAGAACAACCATGTTTTCCCGCTTGGCCCCAATGTACTGGGCTTGGAGGAAGCCATCAAGGATTACACGGGCTGTACGGCTTGTACCTGCCTTTCTTCCGGCACGGCGGCCATTCATTTGGCCCTGATTTTATTGGGGGTGAAGGCGGGCGATGAGGTCATTTGCTCCAGTTTTACTTTTTCCGCATCGGCAAATCCCATTGTTTACCAAGGGGCAAAGCCCGTTTTCGTTGATTCTGAGCCTAATTCCTGGAACATGGACCCCGCCTTGCTGCGGCAAGCCATCGTGGACCGGTTGGAAAAGACTGGTCGAAAGCCGAAGGCCATTATCTTGGTACACTTGTATGGGATGCCAGCACAGTTGGATGAACTGATGTCCATTGCCAAGGAATTTGAGATACCGGTGGTGGAAGATGCTGCGGAAGCGCTGGGCTCCTCCTTTAAAGGGCAGCCATGTGGCACTTTCGGCGAAATCGGGGTATTCTCTTTTAATGGAAACAAAATCATCACCACATCCGGTGGCGGGGCATTGGTTTCTGCTAACCCGACTTATTGCTCGCAGGCCCTTTTCTTGGCCACCCAGGCCAGGGATGCGGCCCCTCATTACCAACATTCAAATATTGGCTACAATTACAGGATGAGCAATATCTCGGCGGGCATTGGTCGGGGGCAAATGGAAGTGCTCGATGATAGGATTGCGAAGCGTCGGGAACATTTTGCTTTTTATCGCAGCGCATTTGCCGGACTGGTGGGGATTACCTTGCAGGCAGAGCCGAGTGATGATTTTTTCTCCAATCATTGGCTGTCGGCCATCTTGGTTGACCCTTCCAAGACCGGGGGTGTTGACCGGGAGACAATCCGGCTGGCACTCGACAAAAAAGGAATTGAGACCAGACCCCTTTGGAAGCCCATGCACCTACAACCCATTTTCAAGGATTGCGAAGCATACGTAAACGGTGTGTCGGAATCCCTTTTCAAGGACGGGCTTTGCCTGCCCTCCAGTTCGAACATGACGGACGAGGAGCGTGATTTCGTCGTTGAATCTATCAAGGAACTATTATGATAGCAAATTTTGACCTTACTCCTTTCATACACCGCCACGTAACCCAGCGGGATTCCAGCCTGTTTGAAGGCGATATTCAGGCGAATTGGGAGGAATTGAGCAGCAGAATTAAAGGTAAATCGGCCCTGGTCATTGGCGGGGCAGGCAGCATTGGCAGTTCCTTTATCAAGTCGCTGCTGCGGTTCGAGCCAGCCCGTTTGGTGGTGGTTGACATCAACGAGAATGGCCTAACAGAACTGACCCGTGACCTTCGCAGCACGGATGGGTTGAAGGTTCCACCTGTTTACCTGACCTACCCCATCAATTTTGGGGATGCCGTTTTTGCCAAATTTTTCAAAAAAGAAGGGCCATTTGATATTGTGGCCAATTTTGCGGCGCACAAGCACGTCAGGTCAGAGAAAGACCAATTTTCCATAGAAGCGATGGTAGAGAACAACGTGCTGAAAGCAGGCACCTTGCTCGACCTGCTGATGGATGCCCCGCCCAGTCATTTCTTTTGTGTCTCCACGGACAAGGCCGCCAATCCGGTGAACGTAATGGGCGCCAGCAAAAAACTGATGGAAGAGGTCATATTGGCCTATTCCAGATACTTGCCCATCACCACGGCCCGTTTTGCCAATGTGGCCTTCAGCAATGGCAGCTTGCCCGCCGGGTTTATGGACCGCTTGATGAAAAGGCAACCATTGTCTTCTCCCTCCGATGTGAAACGGTATTTTGTTAGCCCGGAAGAGTCGGGACAGATTTGCCTGTTGGCCTGCATCCTTGGCAAGCCGGGCGAGATATTCTTCCCCAAACTGGACGAAGGCGAAATGCGCCGCTTCTCCGACATCGCCGTTGCCCTGCTCCAAGAATTGGGCTACGAGCCTCACTATTGTCAATCAGAAGCCGAAGCAAAGGCATACCTGAATCCGCAATCCGCAATCCGTAATCCGCAATCGAAATATCCCGTCTTCTTTTTCGAATCGGACACCTCAGGTGAAAAATCGTTCGAGGAGTTCTTCACCGAGGATGAGGAATTGGACGTGGAACGGTTTGAGGCTTTGGGAGTTATCACCAATGCACCTCGGCAAGAACTTTCCAATATAGATAAGATGTTTGAGCAATTGAGGCAGTTGTTCGCTTCCGACCATCTTACCAAGGATGACATCGTGGAATTGATGCAAGCCTTTATCCCAAATTTTGCTCACATAGAAACAGGCAAGAGTTTGGACGCAAAAATGTAGTTTTGCAAAAATGTCATTTAGATGGAAAAGAATCTTCAGCGACAAATATTGGCAAAAGATTGGGTAAACAACAATCAAGTTTTATTGCGTCGGTATAAGGGAGAATGGTTGGCATATAATGGCACAAAAGGCATAATCGCACATGACAAAGAGGCATCTAATGTACTTAATGAAGCCAATAAATCGGGGGAGTGGTTTGTGCTTAAATACGTAAACCCATATACTTATGGTGGATTGAGGCGGCTTGTTCCAATACATTTTCGACCACTTCATGTGGAAGTCTGGGAACCCAATGCTATTGTTACCATTAAGGTAAAAGAACATGAGATTGAACTTGAAATGCTGGTTGATTCAGGTGCTGATATATCTACCCTGACCTATCAAGCTGGTGTCAATGTAGGTCTTGAAAGATATGAAAACGAAGTAGTGGACCTTGCTGCGGGCGTGAATGGAACGGTAGAATATGTCCTAAGAAAGGTAGAAATGACCATTGAAGGATTCAGTTTCAACGCGCCCATTGGTTGGCTTCTAAATCCAAATTGCGACGACCTGTTATTGGGGAGGGGGAGGGAAGTGGTTTTTGACCAATTTGATATTGAGTTCAAGCAAATGGACAAGCAAATTGTGTTCAAAAGAAGAAACGAGAATACTTAAATAATCCAAAGTGTATCCCATCCTAAAAAGAATTCTGGACATAACCACATCGCTAGTTGTATTAGTTTTAATCTCCCCATTGATGCTCCCTATCATGCTTTTGATGCGGTTGACGGCAGAGGGCGAGGTCTTCTATTTTCAAAAACGGGTCGGCTTTAAAAACCAGCCATTCGATATTTGGAAATTTGCCACCATGCTGAAAAACAGCCCCAATATGGGCACTGGCAGCTTAACCTTGCGCAACGACCCCAGGGTGACGCCAGTGGGGAAATGGCTGCGCATCACAAAAGTCAACGAACTTCCGCAGGTCATCAATGTGCTGAACGGCACGATGAGCCTCGTGGGGCCAAGGCCGCAGGTAATGAACGATTTCATGGCCTATTCCGAAGAAATCAGGAAGGTCATCAATAATGTAAAGCCCGGCATTACGGGCATTGGCTCTATCATTTTCAGGGATGAGGAAAAATTGTTGTCCGCTACCGATATGCCTCCCCATGATTTTTACCGGGAGCATATTGCCCCATATAAAGGGGCCTTGGAACTTTGGTACCAGAAAAATGCTTCCATTGGCACTGATTTGAAAATCATCTTCTTGACGGCTTGGCAGATTTTGTCGCCGGAAAGCGAGTTGGTTTATCGCATCTTCAAGGATTTGCCAGCAAGGCCAAAGGAGTTGGTGGTATGAGATTACAATTGGAATTCAGGCATTTCATGTTAGAGGGATACTCTAAGTTGCTTGCACATGAAATCGAATTGTTTCAAAATATGAAATTGCAAACTAGGAAAGGCAGCGGTTTTTCAATGGTGTTTTAATATAGCTACTCGTCATTAAAAGTCATTGGCCATTGAAGTCATTGTGTTGATAATCAAGGGCTTGGTCATAATGGGCTATCAATTTTAAAGGCGATTTTCTAAAAAACACATTGGATTTCTAAACGCTTATATCCAATCATTTATGAAAAAAGCATTAATAACAGGTGTAACAGGACAAGACGGTGCCTATCTTTCCGAGTTCCTTTTGAAAAGAGGGTATGAGGTTCATGGCATCAAGCGCCGTAGTTCCTTGTTCAATACGGACAGGATTGACCACCTTTATGAAGACCCACACATCAACAACCGCCATTTCATCCTGCACTATGGCGACTTGACAGATTCCTCCAATATCATCAGAATAATCCAACAGGTTCAGCCTGACGAGATTTATAATTTAGGTGCTCAATCGCATGTACAGGTGAGTTTTGAGACGCCCGAATACACTGCCAACGTGGATGCATTGGGCACTTTGCGGATTTTGGAAGCGGTCAGGTTGCTGGGCCTTGAAAAAAAGACCAAAATTTACCAAGCTTCCACTTCCGAGCTATATGGAAAGGTGCATGAAATCCCTCAAAAAGAAACCACCCCTTTTTATCCCCGCTCACCGTATGGCGTGGCTAAACTTTATGGTTATTGGATAACGGTGAATTACCGGGAGGCTTACGATATGTACGCCTGCAATGGCATCCTGTTTAACCACGAATCCCCGATAAGGGGAGAGACTTTCGTGACCCGAAAAATAACCCGTGCCGTAGCAAATATCGCTCAAGGCTACCAACAAAAACTGTTTCTAGGCAACTTGGATGCACGTCGTGATTGGGGGCATGCCCGCGATTATGTGGAGGCCATGTGGCTGATGCTGCAACAGGAAAAACCAGAGGATTTCGTCATTGCCACAGGACAAACAACCTCGGTCAGGGATTTTGTAAGACTGGCATTTGAGGAGGTCGGTGTCGAGTTGGCATTTGATGGGAACGACGAGAACGAGGTTGGCGTAGTCACCGCCTCTTATCACCCCGATTTTCCGGTGCAGGTAGGTGCCACGGTGGTGGCCATTGACCCTCGGTATTACCGCCCCACAGAGGTGGATATCCTCATTGGTGACCCAAGCAATGCTATGAAAAAATTGGGCTGGAAACCAAAATACAACCTAAAAAGCCTTGTGGCTGAAATGGTTGCGGCAGATATGATTCAGGTTAAGAAAGAGTATATCATGCGCTCCTCGTTGGCCACTGAGGCGTAAATGGTAATTCCTGAATTGGGCATGCTTTTAAAGCAGTATTAAAGGCCGTTTATTAACCATTTCAGTTGGAGGAAATTGAAAAATGAATACAACATCCAAAATATACATTGCTGGGCATAATGGCATGGTTGGCTCGGCCATTAAAAGAAAGCTGGAGAAATCCGGCTTTTTTAATTTGGTAATGCGCCGTTCTGATGAATTGGATCTGCGAAATCAAACAGAGGTGCAGGAGTTTTTCCGAAAGGAAAAGCCGGATTATGTTTTTCTGGCCGCTGCCAAAGTCGGGGGCATTTTGGCCAACAATACCTATCGGGCGGAGTTCCTATACGATAATTTGATGATGGAGGCCAATGTGATTCATGCCGCCTATTTATCGGGGGTGAAAAAACTGATGTTTCTTGGTTCCTCCTGCATTTATCCCAAATTGGCTCCCCAGCCCTTAAAGGAAGATTACCTCCTCACAGGGGAATTGGAACCCACCAACGAGCCTTATGCCATCGCAAAGATTGCTGGTATAAAGCTATGCGATGCTTACCGTTCTCAATACGGTTGCAATTTCGTTTCAGTCATGCCCACCAATTTGTACGGCCCCAACGACAACTACGATTTGGAAAAATCGCATGTGCTGCCTGCCATGATTCGCAAGTTTCACGAAGCGAAGAAGAATGGGGCGAAAGAAGTGGTAATTTGGGGCACAGGCAATCCGTTGAGGGAATTCCTGCATGTGGACGACTTGGCCGACGCATGCTTTTACCTTATGGAAAACTATGATGAGCCAGGGTTGGTCAATATTGGCGTAGGCCATGATATTTCCATCAAGGACTTGGCGCATTTGATTAAAAAAGTGGTGGGCTTTGAAGGTGAAATCGTGCATGATTTGACCAAGCCCGATGGCACTCCCCGCAAGCTGATGGATGTTTCGAAATTGAATAATGCTGGCTGGAAAGCCAAAATTGGTTTGGAGGAAGGAGTCGAGGCTGTTTACAACGGACTAAAAAATCAACCTTGGTATTGAACTCAATGTCAAAGATTTACCTAAAAAATTGTTGGCTAATGCTTTTATGCCTTGGGGCTGTTCATGGTTTTGGACAAGGCTCCGGCTTACCGTTGGGTAGTACCAACTACCATATTGTTGACCGATTGGAGATAAAATCGGGTCAGGTGGCGCCATTTCATAGCAGCTTGAAAACTTTTATTAGGGGGAAAGTTGCTGGACTTGCATTGCAATTAGATACCTCAACCTGGTTGACTAAATTGGATAAGGCAGATATAAGTCGGATACTGTTGGACAACAACGAATGGATAGCCCCAAACCCGCTTGAGCAAACCATCGGTGAGCGCAGAAAAGAACAATACGTTCAAATTGGTGCGGACAGCTTAGGCCCCATCTATCGAAAAAGGCAGCATTCCTATATTGCGGCATGCTTGGCCAGTGACAAATATGAGCGCTGCAAAAAACCAATTTTGCGATACTTCTACCCCACCCCTGCCAATTGGCTGGAACTCAACAAGCCCAATTTCCAGCTGCGGCTCAACCCAATGCTGAATTTTGGAGTATCCAAACCCAACGCAGGTGAACCCTTGTTCATCAATCAACGTGGTGTGGAAGTTAGGGGCGGAATTGACGACAGGGTTTATTTTTATAGTCAAATAGCAGAAACCCAGGCCCGTTTCGCCGACTATGTTAATGATTATATTGGCAAAAACATAGCCCTGCCGGGCAATGGCTATTTTAAAGGATTCAATAGCACAACATTCAATAGTGAAGGCTCTTACGACTACCTAAATGCCCAAGGCCATATTGGGTTCAAAGCCACTCCGTCCATTGGTTTGGAGTTTGGTCATGGAAGGCATTTTATCGGCAACGGGTACCGCTCCCTGCTTTTGTCTGATTTTTCACAAAACTACCTGTACTTAAAGGCAAATTGGGATTTTTGGCGCATCCATTACCAGAACCTGTTTACGGAGTTTGCGGCCACTTCCTCCAATGCGAATCCGGGGGACACCAATTTGCCCAGAAAGTACATGGCTGCCCATTATTTGGGGTTTGAGGTAAGCAAAAACTTCACATTTGGCCTGTACGAAGCCACCATTTTCAACCGGGACAGCAGTTCCGAAAACGGTTATGAGCTACAATACCTCAACCCTGTCATTTTTTATAGGGCCGTAGAACATTTTGTTGATAGTGAAGACAATGTGCTCATTGGGCTTGACTTCAAGTGGAATATTTTCCGAAGGGCAAGGCTTTATGGCCAGTTCATTTTGGATGAGTTCAAATTGAGTGAAATACGGGCGAGAAATGGCTGGTGGGCCAACAAGTATGGCCTCCAACTTGGTGGACAATATATTGATATGTTCGGTATTGACCACCTCGATATGAGGGTGGAATACAATTCGGTGCGGCCCTATACCTACACCCATTCGGGTACTTGGGGAGCCAGCTACTCCCATTACAACCAGGCGCTTGCTCACCCGCTTGGTGCCAATTTCCGGGAAAGATTGGGCACCCTTCGCTACCAGCCGCTCAAAAGCCTGACACTTGAGGCCAGGTATATTATGGCTGTTTATGGGGAGGACCTACCAGGTGAAAACTGGGGTAAAAACATCTTGCTTGACAATACGACATTTGAGCAGACATACGGGAACAAAATAGGTCAGGGACAGCGCACGGCAACCCATTTATGGGGGCTTGATTTAAGCTATGAAATATGGCATAACCTGAACATTGACCTTCATTATCTCCTCCGCAAATCGCAAATTGAAAAACCTGCAACCGGTGCTACCGACAGCTTTTTCGGCTTCGGTATCCGATGGAATACAGCCAAAGTGAAGATGGATTTTTGAAAAAGGCGGTATTTCCGCTATTTTTGGGAAAAATTAAACCATGACGATTTCAACAGCAGCATTAAAGCCAAAGGTCCGGCACACCCGAACGAAAACGGTGGAAGTGCCGCCTTACCTTGTCTATGAGATGTTGAATGGGGTGCCAGTTTTTTATAGAGGTTGGCAAAATGTCATTTCCAAAAAACAAAAATTTGAAGAAATCATGGCTTACGGTATCTTACAGGCACTCCTGCTGACCATGTTAAAGGATTATTTGCAGCCATTGTTTGGTCAGCACTTTTGGATAATACAAGGCGAACTTGGGCTGCATATTGAACGTAAAACCAATCCATCTTTGGATTTGTGCATTTTTCCCAAAAAGTCAATTTCATTCAATGAACTGACAAACAATTACACCAATATTCCACCAAAAATCGTAATTGAAGTTGATACGAAAGCTGATACCGTTGCTTTTGAAGAAAATGAAAAAGGCAATTACTACTTGTTGAAAACCCAGCAATTACTGGACTTTGGAACGGAACAAGTAATTTGGATACATACTGAATTCAAGAAAGTAATAGTCGCCAAACCCAACCAACCTTGGCTTACTGTCAACTGGACGGACGAAATTGAGGTAATGGGCCACCGCTTCACCATTCAAAACATGATAGATTCTTTTGAACCCAATGAACAGTAATAACTACGTGGCCATCATGGCCGGGGGTATCGGCAGCAGGTTCTGGCCAGCCAGCCGGACTTCCAATCCCAAGCAATTCCTCGATATACTTGGCGTCGGAAAGTCGCTGATTCGGCTCACTTTTGAGCGGTTCCTAAAGCTCTGTCCAACGGAAAATATCTTTGTGGTTACACACGAGATGTACAAGGACTTGGTGCTTGAACACTTGCCGGAACTGAGCGAGTCGCAGGTCATCTGCGAACCAAGCCGCAACAATACGGGGCCTTGCGTGGCCTATACCGCCTTCAAGTTGCATGACCTGAATCCTGACGCAAATCTGGTAGTGGCACCCTCCGACCATGTGATTTTGAAGGAAGATGTTTTTGTTGAAAACTTGAGCAAGGCATTGGCCTATACTGCTGAAAATGAGGCACTTGTGACACTTGGCATCTCGCCTACCCGCCCGGATACTGGCTATGGCTATATCCATTTCGACAAAACCGGACAGAACGGCATTCATAAGGTTCACAGCTTTCGGGAAAAACCCGATTTGGATACCGCCAAATCCTACCTTGCTACGGGCGAATACGTTTGGAATGCTGGGATTTTCATTTGGAGCACTAAGACCATTTTAAAAGCATTTAATGAACTATCCCCAGAGATTTTTAGCCTATTGAATGCCCCAATCGGGGTGTATAATTCAGGGTTGGAGCGGGAATTTATTAATGAACATTACCCACGTACCCCGAACATCAGCATTGACTATGCAATCCTGGAGAAGTCTCCCGCCGTCTATACCATACCCACCGAAATGGGCTGGAGCGACCTTGGTACTTGGGTTTCCCTTCATGAGGAAAGTCCGAAGGACGAGCATGGAAACGTGGTTCAGACGCAAACTGCCCACTTAGCAAACATTACCAATTCTTTGATTCGCATACCTTCCGGCAAATTAGCCGTTATTGATGGCCTGGATAATTATATTGTGGTGGACGAAGGCAACGTGCTGCTAATTTATCCAAAAAGCAAGGAACAAGGGATTAAAGGCGTGACAACGGAGGTTGGGAAAAAATGGGGTGAGAAATTTTCTTAAAAACACGATAATTGCAGCCGAAGTAACGTGTGAAAACCATACATCCTATTTTTTGCACGTCACTTTAGGCTAAACCATGCATCAATTGGAACCAAGAAAAATACTCATCATAGACAACTCTTCCTGGAATGTTTACAATTTCAGGCTCCCGCTCGTAAAAGCGTTGGTAGAGGTGGGATTTAAGGTCTATGTTGCCACGCCAATTGATGAATTTATCCACTACCTGAATTCTACCCATTTCACAAAGCATATTCCGATAAAGAACCTCGACAGGAATGGCAAGAACCCATTATATGACCTCCTTTTTTGGTTGGAACTAATGCGGATGGTCAGAAGGGAAAAGCCCGACCTCGTGATTAATTTCACCATAAAGCCGAATATTTATGGGAGCTTGGCTGCAAGAATTTATGGTTTACCAGCCATATCGGTAGCAACAGGGCTTGGCTATACTTTCCTCCACCCCAATGGGTTTATGAGGTTGGTGCCTTTCATGTATAAATTTGCTTTTAAGCGTCTCTCAAAGCTCGTACTCTACAATCATGAGGACTTTCGGGAATTCATCGAAAGAAAATTGGTTGGCCAAAACCAGTGCGAGGTCATATTGGGTGATGGCATAGACATGGCACATTTCCGGCCAATACCCCAAGCCACAGAAGACATTGAAAAACAACCTTTTGTGTTCCTTTTCATTGGCAGGTTGCTGAAAGACAAAGGGGTGGTCGAATATGTCGAGGCAGCAAAACGACTGATACAACAAGGTTGTAAAATTGAATGCTGGATATTGGGCGACCTCAATTTTGGCAACCCCGCAGATATACTCAAGGAACAGCTCGTGGAATGGATTGACCAAAAATATGTTCGCTATTTGGGCACCAGCCACGATGTAAGGCCGATAATTGCAAAGGCGCACGCATTGGTGCTGCCATCCTATCGGGAAGGAATGCCAAGGGTCATACTTGAGGCCATGTCCATGGGCAAACCAATTATCACCACGAAAGTCGCAGGCTGCGACGAGACCGTGGTGGAAGGCCATAACGGCTATAAAGTCCCACCCAAAGATGCCGATGCATTATTTGCCGCCATGTCCAGAATGCAGCAAATGAACAGGTACCGTTTGATGGCAATGGGGGAAAACAGCAGGATAATCACCCATGAAAAATTCAGAAAAGAAGTAATATTGGAAAAATACATCTCGTTGATTACAAGCACTTTAGGTTTAAAGCAGGACTACCAAATTAAGCGCAACGAGACTATAATTGATTAAGCCTTGTCAAGATATCGAAACTTACAAGCCCTTCTCATCACCTATACCTTCCCTCCAGCCAACGGCACAAGTTGGCGCACTTTCCACTTATTCAGTTCGTTGTCGTCTTTCATTGAAAAAGTTGATGTTATAAGCACGAAAAACAATTTTTCCAATATCAATGAAGCTCCAGCCTTGGCGAAATTGACCCAAGTCCACAGGGTCGGTACATTGGACTACCGAACTTTCCGACTTAACAAAGGCAACGGGCAATATGCCGTGAACGAATCGGCAAAAAGCAATACCAAACTTCGGTTTTATAATCTTATCAATAGTTTTCCATTTAATATATTCCTGAGCGAAGGCGGATTGATATATACTATTTTAGGGTTAAAAAAAGCACTTGAATTAACGCCGAAACACCAGCAAACATTGGTATTTTCAAGTTTTCGGCCTTATGCTGACCATATTATTGCTTTTCTATTGAGATTATTTAGGCCCCATATTTTCTGGGTGGCCGATTTCAGGGACTTGCATATTGACCCACGATTAAATGAAACCTATTTTCCAAGGGTTCAATCATGGTTCAACCGCAGGATATTGGCCAATGCCGACGTGGTAACGACCGTATCAAAAGGGCTGGCAAAGCACTTGAAGCCCTTTCACCACAATGTAGTGGTGCTCAGGAATGGCATCGGTGAACTATCCGCAAGACCTACCACCCAGGCATCCTCGGATTCTCCTTTTTTTACCATTACCTACACTGGTTCCATGTTCCGTGACTTGCGGCAGCCGCATTTACTGCTGGAGGCATTGAGCGAACTTATTGCGGAGCAAAAAATAGACAGTAAAAATTGTCGAATAAAATATGCAGGTAAAGACACCGCCACATGGCTCCCTTTATTGGAGAAATTTGGATTGACTGAACTATTCGAATCGCTGGGTAGTGTTTCGCACGAGCAAGCGCTTCAACTCCAAACAAATGCACACATCAACTTGTTGCTAACCTATTCGTCACCGCAATTAACAGGCAACGCAACAGGCAAACTGTACGAGTACCTTGCCGCCCGACGCCCCGTCCTCCTTTTAGTGAACGGTAGTCGAGACGAAGAATTGGAGGAGATTTTTGAGGAGACAAGCGCAGGGTTAATTGCCTATAACTCGTTGAATCACAAGGATTTGGTAAAAACCTATCTATTGGGGAAATACCTTGAATGGAAGTCCACTGGACAGGTTTCGCCCACCATTTCCGAGGCCCAACTTGCATCGTACAAGTGGGAAAATATGGTGCATGAGTTCTTGGCAAAGCACTATTTTCAACCAAGCCAAACTGCGCAACAGCTTGCATAAACTACTATCCATCGTAGGGGCAAGGCCCAATTTCATCAAATTGGCTCCCCTTGCCAAGGCGCTGCATGAATCAGGTGGCTTTGAGCATAAAATCCTGCACACCGGCCAACATTACGATGCCAACCTTTCTGACAACTTGTTCATAGAACTTGGGCTGCCATTGGCGGATTACAACCTCGGCATTGGTTCTGGACGCCAAGCCTGGCAATTGGGCCAGATGGTAGTCGGCATTGACGAAGTTATCAGCAAGGTAGAACCCGATGCCGTATTGGTTTATGGCGACACGAACTCCACGGCTGCGGGTGCCATTGCGGCAGCAAAAAACTACCTGCCCGTGGCGCATGTGGAAGCTGGCCTTCGTGAATTCGATAAGAAGATACCCGAAGAGGTGAATAAGCTGCTCACCACCGCTATGGCCGACCTCTATTTTTGCCCCACAAAAACCGGGGTCAGGAACTTAGCCGCCAGCGGGATTACCAGCAATGTCCATTTGGTCGGCGATATTGGTATTGACCTGATTTTCAACAATTTAGATAGAATTGAAAACAACGCCAGCCTGCTGGAAAATTATGATGTGAAGCCGGGACAATACTATTTTTTCACTTGCCATAGAGCGAACAACACGGAACGCCCAGACCCATTGCTTGAAATAATCACGGCTTTGGAAGAATTGGACTTGCCTGTGGTATTCCCCGTTCACCCCCGTACGGCCAAGGCGATTGCTGCTTTTGGACTGCCAGACCCGGCCAATTTCCCCCATGTCAGGGCCGTGCCGCCAATCGGTTTTTTTGATACCCAAACGCTTATCCGCTTCGCCAAAATGGCCATTACCGATTCGGGCGGGGTGATAAAAGAAGCCTATTTCCACCACACGCCGGGCATCATCATTGACCAGCAAACGGAATGGGTGGAAACGGTGGAAGAAGGCTGGAACCACATTACCGGCCCCCGGAGCGAGGCCATATTGGGACTTGCCAGAACCGCTGAAAACCCAAAAACCCATACCAATTGCTTGGGCAATGGCACGGCTGCCACTCAAATCACCAAAATCCTAAAAGAATATCTCGATGCTCGTTGCTAAACGCATATTGGTGCTCGCCCCCCATACCGACGACGGCGAACTGGGCTGCGGCGGCACCATCGCCAAATTCATCGAAGCAGGCTCGGAGGTGTACTATGCCGCTTTTTCCACAGCTGACGAAAGCGTGCCCGCCCATTTCCCCAAAAATCAATTGGAAGTGGAGGTGCGTGAGGCAACCAGCATTTTGGGCATAAAACCAGAAAACCTACTGGTTTTCCATTACCAAGTGCGCAAGTTGAATTATGTACGTCAGGAGATTCTTGAGGAGCTAATCAGACTGCGGCCAATCATTCAACCCGACTTGGTTTTGCTGCCTTCGTCCAATGACATCCACCAAGACCACCGCACCATTTACGAAGAAGGGCTGAGGGCTTTCAAATTTTGCAGCTTACTGGGCTATGAATTGATTTGGAACAACCTTGGCTTCTCCGCCAATGTCTTCGTCAGCTTGGAGGAGCGGCATATACAACTGAAAATCAAGGCGTTAGCTGCTTATCGGACGCAAGTTGGCAGGCCGTATATGTCACCGGAATTCATCAAGAGCTTGGCCGTGGTGCGGGGCGTACAATCGGGCAGGCCGCTGGCAGAAGCGTTTGAGGGCATACGAACCATGCTGTGAACCATGCTGAAAGCCATCCACAGTATTCCTAAAAACCAACTTGCCATAACGAAAAGCCTGGTAAACCAATCGGTTAGCATACAGTTACATGGCCCCAGCTTTTGAACCAAAAATCGTCGCCATCCACCAGCCGAACTATTTCCCCTGGCTGGGTTATTTCTATAAAATAGTTGCCGCTGATGTATTCGTATTTCATGACATGGTTGAGCACTCGAAGCGGTATCCGACACGCCGCACTTCGGTGCGAAAATCGGCCAACGGGGACGAGGCGTATTGGCTGACAGTGCCTTTGAAAAAACACAGCGATTTTGCCTTGATTAAGGATTTGGAAATTGACCATAGCCAAGACTGGCCCGGTAAGCACCTGCGCAAATTGCAGGATACCTACCAGCGTGCCCCCTTTGGCGAGCCTGGTTTGGAAAAATTGAAAGCCTGGTTTGCCCAAGCCAGCCGATTTCAACAATTAGCTGATTGGAATATTTTTTTGATAAAAAACCTGATGGAAGCCTTGCAAATCGAGCGACAAACAATGCGTTCTTCAGCGCTTGATGCTCCGCCAAAAGGGGCATTGGGCAATATTTCCATCGTAAAGCAAGTCGGCGGTACTTCCTATCTCAGTGGGGCCGGGGGAGCGAATTACCAAAGCGAATCGGATTTTTCCACCCAAAATATCCAATTGGTTTATTCCGATTACAACCGATTACTGGCTGGCCTCCCACATGGGCAAGCGAAGGAAAGGCAATTCTGCTTGAGCCTTTCGATGTTGGATGCCTTGTTCAATATCGGAGAAGCCGGGTTGCGGGAACTCTTACATCAGGCAGTACAACCAAGTCAAAAAGCAGATTGAACCTGAGAACTATTGCCGAAATGGTCAAATCCATCCCCTGGGTGGCGACCGGGGTTGCTTCCCCAGCCAGTTGGTTCAATATTTTATGGTCGGACAAGGCGGGCACATTGCGACTTCGGCATGGCCTGCGCCTTACGGTGGACGGAAAGAACAGCCTTTCCTTTGTGCGGCAGATTTTCCATCGCAAAATCTATGGCCAGCTTTCGGGGCAAGAGCGAACCATCCTCGATATTGGTTCAAACATGGGCACCTACGCCATTTATGCTGCTCAAAACTCACATCCCGATTGCCAAATCTACGCATTCGAGCCTCACCCAAACAGCTTCAATTTGGTGAAAAAAAACATCGCCGATAATGGATTTGAGCAAAAAATAAACGCCATCAACGCAGCCGTGGTCGGTGACGATAAAGGCCGGCAATTGTACAAATTGGCCGACTCGCTTTGCAGCAACCTTTTTGATTTTGGGAGTGAGTCGAATGGCACCCGCATCGAAACCACTTCTTTGCCGACCATCATGGCCCATTACAACTTGCCCCAAATAGACCTCCTGAAAATGAACTGCGAAGGGGCAGAATATGAAATATTGATGAGCTTATCCCCCGATTTGCTTCGAAAAATCAAGGAAATCCGCATGGAATACCACCAATTCACGCACGGTTCCAAGCGGTATGAGCTTGGCGATCTGACTGATTTCTTGACGGCCAATGGCTTCTCCAGAACCACGTACTTGCCCTTCCACCCCAAACACGGCATCGTTTGGTTCATCCAAAACAAACAGGAAATTGGGCCGATTTAGGTACTTGGGTTGGAAACCCACCCTGCTCAGTGCCACTGCCCGCCTGCTTCACCCCCTGCTCCAAGTCGTGGAAACCCAGAAAACAAAGGAGATAAGGGAAGTACCGAGGCATTTGGAGCCGCTGTTCATTGTGGGCGCACCCAGGAGTGGTTCCACCATTCTCTACCAAACATTGACCAACCAATTAGATGTTGTTTACCCCAATAACTTGTGCAACCATTTTTACAGGGACTTCCTTGTGGCCAGCCTTGCTTCGCAATGGATTTACGGCGACAGGCCCCACGGCTGCTTCAAGTCCGTGCATGGCCGCACCTACGCTTGTGGCATGAACGCTCCCAGTGAATTCAGTGGATTCTGGTACCAGTTTTTCCCAGCTGACCAAGATTTCGTGGAAGGCCATGAGGTCGGTGAAGCGGCGATGAGCGCCATGCGCAACAAAGTGTACAGCATCAGCACTACCTTTCATAAGCCACTGATATTCAAAAACTTGCACCTTGGGCAGAAGCTCAGGCCCTTGCATCTTGCCTTTCCGTCTGCGAAAATAATTTTCATAAAAAGAAGCCCCGCTGACACGGCCCTGTCCGTGTTAGCTGCCAGAAAATTGGACAAGGTGCCTGATGAGCAGATGTGGAGTGCAAAGCCCAAGAACCATGCGTCTTTGTTGCATTTACAGCTGCTTGAGCGGGTTGTTGCACAGCAATATTACCTGGAAAAGGAGATTTTTGAGGCAACGAAGGCGCACCCCAGCTTTCAATTAATGGTGCTTCGTTACGAGGATTTTTGCCATTCGCCAATGGCTGTCGTGGATGAGGTCAGCAGGCAGCTCTATGACGGCCAGATAAACCAGCGTAATGGTGCAAGCCCACCAATTGTACAGCAGAAGACCGCCAATAGCGATCTGCGGAACACCCTGGAAGGCTTTGCAGCCAATTACGATTGGGTAAACTACTCGACTCCATGAAGGAGCAGTACGAGCGTCATTGCGCTTCAAGGCAGGACATCCCGTTGTTCTTGCAGCCTTGGTGGCTAGATGCGGTCTGTGGCTCCGCCAATTGGGGTGCGGTTGTTTCGGAAAAAGAGGGGGTTGTGAATGGCATCCTGCCGTATTTTTTGACCCAAAAAGCAGGGTTTCGTGGCATTGGGATGCCGCCGTTCACGCCATTCATGGGTTGGCATATTCATTATCCAGAAGGGCAGCGCTATACCAAACGACTGTCCTTTGAAATGAAAACCGCCAAGGAGCTAATAGAAAACCTACCCAAAACTGCCTTTTTCGAGCAGCTTTTGCCCCCACATTCGACCAATTGGTTGCCTGCTAAATGGTTAAATTATCAACAAACCACTCGTTATACTTATGTTTTGAAGCACCTCGAAAAAGAAGTTGATTTAACCAAAGGGTTCCTTTCAGGGCTAAGGGGTGGACTCCAAAAAGCAGCCTCCATAGTTGAAATCACCAATGAATTTGAGCCAGCGGTAGCCTATAATTTATTGCATAATACCTATACCCGCCAAAAATTGAAGATGCCAATGCAGCCACAGCAGTTTGAACACTTGCTGCAAACCTGTCATGCAAGGGGACGGGCCAATCTTTTTTTGGCAAAGGATGAACGGGGCCAAGTCCATGCCGCTGCTGTGGTCGTAGAGGATGGGCACACTGCCTGGAATATTATCCGAGCACACAATGAACAATTTGCCCAGAACAGAGCCATGGGCTTTTTGATGTGGAAGGTAATATCTAAAATGGCGGAGAAAGGCATTCAGCATTTTGATTTTTCGGGTAGTATGTTGCCCGGTGTAGAAATGTTCGTGCGGTCGTTTGGGGCGGAGCAAGTGCCGTATGCCCATCTTACCAAGGAGAACTCTATTCCTTATTTTTGGCTCAGGCGCATGAACGATTTTCGCCGTCAGTTTTTGACCAAGCCATGAAAATAGTGTTGCCCAACAACCACCATTCCGAGCGCAAATACGTGGTGGAGGTGCTGTTTCGGGAATGGCTGGGGCTGCATTTTGAGGTGCAATTTGCGGAGCAAGGCCACACGGAAATCGTCCTGGACAATGGGGGGAGAATCCAAGTGGAAGACCATTTTTTCAACTCCATAAAAGAACCGAACGGATGGCTTTCGGCTAAATATTTACCACAAAGCATTGATTTTCAGAGCATTAAAGAAAACCCCTTCCTTCCAGCACCTGATATGCCAGTGATTTTCGGCAAGACTAAAATGGTGGTTGGAGACCATTCCATTGTACTTGCGCACGATGCATTGGCCTCGGTGTTTTTCATGCTGACCCGTTGGGAGGAGGCAGTCTTGCCAGACAGGGACGTGCACCAGCGTTTTCCCGCAAAAGCCAGTTTAGCCCATATTCATGGCTTTTTGCATCGGCCACTCGCCAATGAGATAGCCGAGATGTTTTGGAATATGCTACAATATTTGGGCATTGACCAACCACGCAAACCAACTAAGCCAACGCTGTTGTTGACGCATGATGTGGACCACCCGCTGCTTTGGCCTTCTGCCCGTTTTTTCGTGAAGAAACTGGCTGGCGACCTGCTGAAAAGAAGGGATGCCAAGGAAGCATTGTTCAGCATTTCCAGTTATTCAAAAACAGCATTTGTTGGCAAAAAAGACCCCTACGATAATTTTGACCACCTGATGAATGTGGCTGAGAAGGCAAACCTGCCAGCACATTTTTTCTTTATGGCTGGAACGGGCAGCGCTTTTGACCCACCTGTTTACTTGCAATGGCCTTTCGTGAAGCGGTTGTTCGAGTCCATCCGAAAACGAGGCCATCGAATCGGGTTTCATCCGAGCTATCGCACTTACAACGATGCCGACTTATTTTCCAAAGAAAAACAAGCATTGGAAGAAGCCTGCGGGCAAGCCGTGACAGTGGGTCGGCAACATTTTCTAAGGTTCCAAGCGCCGGTGACTTGGCGGATTTGGGCTGAAAACGGCATGGAATGGGACAGCACGCTGTCCTATGCCGAGCAACCTGGGTTCAGGTGCGGTTCGTGCCTACCTTTTCCTGTTTTTGACATTGAACGGCGAGAAGTTTTGCCGCTTTGGGAGCGCCCACTGATTGTCATGGAAGGCAGTTACCGTTCTTATATGAACCTGACTCCGCCTCAAATGGAGGCCAACATGATGGCGCTTTGGCAAACTACCAGCAGATACGGCGGTGAATTCACCTTCCTTTGGCATAATTCGGCTTTTGAAACACCCTACTATTTGCCTTACCAAGACCTCTACTATCGCTTTGTAGAGATGGCCAGCCAATCTAAGTAGTGAGACGTTGGATTTTAGTCAATTCATTGATTTTCAGCTATTTATCTAAAATCTAATTTCTAATATCTAATTTCTAATATCCAACTACTAAGTTGGCACTAAATCCCACCTTCAAAGGCTTGCTGGTAAAAATCTGCCCACCTTTTCAGCAAAGCCGCTTTCCCGTATTTTTCAATGGCCAACTGGCGTATGGCCAATTTGTCGTACCGGCCCACCTCTGTTATCATCCTCGCCATTGCCAGCGCCAAAGCCTGACTGTCAATTGCAGGCACCAATAAGCCCACCTCCTCGCTCACGATGTCCTTTGGGCCAGCGCAATCGCTACTGACGATGGGCAAACCCATCGCCATTGCCTCATTCAACACCTTTCCGAACGGCTCCAACCGACTGGTGTGCAGATAGCAGTCGGCACGGTTCATTTCCTCCTTCACTTGCGCTTGGCTGAGCAATCCGAGAAAAGTAAAATGCTCCGCAATGCCTCTTTGCTGAGCTGACTGCACAAGTTTTTTGGAAAGCGAATCGGTCCTGCCACCAATTCTCAGCTGTGCTTTTACGCCTGTTTTCAACAACAAATCCAGGGCATCAAGGGCGATATCATGCCCTTTGAGGTAGCTGCCCTCTCCAATATTTAAGAAAGTGAAAATGGGATTTTTGCCTGTTTCGCTTGGATTGAACGCCTCGGTGTCCACGTAATTTGGGATAGTTTCAACTGACCTGCCCACCAGTTTCTCCATTTGATGGGCAACTCCGCTGCTCACGGCAGCAAGCGCATCCGCCTCCCCATAGTATTCCTTGGCCATTTTGGCCTTCCAGCCTTTCAGCCCTTCCTCCACATCGGTGTGGTGCTCACTGACCACGTATTTTACCCCCCAATTACGCTTTATTTCCAAGGCGACCATTGCACCGAGGGCGCTTCGAGCGTGGATTAGGTCGGGCCTACCCCACTCTTTTTCAATAATTGGATAAAATGAAGCGACTGTTTTTCGCCACCAAACTGCGCTCTGGTAATTGATTTTTGGTAAAAATGCGCCGGTCAGCCGAAAAGTCGGCAACCCTTCCTCCAATTGGAATTGCAGCTGCGGCTTGATTGGAGTTTCACGGCTCCACCAATTCGGGAATGACAGATTGGGGTAGAAAACGCCCACCTCGAAACCCATTGCCATCATCGCCTGAGCATGGCGCATGAAAACGGACCCCGTCAAGTAATTGGTTGGGGTTGGGTACCAAGATGGAATCACTAATATTTTCAAGCGTTTTTTTGAGTTTTTACGAGATGAATCATGGTCATGTTCCTCACTACGGAGCGAACCGTCTCCAAAATAATGAAGCCATAAAGGAATAGGTAAAAATTGCCCGTTTTGGAAGTAATGGCAAAAAGGGCCACTATCGCCGCCAATCTGATGAAATTGAAAACTGGTGTAAACTGTTGTTTGGACAGCACGATGAATCCACTGCTCGTGGAACTGCTTACAAAAGAAACATACCCCCAAACCGACATCAGGGCGGCAATTTCTCCTGCCTGTGTCCAAGCTGGCCCCAAAAAGAACGGAATGATTCTATCGCCCCAAAGCACCAGCACTGCCAAGGGGATAGCACCCAACAAGGCCAATACCCGCCATATTGAATAAAAATGCTTGGCTTCCAATTTGCCGTCTGACTTTTTTTCCGAAAAATCCTGAAACACCACCCTTGACACCACGCCACCCAATATGGCCAAGGGAATCAGCACGATTCGCTCTGCCATAAACCAAGCGCCAGTCAGTTCATTGCTGAAAAAAAGAGCCAAACCCACGATGACCAACCTGGATGCAAATGCGTCCAGTAAGGAGGCGGGGGTTGAATAATACACGAATTGCCAGTGACTGCGCATCGCTGTTATAGGATTGGGGAAATCCTTCCATATCAGGCCATGTTTTATACCTACTGCCAGCAAAAAACCAAATTGTGCCATTGCGCTGCCCATGGTGGCGAGCAACAAACCCTCGTCCCATGAAAGGAAACCAAGGAGTAATCCAAAACCTGAAAACGAAATGGCTTGTATCAATTTGCCAAACGACATGGAGGTATAGTCGCTGACACTGTTGAGAAAACTGTCCAGCACGAGGCTATTGGCAACACAGATAAAATAAAAAAACAGGATGAGGAGGTGGGAATCGCCAAGGGTTCCACTCCAATACTGCCATCCACCGACCAATAAAATAAACAGAACCCCAAGAATAATATTCAATAACAAAAGGGCTTGAACAAGCCTGTTTTTCGCTTCGATTGCCGAAAGCCCAACGAGTGCAAGCTCCATGCGAAGGCTGGCAACGGACAATCCAATGGTGGCAACGGCATGAAAAACGGCCAAGCTGCCAAAATCCTGGCTACTGAAGAGCCTTGCCAGAAAAGGAAGGGAAATCAAGTTGATAATTTGAGCGGCAAGGGTACCAGTAGCAAGCTTGGCTGCATCAAAATAAAGGTTTCGCCAGCCTTTGAAATAATGCCAGAAAAGAATCTTCATGGGCATCTTGTCGTTTTCCCAGACAGGAAATCAGCCAAAAGTCTCCCCATTAGGCGATGCCCTGCTGGGTTCCAGTGGGCGTCTTTTGGAAAATAAAGTGAGGTCTTTTCATCTGTCATTTCCTTTATGAAACACGACGTCGGGTCGAAGAAAGAAATATCGAGCCGCTGGCATATTTTTTCAAGCTCTTTGGTTGGTCTGTGAATGTCCAAATCAGTTTCGGACAGGCAGTATTCTTTGACAAACTGGCGGTATGCTTCAGTATCAAGTGCTTCCTGTGGCGGTGCAAGGGTAACGAGCAATTGGGCTCCATTGGATTTAGCAGTTTGATGAAGATTAGCCAAGAGTGCCTCCGTAACCTGCCAAGCCTGGTTCAATTCCACGTTGGGTTCTAAAAGAAATGGAAGGTAATCAGGTGGTAAAGTTGGACAAGAACCGAAGCAGACTCGCTTAAATCGCTTCCAAGCAGATTGCCCTCGTTGAAACAATCTCGACTCTTCATAAAAGCGCTTATTTTCTTCCTCCGCAGCTGGGTTAGGCAATTGTGGTGGCAATAAACTGGCATCTTCACCCAGCTTAAAACAGGGCTTTTCACCCCGCCAATATTTGCATTGTGCATTGAACCAGACATCATTAAAATAGAACAATAAGACAACAATATCTGGCTGGTAATGCACGCCCTCCATCTGGTAGAAAAGCAATTCCTGGTCAGTGGAGTATCCACCGGTTCCGCAATTGATGACTTGGTAACGCTGTGACTGGTCGCTATTGAGATTACGTTTCAGATGCTCGGAAAACAAATTTTCAAAGGCTACAGAATACCCCTCTGCAAAGGAATCGCCAAGTATCATCACTCTTTTTTCACCGGGCGGTTTGGGCACGGGGTAGTCTTCTCCACGAATGCCCTTTGAATTGAAAGTCTCTGTGATACTGTATTCACTGGTCTGTCTTTTTGCAGAAAAATTGGGGATTTTCCGCCACCCAAGCGTAGAATCAAACTCGCAAAAAATCTGGTGATGATTGACAGTGCGTGGCCAAATCAAACGAAGGCAAACTTCTCCCAGCAAAAGCGCCAAGCTGGTAGATACCAAAACAAGGGAAATATTTGCCACCCATTTGAGAAGTCCTTTATTCATCATTATCGCACAATAACCATTTTACCAAAACCCTTTTGCGTGAACTCATCCGCACCGGTCTCCCTCAATTCCCAGTCTTTCCCCTCCGAATCCTTTGCGAGTACACGGTACAGGTAAACGCCGTTGGCAAGGCGGTCTCCAAACTCATCCGTTCCATCCCAGGCAAAATCCGTCAAATGCGTTCCTACCTTCATTTCACCGATTTCATCTTGGTTGATTTCACGTACCACCCTGCCCGCTATGGTCAGAATTTGAATTTTGAAAAAGGCAGGTGGTTCCTTGCCAGTCAAGGTGTAAAGAAACCTGGTAGATGTACTAAATGGGTTGGGATAATTGAGGAGATTGGAGATGGAGGACTTGTTGACCACTTCAAAATTGACCTTGAAATCAACACTCCCCGATTGGTTGCCCGAAACGTCCTTGGCCTGGACTATCAGTTGATAAATCCCGTCCTGCGTGAATTTCGGGTTAAATTCAAGCCGTGCTTTGTTGTTCGTGCCGTTTGAGTTCAAGGCTGCCGGAAAAAAGCGCACATTATCAGCGGCCAAAGAGATGGGCCGTGGCTCGGTCTCGTCAGGGTACTTAACAAACAACTGGAAAATCGAGGTATCGCCCAGTGGAAGGAACTTGTTTTCGTCCCTGAGGGTCAGCACAACCAAAGGCTCAGTTGATACGATATCGCCATCCAAGATATGAACACCATCGAAAGTAACATCCAACAATGGGTTGCGGGCGTCACCTTCCACAAAAAACTCGAATTGTCCATAGTTGTTGAAATGGAACTGTTCAGGCTGGTCTCCATCGGGGTTTATTTCGATGAACAACCTTTGCTTTCCCAGAAACTGGGCCGTGCCCGTCTCAAAATTCAACTGCAGCGAATCGAGGCCATTAATCGGCGCAACCCGTTGCTGATATTGCCGAACTTCGTTCCTGCTGCTTTCAGTGACCACATAATGAACCAGGAGGCTATCCATTGGTTTGTCAGTTAAATTATCAACCCTTATTGACAATTTAAGCGGCTCACCTGCGGACAAGGTGTCATTATGAAATGCAAAACTTGCAGCGGGATTCAAAGCTGCCTCCGGCAAGGGTTCGTATTGTACCCGCCAATGAACCAATTGTGGGGAAGTCCGATTTTGCGGGTCCGATGAATTGAATCTGAGCCGCAAATAGGGAAAAACATCGGCGCTCAATGATGCCAATGCAGTGTCGAACGAACTTATATGCTCAATTAAAACGCTATCTGCCAATGATTTCGAGACCCCAATTAGGCTTATAGAAATGGTATCTGAGCTTGCTTGGAAGCCATCTACCTTCCATTCTAATCGCTCCCAGGTTTTCGCAGGGCCAATCAGTACAGACTCTACTGCACCTGAGTTCCATTGACCTTCCACTGGGAAATTAGCATCAATCCTTTCATCCGTAGTTACGAGATACTCACCACCGCCCGTAAATGCAGGCTTGTTTTTCTGGAAAAAAAACGCATAAGGAGATGCGCCATTCGTGGCAGTAGAACGAATTTTGTTAGCACCTTGGGCTTCCAGTACTTGAAATAGGTTCGTGCCAAGTGTCAATGAATCGGCAGCCCATTCGGCAGGCTTATAATCAATGCTGGACTGTTGAATAGTAAAGAAAAGCACATAATTTTCATCAGGTACAACGTCTTGGAGGAATTGTATCAATTTTAGGCGCTCGTCTGCGGAATTGGTTTTGAACGGAAAAGCCTTTAATGTGCGTGTGGTGCTGACATTGTAGCTGCCATATAAACCTCCTGGTGGGTTTTCCCAAGGCAGCACACTGACCGAATCGAGCACCACTACATAAACACCAGCATCTACTGTTCCGCCAACCCAGCTTTGCGTCCTTGTGTTGTTGATTAAGAATAGAGGAAGATGATTTGGATATACGCCATTTTCAATTTTCAAGTCCTTTACATCATCAATAAATTTAAAATGGCTTCCTCCCGGAGCCAATTCCATATTCTCAAATTCATCCTTTAGATACTGGTAGCGGTGGGATTGGTTCCACCCTTCACTGCCATTGCTTAAATAAATGAAAGAACTGGATTTCCAGGAATAGCTTCCATTTTCAGTGCTATCTGGGCTAACCCGCCAATAATAGACGCTTTCATTTACTGGCGTAAACGGCACTTTCCATTTTAATAACCCGCCTGATTGTTGAATACTATATTGAAGTTTGGTTGGGCTGTTAAATAGCTCGGTAGTATCAAGCTCAAATAAATATTTTTGGCTTGGCGCAAATACATCCGAGCTTGAGGCTACCAATGTAATTTCCTCCTTATTTACTATACTAAATTCATGCGGAAAAACAGGAGTTGCCGTATTGGAGCGAACAAAAAACTCATAGCCTTTCTGCCCTGTCTCACTCACTAATTCATTGTTTTCTTCTGCCATAAATAATGGCAATTCATCCACTTGATTTTCAGCATCAATATGGACAAATAAATGGTTCATGCCAGTTGCACTTTCTCCACCAACTGGCGTTTTAATTCTTAAAACATCCTTAAATGCTGGCGCTTGCATTTGCTCTCTGAACAATAGGGCCTCCGTGCCATCCGGAAACTCCCTTCTGACCTCCACTACCACCGTATCTTGCTTATTTTGCCCCAAGTTGACCAAGTTAATGGAAAAGGAAAAGGAATCCAATTGGGCATTTAAAGCTGACGGACTTATACTTACTGATGTTCGGTCAATGGTAAAATCTGGCCCTGGCGTTGGATTAATCTTAATGGAAGGGTCTCCATTCAGCGTAAATTGTTGCAATAAAAGCCGTAGTCCAAAATCTTGGTTTTGGTCAAAAGATGCTATGGTTTTTTGAATTATTTCTCCTACGCTTTCTCCATAATAATCATTGCCGATGTGCTTATAAAACCGCTCCATGAAAGTATATAATGAGTGGACATAACCATAGCTACTGGTTGCACCAAACCCAATTGCACCACTTTCTGGTGTAAAAATGAATTCCTCGCTTATGCCTCTCTGGTCAGCACCAAATCCTATTGTATGGATATTTCCCGTATTACAGCCCAAAGGGAACATGAACGGGTACTTACCTTTATTAAGGAATTTTTCAGGCCTGTCTATTGAGAAGTCAAACGAATTGACCCCTGAATGGCCAAAAAATGTGATGATTGAAACGCCAGTCCGAATAATGTCTATTAATTGTTCGGACTGGGATTGCTGAATAGGGTCCGTGCTTGTTTTATAAAAGGAGGTCACTTCGGCGCCAAACTTATTGTTTTCAATTACAGCTTCAAGCGCAGTAAGATTGGATTTAATAGAACTCTGCTCCCCTGGTGTATTGCCTCCGCCCAAATGCAAAATACGCTTCATCCATCCCCTATCCTCAATGGTTTGCGGTAGCGTGGCATTGCCTTCAAACTCTTTTACCTTTTCGAGGTATGATTTTATTTCATCCCCACTTCGAGCTGAAATCCTACTGATAGGCAGTATAGGTGCTTTATTTTCGTGGCCACTCAAGATTAAATTGTCTGCACCTGGTTGGCTATATGTTGGAACATAAAAGAAGGAATTCAAATTCGTGAGGTTCTGAGATGACCTTACATCCTTGTATTCGATGGCTTTTCCAATTATAAAAAGGTACTGCGCACTTGCCCAATTTTCCTTTACAAATAATCCAAAATTCCGCACAGAAAACGGATGCCGCTCTACCCCCCAACTGAATTGGTCATACAACTGCTCGACCTCAACAACAATGGGGTTGTAGCTGCCACCAGCCTGCGAGGCCCGGTAGTCAGCATATTCCTGCACCCGGTTGTTGCCGTTGCCATCGTCGAGTAGGCGCTTGCTGGTCACGATAATAAAGTCATGGTCTAAGGCCCGAAAATCAACAAAAGGGGTTGCAATCAGTTCGGTTACGGCATTAAACCCGCTATTATCATTGACTAACACCAGGTTACGGTCGCTGGTAGATGGCGGTAAGGCAATTTTGATTACCCCGCCTTCCATCACGCCAACCATACGTTTGGCATTGGTCAGGTCGTACAAAATTGGGGTGCCACCACTTACATCGAAATTGGCTATTTCAAGGTATTTGACACTGTTTGAGGCTGGAATGTTGAAGGAATAAGATTTTTTTGCTTCAAAATCAAAGGTACGAGGGTAATTTAATGAGACGTAGGCCACTCGGCCCAAATCGTTGGCAGATGCCATTCCCTGCATTTTCAGGGCCATAGTTGGTGCCAATTGAGAATTATCAAGCGTAATTGTTGGGAATTGTACTTGGTAATCTTTGAAATCAACCGTCAAAATAGCCTGGTTGTTTAGGCTTATCACTTGTTGATGCTGCCCATGACGGCCTGCAAATCGCAGGTCAAGTTTGCCTTCCACACTTCCAGCATAAATTGCAGTAGGATTAAGCGTGTAATTATTTGTGACGCTGTAATTTGATGCAAAGCCTTCGGCCATCGTAAAATGCGACATCGAGACACCATCTGCTGTTGCCTCTTTATACGCTATCGCACTGTTGACGAGGACTAAATTGGCCATATAGTAATCCTCTTTGGGCGGTAAGTTGGTTAGATTGTTGTCGGCCGTTTCATAGCGTGGCCCATTAGCGTTGTCTGACCAAGTTAGAAAATAAGCAGCCGTATCCGTGAACATGCTATAAAGCGGGTTCATCATCATGGAATCTGGGTCTGCAAACAAGAAATGATCAAGCTCAGAGGTGTTTTTTTTG
>WBZM01000819.1_pt1 | contig 36714 bp, 33 predicted proteins | sample 5204271 | NCBI WGS metagenome assembly WBZM01 (sample SAMN12344346, study PRJNA552823) | activated sludge metagenome | biome: Activated sludge suspended growth; feature: Nitrification reactor; material: Wastewater; isolation source: activated sludge from nitrification reactor of wastewater... | reverse complement strand
CCATAAGTTTAAAAGTTAATCTACGAACTTCTTTTCTTAAAGAAACTAAATCAAAGCCTATTGCGAGAACAAACAATAAAAGACCAATATCATATTTTGTCATAATAACTTTTGCGGATTTATAACCTGACATAGAATTTCCCATACAAAAATCCCTTAGCCAGGACGATGGTATTACCCACCCACACCAGTTTCCCGATGTGACCGCAAAAGTGACCCTAGACTAAGGGGTTTTTATACTTTTGCGGTGTTTATGACCATATCGCTAGGAAATTCCTATCGGGTTAGGTCGCCTATTAAATTGTTTTTACAGTATAGCAAATTTTCTTTCTTAATTAAAGAATTTTTGGTAAAATAAAACATATGAAGCTACACCAAGAACTTATAGAAAAACTTTCAAAAGATGACCGTCTTGTTATTGACGGTAAACTTGCTAAAAACAAAGTTATTGAACTTGCACTTCAACTAGATGTTGATTTGCTTAAAATGCTCCGCTCGTCAAAAGACTTCAGTAAAACTTTCTTTCAAGAAGTTGATGATGTAGCTATTTTTGATAAAGTAAAGTTTCAAAGTTTTGTCTCTAATAAACAATTTCTACCGGATAGTTTTACTGAATACAAGAATAAAATTGGTTTAACATCAGACAAACAATACCTTACAGATAACGAGGAGGTGGTTCTGGCTTTCCCTTACAAAGACGCTATTCTTGAGGGTGGTCAAAACCAAGAAGATGCAAAAAGAGAAGAGGTTTTTTGGAACGAGACACTTGCTCCGGATGAGATTGATAAACTTCTAGAACCGAAAGTTCTTACAAATTTCAAAAAATATACAGGTGACAAAAATATAGATACAGTAAAAAGCCTATCTTTGCAAGATAATTTAGTAATAAAGGGTAATAATTTATTAACCTTACACACAATAAAAGAGGTATACAAAAATAAAGTTAAATTTATTTACATTGACCCTCCTTATAACACATCTGGGGATAGTAATACATTTGCTTACAACAATACTTTTAATCATTCAACTTGGCTTACCTTTATGAAGAATAGATTAAGGGTTTCAAAAGACCTTTTATCTGATGATGGTGTTATTGCTATCGCTATTGATGATGAAGAACAAGCGTACTTAAAAGTTTTATGTGATGAGGTTTTTAATAGAGAAAATTATATTGGTACATTAGTTATTCAAATTAAACCTAGTGGAAGAACCACGGATGCCTATTTTGCTACCAGCCACGAATATGTCTTGTTTTACTCTAAACAAAAAGGCGTACCTGAAATCAATTTTTTTGAACTAACAGAAGAACAGAAAAAACAATATAAAGAAGGCGACGGAGATGACGCTTTTAAGTGGAGAGATTTTTTAAGAACTGGAGGGTTTTCAACACCAGAAGAAAGACCTAATTCTTATTATCCAATTTACTACAATCACAAGACTAAGGATATTTCCCTTGAGAATAAAGGTAAGGATTATGAAGAGATTTTACCGATAGATAGTACTAATAAAAAAAGAGTCTGGAGGAAGACACCTGTTTCCTTTATTGAACACTTAAACAAAGGTGAAATAAATATAACTAAAAATAATAAAGATGGTTGGAAAGTTCAAATAATAGACAGAATTAAAACAGGCTTTAGACCTAAAAGTGTTTGGGTTGATAGTAAATATGACGCATCTTCACACGGTACAAAACTGTTAAAAAACATTTTCCAGGGAGAGAAAGTTTTTAGTTTTCCTAAATCAATTTATGCAGTTAAAGATGTCATAGATTTGTTTACCGAAAAAGGAGGAGACGATATTGTCCTAGATTTTTTTGCTGGAAGTGGAACTACTGCTCACGCAGTAATTATGTTAAATCAAGAAGACGGAGGTCAGCGAAAATTTATTCTTTGTGAGCAGATGGATTATGTTGAAAATGTAACATCAGAAAGAGTTAAGAAAGTATTAAAGGACAGTAAAACATCTTTTATTTATAGTGAATTAGCTCAAGCAAATCAGCTTTTTGTAGATAAAATTCAGGACTCAAAAAATACAAAAGAACTCCTTAAAGTATGGGATGAAATGAAGAAGACAGCATTCTTGAGCTACAAGGTAAAGCCTGAAGAAATTGATGCTACAAAGAAAGATTTTGAGAGTCTCGCATTTGAAGACCAACAGAAATTCTTAATCTCTACCCTAGATAAAAATATGCTTTATGTGCCTTATTCTGAGATTGAAGATAAGACATATAAGGTATCTAAAGAAGACATAGCATTGAACAAAAAATTCTATGGACGAGATTAAGACGCTAAACAAAATACTTGAGTCTGAGTTTGGTAAGCGTGGAATAGAAGCTACTCCAGTCCCTGAATTTATAACTTCAAACCTTAATCAGAACTTTGAAATTAGACCTTACCAAGAGAGGGCTTTTCAGTATTTCCTAAACTACTGGAATGAAAAGTTTGATGGTAAACCAGCTAAATCACAGCTCCTATTTCATATGGCTACTGGTAGTGGTAAAACACTTATTATGGCTGGTCTTATTCTCTATCTTTATGAACAAGGCTACAGAAATTTTCTCTTTTTTGTAAACAGTACAAATATCATTGATAAAACAAGAGATAATTTTTTTAATGACCTATCAATTAAGTTTCTTTTCAACAAAAACATTGCTTTTGGTGATAAGAAAGTAATCCTCAAAGAAGTAAATAATTTTCAGGCTGGTAATGATGACTGTATAAATATATGTTTTTCAACCATTCAAGGGCTTCATACAAGACTCACAAATCCTCAAGAAAATAGTTTAACTTATGACGATTTTTCAGATAAGAAGATAGTACTTATTTCTGATGAGGCTCATCATATAAATGTTGAAACTAAAGCTGGTTTAAAAACTGGTATGTTTGGTGATGTTACTATTCTTAACCCTAGTGGCGTTAGTGCAGATGAAGCCTTAGAGGTAATTTCTTGGGAAAGTACAGTAAACAGAATTTTTAATGCTAACCCTCAGAATGTGCTTTTAGAGTTTACTGCTACAGTAGATTTTACTAATACAAATATAGCTAAAAAGTACGCTGATAGACTTGTTTTTGATTATCCTTTAAAACAGTTTCGTATAGATGGATATTCTAAAGATGTAAAAGTATTACAAGCTGATGCGGACCTTTTTGACCGTTCGCTCCAGGCTATCTTACTCAGTCAGTATCGCAGAAAGATTTTTGAAAAAAATAAACAAGTCATAAAGCCGGTCCTACTATTTAAATCAAAAACTATTGCCGATAGTAAAGCTTTTCAGGAAGAGTTTATTAAAGGGATAGAAACTCTCACTGTTAAAAAATTGGCTAGTATAAAAGCTAATGCAAAAGACGAGGCTTTAGTAAAAATGTTTGATTATTTTGATGCTCAGAAAATTACTCTTGAAAACTTGGTAGCTGAACTCAAAGAAGATTTTTCTGCTGAGAAAACTATCTCTGTAAATAGCAAAGAAGAAAGTGAGGAAAAACAATTAGCTATAAATACCCTAGAAGCTCCTAACAATGAATACAGAGCTGTTTTCGCTGTAGATAAACTCAATGAGGGATGGGATGTTCTTAATCTGTTTGATATTGTCCGTCTTTATGATACTCGTGATGCAAAGAATAATAAGCCAGGAGAAACTACAATAAAGGAAGCTCAACTAATTGGGCGTGGTGCTAGATATTGTCCATTTAAACTTGATGAGAATGACCAAGCATCAAAGAGAAAGTTTGATGGAGATATAACTAATGAAATGAGAATTTGTGAAGAACTTTACTATCACAGTACTTATAACCCTAAATATATTCAGGAGCTTAATTCTGCTCTTGTTAAGACCGGTATTGTTGCTGATAAAACAATTAAGAGAGATTTTAAGATTAAAGAGGATTTTAAGGAAAGTAAGTTCTATAAATCAGGAATGCTATTCTTAAATGAACAAGAAAAATATACTAGAGAAGATGTCTTTGGATTACCATCCTCAGTAAGAGATACTCTCTATAAAGTTTCTCTCAGGACAGGCTTTAATCTTTCTAGTGGATTATTTGAGGAGCAAACAAAAAAAGGAGTTAGTAAAATAGAAAAAGATTTCTCTATTAAAGATTTCAATAAAACAGTAGTTAAAAAAGCTATTTATAAGCTTGAGTTTTACTCGTTCTCAAATCTCAAGACTTACTTCCCAAATCTAGAGAGTTTGGATGAATTTATAACTGATAAAAACTATCTAGGAAGCATTAAAATGACCATCTCAGGCTTATCTAGCCAATTGGAGGCTTTAAGCCCTGACGATGTCCTAGATGCTGTTTTACAGGTCCTAGAGCATATTTCTAAGGGTGTATCCGGAGAGAAACTAGAGTATAAAGGAAGTAAAGAATTTAAGCCTTATATGATTAAAGATAAAATATCAGAAAAAGTCTTAAATTTTGCTGAAAATGAAAGTGAAGATAAGGAGTTTGGTAAATCAATTAATAATGCTCAAGAAACTAGTATTTATTTGGACCTAAGTAATAAATCTTGGTATGTATTCAATGACTGTTTTGGTACTTCAGAAGAAAAGTATTTTATAAAATATATAGATAAAATCTATAATCAACTTCGTGAAAAATATGACGAAGTGTATTTAGTTAGAAATGAGAGATTTTTCAAGCTTTATAACTTTGATGATGGACGACCACTTGAGCCGGACTTTGTACTATTCCTGTATCAAAAAGCTAAACCGAAAAGTCTTCACTATCAGGTGTTTGTAGAACCTAAAGGAAGTCATTTAAAACAGACTGATGCTTGGAAACAAAACTTCCTAGTCTCTCTTAAAAAAGAACACAAAATTGAACAACTTTGGGAGGATAGAAAATATACTGTTTGGGGTATGCCTTTCTATAATAATGGAGACGAAACATTGTTTGGAGATACTTTTGAGAAAGAATTACTCTAAAAAGTTTGTTTATGAAAAATGCTACACCAAGTGAAATTGCGATAAGAAAAATTATTGATATGGTTGATGACCTTATCAATTTTTCAACTGAGTTAGTAAAAGATAAAAAGAATTATGCTGTAGATTTAGTTGACCAAAATGATATCCAGGGAGAATTACATAGAAAGTTAGATTTTATTATTCAATCGGTAGAGCAGATAAACACACTAGGTTTATTAAAAGAAAACCAATTTAAAGCAATAAAATCTAATTTTTATATTCAAGACGAAAAAGTTTTTGAGATTGTGTTCCCGCTAATTTCAACTTCAGGAAATTATAGAGGGCATATTGAAGATATTGTGGATGGAGAATTTAACCAACCAAAAGAGAATTTATTTATCTCTAGAATGAAAGAACTCAAAAATTCTCTAAAAAACTGTTTAAGTAAAGAAGAAAAGACAAAAGGAATAATAACCGGACTTAAAAATCCTATTATTTGGGAAAAAGTCACAATGATTTTTAATGGTGATACCTTAAAAATCAAACAAGAAAATTCTATTGTTGGTGAGTACACACTTGCCGAATTGGGTTTTCCTAAAATCAAAACAGAAAGAACAGTTACTGCTCTATTTTACTCTCTTTTTGTCAGAGAAAATCAGCCAAATAATAATTTACTACTTTCAACAGATAATAAAAATCAAAAAATTAAAAGTAATCTTTCAAAGATATTCTGCAATGCTTTTAATACAAACAATGACCCTATTGGTATAGATAAATATGGTTTTTATAAAGCAAAATTTAAAACAAGTTTATCCGGAGAACTTTATGAAAATACATATTCCTCTGGTGGTCTTCTGAATGAAAATAAAGATTACGAAGATTAAAACCTCTTAAATATAAGGGGTTTTTAATTTGACTGAATAATCAGCACATATTAAGTAGAGGCAGGATTACCTCTACTTATGAACTTATCTAATAAAGCATTAACTGAGCTGAAAGAAGTTCTCCAAAAAGAATATGGAGAGGTTTTTGTTAGTGCCTTATCAGAAGAAGAATTGGACCATTTAGGTCAGTTATTTCTTGAAATTATGGCTCAAGGTTTAAAGCTAAGAGTAGAAAGTAATTGCTAGTTCTGTACTGTCTATTGCAGTAGACAGTACAGAGTCAGTAATGACTCTAAATAGTGGGCGGACCTTACAGCTATAAAAATGTAAGGACTTTATAACTGATGTCTAGGACAGCAGTCCTAGTTGGAGGGAGTAAAGAAAAAGCGGGATAAATAGGAACAATGTAAAATCATAATCCTACCCGATACTAAGAACTACATAAGGTCTAAGTGATACTGTGGTTATAGCAGTATTGAACAAGGAAAATATGATTTCCGTGCTTGAAGTGAGAATAAAAATAATCACTTAGCGGTTAAGTAAAAAGACTTATTAATATAGGGCTTTTAACTATCTTTTTGGATAGAGTAAAGATAAACAGATAACTACATCTATGATAAAATGTAGAAGCTACACCAAGTGAATATCATAAAAATACTTTTATTATAATTTAGTATTTTTGTGAATAAAAACGAGGTAATGACCCACTTGGTGTAGCAACTTAAGTAATGGTCGTTACCTCATTTTTATTTATTATGAATAACTATATACAACTTGATTTCACAAAGTTAAAACCTGCCAATTATGGTAGAAAATCTTCTGAAAGCGAAGATAAACAAATGCTTTCAATCGTGTCGCAAATTGAGGAGTCTCAAAGAATTGCTGAGTATTATAAACTTCCTCCTTTTATAAGAACTTTTCAAGAAGCAAAGTCAGCAAAAAAAGAATTTGCAAGACCTCAATTTGTTGAGATGTTATCTCTTATAAAGAGTGGTGTTATTGATACTATCGTTTGCTGGAAACTTGACCGATTAGCAAGAAATATGACTGAGGGTGGAATGATAATTGATTTACTAAGTTCCGGTGTGTTAAAAGCAATTATTACTCACGATAAAGTATATTATCCTACAGATAATGTTCTGCTTATGTCTGTAGAGTTTGGGCAAGGAAAACAATTCTTAAAAGACTTATCTGTAAATGTAAAGCGAGGGCAAACCAAGAAAGCATCAATGGGAATACCTCACGGAGTTGCTTCTTTAGGTTTTCTAAACGATAAAACAGAAGAAAAGGGTAACAGAAAATGGCTCATTGACGAAGAAAGACTTCCGAAGATAAAACAATTATTAAAAATGTTTTTATCTGGTGAATGGTCCGCTGGAAAATTACATAAATATGCAGTGGAAGAACTTAAATTAAATACCGTCAAAAGAAAAAGGATTGGCGGTGAACTCATTCAGCTCTCAAGAATATATGAAATACTTACAGACCCAATTTATGCTGGTTTCTTTTTCTATGGTGGTGAAAAATATGAGCTATCAAAAGAATTACCTCGTTTGATAACAGAAGACGAACACCATAAAATCAAAGCAATTCTACAAAGAAGAAATATCCCAAAAACACAAACACACGATGATGTCTTTGTTGGTTTTATAACTTCTCCAAGTGGTGAATATATTGGTCTTGATAAGAAGTATCAAGTGATATGTGATTGTAAAAAGAAATTTTCATATAGAGACAAGACTCACTGTCCTTTGTGTGGCATTGAAATAGATAAGATGGAAAGTCCTAAATACTTAGATTATTCTTACTATTACAATATAACCCGAAAGAAGAGAAAATTAGGTGTTAAATCAATTAATTCAGAAAAGATAATGTCGGTCCTATTGATGGATGCAAAAGGTAAAATACCTATGTCTCAAAAAGTGGCTGACTGGGCTAGAAAATTCATATCTGAACTTAGAGATAGTGAAATTAATGAAAATCTACTTAAAGAAGAAGTAGCTTCAAAACAATCTACTGAATACGAAGATATGAAGAGAAAAATGCGTAAAATGTTGGCAAACGAGTTAATCACTGAAGATGAGTATAAAAGTGATTTAAAGGACCTTGAGGAGCGTTACAAGCTATCTAATAAGCCAAGCAATAACTTTGATTGGACCAAAAGAGCAAATGAAATTATTGACCTATCTCAAGAGTTTTTTGATGTAATGCAAAATGGTCAACTGAAAGCAAAAAAATCACTAATTCATAAATTAGGTACGAACCTAGTCTGGGATGAAGAAAAAGTAAGTGTTATCAAGCAAAAATCTGTTGAGAAACTGTTTGAAGTCGTTTCTTTAATGGAAAGAGAATTTGAAAAGTCCGAACCTAAAAATTGGCTTGATATAAAAAGCTTAAACGAAAAAACCAGCGAGTTTTCGCCAGTTTTTTCTACTATGCTCGGGAGGTAGGGATCGAACCTACGACCAACCGCTTACGCTTAATCCATTATTACTAATGGTACGGACTATATCATATCCATATCTTTTGCATTTCTGCTTAGACTTAGGATCAAGGCGCTTCGTCCGAATATAACATCGGACTACTCCCCGAAGGGATAGTCTCTACACCTGCTCTGACTTTAAATCAGAGATTGGCTCGGGATAGCCCAAAATTGGATTCCCCCGAATTCACCTTGTTTGTCAACCTATTTTTCAATAGGAAGCTGCAATATTCCTGCCTCGACTTCTCGATGGCAATTTGCGCACAGTAGCAAGCATTTATCTAATTCAGCTTTTACTTTATCCCAAGATCTAGTATAGCCTTTATATCACCAATGCCAAATTTTTTATCGGATTTATTAATATGATGAAGCTCTAATGCTCCTACACATCTAGTATATCCACAACTAAAACATTTACCACCTTTATATTCTATGGCTAATAATTTTAGTTTTTTCCTTCTTTTGGCAACAGCTTTGATTAATGTTTCTCGCCTGTCCGCATACTTTCTTTTGTCTGGCATAAATAAATTATATCAAACAAAAAGCTTTACAGGCGGTCGCTCTACCGCTGAGCTACTCCCGAATATTTCTTTACATTTAAAGAACTTAGATATATTAACAATATTTACAGAAAAAAACAACTATGAAAACAGTTGAAAATTGAAAGGTAAATCTATATAATGCCCTATTGTATGAAAGAAAAAATAATAAATATATTTATAGCTTGTGCCGGTTTCTTTGCCATAGTCCTCGCCTCACTTTACAGTCATAATATTTTTGAAACATTTGAACATAGCTCTGAAGGAGAACTTTTGGCTGTTTTCTTTTTAATGGCTTTAATGTTTGTGCTGAGCTCAGTAGTACACCACATGTCCAGACTCACGACTCTGCCTTCTTTTGTGGTGGCAATATTTTTTGGTATAGCAGCAAAACCTTTTTTAGAACCCATAACAGCTAGCAAAGAATCTCTCTCCATACTTGTGGGCTTAGGAGCTACTCTCATACTATTCTCTGGTGGGCTTGAGACTCCTTTTAGAAATTTTAAAAAACTCATAGCAAAAATACTTTCCCTTTCTTTCCCTGGACTTCTTATCACGGCAATACTCACTTCCCTTTCTATATTTGCTTTGAGTAATTGGCTAGGGCTTGGAGTGTCTATAATGACAGCAGTACTACTCGGAGCAGTCTTAGCTTCTACTGATCCAGCAGCGATCATACCAATTCTTAGTAAATTAAAATTTAAAAATAGATCGGTGAAAGATATTATTGTCTCAGAAAGTGCTGTCACAGATGTCACAGGCACATTACTCACAGTGGTATTTTTAAGTTTAGCTGTAAAAGGAATTAGTTTTGACAAAGTTTCCCTTTGGTATGGTTCTGTATTTGAAGCAAGCAGTGGACTACTTTTGTTTAAACAATTATTCTTCGGTATTTTACTTGGGCTAGTTGGCTACTTGTTCCTAGAGATACTTTTGCATTTGAAAAAGAAAAAGACTTATGGACACGAAGCTGACTTACCTTTCTTCTTATTTGTGCCTATTATGATTTTTGTTTTTGCTTTATCTTTTGAAGGTAGTGGGTACTTGGCAGCATTTATAGCAGGACTTTTGTTTCATCTTACAGAGCACCTCAAAGACACCGAGCATTTCTTCAATAACTTAGTGGAAGGATTTTTAAAACCGGTCATCTTTATACTTCTTGGTTCTTTGGTTGAACTTGATAAGTTGATAGAATACGCACCGATAGGTATACTTCTCGCTTTAGTATTTATGTTTATCATCAGACCGATTACAGTTTTTACTTCCCTTTCTTTGTTTAAATACTTTGGTAAAGAGAAGTTAAGTACAAAAGATTTACTTTTTATTTCTTTTGTAAGAGAGACAGGTGCTATACCAGCAGTGCTTTTGGTGACAATAATTAGTTTAAATCTTCCTGAAACGAAAGGCTTGCTTGAGATAGGTATGTGGGTGATACTTTGTACCCTCATCATCGCCCCTCCGCTTACCCCGATGGTAGCGAAAAAGCTCGGAGTTGCTACCACGATGGAAGACGAAGAAAAGCTAGATCTCCCTACCGAACCTTCTATAATGATAGTTTCTCGTGGTTATGGATTTACCAGAAGACTTCATCTACTCTCCGAATTTGCCACTACTTACAATATAAACAAGGTAATAGTGCTTTTATGTCTTGAAGAAAAATACAATGAGGAACTAGAAAAAAACATAAAGGAAGCCGCTCATGTTGCTTTTAGAAAAGAAAATAAAAATCTAAAAGAGCTTGGCAAAAAAGAATTAGAGTTCATATTTATAAGCAGAAAAGGTTTGCTTCAAGACAACATAGACTTTATATCAGAACAAAAAGAAAGCCCTGTGGCTGTCATATTTGCTGGTAAGAAAATACTAGACTACCATTTAGAAGAAGTAAAGCAACTTTCAATCCCACTGCGATTTATAGATTAAAGAAAAAAACCTCGCTAAAGCGAGGTTTTTTCTTTTGGTGGACCCTACAGGACTCTCGAGCTACGCTCGCTGGTGAGTTTCGACTTCGCTTCGCTTCATAACGAAACTCCTTTCTCGTCCTGACGCAAGCAAAGAAGTTTGCTTACTTAAATTCCACGCAAGAAAAAAGCCTTGCCAAAGCAAGACTCTTTTTTCTAAGGTGGACTTGGGATATCAATTTTGGAACCGATTTGCAACGGAATGTGATTATTTAATGATTATTATGCGAGAATATAAGGCAGATAAAACAAGATAACACATTAATTTTGCCACAGTATTTACTTGGTAGATTTAATCCGATTTTACTTGACAAATAGCATTAAACTGTGCTATAATGTAGGAGTATGGTTGGGGTTGAAAGTTTAGGTCTCAAATCGCTTTTTTGAGTATTAAACTTTCAATCACAATCTAAATCTTTGACAATGAAAAATCTGCTTTCAATCCCGATGGCTTTTGCGATTTCTACTATTTTTTCTATCATACTCGCTTTTGTATTTCCAGTTGACTTCATTTTGGGAGCTATGGGAACTACTGCTGGCTGGTTTGCTATAGGAAAAATTAGTTTGGCTTATCACATTCTCACAGAGAGGGTCATCAAAAAAAAGTCCGATGTATTTCGGATACCGTTTTGGTTTTTTATTTATCTTTTGGTTATTGCTGGACTTGCTGGGGGTCTTTTTTACCTCTGCTTTTTTAAGTTCAATGCAACCGAATGGCATCCGCAAACAGTCAATAACTTGCGTTTCTTTTCTTCAGCAATGGGAGCTTCTGTAATAATTGCTCTGCTCCGTTGGATTGATGTTCGTAAAAGTTTACGCATCAAATGGGAAGAAAAAAACACAAAAAGTATCGGCAAAGTTTTTTTGCCACAGAATTAAATCTTTGCCTTTCACTTCGTAAAAAAGTTTCCAATGAAAGTTCTTCGTATCTTGGGCGGAGTAATCTGCCTTTCCGCAACTGCACTTATGATTTTTGGGTTTTTCCAACAACTCTTTAATCCGAGTATGAGCCCGAAAATTTTAGCACACGATTTCGGAATGTTGCTTATCGCAATGACATTTCTGGGCTGTGCTGGAGTTTATGGTTTTTTTGGTTTCTGGCTCTTTTCGCAAAAAAGCGAACTAAAACTTACAGTCTTCGGGCTCGTTTCACTGTTCGCAATGATGATTGGTCTTTACGGATGTGTGTTCGTCGCCAGTTTTTAATTTTTTAAGTCCACCCAAGTGGAACGAGAGTTCGCTTCGGTGGACTTTTCGTTTTTTACCCCACACTTACCATCACTATTGTTTAGGAGTTTTCCGACATTATAGATGGCTGTTATCTGCCTGTTTATTAGCGTATTCCTTATTGATTTCGGTGGGGTTTTTATTTTTTTATAAAGATGAGGGGTTCACTTGTGGTTACGAATATTTTTTCGTTTCCACTCAAAAATTTATCAACACCTACAGGACTCTCGAGCTACGCTCGCTGGTGAGTTTCGATTTCGCTTCGCTTCATAACGAAACTCCTTTCTCGTCCTGACGCAAGCAAAGAAGTTTGCTTACTTAAATTCCACGCAAGAAAAAAGCCTTGCCAAAGCAAGACTCTTTTTTCTAAGGTGGACTTAGAATATCATTTTTGGAACCAATTTTCAAGGGAGTGTGGGTATTTAGTCCACATCTTAAAGGAACACTATGCAGATAAAAAACCAAACTAGCTTTGGAAGTTTATTTGGAACGGATACATACCCATACCACAGGAACCCTGTAATGTGCCTGTTTTTGGTGTGCCCAAATCAATATCCTTTGAGCCAGAGTTAGGTAAAACTTCAAATACATTCATATTTGGAATACGGACTGATGCAGAGCAGTCAAAAGTGCCATTTGTATCAAAACGAAGGATTGTTGGTATACCTGCTTTTGCAGTGCTTACTCTTGGAGAGTAGCCACCCTTAGCTTTAATTTCAATGATTTGCTTACCATCTACTACACTCACATTTTGTATGTTTTCTTGTTGTGTAGGTGCTCCGTTATTACCACGACCACCAAGAAAAATAATAGCTCCTCCGATAATTACTCCTGCGATTATTATTGCTGTTGTTGTTTTCATATAGATTAAAAATTAAATACTGGCGGAATGAGACCAATAATCACCAGAGAATTGATAAGATTGAACAGTGCAAAAAGAATTACAATAAGTCCTGCACTTTTGAAGAACACACCAGACTTCTTGCTATTTTGGATACTAAATGAACTAAAACTAATCAAAGCAAGAACTGGAAGTGTGCCGAGTGCGAATGAAAGCATTGTCAGACCTCCTTTCAAGAAGTTACCTGTTGTAAGTGTGTAGAGTTGCATTGATTGTGTAAAACCACACGGCAAGAAGAATGTAGCAATACCAACAAGAAGTGGAGTGAGAGTATGATTTAGGCTTGAAATACCGTGTGCTCTCTTGGATATGAACTTAGGCATTGAAGGTTGTAATCTCTTTGCCCACGGGAAGACATCAAGCAGATTTATTCCTAATATGAGCATTACCAGAGCAACGAGCACGCCAAGAATAAAAGTTCCAGTAGTTCCTAATGTGAAAGCAGAACCAATAGCTCCAATTACTCCTCCAAGAATAAAGAAAGAGACGATGCGACCCGTGTGGAACATTATCTGTGGTTTTACTTTGTCTCCTTCCTTTGCGAAGGTAGCAGACATAGATAGGACCAAACCGCCAACAACTGCCATACAAGTAGAAAGTGATGCAATAATACCAACCACAAATGCAGTGCCGTAAGTTACATTACCTCCACCAATGAGATGAACTATGCCAAGTTTTTGAAGGAGTATAAACAATACTGCAAATCCAACTGCTATTGGCACAGCTATTTTGAAATCAGACCAGTTCTTTTCTATAACCTGTTTTTCAATTGATACAGTATATCCGTGTGATTTAATTGGGACCGTGAGTTTCTCGGCTATTTCAGCTTCACTCATATTTCCAAAATCTCCCGTAACTTCAATTGAGTGATTTTTCAAACTTGATTTTACTTTTTCTACATTTGGAAGCTCTGCGATTTTACTCTCGGTGAGTATTACGCAAGAATTGCAGTGCATACCGTGAATGTGAAATGTATAAGTTTTCATATTTTATTTATTGATTTGTTTGAAAAGCCAAATGCCGACCAAAATCAAATCTATAAGAACAATAAAGCCGACCAAAGAACCCCAACCACTACCCATCATTCCACTATAACCATAAAATCCCATCATATAATTTATATTTAATTAACTTATAATTTCATACTCTTAATTCGTAATGAGTTCGTAACGACCGTTACGCTCTCAAATGCCATAATCGCTCCTGCAATCGCAGGGCTTAATATCCACCCAAAGAATGGGTAGAGTATTCCTCCTGCAACAGGGAGACCGATTGAATTGTATGCAAATGAAGAAATAAGGTTTTGCCAAACAATTTTATTAGTTCTCTGTGCAAGGTGTATCGCTTCGGCAACTTTTTGTATATCTCCTTTGAGAAGCACAATATCAGAGCTTTCAATAGCAATATCGGACCCATCACTCATAGAGATTGCAACATCAGCTTGAGCGAGTGCAGGGGCATCATTTACACCATCTCCAATCATTGCGACCTTGAGACCCTTGCTTTGCAATTCTTTTACGATGTTTAGCTTATCTTCTGGCTTTACATCAGCGTAGACATAATCAATACCGAGACTTTTCGCCACGACACCACTTGTCTTTTTGTGGTCCCCAGTAGCCATCACTACCTTAAGTCCTAGTTTTTTGAGTTTCATAATTTCATCTTTTGCTTCGGCTTTGACTGTGTCGTGTATTTTAATGAGAGCTAAAACCTCTTTATTGTCAGACAAATACAATTCTCGTCCGCTTTCAAAACGAGCACCGTCAAAATCTTCTTGGACAACTTTTTCAGATTGTTTAATGATTTCGGAGATATATGAACGAGAGCCGAGATAGTATGTCGTATCTTGATATTGTGCCTTTACACCTTTACCTGCGACTTCCACTAAGTTCGTAATAGACAAAGATGCAACATTGTTCTCTTTGAGCCAATTGGCAACACTTTCCGACACAGGATGCTTAGATGATTTAGTTATTGAGTAAATAAGGGACTGGTGTAGGTTTGTGTGTGCTTCATCACAAGTATGATTTTTGTCCTTACAATAGATACCCTCAATTGCGAGTTTGTTATGCGTGAGTGTTCCTGTCTTATCAAACACAATTGCGGTAACTTTTGACAGTTTCTCTAAACTTTCAGCATTCTTAATCAAGATGCCTCGTTCTGCTCCACGACCCACTCCTGCGATGATTGCAGTAGGGGTTGCGAGACCAAGCGAGCACGGACAAGCAATGACAAGCACCGCCATAGTGGTAGATATTGCAAAAGCAAATGCTTTGGTAAGACCAAGCGAAGCAGGACCAAAGACCATCCACGCAATGAAAGTAGCAATTGCAAGACCAATAACAACATAAACAAACACACCAGAGATTTTGTCTGCCATACGCTCTACAGGGGCTTTTGAGTTTTGAGCATTTTCTACAATAGCGATGATGTGAGCAAGAGCAGTGTCTTTTGGGTCTTTGGTTACTTTGATATGCAAAATACCTTGAAAGTTTTGTGTGCCTGCAAATACGGCATCACTGATACCCTTATCAATGGGAATTGCCTCACCAGTAAGATTTGCTTCGTCAATTGAACTTGAACCTTCTACGATAACTCCATCAAGCGGAATACGCTCATTTGGCTTTACAATAACTACATCACCAATTTCCACCTTCTCAATTGGCAGAGTTATTTCCTTTCCATCACGAATAACGAGAGCATTCTTACTGCCAAGCGATGCAAGTTTCTGTAATGCTTCGTTTGTCTTTTTCTTTGCTTTTGTTTCAAGATATTGTCCGAATGCAATAAGACCAATAACAATAATTACAACATCATAAAAGTTTGAGGATACATCAAGATACGGGGCTAGAGATTTTTCAAACGCAGTAACGATGAATGAGTATATAAAAGCAACTACTGTAGAAATACCCACGAGTGTGTCCATATTAGCCGTGCGAGTTTTGAAGAATGTCCATACGGCTTTGATATATTTTCTACCGATACCAAAGAGCACAATTGTTGCAAAAATTGGCATTAAGTGATGAAAGAACTCGTATGCTGTTTCTGACATTGCAGGTAAGATGCTTTTATCAGCAAGAACTTGCCATATCATCATTACAAAAGAAAACCCAACCATAGGAAGCACAAACTTCATTTCTTTACTTGGGTCAATCATTGTATGTCCGCTATGGTCCATACCACTCATACTCATCTGTCCGTCTGCGTGTTCTTTTTTTACAGCATCTTCTAATGTATATCCAAATGGAGAAATAGTGTTGCTTAGAGTGTGAGTATCAATAGGTGCATCTTGAAAATCAACAACAGCTTTTTCAGAAGTTAGTTTTACCGATACGGACTTTACACCATCAACTTTCTTTAATTTATCCTCAATAAGTGCGACACAACTCGCACAGTGCATACCGTTCACTTTGTATGTTTGTGTAGTCATATTATTTTCGCTTGAGCTTATATACTTTTAATACCTCATCCTTTGCCTTATCAACCTGTCCAGATGACATCTGGTGATGCACGCAATGCCCTAGATGATTTTCTAGGAGAGCATCTTCAACAGAAGATAGACTTTGCTTTACCGCAGAGGTTTGAGTGATGACATCTATGCAATAGGTGTCATTCTCTACTAACTTTTGCAAACCACGAACCTGCCCCTCAATACGCTTGAGTTGCTTAATAATTTTTGCCTTACCTTTTTCGTCCATATATTTCATATAGACGAGTATATACCCCCTAGGGGTATATGTCAATGTAAAGTTTTCCCCACGCCTCGTATCACTATATCTATGAGTTTTCCGACATTATAGGAACCTCACTTTTCTCTGTTATCTCTATTGATTTCGGAGAGATTTTTTCTTTTTGATACAAATGAGGGTTTTGTTCTCTGTCCCATTTGAGCAAGAGAGAAAACACTGCCACTAGATTATCCATACCTTCCTTGTCTATTTCTTGTTCTTTAGTCATTACAGAGTTTTAATCATCTCAAAAAGCTCCCTCTGTCGGTCTTGCAAAGAAGCATCAAACACTACTCTGTAATCAAAGCTGTGATTTGCCTTTTGAAACTCTTGGAAGCCGAGCTCTTTGGCAAATACCTCGTTGAACAGCGAGCCAGTGGTCCCATCATAGCGTTTCTTGTTCGCCTCGTATTCTGTCTTTTCCGCACCAGATTTGACCTCTACCACAAGGAAGCGACCCTTATCAGTTTCTATCAGAAAGTCTGGGAAGTATTTGGCTATGCGATTTTCTGTAGGGTTCCAGTATTCAACATAGAAATCATTATGGGCTTCTGTGGTTATACCGCCAGTAAAATAGACATCCTTGATTGCTTCGTTAGTATTGAGAAGTTGTCGGAATTGGCGGAATAGGTCCCGTTCATCGCTACTGTCAAAGTTGTAAGGGTTGATATGAAAACCGATACGGCTTGTCGCACCATTTTCTTCTTCCTTTTCTTTGAAGATAACGAGTGCCTTTTTGCCTTCTTCTCGGCTCATTTTGAATGGATACTCTTTGGTAAGTTCTATTTCTTCCTCAAGGACCATTTCGGTCTCGGTATACTGATAAACAGTATCAAGAACAGTATCAATAATGAACTTCAAAAAGCCGTCATTGTTGTTTATTTTCTCAACAAGCTCTTTCCTAGATAATCCGATATTTTCCGATATTTCGTTCACGGCAAGACACGACAAGTGCGTGTAGCGGTTTATAAGCTCCACAATCTCGTAATAGGTGTAGTCGTTTGATTGTTTTATCTTTCTTGAGCCCAGAGTGTCTTGCATAAGCACTGCTTTGCCAGAGGCATCCATTGTGATTTCGGACCCCAGCACATAATGCTCATACTTCTCTGGTTTGTATTTTGAGACATCAATCTTGATGCTCTCTATATCTTTGATTTCACTTGCGACAATATCCTTGATGACTTTCTTGACCTTAATGGTCTTTTTCTTTTCAACTTTTATTTCAAACTCAAAACTCTCTTGTTCTTGATTGTTGAGGTCTTGGATGCTTGAGGCAAAGTTATTCTTCAATTCCTTATCAAGCACTTTGTAGTTCTCTCGTGAAAGAAAGATATGTGCCTTCGTTGAGTTATCGCCAATAGAACGCATACAACGAGTAGATGCTTGGAGCACGAAGATTGAGCTTGATGGCTTTCGGTATAGTGCACACGCAACCAAAGAGCGACAGTTCCATCCTTCGGTCCCTTTGCCGACCAAGAGAACAAACTGCTTCTTACTTTCAATAGTATCTAGCGTGCGAAAGTCCTCTTTGTTGTCTTCGGCTTCAGTATGATATTCAAGGACCTTATCAATCGGGATGCTAAGATTTGATAAGATTTTTTCTATGCGTGGCTTGAGTTCGTTTCGCAGATTTTCAATGTTTGGAGCATAAAAAGCTATCTTTGGCAGACGACCCTCAAGTCGGTTTTCTGCATACTCGGACCAAAATGTCGTGAGCACTTCTTCAATAAAGATTTCAGAACGGACCTCACCGAAGTCCAATATCTTCACTTGCTTCAAAATACCTTTTTCAATACCTTGCTTGAGCCCGAAATGGTAGACAACATCATCTATCATCCGATTATTGATATAGGGCGTTCCTGTGAGGTTTATAACCCCAACGAGAGGCGTATTCCCGTGCAGATAATCAATCGTTTGGCGTGTCTTCTTCAGAGCACCTTCAAGATTGACCCCGTATGAGTGATGGGCTTCGTCTACAAAGATAATGAGGTTGTTGAGCTTACGGATAGCACGAAGACGAGCGTTTTCTACTTCACGCTTCGCAAGTTCATTTTTGTCTCCAAACAACTTTTTCACCCCACTGTCCGTATCACTATTTCTTGTCTTTAAGATTATCTTCTGCGAGTTTGAAACAATGACATTGTAGTTGCCGATTGGCGATAGTCCTGTCTCGGTGCTCTCCAAATAGTGATATTTAATGTTGAGTAAAATGTTTTGATATTCCTTCGGCAGGACCTTTGAGTAATCAAAAGTTTTTATTTCCTTCAAGCTCTCAATAATCGTGGTATCAGGTGCGAACACGAGAGCGTTCTTGGCAAAGCGTGCATCTTCTGGGTGGTAGTAGGAAAGCACAAAGTCATAAATGAGAAATGTCGCCATTAAAATCGTCTTACCAGAGCCCATCGTCAGTGCGTAGACTTGATTTGCGTAATCTTGAGAACCTAACTTTTCTTTAATGATTTCGGTGATTTGCTCATCACGGTTGTCGGCTTCCATAATGTCCGAAATCTTACGCTCTGGCACACCCAAAGAACGGAGTAGGTCCGACTTCTTTGTGAAGGTATCCTTGAAAATCTCGCCAGTTGATTTGTTGCCCACGATTTCTTTCAGATAAATATAGGTTTCAAGTGCTTCTATCTGGGGTTGATGCAGAAATCCGACACGGCGAATATGGTTGAATATGTTGATACTTTCCTTGAACCCTCCTTGATACCCGTTTTCTCGCCAGAGAGATACTTTGCTTTGTATGTTTTCAATAAAAGAGTTCTCCATAGGCGTTATGCGGTTATTTCAAATGTCTCAAAGTGTTCTTCGCCGAGCACATCCACAATTTTGACCGCAACTGTGTATTTGCCTTTCTTTGGATACTCCCAAGTGTATTTCGCTTTGATAAGTTCACGCTTTGTTGGCAGGTCCATAATCTCGGCATTGAACAAATCGCCATTGTAATCAACATCTATCGCTACGCTATCAATAATCTGGCGGAAGTCCTCTACCTTTGCTTGGTATTCTTTCTTTACCGCCTTGCTATTTTCAATCTCTAGCTTTCGCATCAGTATCGGAGAGTAAAACTCCTTGATAACAACTGATAACGCTTTTTCTTTGGATTTTACTTCAATGCTTGCTTCGGGCTTCTTTTTGAAGATGAGGTTTTTCTTGTCTGTCGTAATATCTCGGACATCAATCTTCACACCCGTCTTATTTTCTTTTTTCAGATAGTCGGCAACATCTAGCTCCATACCAGAGCAGACAACAAGCACACCTTCGTCATAAACTGGCTCGCCAGATTTTGATTTCTTTTTGACTGTGAAATCAGCAATCTTGTCGTTGATATTCTTGAGTAAGGTTTTTATGTCTAGCTTGTTGAGGACCCTATTCATCGGCATTATTTTCACATAGGAAGTATCAAGCACGCCATCAAAGTAGCTACGCTTCATCGGCTCTACGCCATACATCTCCATCACAATTTCTTTTGCTTCAAGCTCGTTCTTGAAAGCGGTGTATTCATTTACATTGAGCACCTTGAAACCAGACTTTGCTTTTTGTTCTTCAATAATCTGATTGAGGCGTTTTGTTGAGGTTTGTATAGCTCCGAGATTTATGTCGCATCCAATCCATCGGCGACCTAGCTTTTGGGCGACTGCCATCGTGGTCCCAGAGCCACAGAAGCAATCAAGGACCACACCGCCTTCGTTTGAGGATGCTTTGATTATGCGTTCAAGAAGTTTCTCTGGTTTTTGTGTGGGATATGCTGTTTGTTCATTTACCAGTCTATCTACTGGAGAAATATCAATCCACCAATCTTCAACAACTTTACCTTTTTGCTCATACTCTTTTTCCATTTCAGCATCAATGCCTTCGCCAAAATATCCACCACCTTGATGCAATGCTTTGTAAGGTATCCTAACCGCATCAGTATTGAAAATCTTATTTGATTTATTCTTGGCATAATAAAAAATTGTATCGTGCTTTCTTGGAAAGTTATTTATTTGTCGTGTTGGTCCTGTATAGCACCAAGCAATCTCATTTACAAAATTATCTTGTCCAAAAACCTCATCCATTATCAATCGCAGATATGAGTTTTTGTGATAATCACAGTGAAGAAAAATTGTTCCGTTTTCTGAAAGAAGTTCTCGCAATATGAGCATCCTTTCATACATAAATTGCAAATACTCATCTTTCTCCCAAATATCTGTGTATTGTTTTTCTTCAAGTATTCCTTGCTCAATACCATCAACTTTCTCACCTCTGATTTTTACTGTTTTTATATACTCCGCCTTACTATCAAACGGAGGGTCTATGTATATCAAATCTACCTTGCTACGATATTCTTTTAGCAGGTGTGCGAGGACTTGAAGATTGTCTCCCCAAAATAACTTATTAAAATCTAGCGACTTTTTATCGCCGTATATCTCTTTTTCTTGAGCAGGATAGTATTCAATGCTCTCCAAAGGTTTCTTGCCAGCCCATCCGAGCATAGCCCTTCCTTTGGCTTGTTCTATTGATTGTAATTTTTGCATAATTGTGGTGGGTTTTATGTTCTGGCGACAATTCAAAAAGCTTCCCGCCAGACCGACAGTATTTCTACTGCCCATAGCCGTTTCCAGCTATGACCCACCACAGGTAGCTCCTGACGAGAAGCTCTTTGAACCTGTGGTGGGAGGTTTGATACCATACCTGTGATTAAGGGTTAGGTAAATTAAATTGTAATAATTTTTTATGTCTTCATAATTTTTGATTTAATAATTTCATAATATCTTCCTTGCGATATTTTCTATCGCCCCGTGCACCAAAGCGAAGTGCAACAAGGATGCCTTTTTCATCCCATTGTCGCAAGGTGTTTGCGTGAACTTTCAACATTTCAGATGCTTCTTTCAAAGTGAGGAGTTCTGGCAACTCATTTGAAGAAACACTATTTTTGTGGCTTGATTTATGACTTACCATTTGATACCATTAGTATACAGCATTACTTTTTGTTATGCAAAGATATGCCAAACAGATTACACAAAAATTACTATGTCATCCCATTATTCCGACCCAAAGGACTTTGTCCTACATATCAGTAGTGAGCTCATCAGTGAGTATTTGAAAAAACTTCACGGGGTAGATTTTGCTGTCGGCGATAAAAAAGAAACACGAGAGCAATGTGCGGACCGCTTTATTGATTTTATATATAAACAAACAGAGGAACTTCGCAATAAGGTCTTTATGGAACTTGAGTATATAAACTCTCTTTCATCAGAGCCACACATCTCCGCTCTCTGTTCAGCATCGCCAAACATTGACCGAGAAAATGAAATTGAAAAGCGTGCACAAACATACGATGAACGAGCTTTACTAGCTTTTACATATCACCAGAAAGAGTTTGACGATTATTACAGCAGAGCAAAAATTGATGAGCTTGGTGTAAAAGAATTATCCCTTCCAAAGGTTATTGCTCCATCAGAAATAAATGAGGTTTCAAAAATTGAAGCATTTGAGACAAAGGTCCAAAATATATATAGAAAAACACTCAAGGGTGAAAAATGTAAAATCAAAGTTTTTCAAGACAATGACAAACTTATACTACGAGCATATCTTGAAGACCTGCCAACACGAGATACTGTTTTTGACGGCAAACAACTGGATGAAAAACATATCAGAAAGCCAGTTTTTGATGTTGTCTTTGTATATAACGCAGACCTAAAAATGCTTGGCGTGCGTGCACTTGGTGGTAAGCCGATTGTAAGCGAATTGCAAAAGCTGTTTTGTTCACACTTTTTGGATATTCAAAATATCAATACAGATGAACAAAGATATTCACTAGCAACAGTAAATAATCTCGCTAACTTGAACCTAGTAGCAAACGCATCCTATGGCGTTGAACGAGCTTATTTGAAATCAATAAAGCTAAAAAATAAAGCGGTCCCACACAAACTACAGATTGATGTTGGTGGGAAAGAACAATACTCTGGCACGGATGCAGTTCAAAAAATACTCAAGGATTTGAACCTAGATAAAAGTTCAGAATGGGAACCAGAGAGTATAAAAATTACAGTTGTATTCAAGCAGATAGGTAAAGGTCGCCGTAAGCAGGTTTCTGTATCAATAACGCCACCAAACACCTGCGACTTGAAGAACCGCCCACAGGATGACACTGTTCGCAAACTTCTTAAAGATTGGGGTATTTTTGTTGCCTAAATATGAGATGGTTTCTTGAACGCATATCAGCTCGCTCACTTCCTATTGATTTCGGAATAAAAGAGCGGACCGAGTATCCCGATGATTTTGCAAAACTCATCCAACAGAAAATAATAAAACATACTAGCAATCTGGATACTGTAGATTGTGGTTTTTGTGAGGGTGATGATAAGCACGAGTGCCAAGTGAGAGAAAGTAAAAACAAGCTCTCGTATGTGTGTGATAACGGGAACGGCACAAAAAAACTTACTGATGAAGATGTAGCAATTTTTGAATATGACAATAGCAATTTACTCAAAACACTAACCCGTGAACTAGGGCTGTCCGTAGACGGAGCATCACACAAAGATGAAGCATCTTACTCAAACGATGCCTTCTTTCGTCTTGGTGTATACGAGAACAAAAATAAAAAAATGAAAGTAGAGATTTACTATCTACGCAACAATGATGCCTTTGAGCCGACTATACGCTTCAACGAGCTTGGTAATTTACCAAAAATGCTTATTACCAACACGATGCGAGCGGACCTTATCACAGGTAAAGAAAATCTTTTTACTTGTGTGCTTTTGGATATACTTGGTCCGTCAGGAAAGCAAAACATTTTTGATAAAGATGCTTTTGAAAAATGCTTTGATGCAGTGAGGCGGGTCCGTTTTGATAAGAAAGACGGGCATTTATTCTTGGACAACAAGCGTATCTACACAGCACCCCTCAACGGCAACCACTATTCTTTTTTGTCATTTTTGCAGAATAAATGGATGCAACAAATACCCTATGCCGATATACACCAATGCATAAAAGGAGATGCAGACGGAAAAAAGACAAAAGATGAAACATCACAAAAGTTTTGCCAAAAAATCAAAAATGAAATCAAAACCAAGTGCAAAGCTATAGATAAAATCATTACTACTCCGACAAATGGGCACTATATGATGGCAGACCCACTATAGGGAGAATTGACGGAGAAGTAGAAGAAACACTGGACCGATTTTTCGGACTAAAAACGCAACAATGAGTATGCGTTTTTTTATTGTCGTAGAAACACGCAGTTACTAGATTACTAATAAATTAAAATTATGCAAAACATAAAAAAAGCAAAAGATGATTTTGAATATATCCCTTTGGGCAACTCCAAAGAGTATTTTTCGTCTGCGGATTTAGGGCTTGCTACTGCACTATGTTGTAGAGGATACAAACTCATCACGCTGGACAAGCAAGACCCACGCAAAGTTTCTTTCATATTCAAGCGTGAAATCGGTATTGAACAAGACACCGATGACTATTGGGCGGACCGCCTAGAAGTAAAAGGTCGCACCTATTTTGATAATCTGCGAACGCTCAAAAATCGCATCTATTCAGAATAAATTACTATTCAATCAATTACGATATATGACAAACAAAATCTCAATTCAAGAATATCTCTCCCAAAAAGGCATCGCCTATCGTGAGAGCGGACAAGAACTCATTACAAAGTGCGTTTTCAATGACTGCGACAGGGACAGCACAGGAAGCGAAGCCCATCTCTATTTCAACAAAGACACCTCACAATATGAGTGTAAGAAATGCGGAGAAAAAGGAAACCTCCTCACTCTACAAAAACACTATGGCGACAAAACTACCCCACAGCGTGCATCATCATATCGTGGTCCACGATTTAGCGATGAGCTTGTGCAGAAATGCCACGAGCAGTTGCCCGAACGCATCAGAACCTATCTCAATGAACGAGGCATTATTGATGGCGTTATAGACAGCTACAATCTCGGCTATGGCACATTTTATGGCAAGAATTACATCACTATCCCGATAATGGATGACGATGGCTATAAGTTCTTCAAGCTACGACAGGACCCGAAAGATGGCAATAGCAAAATCACATACCCAAAGGGTGCAGAAGCACAGCTCTTTGGAATGTATGCACCACAAGAAGAAAAGCAAATCATCTGCGAAGGTGAACTTGATGCACTGGCTCTCATTTCAGAAGGGCTATTTGCTCTTACCTCTACGCACGGAGCAGGAACTTTCAAGGAAGAATGGATTGATGAAGACTTAAGAAAACCTAAGATTTATGTGTGTTTTGATAACGATGAAGCAGGCAAAAAGGGCTCTATCAAGGTCCTCAAAATGTTGGAAAATGTTGGATTGCGAAATCTGCATCATATAACACTGCCCGAAGAAGTCGGAGACGGCGGAGACATTACCGACTATCTCACAAAGCTCAAACTCCCTATACCAGACCTTTTTGAAAAGTATGCGAAGGAATACCCAGAACGCATTGACCCTTCGCAGTTTCAACCGCTTACACCTAAAGAGCTATCAGAAGCACTTGAACTCACAATCAAGAACGACAACGAGAACAAAATCGTGGCATTTCTTTGTCAGCTCTCTGCGTATACCGAAGATGCTCAATTCAATGTGTCCTTCAATAGTCCATCATCTACAGGTAAAAGCTACATCGCACTGGAAGTTTCAAAACTATTCCCGAACGATGATGTGATAAAACTCGGCAATTGCTCAAAGACGGCGTTCTTTCACGAGCAAGGAAGCTACAACAAAGAGACAAACGAAATTACTGTGGACCTCTCACGAAAGATACTTATATTCACAGATATGCCACATACGGGATTGCTTGAAGGGCTACGCTCTTTTCTCTCGCACGATGAGAAAATAATGTATTCAAAAATAACCGACAAAAATCAGAAAGGTGGCAACCGCACAAAGACAATCGCACTCAAGGGCTACCCATCAGTCATATTCTGCACGGCAGGGCTCCGTATGGACCCACAAGAACAGACACGCTTCATCTTGCTATCACCCGAAGTCAATCAAGAGAAAATACACGCAGGTATCTCAAATACTATCCGTAAGGAAGCAGACAATGAAAAGTATAAAGAGTGGCTTGATAATGACCCGAAGCGAAAACTACTCAAACTCCGCATACAAGCAATCCGCCAAGAGCACATAGACGACATTAAAATCGCAAATCAAGAAAAAATACTTGAACGATTTTTGAAGAGAGATAAGAAGTTGCAACCACGCCATCAGCGAGACATCAAACGCCTCATATCTCTAGTGAAGTCATTTGCTCTGCTTAATCTATGGTGGCGAGAACGCAACGGGTCCACTATCACTGCAAGCGATGAAGACATAGAGGAAGCGTTCAAGCTCTGGGAGAAAATATCAATCAGCCAAGAGCTAAATCTACCTCCGTTTATCTATGACATATACACGCAAATTATCCTTCCTGCATACAAAGAGAAAAACGAGTTTCAATCGCAAGTTTTTGACGAAACGCCGAAGAACGGCATCACTCGCCAAGACATCCTAGAAAAGCACTACAAGGTATATGGGCGTATGTTGGATGCCCAACAGCTCCGTCAGCAGATTATTCCCGTGCTTGAGACATCAGGGCTCATTTATCAAGAACAAGACACGAGTGACAAGCGAAAGATACTTATACACCCATCCACGCTCATCGGTCCCATACAGCCACAAAACAATGGTGATGACGAGTGTGGGGTTGAAACATTATCAGATAACAATGTGTCGGAGTTAGACGAGTTCTAATTTTTTGACACGATAAAAAAGATATGGAAAACGAAAACAAAGGTGGTCCAAAGACCCAAGAAGGCAAAGAGATAAGCAAGATGAACGCTCTCAAGCACGGCTTGTTGAGCAAAGAAGTTTTAATTGATGGCGAAGATGGCGATGAACTTTTGGCGATAACCCACAATTTTCAAAATGAGTTTGAACCAAAAAGCGAAATGGAGAAAGTTCTAGTGGACCGCATAGTAGCAAATGTGTGGAGATTAAAAAGAGCTATGACGATGGAAGATGGAGAAGTCATATCAAGTGGAGGTGGTCTGATGTATGACAGCGATAAGTTCTTCCGATACGAAACAATGCTTGAGCGAGGTATTTTCAAAGCTCTGCACGAACTTGAACGATTACAAGCAAGAAGGAACGGCAAAGATGTGCCGTTGCCTGTGCCTGTTGATGTTGATTTAGGCAAAAACGAATAGGTCGTTATCAGTCAGATTTATTATTGATTTCGGTAATTTTATGAGCAAACAAGAAGCAGACTGGTGCAAGAAAATAGAAATATGGTGGCTACTGCGAGATATGAACGATGGAGATTATAGAAGCAAGAATATCTCGTGGGGCACGAATGGCGACAAAGGCAGTGTCGGTTGTAATGTGGACCTTTCACAAGATGACCCGAATGTCAGATTTCATTACACACAAACTGATAATTATTCTGGCGAGAAAAAAGATTTTGATTATCGGGTCCCACTTGAAAGAACAGAATGTCATTTCGGAGGAACACGATTTTGGTTCAAATGTTCTCTATACAAAAGCGGTGTGTATTGCGGTAGGCGTGTCGGGGTCCTGTATAAGGATGGCGACTGGTTCGGATGCAGGCATTGCTACGAGCTTACATACTCATCACGCAATGCAAATCGTGGCTACAAAAACTATCCATTATTCAGAGTGCTTGAACTTGAAACACTAGCCGAAAAGCTAGAGATGAAAGCAAGGAATTATACCTATCGTGGAGTGCCTACTAAAAAGAGGCAAAGACTGGAGAAAATCTATCGTCAGATAGCTTTCTATTACCCAAGAATAAAAGATTTATAAGTATTAAAAAACAAGCGAAAAAATGTTATTATGAGTAAGCTACACTCAAAGTTAAATAGTGATGTTCTTGTGCCCAAAGAGGGGCAACGAGACTTTGAGTGTAGCAACAAGAAGTCGCTTCGTTGTCCCTCTTTTGGTATTACAAACCCTAATAATGTCTCGGAAGATGTCGCTCTTGATTACTTTGCAGGTATTCTCGTAGAGGCGTTTCTGGACAAAAAAGAATATGAACGCAATAAATTACAATCACAAACGAGCAGTGATATATGTCCGAGTGTCAACGAAGGAACAAGTGGATGAAGGTAATAGTTTGAGCACACAGCAAAAAATCTGCAATGATTATGCTCTCAAACACGATTACGAAATCGCAGAAACTTTCGTTGAGCAAGGCGAAAGTGCAAAGACTGCGGACCGCACCGAGCTTCAAAAACTGCTCGCTTTTTGTGCGGACAAGAAAAATGGCATCAAAGCAGTAATTATTTACAAACTGGACCGCTTGTCTCGCAATACAGATGACTACAGTCAGCTCCGTCTATTGCTCAAGCGTTATGGAGTAGAAATAAAATCTACATCAGAACATTTTGAAAATAATCCCGTTGGTCGTTTTATGGAAAACACAATGGCAAATATCGCACAGTTTGATAACGACATCCGTTCAGAACGCTGTGCAGGCGGTATGAAAGAAGCGATGCGTGATGGTCGTTATGTGTGGATGGCTACTGTGGGATATAAAAATGAAAAAATTGCAGGCAGGGCGACAATCGTGCAAGACGAAATGGCTCCGCTTATTTTGAAAACTTTTGAACTTATTGCATCAAATGTGTATCCAACAGAAGAAGTCCGCAGAATAATGACAAAGGAAGGACTATTGAACAAGAAAGGTAAACCTCTTACAAAGGGCTACTTTTACAAGATGCTCACCAATGAACTATTTGCAGGGTGGATTGTGAAGTTTGGAGAGCGACATCGTGGAACCTTTCAAGCTATTGTGCCAGATGAACTATTCAATCAAGTGCAGAGGGTTTTGAAATACAAAGGCAGAAAGCACTCGGCATATATCACCGACCACCCAGATTTTCCTTTGAGAAAGTTTGTCGTGAACGAAGACGGCAAGAAACTCACGGGCAGTTGGTCCAAAGGAAGAAATAAAAAGTATCCGTTTTATCGTTTTGGTGGTAATAACTCAAATCACAACCGAGATGAGTTTGAGAAGTCATTTATGAAGTATGTGGACCAATACGGCTTTGATGATGTAAAACTCAAGCGATTGAAAGAGCTTGTGCGTGAGAACCTTGTGAAAGCGACACAAGACCAACGCAAAGAAGCAGACCGATTGCGAAAGTATATAAACGAACTTACCGAAAAACAGTCAGGCATCATCAAGAAAAACCTAGACGGTTTTATCCCAGACAGTGTTATGAAGCAACAACTAGCGATGATTGATAAAGAATTGCTTGAAGCAAACGCTTCTCTTGCTACTATGCCCAATTCTGATGCCAATTATGACGAGATGATGGAGTTTTTGGAGGAATATCTACAAAACCCAAGTAAAATATGGAGAGAAGCAAAAATAGCAGTTCAAGTGAAGTTGCAATGGTTCCAATTTCCATCAGGATTGTCGTTTGCAAAAAACATTTTTGGAACCACCGAAATGTGTAGCTTTTTCAAAGTAAAAGACCTCGCTTTGGAGGCGAAGTCTTCTAATGTGGACCCTACAGGACTCGAACCTGCCACCTCCTCATTGCAAATGAGGCGCTCTAGCCAGATGAGCTAAGGGCCCGTTTTTATATCTTGTTCAGAAACTATCTTTTCAAGAATAACACGGCTTTTTAACTTCTTTAAATGAAGCTCCATTTTTCTTGCTTCTCCTTTATTCTCATACCTTTTACTAAAAACTAGTTTCATAGGTATCATATATCTTAAGGACTTCGTTTTCCCTGAATTATGCTCAAATAATCTTCTGGTTAAATTATTTGTACTGCCTATATAATATCTATTATTTCTTTGACTTTGCAATATGTAAAGGTACTCCATAAATCCACCTTCCCGATGTACATCGGGACACTCTAGCCAGATGAGCTAAGGGCCCGAACATAAATATTCTATATGAAATTATTTAAAATGCAATAGAAAGGATTTAAATTTGGAAAATTACACAATAGTGCTAAAATATAAGCATGAAAAACATCTTTATTACAAGGCAAATACCAGGCAGTGCCATAAAAACTCTGGAAGCGAAAGGTCACAATGTGACAGTAGGAAAATACAAAAAACCGATCACAGAAAAAGAACTTATAAAAGAATTAAAGAAGAAGAATTATGATGCAGTAATTACTCTTCTTACAGACAAGGTAAGTAAAAAAGTTTTTGAGGCGAGCCCTTCCACAAAGTTATTTGCAAATTATTCCATAGGCTTTGACAACTTTGACTTAGAAGAAGCCACAAAAAGAGGTGTCACTCTCACAAATGCTCCTGGAGATTATGTAGACGGCATAGCTGAACACACCATAGCTCTTATACTCTCCCTTATGTCTCGCATTGTTGAAGCAGATACTTTTGTAAGAAAAGGCAAATACAAAGGCTGGGATCCTATGCTATTTATAGGAGATGATATAAAAGGCAAAACAGTGGCGATAATAGGCACAGGTAGAATCGGCGAGAGGGTTGTCCACAAATTACACCTAGGCTTTGAAGCAAACATTATTTATTACGATTTAGTTAGAAATGAAAGAATTGAAAAAGACTGTGGAGCAAAATTTGTAAGTTCTGTTGATGAAGCACTTTCTTTAGCAGATGTAGTGAGTCTTCATGTCCCTCTTACAAAAGAAACTCACCATCTAATAAATAAAGAAAAGTTAGTAAAAATGAAAAAGAGTGCGTACCTGATAAACACTTCCCGTGGCGCCGTGATAGATGAAAAAGCTTTAGTGAATGCATTAAAGAAAAAAGAAATTCGTGGAGCGGGTCTTGATGTGTATGAATTTGAGCCAAAGCTAACAAAAGGCCTAAATAAATTAACAAACACAATTCTCTCCCCTCACATAGCTTCTGCCCAACAAGACGCCAGAGAAGAAATGTCTAAAGTTGTAGCAGAAAATGTCATAGATTTCTTAGAAGGAAAAATTCCTAAAAATAAAGTAAACAAATAAAATGGAAAATAAAACTGGTAAATTAATATTGTGCCGACACGCTGAGTCAGAATGGAATAAGAAAAATATTTTCACAGGCAAGACAGATGTGCATCTAAGTGATGAAGGGTACAAAGACTCTGAAATAATAGGCTCTATGATTGAAGATATTCATATAGACAAAATCTATACTTCGTCTTTGGTGCGTTCCATAGAAACTCAAGTTTGTATGATGAATGGAGTAGGTCAGTATTGCCCAGAAACGATACACGCAAGCGAACTAAATGAAAGAGATTACGGTATATATACTGGTATGAGTAAAGAAGAACAATTAGCAAAAGTAGGTAAAGATGAGTGGCTCAAATTGAGAAGGTCCTGGGATTATCCTGTACCAGATGGAGAAACTTTAAAAATGGTATATGAAAGAGCTGTACCATTTTTCACAAAAGAAGTATTGCCGTTTTTAAACGAAGGTAAAAATGTTTTGATGGTATCTCACGGTAATACAAACAGGGCTTTAATGAAGTATATAGAGAACATATCTGATGAAGGTATAGGAAATGTCGAGATGCCATTTAATGAAGTCTTTATTTATGAACTAGACAAAGATGGACACATATTAAAAAAAGAAGTAAGGAAAATGCAGGATGCAATAATTAAAAGAGACAATACTAATTTAAAAAGATCAGAAGTAAAAATAGTAGCCACAATAGGACCATTGTCAGAAAAGTATGAGGTTATGGATCAGATGGCGAAAGCGGGTATGGATATGGCACGGTTAAACTTTTCTTGGGGTACTCTCGAAGAAAAAAAGATGCATTTAGACACTATTCGCAAAGTTTCAAAAGAAAACAATATGAACATACTGAGCATAGTGGATTTACCAGGTCCGAGAATACAAAGCACAGGCAGACACTCTTTTGATGAGACAAAAGACAAAGCTCTGACAGATGAGGATAAGGGTTTTATAAAATTTGCAGTAGAAAATGAGGCAGATTATATAGGTGTATCTTTTGTCGGTAATAAAGAAGACCTCTTGGAAGCAAAAAGTGAAATTAAAAAATATGGAGGTACTCAAAAAGTAATAGCAAAAATAGAACGAGACGAAGCTCTAAAAAATTTAGATGCGATAATACAAGAAGCTGACGCTATTATGATAGCTCGTGGTGACCTCGCAAATGAAATTCCTCTTGAGCAAATCCCCTTCGTCCAAGAAGACATAATAAAGAAATGCAAAGCAAGTGGTAAGCCTGTCATCACAGCTACTCAAATGCTTTATTCAATGAAAGACTCTCCCACTCCCACCAGAGCAGAAGTCACAGATGTAGTGAATGCAGTGCTTGAAGGCACTGATGCCATAATGCTCTCCGAAGAGACTACTATCGGTAAATTCCCTATTCAGACAGTTTATACTATGGAACACTTAGCACTAGAAGCAGAAAAACACCTTAAGAACCCTAAATTTAACTCTTTTTAAATGCCAAAAATTTTAGAATTAAAAGCAAAAGAAATATTTGATTCTAGAGGCACCCCCACCCTTTCAGTATCTTGCATATTAGAAAGTGGTAAATACGGTGAAGCTTCTGTACCGTCTGGAGCGAGTACTGGCACTCATGAAGCTCACGAATTAAGAGATGATGAGGCAAATTACAAAAATGGTAAAGGTGTATACAAAGCAATAGAAAATGTAAACACTAGGATAAATGATTCACTAAAAGAAAAAGACTGGGATCAAAGCTCTTTGGATAAATTCTTGATAGAGCTAGATGGCACAGAAAATAAATCTTCTCTAGGAGCAAATTCAATACTCGGAGTGTCTATGGCTTTCGCCCGTGCTTGTGCAAGTGAAAGTGATTTAGAATTATATGATTATATTTCTTTTTTACACAAAGGCGAATCTGTAAAAAAAGCACCTGGCTTAAATCTGGCTTTCAATATCATAAATGGCGGTAAGCATGCAGACAGTGGATTATTTTTTCAAGAATTTATGATTATCCCAATTAGTTTTAAAACAATAAAAGAAAAGTTTGATATAGGTAAGAAAGTTGTAGAGAAGCTAAAAGAAAATCTAGTAAAAGACGGCTTATCTATAAGCCTAGGTGATGAAGGTGGGTTTGCTCCAAAATTAGCTGGCACAAAAGAAGCTGTACTTTACTTAGAAAGATCCATCAAAGATGCTGGCTTTGATTTAAATACAGTGAAGATAGGTTTTGATGTAGCAGCTACTACTTTTTACAAAGACGGAGAATATCACTTTGAAAATAAAATTTTAGATAATACCAGGCTTATATCTTTTTACAAAGAATTAGTGGAAAAACACAATATCATCTCCATAGAAGACGGACTTATGGAAGAAGATTTTGAAGGTTTTAGAAAATTAAATCAAGAGCTTGGAAATACTATCTACATCGTCGGTGATGACCTCACTGTCACAAATACAGATTTGATAAAAAAAGCAATTAAAGAAAATTCTATAAATACAGTGCTCATAAAGCTAAACCAGATAGGCACCCTCACAGAGACTATAGAAGCCATAAAATTAGCACAAAAAAATAATATCAAAACTTTTATTTCTCACCGTTCGGGAGAGACGCTGGACACTTTCATAGCAGACCTAGCAGTAGGCACAGAAGCAGAATTTATAAAAGCTGGTTCTACTACAAAAGAAGAACGAGTGGCGAAGTATAAAAGGCTTATTGAGATAGAAGAAAAATTACTTTAAGTATTTATCTATGTTTTGCTTATGTTCTTCATAAGTCTCTGCGCAATGTATTTTTCTGTTTTTGTCGTGTATATAAAACAAGCAGTCAGTATCTATAGGGTTATAGGCTGCGTAGATGGCATCTATTCCAGGATTTGCTATAGCAGATGGAGGCAAGCCTTTGTTTAGGTAAGTGTTGTAATCAGAATCGATTTTTTTATCATCTGGAGACACTCTCTGCCACCATCCTTCTTCTTCGCTACCTTTTGCATATTGTAAAGTAGCATCCACTTGTAGCTTCATCCCGTTAAAAATACGATTCCATATAATACCAGATATTAGCCTCATATCACTTTTGCCTCCAGCTTCTCTTTGTATAATTGAGGCTATCTTTAGAGCAGTATCATCATTTATAATTCTTTTCGGTTGCTTTATTTTATTTTTTACTTTCTCAACTTGCTTTGAATATTCTTCAGTCATTGTATTTGACACCTCCATAGGGCTCTCGTCTTTATGGATGACATAGGTTTTTGGAAAATACTTACCTTCTAGGTTTGTATCACTTAAAGCCAAGTGAGCATTTATAAAATTACTTTTATCTTGTTCGTCCCAATTTAACTTTTTTGCTACCACTTCTGCCACTTCTTCTTTTCTTAATCCTTCTTGTATATGCACGACACGCATAGAAGGATTTGCCAAATCAAGATAAAATGATATTTTCGCTAACATTTCTGGGTCTATCTTGTAGAAATAAGTAGCCATACCAAAAATCACAGCCACCAAACCTATTGGTAAAAATAAATACTTAAACTTTTTCATAACTAAATTATATTTTAACATATTTTTGGACAAATCTTTGAAAGAAATATAAAAAGCCCTTACATTATTTTTCAAATGCAAGGGCTTTCAATTCTCAACCTCTTCTTCGCCTGTATTAAAGAGCCCATATTCGATGGGAGTGGAATCATTCCACTGTATTTTTTTTGAAGAATTTGAAGAAATTATCCCTAACCAGACAAGAATTGCCCCACCAAATGCAAGCACCCCTTCTACCGAAAGGAAACCGAGTATAGGTAAAGACAATATCGTATCTGCAATTTTGAATCCTACAGCTTCTAGTACAAGTAGAAACACAAATATAATTAGGAACCATTTCCCAATTTGGAAAAATTTTTTTTTCACAACAGAACAATTTTATATCTTGAATCTAGCAAAATTATAGTATTTAGTAAATACTGATTTACATTCTACTCATCTTGAAAGTTTTTATTCTCTCCCCTTCCATCTTTACCTTTTCTCTCTCTTTCTTTTCTTCTCTTTTCATCAGAATTAAAATCTTTTCCGGCTCTAGCCCCATCTTGTTCCCCAATCATTTTCTCTATATTGATAGGATTCTCTGGTTTCTTTGGCTTTGGTTTAGGAAAGTATTCCCAGTTTTTACTCATACCAACCATCATACTCTTTTATAAATAAATAAAAAAGGCAAAGAAAAAAGCCCCGAGTTTACCTCGAGGCTTTTGTGGTTATTATTTCAAAACTATTTGATTACTTCTCTTTTGAAGTAACCAGCACTTTGTGCCTGCAGATAACCAATCTGCTAACAGTTACTGGTTTATAAAAACCAGCAAAAAAAAAGAACAGATGGGTTAGGATCCTCCTAAACCGAAATGAGGCAATTTTGGCACCCTTGCCTCTTTTTTGGGCGCCCATTTAAACAGGTTATATGCCAAAGAAATATTGGCTCCTGTTCCGAGGCCAGGGGTCCATTTAGGCATTACTTTTAATGCAAACGGACCGTAATCAACCCGAGCTCCCAGTTCGAGGCTTAGTCGGTTCCAACCGTTTGTTGTCGGCAGACTCGAAACTTTTCCGAGATACCTATAGCGGATTTCCAACAAAACACTGACTTGGAGCCCTTCGTCATCGAGCGGTCGGCGAGGCGAGTATTGAGCCCCCACTGCTACCTCTCCGACTGGACGGTAAAGCTTTTCAGTTTCTGCGCAGATGAAGCAGGAATCGTCAGAGACGAAATACCCCTTCTGAGCAGGTTCAAGCCCAATTTCGTTCAACGCTATAACCCGCAGATTATAGAGGTTAGGAATATTTGGGCTCTTGTCGCTTGTGTCTTTTGGAGGGTTTTCACCGTTCCAAATTACAACCTCTGAACCAAGCTTCAAAGACTTCACAGGCTTTTCCTCAGAACCGAAATTTTTTGCCATCTCGCCTATTGGATAGATGTTGACAAAAATTCCTCCCGTATCCTTTGGCATCAGCAACTTAACTGAGCCAGTATCCACAAAGATGCTGTCGAGTTCACACTCTACTTGAACAATTGTTTTCGTTACTTCGATTACCTCTTTTTCTTCCGCTTTCTTTGGTGTCAACCTTACCCTGCGGTACAGGTCAACAATTTGCCAAGAGACACACTCTGACTTTTTAAATGCCAGAGGTTCTGTGATTGTTGCTACAACTTGAAAACCTTCTATCTCAATCGGTGGATTACCACCTTTTGGATGCTGGAACTTAAAAATCGTGTCTTGTCCGTTAAGGAATACAGTTGGACTAATTTGATAGTAATTCTTACCATCCAACACCAATCCCTTTCCGTTTTTCAATTGTACGAAGTATGCAGACTTAACCTGCTGTGCATTGGTTTTTGCTGCTGCCAATGTAATGATGACAAGTAGCAAGAATTTCAATATTTTCATTTTCAGAAAATTATTTGAGTTTGAAGAAAAAGGAGAATTATTTATCAAGCACCCTCTCCCATCTTAGGTGCTACGCTCGGCAACTATTATTGCCGAACGATTTTTTTGACGGCTGGAACAATCTTGCCATTTTTCAACTCATGGAGGACTTGGTCCTCTTTTTTGTTGATAGTAGCAGTCATACCAAGGTAATAGAGTTGTCCTTTTGGCAAACTTGAAATCATTACATTATTTTGAATGTTGATTTCCAACAAGCCAGAGAATTCTTCTTTACCATTAGTATTATAGATTGCGTAAGTGACATTTTTAAACTCATCACCTTGTTTTGGAGTAATCGTTATTTCAACATAATCTCCAAGGTTTGGTTGAAGAACTAAAATCTCACAGGTAGTTGGTGGAACGATAGTGTCGCATTCTGGTGTAAGCAGTTCGAAATATTGCTCTGCTTCGCACCCGTCACTGTTTTCGACAGTTACAGAGTAAGTTCCTGGTTCAAGTCCAGTCAGAGAAGAGGATGTCTCTCCCGTTGACCAGAAGTAAAAAAGGTCTGCGCCAGAAACTGTGATGACTCCATCTTCTTCACAAGTTACAGAGTCCACTGAAGTGGTGAAATTAATCGCCGTGTAAACGAGTGTCGTAACGACGAGCGTGTCGCAACCTCCAGGTCCAGGATGCATGGCTTGTTGTTGCGTTCCATTTTCAAGTGGATTGCAAGTTGGAGCCGATGTAAGGACTGGTGG
>WBZM01000818.1_pt1 | contig 36730 bp, 36 predicted proteins | sample 5204271 | NCBI WGS metagenome assembly WBZM01 (sample SAMN12344346, study PRJNA552823) | activated sludge metagenome | biome: Activated sludge suspended growth; feature: Nitrification reactor; material: Wastewater; isolation source: activated sludge from nitrification reactor of wastewater... | reverse complement strand
CGCACACGGGGCGGTGGGGCGCTGCGAGCAGATCCTCACGGTGCGCAAACTGCCGCCACGCTGAGTCGAGCTCAGCTCGGCTCAATCTGACTCGCGCACAACGGTTTTCGTCGCGCGTCTGCTATTCGATGACGGTGTCGCCGACGACGCTGCACACCGGCGTTGGGAGCATCACCGTGCGGCTGACCGTGCAGAGCTTCTCGTGCGACAGGCGCACCACTCGCTCGACCATCCCCGCAGCCGCCTGCCCGGCATCGGTGTCGGGGAACTCCAACCGGAAGGTGATCTCCACTCCCGCTAGGTGATTGCCGAGCTCGTCGGAGACCTTGTCGGCGACGACGTCCACGACGAACGACTCGGGCTCGCTGCGACGCGTGGTCACCTCGTCGACGTCGACCGACGTGCATCCCGCAATCGCGGCCAGCAGCAACTCCACCGGCGTGTATGCCGTGTCATCTCCCCGCCCGAGCGTGACGGTGCCGCCGCGAACGTTGTGGACGGCATACCGGCCGGGGGCTGTGCGCTCGAGGCGGACCGACCTGCGGCCCGACGGTGAGGCGGTCGGTTCAGAGGGGGAAAGTTCGGGGCTCGGCACCATGGCGACACCCTCTCATCCGGGGGCCGCCCGACATAGGCTTGCCGGCATGAGTACTGACCCGGGGTCGCAGTCTCCCTTCACCGACCCGACCAGCGCCGCCAGTGACAGCGTGCATCCGGACGCCACCGCCCCCATCACCTCGCCATGGGGGGAGACCGGGCCGATATCGTCCTCCGCGACGACGCCGATCCCGCCTTCGGCGCTGCCGCCGCCGGCATACCCGGGTTCTTCGGACGCCTCAGGCTCCTCCCCCTACCCGCCGCAGCAGTCAACGCCTCCCCCCGCGCCGCCGTACCCCGGCCAATACCCCCAGCCGGGCCAGTACCCCCAGCCCGGGCAGGCCTATCCTCCCTATGGCGCCGGAGCGCCGGCCCCAGGCTACGGGCCGCAAAACCCCTACAACCCCTACGGCCCGTATGCCGGTGCGACGGGCGGGGTGGAGCACCCCCAGGGGACGACCATTCTCGTGCTGGGCATCGTCGGTCTGCTGTTGTGCCAGATCGCCGGACCGGTGGCGTGGATCATGGGCCGCAATACGCTGCGCGAGATCGACTCCAGCGGCCAACACTTCAGCAACCGCGGCCAGGTGAAGGCCGGCATGATCTGCGGGATCATCGCCACGGTCCTCACCGTGCTGGGCATTCTTTTCTACGTGGTGGCGTTCGCCGCGATGATGGCGGGGGCCGGGACCAGCATCGGCTGACCGGCGCCCCCGCGGGTGCGGGATGGTGAGTGACTACTGGCGGTAGCTGGACAGGAAGGTCCCGATCCGCTCGATGCCTTCTTCGAGGTCCTCGACATGGGGCAACGTGACGATGCGGAAATGGTCCGGCCGCGGCCAGTTGAAGCCGGTGCCCTGCACGACGAGGATCTTCTGCGCGCGCACCAGATCGAGGGCGAAACGCTCGTCATCGTGGATCTGGTGCACGGTGGGGTCCAGTCGCGGGAAGAGGTAGAGCGCGCCGCCAGGCTTGGTGCAGCTGACGCCGGGGATCTGGTTGAGCAGCTCCCACGCACGGTTGCGCTGCTCCAGCAACCGCCCGCCCGGAAGCACCAACTCGGTGATCGACTGGTAGCCCCCCAGCGCGGTCGCGATCGCGTGCTGCGAGGGCACATTGGCGCACAGGCGCATATTGGCCAGGATGTTGAGCCCCTCGATGAACGACCGCGCGTGGTGGCGTGGCCCCGACAGAGCCATCCATCCGGACCGAAAACCGGCGACCCGATAGGCCTTGGACAGGCCGTTGAAGCTGAGGCAGAAGACGTCCGGCGCCAGGGAGGCCAACGACACGTGGACCGCGTCGTCGTAGAGGATCTTGTCGTAGATCTCGTCGGCCATGAGCACGAGCTCGTGCTGACGGGCCAGTTCGACGATCTGCAGCAGCACTTCTTCGGGGTAGACCGCGCCGGTTGGGTTGTTGGGGTTGATGACGACGATCGCCTTGGTGCGCGGGGTGATCTTGGCCGCCATGTCCGCGAGGTCGGGCAGCCAGCCGCTGCCCTCGTCGCAGAGGTAATGGACCGGCTTGCCACCAGCCAGCGCCGCGCCGGCGGTCCACAGCGGGTAGTCCGGCGCGGGGATGAGCACCTCGTCGCCGTTGTCGAGCATCGCCTGCATCGCCATGACGATGAGCTCGCTCACGCCGTTGCCGAGGTAGACGTCCTCGGTGCCGACGCCCTCGACGCCCTTGAGTCGGTAGTACTGGGTGACCGCGCGACGCGCCGAGATGATCCCCTTGCTATCGGAATAGCCTTGCGCAGAAGGCAATTGGGCGATCATGTCGACGAGGATCTCGTCGGGCGCCTCGAACCCGAAGGGTGCAGGGTTGCCGATATTGAGCTTGAGGATGCGATGGCCGTCGTCTTCGAGGCGCTTGGCCTCCTCCAACACCGGCCCACGGATGTCGTAACAGACGTCGGCCAGCTTCTTGGACTGCTTCAGCTCTCGCATGGGACTAGCCTCCCACGCTCGACACCGCGGTCCGCCACCGGTTTTCACCCCTCGGGCACCCACCCCGGACCCCGCACCACCCCACCCTTCCCAACTTTTGGTGTGGCGGATGATGCGTCCTGGCGCACAATCCGCCGCACCAAAAGTGGTCATAACTGGGACTGAGACTGGGACTGGGACTGGGACTGGGACTGGGACGGCATACCGGAGTCAGGGGGTGCGATCGCCCCAGCGGTGCACGTGCCAGCCTTGCCCTGGCTCGCCCTCGATGTCGATGACGATGGTGTTGTCGATCGGCGCCGACCGGACGAACTCCGGGGTGAGGTTGCGCGCCCGCGCGACCGTCCAGGTGCGCAACATCGCGCCATGACTTACCAGCGCGACGGTGTCGTGACCCTCGCCATGCGCCTCGGCGACCACCTCGTCGAAGCGCGCGAGGACCTCGACGAGCGTCTCGCCGCCCGGCATACGGAGGTGGGGGTCTTGTCCCCACCCGAGGATCGTCGTGACGTACCCCGACCAGTCCGGCGACATTTCGTAGTCCCCAGCCTGGATCTCACGGATCCCGCCGCGGATCCGCGGGGCGAGTCCGCGCAGCTGCGCGAGAGGCGCGGCGGTTTGCTGGGTGCGGATCAGGTCGGAGACATAGATCGCGTCGAGCGGGTGGTCGGCGAGCCGCTGCGCCAGTCCGCGCGCTTGCTCGTGCCCGGTTTCGTCCAACGGCGCTCCTGGGTATGCCGTGTCGAGGAGCCGGTCGACGTTGTGGGCGGTGCGGCCATGCCGGACGAGCAGGAGTCTCACGGGTGGAGCCTAACCGCGCGCATTGGGCGCCACAGCGAAGGCGTGAAAGGCTGGCTGGTATGCGCGTCGCCATGATGCTCGCCGATCACGCCGTCGTCGCCGGCGGGAAGCTCTATGTCAACGGCGGCGGCTGGTCGATCCGCAGCGCGGCGCCGCTGGAGACCTACATCGCGCTCAAGCTCGACGTCCCCTGGGACCAGACCGATCAGACGATGGAGATCTCGCTGCGGCTGGTCGACGAGGACGGTCACCCGGTGCGCGTCGGCGTCGGGCCGGCTCCCGACTGGGCGGCGCCCGACGCCTCTGGCCGTCCCGGGCGTCCTCCGGCCGGGGAGGCGTTGCCGGCGCCGTTGCAGCTGACGACGCGGATCACCGTGCAGCGACCGCCCGGTTTGGTGCCTGGCGCGCCGGCCGATGCGCTCCTGGCCTTCCGGGTGCCGCCATTTCCGTTACCGGCGGGGTGTCGGTTCTCGTGGCGGCTCGCGATCGACGGTCACGAACACGAGGACTGGGTGCTGCAGTTCGCGACGTCGACGGCTTCTCCCGGCTCCTGACGCCGGACCCGAAAGGTGACCGGACGGCATACCCCCGGGGGTTAGGGTGACAGCGTGAGCCCGAGCGCCGTTCCGGCCGACCCGTCGACCGACCTCCCGCCCCGTCTCGACACGGATCTGGAGATCGCCCGCGCCGCACAGCCACAGCCCATGCCGGCCATCGCCGGGCGGGCCGGGATCAGCGCGGAGCACCTGGAGCCCTACGGTCGCGCGGTCGCCAAGATCGACCTTGCTGCGATCCCCGCCCTGCAGGAGCAGCGCCGCGCAGCCGGGATTGCGCCGGCGACCTACATCGTCGTCACGGCGATCACCCCGACGCCCTTAGGCGAGGGCAAGACCACGACGGCGATCGGGCTCGCGCAGGGGCTGGCCCGGCTCGGCCACCGCGCGACGCTGGCGCTGCGGCAGCCGTCGATGGGTCCGACCTTCGGGATCAAGGGTGGCGCAGCGGGGGCGGGCTACAGCCAGTTGTTGCCGATGGAGACGCTCAATCTGCACCTCACCGGCGACTTCCACGCGGTGACCGCGGCGCACAACCTGTTGTCCGCCATGGTCGACAACCACCTGCACCACGGCAACGACCTCGGCCTCGACCCGCGCTCGATCTCGTGGCGCCGGGTGCTCGATGTCAACGACCGAGCGCTGCGCAATGTCGTGGTCGGGCTCGGCGCGCGAGTCGACGGCGTGCCGCGGCAAGGCGGCTTCGACATCACCGCCGCCAGCGAGGTCATGGTCATCCTGTCGCTGGCGACCTCGCTCGCCGACCTGCGGGCGCGGCTCGGGCGCATCGTCGTGGGAGCCACGTATGCCGGGCGGCCGGTCACCGCGGAAGACCTCCAGGCCGCGGGCGCCATGGCGGTCATCCTCAAGGACGCCCTCAAACCCAACCTGCTGCAGACCCTGGAGGGCACGCCAGCGCTGGTGCACACCGGGCCGTTCGGCAATATCGCCACCGGCAACTCGTCTGTCGTTGCTGACCAATTAGGTTCTGTCACAGGCGATTACCTCATCACCGAGGCTGGCTTCGGCGCCGACATGGGCCTAGAGCGACTGGTCAACCTCAAGAGCCGGGTGTCAGGTCTGGTCCCCGCCGTGGCGGTCGTCGTCGTCACCGTGCGGGCGCTGAAGGCGCACTCTGGACGGTTCACCATCAAAGCCGGCGCCGCCCTGCCCGAGGAGATGCTCGCCGAAGACCCCGATGCGGTGTTCGCCGGCGCCGACAACCTGCGCCGCCACCTGCAGATCGTCGCGGGCTTCGGCCTCCACCCGGTGGTCGCGATCAACGCCTTCCCCACCGACCACGCCAGCGAGCACGCCGTCATCACGCGGATCGCCGCCGAGGCCGGCGTGTCCAGTGCTGTCTCCACGCATGTCGCCGACGGCGGCGCGGGGGCCCTCGCGCTGGCCGAGGCGGTCACCCGAATGGCCGACGTTCCCACCGAAGTGCGCTTCAGCTACGACCTCGCCGACCCGCTCACGGCCAAGATCGAGGCGGTCGCCCGCAGCGTCTATGGCGCCGACGGCGTCGACTACCTTCCCGAGGCTCAGCGGGCGCTGCGGCGCTATGAATCGCTGGGCTTCGGTGGCCTTCCAGTCGTCATCGCCAAGACCCACCTGTCGATTTCGTCCGACCCCGCGCTGCGCGGCGCCCCGACCGGGTGGCGACTCCCGGTGCGGGAGGCACGCCTGGCTGCGGGCGCCGGCTATGTGTATGCCGTGTGCGGCGAGATGCGCACCATGCCCGGGCTGTCGCGGCACCCGGCCGCCGAACGCATCGACCTCGACGCCGACGGCCAGATCGTCGGGCTCTCCTAGCCGGGGGTGTCAACCGGACGCCGGCCGACGGGGTCGGTCGTTCGTTCGACCTAGGTGTCGCGGTCCTGCCCGCCGACCCCGCGCAGCCGTCGAGCCTGCTCCCCAGGGAGGGTCAGCGGGGAGCGGGTGGCGCGTTCGGGGTCGGAGCCGCCAGGCCACGGTATGCCGTCCACGCCCGCGCGAGGTGTCGCTCCCCCTGGCCCCGGGATGGAATCTCCTTGCGCTGCAGCATCGCCCAGCCCAGAGGGAGCCGAACCAGCGTGTCCTGGACCGGCCGGTCCCGACTCATTCGCGGGCCCCGTGAGATTGGCGTCGGGTGGCGTAGCCGAGGTGTCCTGACGGGCTGCGCCTTGGGTCCGCCCGGCCCACCAAGCGCGAAAGCCTCGACCGCCCAGCAGCAGCGCCATGGCCAGCCCGGCCCACCACAGGGCCGTCGCCGCGGTGTCTTGCAAGGCCGCTCCGGCAAAGAAGTGCACGAACCCCGCGAAGCCGAACACACCGCATACGAGGATGAACGCCACCCACCACAAGCCCATCGCCTCGCGGTAGGAGGGTGACCCGAACGAGGTCGACCGGTCGGCGCGGGCCGACGGCCGTGCGGCGGAGGGTGTGGGAGGCGCAGCCAAACCCGGCACCGCGGCCCCGACGCCAGCCGCAGACGAGCCGGCGGAGGAGCCGACGGGCGATGGCGCAGCGGATGCCGGAGAGGCAGCGTCCGGCGCGGGAGCCGAGCCCGGTCGACTCGCCAGGTGATCGGCCGCCGGATCGGCAGCCGCGGTCGCGGCGGTCTTCGGCGCCTCAGCTCCGGATGCGGCCGCCGTCGTCGCTGACCCAGCGCCCGGGTCTGTCAGGGGAGCCACGACCACGAGATCGGCCTTGGCCGCCTCTTCGCTGGGATCTGGTCGCGCATGAGCGCTCTTGCCAGCCGAGATCCGGGGCGGTCGCACTCCGACGATCCGGTCGGCATATGGCGTCAATCCGCCGTCGTGGGTCGTCACGAGCACTGCCGAGCCCGCCGACCGCAGGGATTCGAGGATCCCGGTGACGGCCGCCCAGCCATGTCGATCCTGCTCGATGGTCGGCTGGTCGGCTAGGAGCAGGGCCGGCTGGTGGATGACGGCACCGGCGAGCGACAGTCGTCGCAGCTCGCCACTGGACAGCGTGCGCGGGTCGGCGGTGGCCAGCCGGGTCAACCCCAAGGCGTCCAACAGCACGTCGGCGCGGCGGGCCGCAATCTCGGGTGCGAGTCCGGCAGCGAGAGCAGTCGTCAGCAGGTCGTCGCGCACGGTCGCCCCGAGCACGGTCGTCGCGGGATCCTGCGGCATCCAACCCAAGGCTCGGACCAGGTCGCGGGAGGTGAGCTGATGGGGCAGGACCGAGGGGAGGGACGGCATACCGGCCTGTGGATCGTCGGCGTCGACCGCACTCGCCGCCGCTGCCGACGGCGATGGCAACTGCTCGGGCGGCCGCCCGCCGCGCTCGGCGTTGTCGACATGCATCGCCGCGCCGGACCACGAGATGGTGCCGTCGTCGGCGGCGACGATGCCGGCGAGCGCGGACAGCCACGACGAGCCACCCGCCCCGGTCGGGCCGACCAGCGCGACGCATTGCCCCGAGAGCAGGTCGAGATCGCCGTCGCGGATCGCCGTGACCTCGCGGCGCAAGCCCGGCAGGCCCTCGGCCACCAGGGCAGCGTCGTTGTGCCGCACGGTCACCGATTCAGCGCGCGCGATGACCGCCCGGCGCTGCACGACGGGGGCGTCCCAGGCAATCCCGATCGGGGCGGGAGTGGGGTCGGTGCGGCCGGGCACCCAGATGCCGGCGGCCAGCAGAGCCTGGGTATGCCGGTGCAGCACCTCCGCGGTCGGTCCGTCGGCGATGATCCGGCCAGCGGCGTCCATGACGACGATCCGGTCGACGTGTGAAAGCCACGGGGTGAGCCGATGGGCGGCGACCACGAGGGTCGCGCCGGTGCGTGCTGTCGCCGCCGCGATCGCCGAGGTGGCGGTGGCGACGGCTCCCGGGTCGAGCATGGATACCGGCTCATCGAACACCAATAGCGATGGGGCAGAGGCCAATTGGCGCGCGATGCGCACCAGTTGCCCCTGTCCGCCGGAGACTCGCTCGTCGATGACCGACGGGTCCAGGCCGCGCAACCCGACGGCCGCGAAGGCGGCCTTGAGGGCCTTCTTGGTGACCTTGGCCGGCTTGACAGGGGGACTAGCTGCGGGAGTGACCGACGCGGCCGGGTCGTCCGCAGAGGCGGGCTCGGCGCTCGTCGGGTCGGCCGATGAAAGCTGTGCAACGGTCGGCTCGGTGATGGCGATGGTGCCGCGCCAGGCACCGGCCGCGGGATCCGGGAGGGTCCCCTGGATGGCATTGAGCAGGACGGTCTTTCCACACCCATTGGGACCGGTGAGCAACACCCGTTGCCCCGGCTCGATATGGAGAGTGAGTTCGGCGAAGACCGGGGTGACGCGCGTCCGGGGCCACCAGGTGGCTGCGTCAACGGTGACCCGACGTGGCAGTGCACCAGCACCGACCTTTCCGCTCACGCTCCCCCTCCTTCCCCTAGAACCACGACATCGGAGCGCTCCACCTGGAGCGCAACCGGATCGCCCACCCGAGTGGCGACATCGACGGTGGCAATCGCGGGGAGCCTGCCGATCCCCGGAACCAGGACCTCCAGGTGCCACCCGTCGCGCGCTGCGCTGACCCGTTCGACCGTACCCACCAAACCTTGACGATAGTCCCGCTCGGCGATGGGTGCAGCCCGCAGCGCTTCCCGGCGCAACGCGACGGCTTGCCCGCGCACCGGCTCGGAGAGGTATGCCGTGAGCCGCTCCGCCGCTTCCGGGTCGAGCACCGTTGGGTAGCCGAGGAATTGCGCGGTCTGGGCATCCGCGGGCCGCCGGAAGACCTCGGGCACCGTGCCGTGTTGGATGAGACGTCCGGCTCGCATGACGGCCAGGTCGTCGGCGATGGCGAAGGCCTCGTCGTGGTCATGGGTGACGAGGATGGCCGTCGTGTGGGTCGTTGTGAGGGCGTGCCGGACGTCGGCGGCCAACCGTTCACGCAGGGATCGGTCCAGCGCTGACAGCGGCTCGTCCAGCAGCAGCAAGCGCGGCCTCGCGGCCAGGGCTCGGGCCAGGGCCACGCGCTGTTGTTCACCCCCGGACAGCGTGGCCGGGCGGCGCACGGCATACCCCTGCAGGTCGACCAGGGAGAGCAGCCGCGAGACTTCCTCGTCACGTGCGGAGCCGCGAATTCCTTTGAGCGACAGGGGGTATCCGATGTTCCCGGCCACGTCGAGGTGCTGGAAGAGCTGGCCGTCCTGGAACATCATGGCGAACCCACGCCGGTGCGTCGGCACCCCCGCGAGGTCCTGACCGGCGAAGTGGATCGAGCCGCCGGCGAGTTCTTCGAGCCCGGCCACCGCGCGTAACAGGGTCGACTTGCCGCAGCCGGACGGCCCGAGCACCGCCAGCACTCGCCCCGGCTGCAGGGCCAGTGAGACGTCGTCGACGGCGGTCGTCGGGCCGAAGCGCACCGTGACCGAGCGGACATCGAGCCCCGCTGGGGGCTCGGACGACCCCGGCAACTGAGCGCCCTGAGAGGCGGCGCCCGCCATGTCAGAACGACCCGACTGAGTCGACACGCAGCCGTTCCACAGCCGCCATGACGACCCCGGTGAGCACGCTGAGCACGACGGAGGCGGCCAGCGCCATGCCGAAGTTCTCCGCGCCGGGGCGCCCGACCAGCTGGTAGATCACGACGGGCAGCGTAGGTCGGTCGGGTCGGCTGAGGAAGCTCGTCGCGCCGAACTCCCCCAGCGACACCGCGAGCGCGAAGCCGATCGCCGCGAGGAGGGGACGCCGCACGACGGCCAGGTCCACGACCCGCAGCACCTGCCATGGGCTCGCTCCCAGGGTGGCCGCGGCCTGGCGTTGCCGATCGTCAATGGCCCGTAGCGCCGGGGCGATAGTGCGCACAACGAGGGGCAGCGCGACCATGGCCTGGGCGATGGGGATGAGGGCCACCGACGAGCGCAGGTCCAGCGGCGGCCGGTCGAGGGTGATGAGGAAGCCGAAGCCGACCGTCACCGCCGAGATGCCCAGCGGCAACATGAAGACCGCGTCCAGCACCCGCAGCGTCGCCCGGCCGCGCCGAGAGGCCGGGCGCCTCGACACGACGATCGAGACAAGCAGACCGAGGGCGACGGCCAGCAGCGCCGCGGCCAGCGCGATGCGTGCCGACATGGCCAGCGCGTCCCATACTGTCGTCGTCAGCGCATTGCTCCGGGTGACCGTGCCGAGCGCCGCGTAGTTGGCGACCGTCCACTCCCCGTCGCGACGCAACGATCCGACGACGAGCGAGACGATCGGGCCGAGCAAGAACGCGATCGCGAGCCCCGCCACCGCCAGCGGCACCGCCGCGGACCGGGTCACCTTCCGGGGTTGCGGGGACATCGTTGCGCCAGAACGCGATTGGGTCACCTCTGCGCGTTCTCGCAGGTATGCCGTGACCGCCAGCATCGCGGCCACCGCGGCGAACTGCACCACCGACAGGACCGCCGCCGCGCGCAGGTCGAGCAGGGTCGTGGTCAGCAGGTAGATCTCAGTCTCGACCGTGCCGTAGCGCAAGCCACCAAGGGTGAGGACCACCCCGAACGCGGTCGAGCAGAACAGGAAGACCACGCTTGCGGCCGAGAGGGTGGTGGGAGCCAGGGCAGGCCAGGTCACCGTGCGCCACACCGTCCACGGCGAGGCACCCAAGGTCGCCGCGGCATCCTCGGCGCGCCGGTCGAGGTGCTCCCAGGTCGCCCCGACGGTGCGAGTGACGACGGCAAGGTTGAAGAAGACAAAGGCAGCGAGGATCGCGGCCCAATGACCGTCCAGGCCCAGCCACCCGAGCGGCCCGCCCGGAGCGAGCAGCGACCGGAACATCACCCCGACGACGACCGTCGGCATGACGAAGGGGATCGCGACGACCGCCCGCAGGGCCCGGCGCCCGGGCAGCGCCAGCCGATAGAGCACATAGGCCAGCGGCAGCCCGACCGCAGTCGTCACGAGGGTGGCCACTGTCGAGGTCCACAGCGTGAACCACAGCACCCGGCCGGTGCGCGCCCGCCCGAAGACGTCGGCGAACCCCCCAAGGTCGACGCCGCCCCCCTCCGCAGCAAATCCGCGGGTGAGCATCCCCGTCACGGGCAGCACGAAGAAGATTGCGAGAAAGGCCAGCGGCAGCGCGGCAGCCGCGGCCAGCAGCCAGGGGGAGGTCCCCCGGGTCGCCCGCCGCCGCGTCGCCGTCGCCGTCGTCGTCGTCACCGCATCGCCATCGTCATCGCATTCGCCATCGTCATCGCATCGCCGTTGTCATCTCAGCTCAGCCCCAGCTCAGTTCCAGCTCAGCAGAGATCGGGTATGCCGGGTCAGCGGGCGGCCAGGTCGGTCCAGTCGCGCAGCCAGGCGTCGCGATTCGCGTCGATCTGCTCGGGCGCCACGGTGAACGGCTTGGGCGCGACCTTGGCCCACTGCGCCCACAGCGCCGGCAGCGCCGCGTCGCTCGACACCGGGAACATGTACATCCCGTCCGGGATCGACTCCTGCACCGGCTTGGTCAGCAGGTAGGACACCAGCGCCTTGGCGCCCTCGGGGTTCTTGGCACCCGCGAGCACACCGGCATACTCGATCTGCCGGAAGCAGGTGTCCAGCAGCGCCGCGGTCGTGGGCGCCGAGCCGCCCTTGGGGATGGTGAACGGCGGCGACGAGGCGTAGGACAGCACGATCGGGCGCGAGCCCTTGCCGCCGGCAGTGAAGTCGACCTCATAGGCGTCGGTCCAGCCTGAGGTGATCTTGGCGCCATTGCCCATCAGGGCCTTCCAGTAGTCCTTCCACCCGTCGCCCTTGGCGCCGATCGTGGCCAGCAGGAAGGCAAATCCGGGGCTCGACGTGCTCGCACCCGGGGTGACGAACATGCCCTTGTATGCCGGTTTGACCAGGTCGTCGAGGGTGGCCGGCGGGGTCACCTGGTGGCTGGTGAACCACGCCGTGTCGACGTTGACGCACACGTCGCCGAAGTCGATGGGGGTGAGCGCGTTGCCGCCGGCGCCGACCAGGGCGTGGGCGTCGGCGCCCTTGGGCAGCACCGGCCGGTAGGGCGCGAGGATGCCGGCCTTGACCGCCCGGCCGGCGAAGGCGTTGTCGATGCCGAAGACGACATCGCCGAGCGGGGAGTTCTTGGTGAGGACCAGCTTGTTGGTCAGCTCGCCGGCGTCGCCGCTCTTGACGACGGTGACCTTGCAGCCGGTCGCCGCGGTGAAGGCGGCGAGCAGCTCGTCGCTCAGCGCGAAGGAGTCGTGGGTCAGCAGGGTGACGGCGGTGTTCGAGGTGCATCTGTATGCCGTGGGGTCGGCTGCCGCGCTCGACGCCGGCGCGGGGGCGCTGCCGTTCGCGGTGCTCGACGAGCTGCTCGTGACCGACGTGGCTGTGCAGCCCGCCAGCGCCGCGACGGTCAGCGCGAGAGCGGCCGCCCCGGCGGTGAGGCGGGCTGCGGGGCGGGCTGGGAGGCGCGCCGGCCCGTGGGCTGGGAGGTGGGCGGACGGCATACCGGCCTGGTCTGGTGGCGTGGCGGTGGAGCGGGTCGTGCGGGACATGCGTGTCCTCCTATGGGTGAAGGAGGGGCCTGCTGCCGGTCTGCGTCGGCTGGCTTGTCGCGCACCGGCGAGGCCGACAGTGGGCGAGAGTTCGACTTCCTTCGCCGGTGCTAACCGGAGCAGGTTCGAGGGTCTGCGGCGAACCGCACTCTCAGCGCTCGGGGCGCTCCCCTGTCGTGACGCGACGACTCTACCTCGCGGGCGCGGGCGAGGGTGTGCGAGAGTCGTCCTGTCCGGTGCGCAGGCGGGGTCGCAAGGAGGAATGTCATGGGTTCGATGGTGTGGAGGGTGCTCGGCACCGGGTCGGCCGTCATCGCGGCTGCGGTCGCCCAGAAGCTCGTGAGCAAGGGCTGGGAGATCTCGACCGGCAAGCCCGCGCCAGACGACCCGACCCACCCCGAGGACACCACCTGGAAGGAAGCGGTGCTCTTCGCCGCCCTCACCGGGTTGGCCGTGAGCGCCGCGCGAGTTGCCGCCCAGCGCAAGGCCGCTCAGTACTACGCCCAGTCGGCGGGGCACCTGCCCGCCGCGCTGCAGAAGGCCACCGACTGACGCTAGTGGTGGTCCGTCGCTAGTGGTGGGTGCGGATGCCCGATGACTGCAGCGGCTGACCCCGGAAGGCCAGCAGCGCCCGGCGCATGAGCTGGCCAGGGTTGCCGAGCGCGTGATGGCCGTCTCGGACGATGACGCGGCCGTTGACGACGACGGTGCCGATGTCGCTGGATGTGGCCGTGTAGACCAGCTCGCCGGACTTGCTGCCGACCGTGCGGGCCGATGACGAGTCGATGGTGACGAAATCGGCGACCCGGCCGGGGGCGATCATGCCGCCGCCGTACCACCCCAGGCTCTGATAACCCGCGAGCGTGCCGCAGTTGACCAGCTCGGTGTTGGTCAGTCGGCCACGCTCGCCGGAGTCGACCCGCTCGTGGTACTCCAACTCGCGCAGCTCGACGAAGGGGTCGATGCAGGTGTGACTGTCCGAGCCGATGCCCACCGGCACCCCGGCGTCGAGCAGCTTGCGGATGGGGCCAAGCGGCTCGGCCATATCGCGTTCGGCGGTCGGGCAGACGACGACCTGACACTCGGTGTCGCCGAGCAGGGCAATGTCGTTCTCCGACAAGTGCGCTGCATGAACCGCCGTCAATTCCGTTCCGAGAGCGCCGATTTCGGCCAGCAGCTCGGTGGGAGTGCGGCCGTAATACATCTGACAGGCGAGGTTTTCGGCGTGCTGCTCGGAGACGTAGACGTGCAGCGGCTGCTCGGTGGCCACCTGGGCGATGAGCGCGGCGTCCTCGCGCGGCACGGTCTTGATCGAGTGGATCGCGGCACCACGGCGCAGCATCTCGTTCTGCTCGATGCGCTCCATGCGCTGCAGCCAGGCGTTGACCGACCCGTCGGAGAAGCGTTCCTGCACCTGATTGAGCGGCAGGTGGCCGTCGGAGGTGAGCCCGCCTTGGCGGTAGTAGGTGTCCAGCAGGGTGAGCCGGATGCCGACATCCTGTGCGGCCTGAATCACCGCATGACCCATGGCATTGGGGTCGGCATAGGGCCGGCCGCCGGGAGCGTGGTGCAGGTAGTGGTACTCCCCCACCAGCGTGAACCCGGCCAGCACCATCTCCAGGAAGGTCGCCCGCGCGAGGTCGAGATAGAGGTCGGGGTTCATCCGGTCGGCGGCGGCGAACATCCGCGCCCACCAGGCCGGTCCGTGCCCGGCGACCGAATGGGTGCGACCCCGCAGGCTGCGTTGGAAGACGTGGCTGTGGGCATTGGCGAAGCCGGGGTAAGCGACGCCCGGCAGCCGCTCGTCCTCGGGCCGACACGGGGTGCGGGTCTCGATGCTGACGAAGCGACCGTCGCCGACAACCAGGCGGACGCCGCCACGCGCCAGGCCGGTTGGCAGCCAGGCGTGTTCGACCCAGAACGACCCCACGAAACTCCTATGTCGACGGTGACAGCGAGGTCATCCTGACACCCCGACCGGCTGATTTGGTGACGTAATCGTTTGCAGCAACTGTGAATCCGTGTCGTGGCGCCCGCAGATGGGTGTCCGTCCTCGCGGGCGGGAGGTGAGCGGACGGCATACCCTGGCGCGGTGAGCGACGGAGAGGCACGCGCGCTGGCGGCACTTGATGCCCTCGGAGTCGCGTATGCCGTGACCCGCCACGGGCGGGTCGGCTCGCTCGCCGAGGCTGCGGCGCTGCGCGGGGTCGAGCCGGGTGACATCGTCAAGACCCTCGTCGTGCGGAGGGCGGAGGACGACTACCTCTTCGTGCTCGTGCCGGGGGACCGCGAGTTCTCGTGGCCGAAGCTGCGCGCGCTGCTCGGGACCTCGCGGCTGTCGATGCCCGACGCTGCCGGCGCGTATGCCGTGACCGGTTACGAGCGCGGGACGATCACCCCGTTCGGTGCGCGAGTGGCCTGGCCAGTGGTCGTCGACGCGTCGCTGGTCGCCGTGCCGGGGCGGCGGGTGTCGATGGGCTCGGGGGCACATGGCGTCGCGGTCACGCTGTCGGCCGCCGATCTGGTCGCGGCGCTGAACGCCCAGGTATCCGATGTGGCCGACGCTCCTGAGTTGGCCTGACCTGGCATGGCTCGATACGCCCTGGCTTGCTCGGGCACGGCCCGGCCTGACCTGGCCTGATCGGTAGGCCGGTGGGTCGGCTGTGCGTCGGCGGCTCAGAGATCGTCGATAGGGGTGGGCGTTCCGGGGTCGCGGGCGAGCAGGTCGGCGTGGTCGGAGGCTGATTGCAGGATGCAGAAGAGGTTGCCCTCGGGGTCGGCCAGGACGACCCAGCCCTCGTCACCGGCTTGGCCGATGTCGGCCGGCCGGGCTCCGAGCTCGATAGCGCGGGCGACCGCACGGTGCTGGTCGTCCGGCCGCAGATCGAGATGGATACGTTCGACAGGATCGGGGTCGCCGGTGTTGGCGCGCTGCCGAGTCGGCTGGATGAGGATGGTCGGCCCGCTGCCCACGGGATCTTCCAGGCGGGCCGAGTCTGAGTGGTTGGGGGCCACGACGTAGCCGAGCAGGTCCCGCCAGAACCTTGCCAGTCGCGGGGCGTCGTGGGCTTTGATGGTGATCGTCGCGACGGCCACGTGGGGACGCGTCGAGGTCACCGGGATCGCAGCTCGGTCATGAGGGTGTCGAGGATGACCTGGGCCTGCGCGACGGGCTTTGGCACGGTGTTCGGAGGCGTGGTGGGACCGGCGAGCGTGATGGTCTTGTCCCCGATAACGATGGCGAAGGTCGTGCGGTCCAGGCCCTGCTTGTGACCGTATTCCGTTTTCGCAGAAGCGAATTCCTTGCTGTTTATGAGCCGGGTAAGGTCGGTCAGCTGAGCCTTGGTGGCCTGACCGCCGACCGTTGATCCGGGTCGCAGGTCGAGTTCGGTGCGGCCGTCGGCGTAGACGGTGAGGGTGTCCCGGACCCCGGCGAACCCACCCTCCGCCCGGTAGATCACCAGGACCGGGCTTGCCTTCACGTCCGCGACCTTCGCCGAGCTGGTCGCCTGGCTTCCAGTGGGGTTGCGAGTCGGAGTCTGGCTCGACGTGGGAGTCGATGCCGCCCTTGGCTTCGCGTGGGGTGAATCCGCGGTCGGTTTGCTCGTCATGCCGGGCCTCACAGTGCGGTCGACGGGTCCTGGGTCAGCGTTGTGAGCTGGGCGCAGCCGGCCAGCACGCCACGGCGGCGAGCACCCTCCCACCTGCGCATCATCGCGTGTCTCCTGCGTCGCCCGCACCCGGAAACCTCACCTCGGTCAGCGGACGGCATACCGGAATGTGGCAGGTCCCCCGCCGCGCAAGGCGACAGGGGACCTGGCTGTTCCGAGTGGAAGGCGTCAGCTGCGGATGGTGTCGCGATGCTGACGGTTGTTCATTGACTCGCGGCGCTCGGCCGACTCGGTGATCTGGGCGACCATCTTGGCACTGACGTCGTTGAGCGCGGCGCGCACGTCCTGCAGGCTGGAGGTCGCCACGAGGCGCGGGAGCCCGTGGATCCAGACTTCGAGGGTCGTCTTGATGTCCGAGGAACCCCGGTCCTTGATGCTGATCTCCGCCTCGATCGGGGCGTCGATGCGGGCCAGCCGGTTGACCACCTGGCGGAGCGTGCTGTCCAGCAGCCGGCGGTCACTCTCGGGCAGGCCACCGGCGATGGCGATGTCTGCCACCGTGAAGCGCTTGGTCTCGGTCGTCGGTGCAAGCGTCTCGGCGGCGGGGGTCTGGGTCGGCTCGTGCGTCATCGTCTGGCTCATGCAGTGACCTCCATCGCGAGTGCGGGGTGAACGTGGTCGGGGATGTCCGGAGTGGCGTGGTCGAACCCGGGCGACTGCTCCGCCGGCACGGCCGAGCGAGCGGGATCGCGGTCGTCCAAGCCGATCTCGGCGGGGTTGGGCATCTGGTCGGTCTCGCTGAGCTGGCCGTAGCCGCTGCGGTTGAGACGGGAATCCACTGGGCGCGTCATCGAGGTCCTCTCGGTGGCGGTTGGGTGAGCCCTAATTATATCACGGCGCCCTGACGTAATTCCGGACTGGTCGCGGCGCAAGGCCCCTTGGAACAACCGCCGCGGACTGCCTCCCAACCCGCCGACGCCCACCCGCCGACGCCCATTCCCATGCCCAACTGACGCGTTTAGCTGTTTGGATCGTCGCCAAGCTGCCAAACGCGTCAGTGCGGGTTGATCAGGCGCGGTTGGGCGCGCTGTGCGTCATCAGGACCCGCCAGCGGGCGTCGGTTGACAGCCGGCGAGACCCATAGCTGTGGATAACCCGCCAGCCTCCAGCGCACGCCGGTCCACGATGGGCTTCATGCCCATGCCGTTGCGCCCGCTGCCGGGGTCGCTGGAGGGACGCCCTTTCGCTGTCTCGACCGCTGTGCGGGCCGGCGCCAGTCGCACCCAGCTCCGCCACGAACGCTTCACCCGGCCGGCTCAAGGACTGCGGACTCCGCGGCCTCCGCGCACTCTCCACCAAGCGACGTCGGCCCTGTCTCTCGTTCTCCCGCAGCCGTGGGCCTGGAGCCACGAGACGGCGGCCGAGTTGCTCGGCCTCCCGATTCGGCACCCCTGGAACCCTGGCGACCGGCTCTCAGTCATCCGCCCGACCCCGGCTGGCCCGGTGCGGCGTCCGCAGATCCGAGGCCACCTAGGCATGGAGAGCCGGAGCCTGACGCTGGTCGCGGGTATGCCGGTCGTCAGCCCCTACGCAACGTGGCGCGACCTCGCTCCCGGGCTGGCTCGAGACGACGCTGTCGTTCTGGGTGACGCTCTGGCGGCCTGGCCGCACACCGCCGACGAGGAGCGCCTTGGCCTCACGTCGTTGGCCCGGCTGGAGGCAGAGGTGCTCAACCGAGCCAAAACCCACGGGGCGCCAGCGGCGCAGCGGGCGTTCGCGTTGGTTCGGGCTGGCAGCCGATCGCCCATGGAAACTCGGGCCCGGCTGCTCTTCATCGATGCGGGCCTGCCCGAGCCGGAGCTCAACGCAGCAGTGTTCGATGATGGCCAGTGGGTCGCCATGGTCGACTTCCTGTGGCGAGCGCAACGGGTCATCGTCGAATACCAGGGTGACCACCACCGCTCCGACCGAGCGCAGTGGATGGCCGATGTTGATCGCCTGGAGTTGCTCCGTGACCTGGGCTGGCTCGTCATCCCCATGACAGCGCGGCACGTCGGGCACACCGAAGCCCGGCAGATGTTCGTGACTCGTCTGCATCACGAGCTCCGCCGCCGTTCGTGATCCGCCGTCGTTCGTGATCCGCCGCCTCTCGTGATCCGCCGCCTTTCGTGACCGGCCGGACAATTCACCAGAAGACCGGCACCTCGACCACGGCCACCAACAACCCGACGGACCCTAGCTGACGCGTTTTGTTGCTTCCCTTCGGCTCAAGCAGCCAAACGCGTCAGTTTGGCCGGGCACTGTCCACTCAAGCAGCCAGACGCGTCAGTTTGGCCGGGTGCCGTCCACCACAGAGCGCCCCAACCAGCCAAGCGCGTCAGTATGCCGTGACGCCTTCGTCCTCGACGGGGGGCTCGGCCAGCGACGGGATGCGCTGTAGCCACAGTCCGAGGCCCACCCCCACCACGACGAGGGCCCCGGTCATCTCGATCACCCGCGGCCAGCCACCCGTCGACCAGGCCGTCCCGGCCCACGCCCCGAACACCGACGAGCCGAGGTAGTAGCAGAACAGGTAGAACGCCGTCGCCTGACCCGTGCCGCCACCTCCCGCGTGGGCCCGCGCCGCCACCCACGCCGACGCCACCCCATGCACCGCGAAGAACCCGGCCGCAAACACGGTGATCCCCACCGCGACCAGCCATAACGGTGCCGCCAGCGTCACCAGCAAGCCCACCAGCGTGAGCGCGAAGAACACCGGCAACACGGTGCGCCGGCCCAGGCGGTCGGCGAGCCGCCCGGCATACGCGGAAGAGAAGGAACCCGACGCATAGGACAGGTAGATCAAGCCCGAGACCGCCACCCCGAGCAGGTAGGGCTCCCCGCGCAGCCGGAAGCCGATGGTGTTGAAGGTCGCGACGAACGACCCCATCGCCACCGCCCCGACGAGATATAGGGCGACCAGCGCGGGGTCGGACAGCAACCGCCGCGTCGTCTCGACCAGCCCCCGCCGCGACGCCGCCACCGGCCGGAAGAACCGCGACCGCGGCAGCAGCAGGTGCACGCACAGCGCGCAAACCAGCCCCATCAGCCCGACCGCGGCCAGCCCCCAGCGCCAGCCCGCGAGATCGGTGACGCCGCCGACGACGAGCCGCCCGACCATTCCGCCGATCGCGGTGCCGCCGATGTAGACCCCCGTCGCGACCCCGTGCGCAGAATCGTCGATCTCCTCGCGCAGGTAGGCCACGACGACCGCCGGTATGCCGGCCAGCGCCAACCCCTGCAGCGCCCGCAACCCGAGCAGCACCGGCCACGACGGCGCCACGGCGACGAGCACGCCGACGATCGACGAGGCGAACAGCGACGCGATGATGATCGGCGTCCGCCCGAGCACCTCGGTGCTCGGCCCCACGACGAGCAGTGCCAGCCCCAGCGCGAGCGTGGTCCCCGACACCGAGAACGCCGCGACCGCAGGAGTCACCCCGAACTCAGCGGTGAAATCTGGCAGCAGCGGCTGCGCGGCGTACAGGAGCGCGAAGGTCGCCACCCCGGCCGCGAAGAGCGCGACGATGACCCGCCGGTATGCCGTCTCGCCGGGTCGGTAGCCGCTGCCCTGGTCCGCCGCATCACCAACGGGCACGACGCCCTCGGCACCACCAGCAGAGTCGGCGGGCTCGGTCACAAGGGCAAGCCTCCCACTCACGGTCGCCTAGAGCTCAGTCGTCGTAGTCTCGAAGCATGCGCGCAGTCACCGTCCCCTCCCCCGGCGGCCCCGAGGCCCTCGTCGTGGCCGACGTCCCGACTCCGACGGCAGGCCCGGGCGAGGTCCTCATCGACGTCGTCGCGGCCGGGGTCAACCGCGCCGACGTGCTGCAGCGGATGGGGTTCTACCCACCGCCGCCGGGCGCACCGGCATACCTGGGCTTGGAGTGCAGCGGACGGATCGCCGCGCTCGGGGCGGGCGTCACCGGGTGGCGCGTCGGCGACGAGGTGTGCGCATTGCTCGCCGGTGGCGGGTATGCCGCGCAGGTGGCGGTCCCGGCCGGGTCGGTGCTGCCGGTGCCGGCGGGGGTCGATCTCGTCGATGCGGCGGCGCTGCCTGAGGTCGCCTGCACGGTGTGGTCCAACGTCTTCCTCACCGCGGCGCTGCAGCCGGGCCAGACCCTGCTCGTGCACGGCGGCTCGTCGGGGATCGGCACGATGGCGATCCAGCTGGCTCGGGCGCTCGGCGCGCGGGTGGCGGTCACCGCGGGCACGGCGGACAAGCTCGAGGTATGCCGTGCGCTCGGCGCCGAGATCCTCGTCAACTACCGCGAGCAGGACTTCGTCGAGGTGCTGCGCGAGCAGACCGACGGCCACGGCGCCGACGTCATCCTCGACAACATGGGGGCAAAGTACTTGGCGCGCAACGTGACTGCGCTGGCCGACTACGGTCGGCTGGTCGTCATCGGGCTGCAAGGCGGAGTCAAGGGCGAACTCGATCTCGGGCTGTTGCTGCGCAAGAAGGCCGCCGTCATCGCCACCTCTTTGCGTTCCCGCCCCGACGCCGAGAAGGCCGCCATCGTCGCGGCGGTGCGCGAACACGTCTGGCCGCTCGTCGAGGCCGGCACGGTGCGGCCGATCGTGCACGGCCGCTGGCCGCTGGAGGACGCTGCCGAGGCCCACCGGGTCCTCGAAGCCTCCACGCACGTCGGCAAGCTGCTGCTCACGCTCTGAATCTCGCTGTGACAGTGGCCTTTTCCTCAGCCGAGCTCGCCTTGGGTTGGGGTGCTGGGCTGCTCAGCCTCCTGTATGCCGTGCTGGCAGCTCGCGAGCTCGGCTCCCGGACGCGTGTCGGCTGGGGCTGGTGGCTGGCCCTCATGCTCCCGCTGGCGGGCGCGGCGGCATACCTGGTCACCCGCCGGCCCGGGACGGTCTCGTTTGCGGGAGACGCGCGGGCCCCGTGGGTGACCGCGGGCCTGATGGCGCTTGGCGGGCTGGTCTGGGCTTTGGCCGTGTGGGCCGGGCGGGTGCCGAAGCGGACCGCGGGCCTGCTCGCGTTGGCCCTCGTCGCGGTCGCGGCAGTGACCTGGATTCCCTTGCAGGGCGGGCCGCGCTGGGCGACTCCGGAGGGAGCGCGGTGGGTGGAGTGCTTCACGGCGCGCTACCGCTGGGACGTCTACTCGACCTTCGGGTCCGATTTCGATGCGCTGCCCAATCTCGCGCTCTATGTGCCGGTGGGCGCCGCGATCATCTGGGCCTGGCGGCGGTGGCGGGCGCTCGCCCCGCTGGGGGCGATGGGGCTGAGCTTCGCGACCGAGAGCTATCAGGCGCTGGTCACCGATCGGGAATGTGCCGCCAGCGATGTGCTGGTCAACCTCAACGGCGCCCTGCTCGGGATGGTCCTCGTCGTCACGCTGGAAGTTGTCCTCCCCGCCCGAAAGTAGCCTCTTGCGACGGCATACATACTCGGTATACCGTCTTTCAGCAGTGGGAATACTGAGTATTCCCCCGGTCACCATCGTCCGAGGCAGGCAGGAGGCGCAGCCGTGTCGGTGCCGCTCAGCCTGCTCGCGCTGCTCTCCCAGGGCCCGGCCTATGGCGCCCGGATCAAGGCCGACTTCGAGGAGCGCACCGGGCGAGCCTTTCCGCTCAACGTCGGTCAGGTCTACACGACCCTGGCCCGGCTGGAGCGCGACGGGCTGGTCGTCGCCGACGGCGGACCCGACGACGAGGGCCGCATTCCCTATCGGCTCACCGACGCCGGCCGGGCCGAGGTCGGCACCTGGTGGGAGCGGCCGGTCGACCGCACCGAACCCGCCCGCGACGAACTCGTCATGAAGCTCGCCCTCGCCGTCGCCACCCCCGACGTCGACGCGCATGCCGTGATCCAGCACCAGCGCACCGCCGCGATGGCGCACCTGCAGCGGCTCACCCGCGCCAAGCTCGCCCTCTCCGCGCCCGGCTCGCCACCTCAGACCGAGCCGGTCCCGACCCCGACCAGCCTCTCGGACGAGGTCGTCCTCGAACACCGCCTGTATGCCGTCGAGTCCGAGTTGCGCTGGCTCGACCACGTCGAAGGCCTGCTCCTGCACCGGCGGGCTCCCCAGTCAGCGCCCGCACCGTCAGTGACGCTCCCATCCGCAGCGTCCGCGACTGCCGCCCCGTCCGCGGCCCGTCCTGCACCAGACCCCAGCACACCCATCTCCCGCCCAGCAGCACCCGACACCAGGCACTGACCAGGCCCGCACCTGGTCGGTCGCAGACAGGGGACGTCATGACCGAGCCCATCCTTCAGCTCATCGACTGCACCCGCGTGCATGGTCAGGGCGAGACCGCGGTGCGTGCGCTCGACGGGGTCAGCGTGCAGGTCCAGCCTGGCGAACTCGTTGCCGTCATGGGCCCGAGCGGCAGCGGCAAGTCGACCCTGCTCAACCTCGCCGGCGCGCTCGACCTGCCGACCTCCGGGCAGGTCGTCATCAGCGGCCAGTCCACCTCGCAGCTGCGCCCCGACGACCTCGCCGCGCTGCGACGGCGCAAGGTCGGGGTGGTCTTCCAGGACCTCAACCTCATCCCTTCGCTCACCGCCGCCGAGAACATCGGCCTGCCGCTGGAACTCGACGGCCGCCGGGTCAGCGAAGCCCGCCGAGCCGCCGTAGGCGCACTGCACGAGCTCGGCCTGGACGACCTCGCCGACCGCTACCCCGACCAGATGTCCGGCGGCCAGCAGCAACGGGTCGCCATTGCCCGCGCCCTCGTCGGCGAGCGCCGCCTGGTCCTCGCCGACGAACCCACCGGCGCCCTCGACTCGGTCACCGGCGACGGCGTCCTGGCTGTGCTGCGCGCCCGCTGCGACGCCGGTGCCGCCGGCCTGCTGGTCACCCACGAGGCCCGCCACGCCGGTTGGGCCGACCGGGTCATCTATCTGCGCGACGGCAAGGTCGTCGACGAGGCGGTCGGACGATGACCACGCCCATTCCAGACCCGACACCCACGAGCCCGCCACCCGCAGGCGGGAGCCAGCCACACGGCATACCAGAGCGTCGGTATGCCGGTCCGCCCCGGGCCGCAGCCTCCGTCACCGGCCCGTCGGCCTGGCAGCGTTGGGTGGCTTCCTGGCGGGTGGCGCTGCGACTCGGGCGCCGAGACGTGGTGCGACACAAGGGTCGCAGCGCCCTGGTCGTCATCATGGTCGCGCTGCCGGTGGCGCTGCTGGTGGCCGGCAATGTGCTCTTCTCGACGCAGGACATCAATGCGACGGAGAAGCTCGACTACTCGCTCGGCACGGCGCAAGCACGCCTCACGCACGAGGAGGGCAAGGTCACTCCAACTCCGGTCGAGGACTACGCGTTCTATGGCGGCGAGCCCAAGCCGGCGACGCCGATTCCCGGGTGGGGCTCGGACGTCGCCGTTCAGGCGAAGGCACTCGAGCAGCTGACCGGCGCCAAGGTCGTGCCGATCGCGACCACAAGCCTGGAGACGAGGATCGGCAAGCGGCTGACCTTCCTCACCGCATTAGGCATCGACGCCGCGGCCCATCCGAGCCTCGTGACCGGCATGGCGCGGCTGGAGTCGGGCCGCTGGGCCGCGACGTCTTCGGAGGTGGTCGTCACCCGCGCGGGCATCGGCGTCGGCCTGCCCGAGAGCGGCAGTTTCGACGTCACCGTGACCGACACCGAAGGTAAGCGCACCACCAAGACGCTCACCATCGTCGGCATCGGCGAGGGCTACCTCACCGACTACTCGGTGCGGCCGGCCGAGGTCGTCATGCTGCCCGACTTCAGCCAGGCCATGGTCAGCTATGGCCCCACCGGGTCGGCGACCTTCCTGCTCGACCGCACGGCGCCGGTCGGTTGGGACGAGGTCGTGAAGTGGGCCGACTACGGCCTGCGGGTGACCAGCCGCGCTGTCGTGCTCAATCCCCCGGACCTGGCCACCCTCGACCTGCCCCCTGGCGTGGCCGATCGCGCCTACCAGCAGTCCTTCGGCCAGCTCCTCGTGGCGGCGATCTCGTCGATCGCGCTGCTGCTAGAGACGACGCTCCTCGTCGGGCCGGCCTTCGCGGTGAGCGCAGCCCGGTCGCGCCGAACCCTCGCCCTCGCCGCCAGCAATGGCGCCACCGCCGGTCAACTGCGGCGCACCGTGCTCGGCCAAGCGGTGGTCCTCGGGGTGCTGTCGGCGCTCGTGGGGGCGACGGTTGGATTCGGTGCCGGTGTGGCAGCCATCGCGTGGTCGCGTCGATACAGCCCACAGACGATGTTCGGGCCGCTCGACGTCCCCGTGGGGCCGATCGCCCTCGTCGTCGGCTGCGCGGTGCTCGCCGCGCTCATCGCCGCCCTCGTGCCGGCTCGCGGGTTGGCCCGGCTCGACATCGTTGGCGTCATGCGCGGCCAGTCCGTCTCTCCGCCAGCACGATTCCGTATGCCGGTCGCCGGCCTGGTCATGGCTGGGCTGGGCGCGGTGGGCGTCTTCTGGGCCACCGCCCAGACTCCCGCCTGGGACGACCGACTCATGACCGCGCTCGTGCCCATCGTCGCCATGCTCTCGGCGGTGCTGCTCGTCGTCGGCACGCTGCTATTGGTGCCGATGATCCTCGTGGGGGTCGGGCAGCTGGCCAGGTCTGCTCCGGTGGCGCTGCGGATGGCGCTGCGCGACGCGTCGCGCCAGCGCGGCCGGGCCACCTCGACGGTGGCGGCGATCCTCGCCGGCATGGCCGTGCTCGCGGCGGTGCTCGTGACGATGGAGAGTGTCGCCGTCTTCCAAGGGAAGAACTACGTCCCCCAGCGACCCGAGGGCCAGGGTCTGGTCAACCCTTATACGGAGATGAACCCCACGGTCGTGACCAGCCCTGCGCAGACCACCGATCCAACCGCTGCCTCCGTGGCCAAGATCCTCGCCATCGTCCCCAAGGTCGACCCGGCGCTGGTCACGACCCCCGTGCGCGTGGTCGACGTCATGAATGTCCTGGAGGCCAAGGGCGGCCCTCCGGAGGGAGACTTCCTCGTGGCGCTGCGGCAGGGTTGCACGCCCTTGGAGGTGTTCACGGCCGGCCCCTTCGCACCGGACGGGACGCTCAACCCCAAGCACTGCGCGTCGATCAATGGGTCCGACTGGTTGGGCGCCGACCGCTCCAGCATCGTCGTGGGCGAACCCGAGGAATTGGCCGCCCGCTATGGCCTGGATGCCGCGGCGACCGCCATGCTGCGCTCCGGCGGTCTGGTCGCCTCGGACGCGAAGGGCAGCGAACCGCGTTGCCAGCCGGCCGAAGGAGGCCCGAGCTCCGGGATGGAGTGCACCGGCAACCCGTCCGCCCAGGTGGACATCATCGGCGGCGTGGTGACCTTCGCCAGGGGTCGGATCTCGATGGACGGCCCCAAGCTCATCGGTACCCCGACGACCAAGACCATTCCGGCCCTCGCCGTCCCCGACAAGCTGCTCAACCCCGGCGGAACGCGCAACATGGGCAGCTACAACGGGATCAACGGGATCGGCGCCCTCATCACCCCGGCGACCGCCGCCGCGCTGGACGCCCGCACTCGGGCCACCGCAGTCGAGCTCACCGACCCGCGCGGCGCCATCTCGCCCGAGACCGAGGACCGGCTACGCGAGGCGATCGACGACGAGCAGATCGGGCACGTCTATGTCGAGCGTGGCTTCCAGGCCTACCCGTGGATCCTTGTCGCGGTCCTCATCGGCACGGTCGGCCTCATCATCCTCGTGGCGACTCTCGTGTCGACCGCGCTGTCGACCGCGGAGACGCAGGCATTCATGGGCACCTTCGCGGCCGTCGGCGCGACCCGCGGCACCCGGCGCAATCTCGCTGCTGCGCAAGCCGCTTCGCTCGGTGTGATCGGCGCGCTGCTCGGCACGCTCGTCGGGATGGTGCCTGGCATCGCGCTCGCGCGAGTGTCCACGGCATACGCGTTCGGATACTCGGGGACCGATCTCGACGGCGGGAGGCTCGACCCGACCGTGGTCATCCCGTGGCTGCAACTGGCCATCCCGGTCCTCGGGATTCCAGCCGTTGCGGCGGCGCTGGCGTGGTTGTCGATCCGGCGCGCACCGCAGGTGACCCGCCGGCTCACCTGACCGAACCCGCTGGACACCGGCGGCTGAGGCAAGATGGAGCAATGAGCGAGCCCACCCAGGAGCAGCCCGAGCAGCAGCGAGTCGTCGTCATCACCCCTGATGGGATGGGCACGGCCGGCGGTCGCCCGTCCGACCGCGACGACACGGGCGGCTCGGGCGAGCGCTCCGACAACCCTGCCGACCTCGTCGAGCAGCCGGCCAAGGTCATGCGAATCGGCTCGATGATCAAGAACCTCCTCGACGAGGTCCGCAGCTCGCCCCTGGACGAGGCCGGCCGCCGACGCCTGGCCGAGATCCACCGCCGCTCCATCGACGAACTCAAGGACGGCCTGGCCCCTGAACTCGTCGCCGAGCTCGACCGCATTGCCCTGCCCTTCGGTGAAGGTGCGCCCTCGGATGCCGAATTGCGCATCGCCCAGGCGCAGCTGGTGGGGTGGCTGGAAGGGTTGTTCCACGGCATACAGACCGCTCTGGTCGCACAGCAGATGGCCGCGCAGCAGCAGTTGGCCGGGATGCGACGCGCGCTGCCACCCGGGCAAGGTGAGGGACCACAAAAGCCCGGTATGCCGGGTGGCATGCTCCCGGGACAGGGTCACGTGAGCGGGGAGACCGGGTCGGTCGGCCCGACCGGACAGTACCTCTAGCTGCATCTCTCGCTGCGTCTCTCGCTGCCGCTGGCTGTCCGTCCAGCCGGGGCCTTCGCGCGCTCGTTCACAACGGGCGCGGGTATGTGAATCTTGAAAAACGTTCACATAGGGTCCTCGCATTCCGGTGGTTTCACCGCCAGACCCGTGCCACGGTTGTCCTAGGGATCCCTCCCCGCACTCGCGTTCGATGATGCCCAACCCATCGTCGAGAACGTCCGTCCGGGGCCGTGCGGTCGCGCGAGCCGCAGGGAGGGAGCTTGAGGAGAGAGTCGGAATGTCTGGTTCGGGCCATACTTTTGCCGAGGTCCTACGGGGCGCGATCAGGGACCGCGGGCTACCCCTGGACCGCCTGCAGCAGCGGTTGACCGCGGCTGGCACCCCCGTGAGCATCGCCACGCTCAGCTACTGGCAGACGGGGCGCTCGATCCCCTTCCGCGGCAAATCGCTCGCCGCGCTGGTCGAGCTCGAACGCGCCCTCGAGCTCACTCCCGGCCACCTCACCCGCCTGCTCGACGACGCGCGCTCATCACGCTCGCTGCAGCGACTGGAGGGCCGGGCCCGCACGCTGCCGTTGTCAAGCCTGGCGACCAATCTCGTGCAATCGCTCGGGTTGAGCTTCGCCTCGACATTGCGGACTTCGGCGATCCACTGCCGACTCTTCGTGGGCGCCGATCGGGTCGAGATGCGCGAGGAGGTGCGCCTGGTCATCACCGCCCACCGCCCGGACAACCAGGCATACCCCGTCATCCAACGCCAGCTCACCGACACCCATGTCACGCCCCGGGTCGTCGCCGGCACCGGGTTCGTGCTGGGCCGCACCATCGCCCTGCCGGAGCGGCAGCTCCTGCTCGCCGAGTTGCTGCCGGCCCGGCCGCTGGAGCGCGGCGAAAGCTTGATGGCCGAATACGCCATCTCCTGGGCGCCAGTGGCGACGCCCACGACCGCGCACGAACGCTCCAGCACCCGAGGCTTCCGCGAGCTCGTCCTCCAGGTCGATTTCGACCCGGCCGCCCTGCCGCGCGAGGTGCGCTATCACTTCCGGGCCAACTACGACGAGGCCCCCACCGACGAGGGTGTGCCGGTTCCAGTCGTCAACGGAGTGGCACAGTTGGTACGATTTAACGTGCCCCCGGGGGTTCATGGGCTGTACTGGGATTGGGACTGAACTGGACGTATGACCGCTGACGAACCCACCTTTGGAGAGGTTCTGCGGCAGGCGATTCGAGCACGAGGTCTGTCGCTGGAGCGGATTCACGCGCGCCTCGGGGCCGACTACGGACTCTCCGTCTCGATGGCGACGCTCAGCTATTGGCAGTCCGGTCGGGCCGTTCCGCGCCGCTCCAGCTCGCAGGAGGCCGTCCGCGCCCTGGAGACGATCCTCGAGGTTGCGCCGGGAACCCTGCTGGCACCTCTGGATCGGGAGCGAGCCTCTCGCCGGCAACAACGCTGGTCGCGGCGTCATGGCGGCAACGATGACGAGACGATCATTGGGCTGCTCGCCAAGGAGCATGGCGTGGCGCCGCGCGAGGCTCGCGTCGTCGGCGTCCGCAGCACGCTGGTCATCGGCGCCGATCGGGTGGAGAAGCGCGAGATCGTCCACGCGTTGATCATCGGCGAGAAGGACGACGCGCGGCACTTCCAGGTCTTCGCCCGCCAGGACACCGCCGTCGACGTCACCCCTGCGATCGAGGCGCTGAGCGGGTGCCAGATCGGGTCGGTCTTCGAGCGCCCCACCGATCAGTCGGTTTTCGTCGACCTCGTTCTCCCGCGGCCACTGCGCCGCGGGGAGGCGCTCATGGTCGACTACCAGGTGCTCTGGGGGCCGACGGACGAGCCGACCACGCGCCACGACCGGATCATCACCTTCCAGCAGCGCGAGTTGGGTTTGCGGGTGCGGTTCGACCCCAGCGCGGTCCCGCAGACGGTGCAGTATGCCGTCCGCGACAGCATCGAGCAGCCGCTCTCCTCCGCGACCACGGTGAGCGTCCCGATCGTCGACGGGGTGGCCGAGGTGGTCCGGCTCGACGTGCCGCTCGGCGTCCACGGGCTCTACTGGACCTGGCCCGACTGACCGCGGGACGCCCTGGACCCGCGCTTGACCCCGCTCAGTCCGTGACGCTCCCTTAGGTATCGCGTTCGGCTGGAACCCCTTGGCGAGGTCCCTCCGGTCGATGGCCCCCTGGTCGCCAGCGACCGCCATACACGGGCCTTGGGTCCAGGGACCGGAGGCGGAAGATCCTATGTGAGCGACTCCAGCCGCTCATTGAGCCACAAGACCCCGGCGCGCAACCCGTCCTCGTCACCCTGGAGCGCGACAACCCAAGCGGCAGCTTCTGCTTCGGTGGCTCCACAGACCGCCATCCCGTTCAGTTCGACGAAGGTCGTCATGGCAAGCCACGCCAATCGCTTGTTGCCGTCTAAGAATGCCTGGGCACGCGAAATGGCGTCGACCAACTTCACGGCCTTTTGGGTGACTGTCGGATAGAACTCCTGGACAGCCACTCCAGCGAAGGGAGCCTCCACCGCACCTTCAAGCTTGTCGCGGTACAGGAGCGGACCAGCCTTGACGAATTCTCGGTGGAGCAGGATCACCTGCTCCACCGAGAGTCGCTTGGTCACTGGGCGAGGATCGCCAGCGTCTCACGCCAGCGCTCGACATTTGCTGCCGCGATCTCGCGCAACTCCGCGTCCTGGGCCGCTACATGTTCGGGGACCCGTCGCGGGCCGTGACCGTTCAAGGCTTTGATCGTGTAGAAGCGTCGCATGGCGTCGTGGGTGATCTCGTCGGAGCACGTGTCATCCGAGCGACGGTCACCCCACACGTCGGCCCACGGCTTCTCCTCATGGCTCATCTGGCTCAGGGTCGCGCCAGGCATCGTGCCGTAGTAGGTGAGGACGGCGTCCACCGTCGCTCGCTCCTGCGGCGTGAGAGCCGTCGCGTCAGCCGTGTCCGTGCGCTTGTAGATCGAACGACAGACCGGGCCATGCCGCCACGCCTCGATCTTGTCGTGGAACAGCGGCGCGCCATCCCAAGCGAGACTCCACGCCTGCGAGTAGTAGACCAATTTCTGAAGTTGCACCTCGCCCGTGAGCCGCTTCTTCGCCTTGATGTACTTCATCACGTCAATGGCAGTAGCCATGGTTGACACCTCCTCGCATTCCCGATCCCTTCTGACAACGGTAGCGGACTACTTTCCGTTACCGGCGTCGATCACCATGGGCTCCCACGGTACGGACCGGCACCGACAGGGCCAGGGCACAAGGGACAGCAGGGAACCCGCCGTACGGCATACCGGACGGGTGGCCATTGCTAGAGCGCCGAGGCGGCGGCGCGGCCCGCGACTCGGCCGGAGAACAGACAGCCGCCGAGGAAGGTGCCCTCCAAGGCCCGATAGCCGTGCATCCCTCCGCCGCCGAACCCGGCAACCTCACCCGCGGCATACAGGCCCGGCAACGGTGAGCCATCCGAGCGCAGCACCCGACCGCTGAGGTCGGTCTGCAGACCGCCGAGAGTCTTGCGGGTCAGCACACTGAGCCGAACCGCGATGAGTGGTCCGGCGGCGGGGTCGAGGATCGGGTGCGGCGCGGCGGTGCGCAGCAGCTTGTCGCCGCGGAAAGCCCGAGCCGCCCGCAACGCCATGAGCTGGAAGTCCTTGCCGAAATCGTTGTCCAACTGGCGATCTCTCGCCTGCAGCAGCCGCTCTAGGGCGGCAGCATCGATCGGGGCATCTGGGGTGAGCTGGTTCATGTTGGCGACGAGTTCGGCCACCGTCGCGCCCTGCACGAAGTCAACGCCCTTGTCCAGGAATGCCTGCACCGCCTCGGGCATCCCGCCGCGCGCCCGGCCCAGCACGTCGACGACCGACTTGGCGGTGATGTCGGGGTTCTGCTCCGAGCCGGAGAGGGTGAACTCCTTCTCGGCAATCCGCCGGTTGAGCACGAACCACGAGTGATCGTGGCCCGTGCCGCGCAGGTAGCGCAGCGTGCCGAGCGTGTCGAACCCCGGGTAATAGGGCGCAGGCAGTCGCTTTCCGTTGCCGTCCAACCAGATTGACGACGGCCCGGCGAGAATGCGGATCGCATGGCCAGGCCAGATCGGGTCCCAGTTGCGCACGCCCTCGACGTAGTGCCACATCCGCTCGCGGTTGACGATCCGTCCGCCGGCGCGCGAGGTGATGCCCAGCATCCGGCCGTCGACGTGTGCCGGCACGCCAGTGAGCATGTCGGCGGGCGCATCGCCTTGTGCCACCGGCCAATTGGCGCGGACGAGATCGTGGTTGCCACCGATACCCCCGCTGGTCACCACGACGATCGGCGCCTCGTGCTCGAACTCGCCCACTGGATCGCGGTTGGTCGCCACTCCACGGTCGACGTGGGTCGGAGCCAACCGAGTGCCCCGTATGCCGGTCACCGCACCACCGGTGAGCACGAGGTCATCGACCCGGTGCCGAAAGGCATAACGCAACCGGCCGGCGATCTCGAGTTCCTTGGCCTTACGGACGAACGGCTCCAACAGGCCAGGACCGGTGCCCCACGTGACATGGAACCGCGGCACCGAGTTGCCCGGCCCGCCCGCGTCGCCCGCGCCACGCTCGGCCCAGCCCACGACCGGGAAGAACTTCACCCCGTGCTCGGCCAGCCAGGCCCGCTTCTCCGTCGCAGCAAACTCGACATAGGCCCGCGCCCAGAGCGCTCCCCAGTGGTCCTCAGCCGGCGCCCGCCCACCGCCGACGGCGCCGTCGCCCAGCCGGTCGAACTGCGCCGTGTCCTGCCAGTCCTCCCACGCCAGCTCGAGCGAGTCCTTGATGCCCATCCGACGTTGCTCGGGGCTGTCGACGAGGAAGAGCCCACCAAAGGACCAGTAGGCCTGGCCACCGAGGTTTTCCCGCGACTCCTGCTCGACGACGACGACCCGCTTGCCCGCGGCTGCCAGCTCGGTCGCCGCAACCAGCCCGGCTAGGCCCGCTCCGATGACGATGGCGTCAGTCATGGCCCTACCTTCGTCCGCGGCGCCGCTACTGGCAAGTCTCCCGCGCCGAAGCGACACCCTCGCGCGCCCTATTCGCTCGGCTCACCCAGTCGTCCTCGGCAACGGAGAGGGCAAGTACCGTAGGAGGGTGACTTCCAGCGTGAGCCAGCCCCACGGCATACCCGCCAATGCACCCGCCCCCGTGCGGGAGGTGCCCCTTGCCGCGATCCCGTGGTGGGGTGTGGTGTCGGCCGCCCTGGCTCCGGTGCTCTTCCTGGCCGGATACCTGTATGCCGTGACGCTCACCCCCACGTATGCCGCGATGACGACGACCGTCAGCGACCTCGGCGCCGTCGAGACGCCCACGCGCTGGCTCATGGCTTTCACCCTGGTCTTTGTCGGAATGGCCCACGTGGCAACGGCTTTGGCGCTGCGCCCGGTCGACATCGCCGGCCGATGGCTGCTCGGGGCGGGCGGCGTTGCGCTGATCGTGTTGGCCTTCGTGCCCAACAACGTCGTCGGCAAGTTCTATATGCGCCACACGCTGCTGTCGGCGATCACCTTCGGGTTGCTGGCGTTCTGGCCGGCCATGAGCGCACGGATGGGGTCGGGCGTGCCGTGGCCGATTCGCCGACGCGTGGCGATGGTCATCTCGCTGGTGTCCTTCGTGCTCATCCAAGTGACCCTGTGGGGCATGATCCTGCGGGCCTCGACCGACGGCATACGAGAGCTGGCGCTCTATCTCTTCACCGCGGCGTGGCCACTGGTCGTCGTCCTCTGGGTGCACCTGCGCGGCGGCACCGCGCTGCCGATGGACAAGGCCCAGCGCGCAGCCTGATCAGCCAGCTCGGGACCGGCTGTAGTAGACCGACCCGGCCTTGGTCGAGCCGAGCAACTGGGGCACGGTCACGAGGGTGTAGCCGCGCTGAGCCAGGGCGCTGACCAGCCCGGGGACCGCGTCGACGCTCGTCGCGTGGATGTCGTGCATGAGGATGATCGAGCCCGGCTTGACATCAGCCAGCGCTCGGCGAGTGACCTCGGCGCTGTCGCGATATTTCCAGTCCAACGTGTCGACATCCCACATGATGATCGCCTGGCCCAGCCCGCGGACGCTCTCGTTGAACGAGCCATAGGGCGGGCGCAGCAGCGTCGTCGTCACTCCGGTCGCGTTGCGGATCGCGTCCCCGGCTGAGCTCACTTCGGTGGCCTGTTCGGTGGCGCTGAGCTTCTTCATGTCGCGGTGGTCCCAGGTGTGGTTGGCCACGACGTGCCCGGCCGCGACGGCCCGGGCGACGATGTCGGGGCGGATCTTGACGTTCTGACCGAGGACGAAGAAGGTCACCTTGGTGCCCGAGGCGGCGAGCGAGTCCAGCAGCTTGCCGGTGTATGCGCCCGGCCCGTCATCGAAGGTCAGCGCCACGCACTTGAGCGTCGAGCAGTCGACCGCTCCTCCCGGGTTGGGCTGGGCTGGCTGGGCGGGCTGGGCGGGCTGGGCCGGCTGGGCTGGTTCGGCGGGGGTGCTCGGCGCGGCTGGGACTGTCGCCGGCACGGCATACGGGGCGCCGGAGGCGACTGCGGCCTGGACCGCGCGCCCGAAGTCGGACAGCAGCGGGGTGACCTGCGGCCCCGGGACGGTGACGGTGAGATTGCCCGCGGAGTAGGCGGCGACGGAGCCTTGGTCGAGGTATGCCGTGAGCGTCCCGTCCGGCGCGAACACCAGGTCGGTGAGCAGGCGAGCCGCGGCCGACCCGGTCGGTGCGGCCGCCTCGATCGGGGCGGCGAGTTTGGCCGCGCCGTCCCACACGAGCTTGGCCAGAGCGTCGACCTTGCCGGCCGTGATGAGATCGACGGCCTGCTTGACGGTGCCTGTGGCTGCGTCGCCGTAGAAAACCTGGTTGGTGGATTGGCCTGATGCGCCGGCGAATTCGCGGTCGTGCAGCCGCACGCCGAGGATCGACCCGTTGGCCATCGCGACCTGCCAGGTGATGTTGAGCTCGGGCGCCGACTCCGGACTGGGGAGGTAGTCGCCGCGGAAGGCGGTTTCCTTGGCATCGGCCCAGGTCTTCATCGCATCGGTAAGCGCGGCCTGGCCGGGGACGATGGGCCGGCCGATCGAGATCGGCAGCGCTGGGTCGTTGTTGACCGACTGGGCCACCTCGATGCCCGGGATCGTCAAGCCGCCCTCGGGGAGGCCGGATTGGCCGGTGGGGTCAGCAGTCGACGTGCTCGAGGAGGCCGCTGAGGTCGTCGGCGAGGCGGTCGGGGCGGCCGACGTGCAGGCCGCGGGCGCGAGCAGCGCCGCGCCGATGAGCACGGTCAGACCGGTCCGGCGCGCGCGGACCGACAGGTGGGCAGCAGAGGTCACGGTCCCCGAGAGTGAGCGAAGCACGTCGGTATTGTGGCAATTCCGGAGAGCTGCTGTCGCCCGGCGACCCCCTCGCGCGGGCGTTCACTTTTCAGCGCCGGGAGGGCACGGCATACCCCGAGTGGTTGAGCCAGCCCGTGCCAAGCCGACGTAGGCGCTGAGGCGGTCCATCGCGGTGGTGAGGTCGGCGCCGTCGCCGGCGAAACACATCCGAACGAAATGGCGACCGTCGTGGTGGGGGGCGGTGGCTGCGGCCTGGGCGCGCGCGGACTCACCCGCCGAGACGGGGGCGAAGTCGACGCCGGGCGTGAGCGCCACGCCGGTCGCGTCGAGGACTTCCGAGCACCAGGCCAGCGAGTCGCTGGTGTGCCGGCTCACGTCGCAATAGAGGTAGAACGCGCCGTCGGGTGGGGCGAGTTCGTCAACGCCGATGTCCGGCAGGCGCGCGAGCATGAGGTCACGGTTGACGGCATACCGGGCGACGTGGCTGTCGAGTTCTTCGCGGGCCTCCGGGGTGAAAGCGGCGACCGCGGCGGCCTGGGCGACCGCGGGCGCGCAAATGTTGAGGTTGCCCAGCAGCAACTCGACCGGGCGCACCAGATGCGGCGGCAGGATGAGCCAGCCGACCCGCCAGCCGGTCATCGAGAAGTACTTGCTGAACGACCCGACGAGCACCGCCTCGCGCGAGGTCTGCCAGGCGCTCGGAGTCGGGCGGCCGTAGGAGATGCCGTGGTAGATCTCGTCGCTCACCAGCAGCGTGCCGTGCGCCTCGCACCAGGCGGCGATCGCGGCGAGTTCGGTGGGGTCGATGATCGTCCCGGTGGGGTTGGAGGGGCTCGCGACGACCAGGCCGGCGGGCGGGTGGCCGAGGTGCGCGGTGAGCTCCTCCAGCATGGCGACGGTCGGCTGATAGCGCGTCTCGGCTGTGCAGTCGAGTTCGACGACGCGGCAGCCGAGGGCGGTCAACGTGTTGCGGTATGCCGGGTAGCCGGGCCGCGACATCGCCACGACATCGCCGGCGTCGAAGGCCGCGAGGAAGACCGCGGTGAAGCCGCCCGAGGAACCGGTCGCAACGACGACCTGGTCGGGGTCGACGTCGAGGTCATAGGTGTCGGCATAGTGCTGGGCGATCGCCTCGCGCAGCGGGCGGATGCCGGTGGCTTCGGTGTAGCCCAGGACGTGCCCGTCGATCGCGCGGGCGGCTGCGTCACGGACGGCCTTGGGTGCTGGGGTGGAGGGCTGGCCGGCGCAGAGCGAGATGACATCGCCATGGGACTGTTGGCGGATGGCCGCGGCCTTGATGAGTTCCATGACGTGGAACGGCTCGACGGCGCCGCGCTGGGCCAACCTCGGCGTTGGGGGTGGTGGGGGTGTTGGGGGTGTTGACGCGCGCGGTGGTGCGGGGGGCTGGGAGGAGGCGGACGGCATACCGGCAGGCATGTGGCCAGGGTAGTTCCGGTCGTTGCGGCCGTGGCGGCCGTGGCTGCGCGACGTATGGGGGTCGCGCCGTAGGGTGGCGCGATGGGTGCTCCGTCGGGTCTGCGCGGGTGGGTCGGCCGGTATGCCGTGTCGCTGGCGGTTTTCGTCGTGCTCGACGCGCTCTGGCTCGGCGTCGTCGCCAACGGCTGGTATGCCGTGCAGCTCGGTCCGCTGCGCGCGACCTCGCCGAATCTCATTGCGGCAGTGTTGTTTTACGCGATCTTCTTGGCTGGGTTGTCGTATTTCGTCGTTGCGCCGGCCGTGTTCGCTCAGTCGGTGCGACGGGCCGCGGGCGTCGGAGCCTTCTTTGGGCTGGTGACCTATGCGACCTGGGACTTGACGAATCTCGCTGTCATTCAAGGCTTTCCGGCGATCATCGTGCCCGTCGACCTGGCATGGGGGATGGTGCTGTCGGCGTGCGTCAGCGCCGTGACGACGTGGGTCGCGATACGGGTGCCAGCGCTGCGCTGATCGGTGTGGGCCGACCGGCTGGTTGCGGGCTGGGAGATTCAGAGGCGGGGCGCGACGCCGCCGCCGGCCGCACGGCGCTGCGAGTCCTCTTCGATGAGCCGGTTGATGAGCTGCTGCACCTCGTCGCTACGCGGGATATTACGCAGCAACTCGTCGGCGGAATCGCCGGCTGACTCGATGGTCAGCGTGCCGGAGCGGATGATCCGGTCGACCAGCGACTGGTGGAAAGACACGTCGGTGATCTTGGACAGGGTGATGTCCTTGCCGGCCTTGGAGAGGATGCCGCGGCGGACCATGACCCGGTGCGTCGTCACGACATAGTGAGTCGTGCGCCAGCGCAAGAACGGCACGGCGACCAGCGGCAGGGCGATGAGGACCAGCACGGCGATCGCCACCCATTGGATGGTGTTGCCCTTGCTGTCGTCCGGGGTCGCCCACACCGTGCCGAGCGCGAGGGCCGCGAGGACGACGCCGAGCAGGGTCGGGCCGAGCACGGTGAGCCAATGCGGGTGCAGGCTGCGCTCGACGCGTTCGCCGCTGGCCAGGACGTTCTCCGGGAAACCCATGGTGGCCAGGGTAGTCAGGCATGGCTGGCGATCGCGCGTGTCGGGCCGTGAGTTTGCCTGTGCTCGTTTGAGCACTTGGGGCCCTTGCCGCATGGGCACGGGCCGACCGTCCTGCCGTCGACTGAGGCGCCTGGCAATTTGTTCCGTTTGAGTGGACTCATCCCATTGTCTGGCAGGCGAATT
>WBZM01000814.1_pt1 | contig 36823 bp, 34 predicted proteins | sample 5204271 | NCBI WGS metagenome assembly WBZM01 (sample SAMN12344346, study PRJNA552823) | activated sludge metagenome | biome: Activated sludge suspended growth; feature: Nitrification reactor; material: Wastewater; isolation source: activated sludge from nitrification reactor of wastewater... | reverse complement strand
GATCTCGATCGAGACCTGCCGGCGCTGAATCCGGTGTCGGGCCGAATCTCCGCCCAGGTCGCATTGCCCGGACAATTCGTCCACGAGCGTTCGCGCCGCGGCGATCCAGTCCTCGATGTCGTCGCCAACCGGGATCGTTGCCCGACGCGAGGAGTAGAGAGCGGCCAGAACCTCGTGCACGAGGTTGCCCTTCGCCAGGGGTTCGGGCTCCGGTCCGAATCGCACCGGATTCATCGCCCGCTCGAAGAACCATCGGTAGGGACATTCGATGAACGCCTCAAGGGCGGTCGCCGAGAAAACGTTCCGTTCGGCGAGCGCGGCAGCAGCCGCAGGGGAATCGATGTCACCCAGGGTCGAGGTGGATGCTTCGACTTCACGCGACCGTCCGACCTCGAGGACGACTTCCTTCGCCGCGTCCGAGCCGAGCGGGTCCACTGCTTCGCCGGCGGCGGCGATCGAGATCGCCCACTCGTGCCGGCTGGGTGAATCGGCGACGGGAAAGATGATGTCCGAGCTCGATCGCCGGATCAGGTCGAGGCCGGCCCCTTCGCCTTCGAAGAGACGCGTCACCTCCCCGATCATCGCCGAGGGAAATTCAGACTTGCCGTGGACGTCGGCCACCCGATGGGAGAGCCAGAGGCCGCGAGTCGGGACCGCGAGGCAGGAATAGAAGAGATAGGTCTCCTGCTCTTCCTGATCGGCCAGCTCCGGCATGCCCAGCGCCGAGCGGGCTTCGTTCGAGATGAGGGGGCTGCTCTGATCGCCACCGAGATCCTTCTCCTGAAGCGAAGCGATGAACAGGTATTCGACCCTTTTTGCCCGCATTGCGTACGGGCTGCCGATCCTCACCGTGTGTGCGGTCGGCACGGCCCAGGTCTTGACCGACCCGCTAGCCAGGGCATCAATCAGGATCCGGGCCGAGAGATGGTCGCCGTGAATCCCTTCCAGCTCGTCGCAGGCACGGCTGATCGCACTCGCCATCTGGGTCTCGGTGGCGATCGAAGAGGCAGGGATCGAATCCTGCCGCTCGGCCAGCAAAACCCTTGCTCCGTGTCGCACAACCGATCTGACCGCCTCGGACGGGTCTCCGTTCTCGCCCTCGGCGAGGCCAGGCAGCCCGCGGCGCTGAGCCGGGTTCATCGCTGCGATCACTTCCCGCGCGCTCTCGGTGCCCGAGCGAACCGCCCTGAACTCGAGCTGGTCAATCAGGTCAGGGTCGAGACCGAGCGGGCCTCTCAGCCATGCGAACAGCCGGTCGGCGGGTCCGTTCCGGGCGGTGGCCAGGAGGAAGTTGATCGCGGACTGGCCGATCGCCGATTCCGGTGCCGTCGTTTCGGCTTCGAGCATCGCCGGGATCTCGTACTCGGTGAGCACCTCCAGAAGCGCGGTCCCGTTGGTCGCCGGAGCGTCGATGGCGATCGCGATCTCTCCGGGATCGGTCCCGTTGCTGACCAGGCCCGCGATCTCCGCGCCGATCGCTTCGGCTTCCCCGCGGCGCCCCGAGGCCTCGATCAGTCTGAGGGCGCCACCGGGCTTGATCGTTCCGGCTTTCCCGGGGTCGAGGAAGCTTCGCTCGAGCTCGACCAGCAGGCCTTCGTGGTCGGCTTGCTCCGCGGGACGTTCGGTTTCCCTTTCCACCGTCCCCCCGATCTCCCTGAGTCGTCCCAGCAGGCTCTCGGTGATCGCCATCGCCTCGTTGCCCTGCTCGTGCGTGATCGCGATCGTCACGTCGGTCTTTCCGGAGAGGCGGCGGAGGAGATCGAGCTGCTGCCGGGTCAGGTCATCGAAGCCGGCGACGAATACGGGACGACCTTCCCACGAATCGAGTGAATGAGTCGTAGCCAGCACGGACCTCTCGGGCAGATCGGTCAGTCCGGCCTCGTGCAGTCCGTCCAGGTAGAGGCGGAAGACCCCCGCGGCAGGTCCGGCCAGATCGGAAATGGCAGGATCATCGAACTCCTTCGGGGAAATCAGGGCGGCCCGGAACTCGTCGATTACCTGAAGCGCCGAGTCGACCAGCCCGGGCTGATCTTCCAGCCGGCCGGCGATCGCAGGCCAGCCCGCGTGGATGGCGTCGGTAGCGAGCGCGCGACGACGAAGGGGGCAGGCGACGTCGCTGCCCTTCTCATAGCTGCGTGCCGCCGATCCATCTCCGAGGATGAGTTCGATCAGGTCCTTGAAGTGGACCACCGTTCCCCCGAGGAAGGCTCCGCTTCCGCGGGTCAGGCGTCGCTCCCAGCCGAAGATGTCGTCGGTGGAGGGCACGACGAGGACGGGATCGTCGGCGATCCGGGACTCGAAGCGCTCGCGGACGAGTTCGGTCCGGCCGGAGTTCGGGGGGCCTTTGATGATAGTCAGGGGCACGGGGCAACTTTATGGTCGGGAGCGGCGGGCGTTTTCTGACATCGCCGGCTTTGCGGAAAGGTTCGTTTTCCGCTTGCCCTCCCGCAAATTGCGAGGTTCTGCAACATTTTTTGCGTCCTGTGGCATCTCTATCTTCACGGTTGTCCGAGTAAGCAACCCCGAGGCGGCCCAACATGTCACTCTGTTTCGTCGATCCGGCTGATGCGATTCACGTCATTTCGGAATCGGTTGGCCGCGAGGCCCGTCGCCAGATCCTCGGGGAGGCTCTGCGTGCATGGGTGGACGAGATCCCCGAAGAGGAACTCGAGGCCCAGTACGCCCGTGCCCTCGCCGACCTCGACCAGGATGACCTCTCCCTGCTCGCCGCCTGGCACGGCTCGATGGACCTGGGCCAGCCGGTTCCCAACCGCGACTTCCTGATGGGCGCCTTCGGTTCGCTCGGCGAGCACCGCCGGGAGGCCCTGAAGCTGGCGGCCGGCTTCCGCGGGGAAGAAGTCCTCGAAGACGGCCTGACCGAGGAGCTCGCCCTCGAAACGGTGGTCGGCTGGCTCTCCCCGGAACGTCTCCTCGACCTCGCCAACGAGGCGGTCGAGTTGTACGTCTGGGATCGAATCGGCTCCGACAACTAGAAGCCCCCGGGCAACGCGCCCAGGACCCACCAGCCGCACGCTGACTTCGTCGGCGGCCGGAAACGACAGCTCACGTACCCGCGTACTATCGCGGTCATTTCCGGCCTGTCTCCTTGCCAGCGAACGGCTGGAGGCCCCTGTGCACGACCCGCTCAGGGTTGGTGGTGTTGGCATTTCGCGAGATGCTGTTTGTCGGCAAATATCGCCGACAAACAGCATCTCGATCGATTCCCGACCGTGACTCGGGGGACGGTGCCGCCCTGAACCAGGACGCGAATTCGGCCCCGGAGCCAGCCCGGACCCTGGGTTCCTTCAACTTCCCCCTTCACCTGCCCTGCACCGCCCAGGTGGGTCGGATTCTCCGCAGTCGGGCCGAAAATCCGACCCACGAGACTTGCGAATCAGTTCCGGAGGTGTCAGTGGGTCGGATTTTCGGGGCAGGTGAAGCAGGTTTGGCACCGTGATGGGGCTGGATATGCGGCACCTTTGGGCAGGGCCGGGCCGGGGAGGGTGAATGGCAGGAATTGTCTGGTATTGGTCCTTGCGGCCAAGCGTTGATACGGGCACTATGGGGGCATGGAATCGTCTCGTTCGCCCCGTACCGCTTCTCCCCGACGCATCGTCATCGTCACTTTTCCGGGTCTTCAGCCACTTGACGTGGTCGGCCCGGCCGAGGTCTTCGCCGGCGCCAGCGACCTGACCGCAGCCTGGGTCGAAGGTGAAGCGACTAACCCGGCCTACGAGGTGGAAGTCGTGGCGGAAGAGGCGGGGCCCCTGAGCGGTCGGACCAGCGGCTACGCGATCGTTCCCGCGAAGACGATCGACCGCTGCCGGGGGCCGATCGACACCCTGATCGTCGCCGGTGGGACCGGTGTGCTGGAAGCCGAGAAGTCCGAGCCGCTGGTGCGGTGGATCAGGAAGGCGGCCGGCCGGTCCCGCCGGGTCGCTTCGGTCTGCAGTGGTTCACTGCTGCTGGCGGCCACCGGTCTGCTCGACGGCCATCGGGCGACCAGTCACTGGGCTTCCTGTTCCGAGCTTTCCCGTCGCTACCCGGAAGTGGAGGTGGACCCCGATCCGATCTTCGTCCAGGACGGACGCATCTGGACCTCGGCCGGGGTCACGGCGGGGATGGACCTTTCTCTCGCCCTGGTTGCCGAGGATCTCGGCGAGGAGGTGGCGCTCGAGGTCGCCCGCTGGCTGGTGCTCTTTCTCCGGCGACCCGGAGGCCAGGCCCAGTTCAGTTCGCATGTCTCGGCTCCCGCTTCCCGGCCCCGCCTTCGCGAGCTCCAGCTCTGGATGGCCGACCATCTCGATTCCGATCTTCGAGTCGAGACCCTGGCCGACCGGGCGATGATGAGCCCCCGCAACTTTGCCCGCGCGTTCCGTCGGGAAACCGGGATGACGCCGGGCACATACGTCGAGACGCTGAGACTCGAAAGGGCCCGGCAGCTGCTCGAAGGACCACCCGGCCCGATCGACGGGATAGCCGTCCAGTGCGGTTTCGGAACCCCCGAAACCATGCGCCGGTCTTTCGCCCGCCGGCTGGGCGTTTCACCCGCCGAATACCGCCGTCGATTCCGCCGCGAACCGGCGGAAGTCTGAACCCGACCCAAGGAGAACCATGCAAGTCGCATACCTGCTCTACGACCGTTTCACCGCCCTCGACATCACTGGCCCACACGAGGTCTTCAATTCGGTGCCGGATGTCGAATCGATCTTCGTCGGTGAGAAGACCGGCCCGTACCGCAACGAGTCGGACACGCTCTCGATCGTCGCGGACAAGTCCCTCGACGAGGTGATGGCGCCGGACATCCTGGTAATCCCCGGCGGCTTCGGCACCCGGGCGCTGCTGGATCACGAGCCCCTCCTCGACTGGATCCGCACGGTGGACGAGACGACGACCTGGACGACCTCCGTCTGCACCGGCGCTTTGCTCCTGGCCGCCGCCGGCCTGCTCGACGGCCGCCCGGCGACCACTCACTGGCTTGCCCGGGAAACCCTGGCCGGCCTCGGTGCGAATCCGGTTCCCGACCGGGTCGTCTTCGACGGGAAGTATGTGACCGGCGCGGGCGTTTCGGCCGGCATCGACATGGCTCTGACCCTGGTCACCGAGATCTACGGACCGGAGATCGCCCAGGCGGTCCAGCTCGGGATCGAATACGACCCGCAGCCCCCGCACGATGCCGGTGCACCCGAAAAGGCCGCACCGGAGATCGTGGACGTGGTCACGGCCGTTTTCACGGCGGCCGAAACCGCCTGAGTGACACGCGACGGGTGACCCCGCCACCGCCGGTTTGGGAGCCCCGCCGGCAGGGCAACAATTGAGTGTGAGCAACCCGCAGGAAGTCTGCGGAAAAGTACTGGAATAGCGACCGTTCAATCCAATATGTTGGCGCAACAAGTCTGAACCGTCACCGGAAGGGGAAATGATCCCACCTCGGAGTTCCCACCAATCTTGCGCCGGAGACGCCACTCGTGGCTGACTCACGCAACCTGCTTCGCGCCCGGCAGTTCTTCAGCCCGGAACGATCCGCTGAAGGCTGGAGCGAAACTTCGCTCAGGCCGCGGGACTGGGAACAGGGCTACCGCGATCGCTGGCAGCACGACCGGATCGTTCGTTCGACCCACGGGGTGAACTGCACCGGTTCCTGTTCCTGGAAGATCCACGTCAAGGACGGACTGGTCACCTGGGAGACCCAGCAGGTCGACTACCCCTCCAACGGTGCCGAGACGCCCGACTACGAGCCACGGGGATGCCCGCGCGGCGCCTCTTTTTCCTGGTACGTCTACTCGCCGCTTCGGCCCAAGTTCCCGTACGTGCGTGGCGAACTCCTTTCGATGTACCGCGAGGCGCGACAGCGCCTGGGCGACCCGGTCGAGGCCTGGGCCTCGATCGTCGATGACCCGGAAAAGGCCCGGGCCTACAAGTCACGCCGGGGCAAGGGCGGCTTCCTGCGCGCCAGCTGGAACGAGGTCACCGAGATCGCCGCCGCGGCCCACGTCCACACGATCAAGAAGTACGGACCCGACCGCATTGCCGGCTTCAGCCCGATCCCGGCCATGTCCCAGGTCTCCTACGCCGCCGGCAGCCGCTTCCTCTCCCTGATCGGCGGTGTGCCGCTCAGCTTCTACGACTGGTACGCCGACCTGCCCCCGGCCTCGCCGCAGGTCTGGGGAGACCAGACCGACGTGCCCGAATCAGCGGACTGGTGGGATGCCGCCTACCTGATCATGTGGGGTTCGAACATCCCGCAGACCCGCACGCCCGACGCCCACTTCATGACCGAGGCCCGCTACCGCGGCCAGAAGACGATCGTCGTCTCGCCCGACTACGCCGGCAACACCAAGTTCGCCGACCAGTGGCTGCCCGCCACCGCCGGCACCGACGGCGCCCTGGCGATGGCGATGGGCCATGTGATCCTCAAGGAGTTCTTCGTCGACCGGCAGGCCGAGTACTTCGACGGCTACGCACGCCAGTTCACGGACATGCCCTTCCTGGTCGAGCTCGAAGACCACGGTGACGGCACCGTCCACGGCGGTCCCATGCTGAGGGCCTCGGACCTCGGCGAAACCGGTGAGAACTCCGAGTGGAAGACCGTCCTGGTCGACTCCCGGACCGATCAGGCAGTGGTCCCGAACGGGACGATCGGCGAGCGCTGGGGCGAGGAAGGCGAGGGCAAGTGGAACCTCGACCTCGAAGGCATCGAGCCGGCCCTGACCCTGCTCGGCCGCCACGATGAACTGGTCGAAGTGACCCTGCCGCGCTTCGACGGCGGCGAGACCGAGGGGGGCACCACGATGGTCCGCGGCGTGCCGGCCCGGCGAATCGGCGGCAAGCTGGTCACCACCGTCTTCGACCTGACCCTCGCCCAGTACGGGGTTGCCCGCGAAGGCCTGCCCGGCACCTGGCCCAAGGATTACTCGGACCCGGCCGAGCCCTACACCCCTGCATGGCAGGAGGAACACACCGGCGTTTCGGCCGCGGTCTGCGAACAGGTCGCCCGCGAGTTCGCCGAAAACGCGGAGCGGACCCGGGGCCGGTCGATGATCGTGATGGGCGCCGGGATCAACCACTGGTACCACGCCGACCAGACCTACCGGGCGATCCTCTCGATGCTGCTCTTCTGCGGCTGCCAGGGCGTCAACGGCGGCGGCTGGGCCCATTACGTCGGGCAGGAGAAGGTCCGCCCGATAACCGGCTGGCAAACGCTCGCCTTCGCGCTCGACTGGAACCGGCCTCCGCGCCATCAGGCGTCGACCCCGTTCTGGTACCTGGCCACCGACCAGTGGCGCTACGAGACCCGCCGCCCGGACGAGTTCGTTTCACCGGCCGGTGACGGCAAGTTCGAGCACACACACATCGTCGACGCCAACGCCAAGGCCGTGCGCCTCGGCTGGACCCCCTCGGCCCCGGCGCTCAGCCGCAACCCGCTTGAGCTGGCCGACGAGGCAAAGGCGGCCGGCAAGTCTTCGGCCGAATACGTGGTCGAGGAACTGAAGGAAGGCCGGCTCGGGTTTGCCTGCGAGGATCCGGACGATCCCGCCAACTTCCCGCGGGTCCTCAACCTCTGGCGGGCCAACCTGCTCGGATCCTCGAGCAAGGGCCACGAGTACTTCCTCAAGCACCTGCTCGGCACCGATCACGCGGTGCAGACCCCGGAATGTGAACCGGACCGCCGCCCGGAGGACGTGAAGTGGCGGGACGAGGCCCCCGAGGGCAAGCTCGACCTGTTCATGACGATCGACTTCCGCATGAACGGCTCCTGCCTCTACTCGGACATCGTGCTGCCGGCCGCGACCTGGTACGAGAAGCACGACATCTCCTCGACCGACCTGCATCCATTCGTCCACCCGTTCAATGCGGCGATCCCGCCGCCCTGGGAGGCCAAGACCGACTGGGACATCTTCAACCTGATCGCCGACCGCTTCTCGGAGCTGGCTGTCGACCACCTCGGCACGAGGACCGACATCGTCACCGCGCCACTGCTCCACGACACGCCGGAGGAACTGGCGCAGCCGGGCGGCGTGGTCAAGGACTGGCGACTGGGCGAATGCGAACCGATCCCGGGCAAGACGATGCCGAAGCTGATCGAGGTCGAACGCGACTTCACCGCGGTCGGGGAAAAGATGAACGCGCTCGGCCCGCTGGTCGAGAAGCTCGGCATCGGCGCCAAGGGTGTCAGCTGGAAGCCGGAGATCGAGATCGGTGATCTGGCCAAGCGGAACGGCGTCGTGCGGGAAGGGCCCGGCGCGGGTCGCCCGGCGATCAAGACCGACATCGACGCGGCCGAGGTGATCCTCGCCCTGTCCGGCACGACCAACGGCCGGATCGCCAACGAGTCCTTCAAGGCGCTCGGGGCAAGGACCGGCAAGGACCTGACCGTGATCTCCGAGGAGCACATCGACCAGCGAATGAACTTCAGCGACCTGCGGATTCAGCCGCGCAAGGTCCATGCCTCGGCCGAATGGTCAGGCTCGGAATCTCGTGAGCGCCGCTACTCGCCGTTCACCTCGAACATCGAGCACCTGATCCCGTTCCGGACCCTGAGCGGCAGGCAGAGCTTCTACGTGGATCACGCCTGGATGCTGGACATGGGCGAGGGCCTGCCGGCCTACCGTCCGCCAGTCCGCTCGGCCCAGGTGATCCGGCGCGGCGACGAGCGGTCACCGGACGATCCGTTGGAGGTCGCAGTCCGGTACCTGACCCCGCACTCGAAATGGTCGATCCACTCCGAATTCCAGGACAACCTCCACATGCTGACCCTGTTCCGCGGTGGCCCGGTGATGTGGATCTCGGAGAAGGACGCCGAGCGGGTCGAGGTCAAGGACAACGACTGGCTCGAGGTCTACAACTCACACGGCGCCGTCTCCTGCCGGGCCGCGGTCTCGGTGCGGGTGCCCGAGGGGATCGCGCTCTTCTACCACTCGCAGGACCGTCACGTGAACGTGCCGATTTCGGAGGTGACAGGTCAGCGCGGAGGCACCGACAACTCACTGACCAGGATTTCGATGAAACCGACCCACATGATCGGGGGCTACGCCCAGCTCTCCTACGGGTTCAACTACTACGGCCCTTGCGGGACCCAGCGTGACCAGCTGATCATGATCCGCAAACGCCAGGAGGAGGTTCGCTACCAGTGAAGGTCCGGGCCCAGATGGGCATGGTCATGAACCTCGACAAGTGCATCGGTTGCCACACCTGTTCGGTGACCTGCAAGAACGTGTGGACCAGCCGGCGCGGCATGGAGTACGTCTGGTTCAACAACGTTGAAACCAAGCCGGGTCGTGGCTTTCCCGTCGACTACGAAGACCAGTCGAAATGGAAGGGCGGCTGGAAACTGGACCGCCGTGGCCGGCTCAAGCTGAGGGCAGGGGGGCCGCTTCACAAGCTGCTCAACATCTTCTCCAACCCGGACCTGCCGGAACTTGACGATTACTACGACCCCTGGACCTACGACTACGACAAGCTGATCTCCTCGCCTTCGAGCGAGCACCAGCCGGTTGCCAGGCCGAAGTCGCAGGTAACCGGTGACGACCTCGACATCCAGTGGGGCCCGAACTGGGAAGACGACCTCGCCGGCTCGGCCGAACACGCCGCCTTTGACCCGAACTTCCGCAACATCCAGGAAGAGGTCAAGCAGGGCTTCGAGGACGCTTTCATGATGTACCTGCCGCGGATCTGCGAGCACTGCGTCAATCCGTCCTGCGTCGCCTCCTGCCCCTCCGGCGCGATGTACAAGCGCGAGGAGGACGGGATCGTCCTGGTCGACCAGGACGCCTGCCGTTCCTGGCGGTTCTGCGTCTCCGGCTGCCCCTACAAGAAGGTCTACTTCAACTGGAACACGGGCAAGGCCGAGAAGTGCAACTTCTGTTACCCGAGGATCGAGGCCGGCATGCCGACCGTCTGCTCGGAAACCTGCGTCGGCCGGCTGCGCCACCTGGGCGTCGTCCTGATCGACACCGACCGGGTCGAGGCGGCTGCCTCGGTCGAGAACGAGCATGACCTGCTCAACGCCCAACTCGACCTGATGCTGGATCCGGATGACCCCGAGGTCCGCGAGCAGGCACTGCGGGACGGCATCCCGGCCGACTGGATCGACGCCGCTTCGTATTCGCCCGTCTACGCGATGGCGAAGAAGTGGAAGATCGCCCTGCCGCTCCACCCCGAGTACCGGACGCTGCCGATGGTCTGGTACGTGCCGCCGCTCTCACCGATGGAGTCGGTCGGCAAGGCGCTGGTCCGCGATGGCGAAGACGCCGACGCCGAAAATGTCTTCGCGGCGATCGACGAGATGCGAATCCCGGTCGAGTACCTGGCTTCGATGCTCTCGGCCGGAGACGTCGAGCCGGTCCGCAATTCACTTCAGCGGCTGGTCGCGATGCGGCGATACATGCGTGATCTCAACCTCGGCAACGAGGCCCGGCCGGAGATCGCAACCGAGGCCGGCATGGAGCCGCATGAGCTCGAGGCGATGTACCGGATGGTGGCGATCGCCGACTACGACGACCGGTACGTGATCCCGAAGCGTCACGGCGAGGTTTCCGGGGACGCTTTCATCGATCAGGGATCCTGCGGGATCGATTTCGCCAACGGGGCACCGGTCCCCGGCATGGGAGAGATGGCCGGAGTCGGCGCACCGGACCCGTTCACGGGTGCGCTGGCCGCCGCGCGGGACGGTGAAGTCCCGGAAACCGGCGCCCTTGCCCCCGAACAGCCCGACCCGAAGTTCGACGTGCGCGACCTGCTGACCAGGCGCGGTGGCCAGCCCGGTTCGGCCGGAGCGGGAAGCGGCAATGTCTGAGCAGGTTCATCCGCTGAAGGTCGTCTCGTTGCTCCTGCAGTACCCGGAGCCCGAACTGGTCGACGCGCTGCGTACCGTGAATCCGAAAGAGGTCGGGCCCGCGTCGGGCTCCCAGCGCTCGACGCTCGGCGGATTCCTTGACTGGTACCGCTCGCAGGACCTCGCGGAGCTCCGCCAGTCCTATGTCGATAACTTCGACTTCGACCGGCGTCACAGCCTTCACCTCACCTACCAGCTCTACGGCGACAGCCGGCAGCGCGGCCTGGCCCTGCTCAAGATCAAGAACGTCTACCGCGACGCCGGCCTTGAGCTTTCAGAAGGCGAGTTGCCGGACTACCTGCCGCTGATGCTCGAGTTCGCGACCCTGGCTCCCGGCCGGGAAGGCGGGGACTTGCTCGACCGGCACCGCGAATCGATCGAACTGATCCGGGCGGGCCTGATCCGCTCGGGAAGCCCCTGGGCGTCGCTCTTCGACGTGATCCGGGACGGGATGCCGGGCCTCTCCCGGCGCCAGATCAACCGGATCAAGCGGCTGGCCGAAGAAGGCCCGCCGAGCGAGGAGGTCGGCATGGAGCCGTTCGCGCCGCCCGAAGTCATGCCCAGCCAACCGGGGGAGGTTCCCCTGCCGATGATCGGAGGCCGAAGTTGAGTCTGATCGCGACCAGTGCCCCGGCCACCGCGGTCTATGTCGTCCTGCCCTACGTGGCTCTCGCGATCGGGATCGGCGGCCTGATCTGGCGCCGCAAGAACGACCAGTTCGGCTGGACCGCCCGCTCGACCGAGTTGCTCGAAGGCAAGGTACTCAGGTTCGCCAGTGTGGTCTTCCACGTCGGCGTGCTGGCCGCGATCGGCGGCCACGTGCTCGGCATCCTGATCCCCGCTTCCTGGACCGACGCGGTCGGCATTTCCGAGGACGCCTACCACGTGCTGGCTGTGGCCGGCGGCATCTCGGCGGGCATCGCCGTCCTGGTCGGATTCGTCGCCCTGATGTACCGCCGCTTCACCAACCCGCGGGTAAGGGTGACCACGACCAACATGGACCTGCTGATCTTCGGTCTCCTTGCGGTCGGGATCGCCACGGGACTGATCGCGACCCTGGTCAACATCCCCGACACGGTCAACTACCGCGAGTCGGTCGCCCCCTACTTCCGCCAGATATTCATCTTCCAGCCAGATCCTTCGCTGATGACCGGCGACGGAGTCGCGACGATCTTCCAGATCCACGTGATCGCGGTCTGGTTCCTTTACGCAGCCTGGCCCTTCAGCCGGCTTGTTCACGCGTTCACCGTTCCAATCAACTACCCCCGCCGCAGCCCGATCATCTACCGCCCGCGCAAGCCGCAGGTGGCAGCCGCCAAGTCAAAGAGCTACGGCAGCGGGAACCTCGACTACGGACCCAGCATCCCCTCCGGCCCCAAACCAACTGGAACGACCGGCGGTCGTTCGCGGGCCGCGCAGGGCGAGTAGCCGCGACTCAACCCTCTTTCCACTAACAGACCAAACAGGAGAATCCGATGGAAACTGAACTCAAACCCGGTGCAGGGCGCAACCTGGCTCTCGCCACGGTTGGATTCGCGCTCTGCTTCGCGGCCTGGGGGTTCCTTGCCCCGCTCGCGCCGTCGTTCAAGGATCCGCCGCTCAACCTTTCCAGCCTGCAGACCTCGATCGCGATCGCCATCCCCGTCCTGCTCGGCTCGCTGCTCCGCATCCCGCTCGGCATCCTCACGGACCGGATCGGTGGCCGCAAGGTTTTCACCGGGATGCTGATCTACTCGGCCGCCGCCGCGGCACTGGTCGGATTCGCTGCCGGGTCATCGTCCTACGCGGCCATTCTCGGCGCCGGCTTCCTGCTCGGCGCCGCCGGAGCATCCTTCGCGGTCGGCATTCCGTTCGTCGCCCGCTGGTACCCGCCGCAGAAGCAGGGCTTCGCGCTCGGCATCTACGGCATGGGCAACATCGGCACCGCGGTTGCCGCCTTCTCGATTCCGGCGATCCGCGACGCCACCAGTGAAGGTGTGGCGGGACTCGTCTTCGCCGCAGTGATCGGCGTCTACGCGCTGATCTGGATGTCGATGGCCCGGGAGGCACCGGTTGAAAAGGCGCCGCCGACCCGCTACCGCGAGGTACTCGGCGCCGGCTGGAAACTCTGGCGACTGGCGCTCTTTTACTTCGTGACCTTCGGTGGATTCGTCGCCATGGCGCTCTACCTGCCGAAGCTGCTGGTCGACTGGTATGACCTTTCGCTCACCGATGCCGGGTTGCGCGCCGCCGGCTTCACGCTGCTGGCAACCGCGATCAGGCCGGTCGGCGGCATGCTCTCGGACCGGATCGGTGGTAACCGCGTCCTGGCTGTCGCCTTCCTCGGGATCGGCATCGACGCGGTCGGCCTCTCCTGGCAGGCCTCGGTTCCGACGATGTGGCTGACCACCGTCTTCTGCCTGACCATGGCCCTCTTCCTCGGTCTCGGGAACGGCGCCGTGTTCAAGCTGGTGCCGCTCACTTTCCCGAACGCAACCGGTGCCGCAACCGGCATCGTCGGCGCCGTGGGTGGCCTCGGCGGCTTCTTCCCGCCCCTGTTCCTGGGAATCGTGAAGGACGCAACGGGTGACTTCGTGCTCGCCTTCGTGATGCTGGTCGCCTTCGCCTGGCTGTGTGCCGGCCTGGCCTTCGAGGGCCGGGTTCCCGACTCGGGGACGAACGGCCCGGACTAGTCTGAGCCACTTCGGTACGGCGCCCCTCCCGACCTCCGAGCGGGAGGGGCTCCGCCCGAAGTAAAGCCAGGCGAAACCCTGTTTACGCCAGCAGGTCGTGCACTTCGGCCCGGACCTGTGCGGTTTCGCGGAAGTGAACCCCGTGGAGCCCGAGTTCGTTCGCGGCATCGATGTTGATCTTCATGTCGTCGATGAAGATGCATTCCTCCGGGTCGAGGCCGACCCGTTCCAGGGTCAGGTTGTAGATCCGCGGATCCGGCTTGCGGCAGCCGACGAAAGCCGAGTCGACCACGGTCTCGAAGAGCTCGTCTATCGGCATCATCGAGCGCCATTTGACTTCCCACTCCTTGACGTTGTTGGTCAGAAGTGAAGTGCGGATGCCGTCCCGGCGGACCTCCCGGATCAGGTCGATCATGCCCGGGTTCGGGTCAAGGGCTTCGAAGAGCAGCAGCCCGAAGTCCTCGATTTCCGGCCGGTGGCCGAGCAACGGCTCGAGGCCATCCGCCAGCTGGACCTGAAATTCCTTTTCGGTGATCCGGCCACACTCGAGCTCGAAGAGCGGATTGGTGCCCTCCCTCTCGTTCAGCGCCCGCAGCGCCTCGCCGAAGGTCTTGGGCGGGATCCCGACCCGATCCTGCACCGAAGCGAATGCCTCGACCAGCGGGGTCGTCAGCACCCCGCCGAAATCCGAGATGACCATCTTGATCTGGCTCATGCGACCGCTACCGCCGCGGGACGGGTGATCTCGTAACGGCCGAGGCCGAGGTGGCCATCGAGCGACCAGCGGAAGAGGGCGGTGTTGATCGTCGAGCCCCCGACCTTCGCGGTGCAGCCGGCGATCACCGATCCGGCACCGTGAAGCGCGGCCACCTCGTCGGTGGCCGGCCAGAGCTCGAGGGTGGCCCGACGCTGGCGCCCGGCCGTGTCGTACTCGGTCGAAAGCAGGACTTCATCGAATTCGATGTAACCACCGGGGTGGGTGATCGCCGCCACCGTCTCCTCGTCACCGTGGTCGAAGTCACCTTCCGGGGCGGCCGCGGCGATACAGATCAGCCCGCCGTCGGCAAGGATGATCGTCGCGTCGCGGCTCAGGCCGGCGGTTTCCGGCGCGTCCTCCTCACGCCGGTGGAGCACCCCGCGGCAATCAAGGCCGATCTCCTGGTCGCGGTGGACGAGGCGTCCCTGGGCCTTGACCAGGCTGGCCTCACGCCGGCCGGTCAACTCGCCGTCGAAGCTGATCGGCTCCCCGGTCGATTCGATCGAAACGGCGAGTTCACCATGTTCGGTTTCCAGTTCGAGTGGTGACCCGTCGACCAGCGGGTCGAGCCCGTTGGCCGGGATCGGAGCCGCCGCGACGACATCTTCACCGAGCATGATCGCGCCGTTGCCGCCGCTGGTCAGGCTGACGAAGAGTCCGCTCTCGGGGTCAAGGATTTCGATCGATCTGGTCTTCACCGCGCTCTGACCCGGAGCGTAGCTGGGGGAGAGGCTCACCGTCGGGCCGGTCGGTCACGTCAACCGCTTCGCCGTCGATGTCGTAGGAACCCTGGCGGGAGCCCCGGTAGTAGTTGTAGCCACGAGTGCTCCAGGTCGCGGTGGTGGCCGCGACCTTGAACTTGGAGGCGAAGAGGGTCAGCGCGACCAGGCGAACGAGCCACCTGGTCGGCGGGAAGAGCAGGAAAAGACCGATCGCCGAGGTGATGAAGCCGGGGATGATCAAAAGCAGCGCGCCGGCGGTGATCATCACCCCGTCGAAGGCTTCCTTCGCTGGCGGTCGTCGCTCATCGATCGCCCCGCGGAACCGGCGCCAGTGCGCTCTGCCGCGGTGTTTGAGGATCATGATGCCCGCCACGGTCGAGGCGAAGAGCAGGAACAGCATCCAGAAGAAGCCGATCCAGTCGGCCACCTGCACCATCACGAAAAGTTCCGCGATCGGCCAGATGATCAGCAATGCCAGGAGCAGTACGAACATGGGCAGATACAGGTTACGCACCCGGGCAATCCGGGTTACAGCCTGCGGTGGGTCGGGTTTCCGTCACCCCGGCCGGAAACCCGACCCACCGGCCGAAGCAGCACGGGCTGGCGGCCGGAATCCCGACCCAGCTAGGATGCATTCATGGCTGAAGACCACGCAACCATGCCGACCGAAGAAGAGGTTTTCGAAGCGCTCGAGGAAGTGATCGACCCCGAACTCGGGCTCGACTTCGTTTCACTGGGGCTCGTCTATGACGTTGCGCTGGAAGCGCCGGACGTCTACGTGACATTCACCCTGACCACGCCCGCCTGCCCGATCGGACCCCAGGTCTCCGAGCAGATGAAGGAATTCGTCGGCGGGCTCGAGGGCGTACGCGACGTTCATCCGAAGATGATCTTCGACCCGCCCTGGTCGCCGGAAATGATGACCGACGACGCCAAGTTCGCGCTCGGCTTCTAGCCCTTCGGGCTGCTCTTCTTCGCCGCCCGGCCCGGGCCGCTGCCGTTGCTGGCTGTGGCCTTCCCGGGGCTGCCCTTCCGGGCCGGACCCTTCCTGGCCGAAGCCTTCCCGGGCTTGTCGGGAGCGATCGAGTTCTCGACCTCCTCGGCGGCGGCGAGCAGCTCGGCCAGCGATTCGTTCAGGCCGCGGCGGACCTGGCCGATGTCGGGCATCGCGTCGAAGTCACCGATCAGGCCGATGTTGACCTGCCCGGCATAACTCATCACGCCGACCGCGAGGCCGTGGTTCTTGGCGAGGAAGGCGACCGGATATGGCCGGTCGAGTTTGCGCCCCAGCACGTAGAGCGGAATCTGCGGACCGGGAACGTTGGTCACGAGCAGGTTGAAAAGCCGGGTGGAAAAGGTCAGCCGGGCCGCCTGCGCGAGCAGGGTGGGCGGGGCGAAGTCATTGAGTCGGGCGATCACTTCCGCTCCCAGCGCCTGCTTGGACTGCTTCAGGCCGTCCATCGCGGCGCTGACGATCTCCAGCCGGGCGACCGGATCGGCCTCGTAAACCGGCAGCGGGGCCCGCATCGTGGCGAGCTTGTTGCCGAGCTGGCCGCGCTCGTCGTCGGAGCGGACCGAGACCGGAACCATGGCCCGCAGCTCAAGGCCATCGGTGTCGACCCCGCGCTTGACCAGCCACTTGCGAATCGAACCGGCGGCGACCGCCAGCACCACGTCGTTGACGGTGGTGCCGAAAACGTCCTTGACCCGCCGGTAATCGGCCAGGTCGGCGCTGGTCCAGGTGATCCGGCGATGGGGGCCGATCGGCACGTTCAACGGCACGTCGGGCGCGGAGTCGGCCAGGGCCCGGGCCACCTCGGCCAGTCCCTCGGCACTTTCCCCGACCCGCCCGGCCAGCGACGAAGGCTTGCGCAAGGCGTTGATCGCCTTCTCGCCCAGCTTCACCGGTTCGGTCGCGAGTTCCTTCGCGCCCCGTTCCAGCAGGCTCAAATTCGAGGGCAGCGGCTTCGGCTTCCATTCCTCCTTGGGGACGATCGGCTCGGCGTCGGCAGTGACGTCAAAGATCACCGTGCCGATGTCAACCCCGGAGATGCCGTCGATCATCGCGTGGTGGCTCTTGATGATGATCGCGAACCGGTCGCCCTCCAGATCCTCGACCAGGAACATTTCCCAGAGCGGCTTGGAACGGTCCAGGGCCTGCGAGAAGAGCCGCGAGGCGAGAATCTTCAGCTCGCGTTCGCCACCCGGCCTCGGCAGGGCGGTGTGGCGCAGGTGGTAGTTCAGGTTGAAATCAGGATCATCGGCCCAGAGCGGACGGCCGGTGCCGTAAGGCGGATAGACCAGCTTCTGGCGGTACCTGGGCACGAAATCGAGCCGCGAGCCGATGTGGGCCTTGAACTCGTCATAGGTCGGCGGATCCCCTTCGAAGATCATCACCGCACCGATGTGCATGTGAGCGTTTTCGTGCTCGTTGGTCAGAAACTGCGCATCAATCGCAGTGAGTCGGTCAAGTTCGTGGCTGGCGGGTTCCATGGCTCCCCATCGTGGACTAGCACAAGACTCTACTCGGGTACCCTTGTCCAATGCCCGAAACACCCTCCACCGGGATAGAGAAAGTCATTCTGGCCGCGCCCCGTGGCTACTGCGCCGGCGTCGACCGGGCCGTGCAGACGGTCGAGCGCGCGCTCGACAACCACGGTGCCCCGATCTACGTCCGCAAGGAAATCGTCCACAACAAGCACGTGGTCGAGCAGCTGGCGGCGCGGGGAGCGATCTTCGTCGAAGAGGAAACCGAGGTGCCCGAAGGCGAGATAGTCGTCTTCTCCGCCCACGGCGTTTCGCCGGCGGTTCACGAACGGGCTGCGGCGCGGGAGCTGCGCACGATCGACGCGACCTGCCCGCTGGTCACCAAGGTCCACGTCGAGGCCCGCAAGTTCGCGGCCGAGGGCTACACGATCATCATGGTCGGCCACGAGGGCCACGAAGAGGTTGAAGGCACGATGGGCGAGGCACCGGACTCGATCGTCCTGGTCCAGACCGTTGACGAGGTCGACCACCTTGAAATCGAGGATCCGGACCACGTCGCCCTGATCACCCAGACCACCCTTTCGGTCGATGAGACCGCCGGGATCATCGCCCGCCTGCGCGAAAGGTTCCCCGGAATCGTCACCGCCAAGGGCGAGGACATCTGTTACGCCACCACCAACCGTCAGATCGCGGTCAAGCAGCTGGCCCGCCAGTGTGACCTGGTCCTGGTGATCGGCTCGACCAACTCCTCGAACTCGAACCGGCTGGTCGAGGTCGCGCGCGAGCACGGCTCCGAATCCTTCCTGATCGACAACCACACCCAGGTTCAGGAAGAGTGGCTCGACGGGGTGGAAACGGTCGGGATCACTTCCGGGGCAAGCGCACCGGAGGAACTGGTCGAGGATCTGGTTCAGCTTTTCCGCGACCGCGGGGTGGAGGACGTCTCCGAGCTCCGCACCGTTGACGAGTCGGTCCGCTTCATGCTGCCGAAGGAGATCCGCAAGGGCCTCCCGATGGTCAATTCCTGACCGGTCTCAGGTCGCGGCCGGCGAGTAACTGACCGACCAGATCTCCGGAGCGCCTTCCAGTTCGATCCCCAGCTTGTGGCTGCCGTGGCGGCCGGTTTCGACGAGCGGGTAAAGCCCCGGGCCATCGATCCCGACTTCGCCGCGGGCTTCGCCGTCGAGGGTAACCCGCAGATCTCCCTTGCCATCGGCCGTGACGTAGGCGCCACCGCCCTCGAAATCGAGCGCCAGCGCGTCGAAGTCATCGATCGTGAGGGGGCGGTCCGGAAACGGGATCACTTCGGGTGAGGGTGGCGACACCTCAACGCCCGCTGCGTCGGTGGGCCGGACCGGTTCCATGATCGCCGGCATCTCCGGGAGCCTCTCGAAGGAGGCGGCCAGCGCTTCCTGAATCGCCTGCTCGGTTCCCTGATAGTCGCCCTCGCCGAAGTGGAACCAGCGGAGGATTCCCCCGCGACCCCAGAGGAAGAGGCTCGGCCAGCCTTCACATCCGTAACCGGTCCAGAGTCGCTTGCTTTCATCGATCAGGACCGGGAACTCGACCCCGAGTTGCCGCAGTCCGCGCCCGGCGGCTTCCGGGTCGGCGCCGAAGGGAAAGCGTGGAGCCTGGACACCGAGCACCCGCAGGCCGAGCGGCTCGTAACGCTCGTGCCACTCGACCAGGTAGGGCAGGGTGCGCACGCTGTTCAGCTGGCTGTAATCCAGAAAGTGGACCAGTACAGGGCCTTTTGCCGTGAGCACCGGCATCTTGCCCGGGTCCTTGCCGATCCAGGTCGCCTTGCCGGGCAGTTCGGGAGCCGCGATGTCATCTCGAAGAGGGAGGATGGCGTGATCGTATGGATATGATCCGCCTTCAGTCACCCCCTCTACGAGCTCTACGAGGAGAGAAACTCGTGAACACGAATCTGTGGGACCGCATCGAGCAGGCCCGGGCCGAGCACAACGTCCTGGAACATCCCTTCTACCAGCGCTGGTCGGCCGGCGAGCTGACCCGCGAGGAACTCGCCGATTACTCGGGCCAGTACCGCTACGCGACCGAGGCGATCGCCAAGCTGAGCACCGACATCGCCGCCCAGGCACCGGAATCCGAGCGGGCCGGGCTCGAGGCGCATGCGGCCGAAGAGCACGATCACGTCGTCATGTGGGACGGCTTCGTGGGCGCGGTCGGCGGCACGGTAGGTGCCGAGCCGAACCCGGAGACCCTCGCCTGCGTCGAAGCCTGGACCAAGGCCGACGGTTTCGGCCGCCAGCTCGCGCGCATGTTCGCGATCGAGTCGGGCCAGCCGGCGATTTCAAAGACCAAGACCGAAGGTCTCGGCGAGCACTATGAGATCACCGACTCTCCCGGCAACCTCTACTTCACCGTTCACGAGGAGATGGACGTCCATCACGCCGCCGAGGGTCGCAAGCTGATCGAGCGGTACATGAACGATTTCAGTGAGGACGAGCTGGTCGAGGCGGCCGAGGAAGCCTTCAAGGCCAACTGGCTGCTGCTCGACGGAGTCGAGAAGGCGCGGGCCTGAGCCTTCCCCTCGCACATGTCCTGTCCGCCGGGCAGGACCTGCCAATACCGGCGTGGCTCTTCGCCTGGGGAGCCTCGATTGTTCTCGTAGTCTCGTTCTTCGCTCTCTCAGCGGGCTGGCGCCGGGCCCGCTACGAGAGTGATTCCTGGCGTCAGGTGGCGCCCGGTTTCGGCCGCGCGATCACCAGCCTGCCGGTCCGGCTCCTCTGCGGGGCCTTCGGCCTCTTCCTGCTCGGGGTCGCGATCTATTCCGGCTTCAAAGGCACCGAGGCGCCGGACCGAAATGTCACCCTGACCCTGCTTTTCGTCACCGCCTGGCTCGGCTTTCCGTTGCTGGGAGTGCTGGTCGGGAACCTCTTTCCCGCCTTCAACCCATGGAACGCGGTCGCCGCCCCGGCCGGCTGGGCCTGGCGCAGGGTCGCGGGCAAGGCTCCTGCCCACCTTGCCTATCCGGAGCGGCTCGGACGCTGGCCGGCCGTGATCGGGCTGTTCCTCTTCGTCTGGATGGAGTTGATCTACGGTGAGGGAAGCGGGGTGGCGGTCGGCGTTTCACCCGAGGCGGTCGCCCAGGCGGCAGTCTTCTACTCGATCTACACCCTGGTCATGACCGGCCTCTTTGGCCGGGAGGCCTGGTTCCGAAACGGCGAGATCTTCTCGGTCTACTTCGGCATGTTCGGCTCGCTCGGCAAGTTCGAGGTCCGGGGCCGTGAACTCGGCATCCGGCGCTTCCTTTCCGGAGCGACAACCTGGCCGGCCGGGATCGCCGGCTCGGTCGCACTGGTCATCACCTCGATCGGCACCACCACTTTCGACGGTGCCTCGGAAGGCGTCTTCAAGGACGGGATCCAGTGGCTGATCGACCGGTTCGCGGACATCGGTTTCAACCCGACCGCCGCGACCCGCACCTCGATGACCGTCTTCATGCTTCTCAGCGTCACTATCGTGGCGCTGGTCTACCTGGGCGGGGTGCGGGGCATGAGCACGGTCCCTGGCGCCCCCGACCGGCCGACCCTCTGGCGGTCCTTCGGCCATGTCCTGATCCCGATCGCCTTCGCCTACCTGCTCGCCCACTACTTCAGCCTCTTCTTCTTCCAGGAGCAGGCCCAGTTCACCTATCTGCTCTCCGATCCGCTCGGAACCGGCACCACCGACCTCTTCGGAACCGCTTCCTACGGGGTCAACTACAACGCGATCTCCAATCAGGTGATCTGGTACGTCCAGGTCGCCGCCCTCGTCTGCGGCCACGTCGCCGGCCTCGTCCTCGCCCACGACAAGGCGATCACGATCTGGATGGACTACCGGACCGCCGCCCGCTCCCAGTACTGGATGCTCGCGGTGATGGTCGCCTTCACCTGTTTCGGGCTCTTTCTACTGTCAGTCTCGAACAGTTAAGGCCCGGGCAACGCGCCCAGGACGCACCTGCGGGCGCCGTGGCTTCGTCAACGCCGGGAAACGGCAGCTCAAGTACCCGCGTACGATCGCGGCCATTTCCCGGCTTATTCCTCGCCAGCCACCCGCAGGAGCGCCCTGTGCACGACCCGCTGACGGCTGGAGGCCCACGACCCACTCACGGCTGGAGGTCCCTGGCATCCACCCGCCGAAGTTTGGCCCGCTGACGGCTGGAGGCCCACGACCCGCTCACGGTTGGTGGTGAACCCGTTTTCGCGAGATGCGGTTTGTCAGTAAATAGCGCTGACAGATCGGATCTCGATCGATTTCCCGACCCGGATCCGGGGCTGGTGGGTATGGATTTCGTTCATATAGACGAAATCCATACCCACCTCCCGAAACCTGGGCCTGGACCTGGCCCTGGAGACGGTGCGGGACGCTGGGACGCCAACAACTTCGCCCTCAATGCCGCCGGCCGGTTTCAGCTCAGGGCTGGACTTCGGTGCGGTTGCTCCGGTAGGCGCGGCCCCACATCTGGAGGAAGGACTGGGCCGAGTTCTCGAGGGGTGCGGTGTCGACCCCGAGTTTCTGCATGTCGAAGACGACCGCCGGTTCGGTGCCGATGTCCGACATTCCCCGGTCGAGGTAGCGCTGCCAGCTGGGCGGCGCACCGGCGGAGGAGGGGCGGGTCTGGGAGGTCAACTGCAGTTCCCGGAACTCGCCGGTCGAGGCCGGGCAGCCGGTCCGCCCGAACCTGGATCCGATCTCTTCGACGAACCCGTTGAAGTCACTGCCAAAGGCGACCGGCACGTCTTCGTCGACGAAGTACCGGTACATCTGGATCAGCGACCGGACCGAGCCCGAGCAGTTGTTGGCTACGCCGCTTTCGCTGTAGGTCTCCATCCCTTCGGGTCCGGTCCGCAGGGCGACCATGCCGCCACTCCGCTTGATGTAGTCAAGGACCCGGGGCGGGGTGTTGAGCTCCGGCACGAGGTACTTCATGTAGTCGGTAAGCAGCTCGTAGGGTCGCGTGTGGCCCGCGTAGATCGGGTAGTAGCGGTTGGCGCTGGTGATGTCGAAGATTTCGTCTACCGCCTTCCAGGAGGCGTGATCGACGTCGATCAGCATGCGCCTCCTCATCAGCTCGCGGATCAGGTCCTCGCCGAGGTCGCTGAGCCCGATCGCGTTGCGGCCGTTCTTCATCGAAGCGAACTTGATCTCCTTCGAGAACCAGGCCTTCAGTTCGTTGGGAAGCAGCAGGTCCTCGGTGTGGTGGTAGGCGGCGCCGGCGAAACGGCTGTTCGACTCGTGGGCCACGTAGACGACCCGGACGCCCATGTCATAGAGCTCGGCAAGCTGACGCCGCCAGTCCCCGTCGGACTTGGGGAAGAGGTCGCTCACCTCGACTCCCAGCACCACCGGCAGGCGGCCCGCGTAGGCCGCCGATCGGGCCTCCCAGGGATTGGTGACGATGTCATACCAGCCGTATTTCTCGTCGAACTGCTTCATCTTGAGGATCTGGTACTTCGCCGACTCCATGTCCTGGCAGGACTGCCGCTTGTTGATCTCGAGCGCGTAGGCGAGCACCGAACAGAGCCACTCGCTGTTGACGGCGGGGGAGACCATCAATCCGAGCCCGTTGTCATGGGCCGCCTTCAGCGCGTTGAGGTTCATCTGCTGATGGCTGTTGTCATCCGAGCTCGGAATCACCTTCCCCTGATGGGCCGGCCGCAGCGTGGTAAGCGGAACCCCGACCAGATTCACCTTCAACTTCTTCTGGTGATCCTCGGTATCAATCGACCCCTGCTCCATGCCGCCGATGTACCAGCCACTGGCGAAGGCGAGTCCGCCGGCGTGATGTGCGTGAAGGTCGGCGAAGCCTTCGACCGGGCGATAGACCGAGTTGAGCTGCGTCTGGCTGGGCATCCAGATCTCGTCGTCGCCCGGGCGGTCTACGGTCATCGTGTACTTGAAGTTGTCGGTGAGGCTCTTGCCGGCGAACCGCACCGAGAGCCGCCGGTTCTTGATGCCGCTGACGGTCCGGGAGAAAGTGGTGCCGATGCTTCCCTTGCCGCTCGGGATGGTGAAGAAACTCTCGACCCGCTGCGTGAAGGGGTCGGCGGCTGCGGTCGAACAGATTGCGACGCTGACCTTGGCCTTGCCGTCGGTCTTCTTGATCCGCACGGTCTCGGAGCCGATGTCCAGCGGGGTGTGGGCGACGAAGAGCCGGGTGCCCCTGGAGAAGATCTTTCCCGACTGGTTGACGACCAGGCGACGGGGCCCGACCTTCGCCTCACCGTTGTTGTGAAGCGCGCCGTAGACCGTGTCCGAAAACGCGGTCGAGACCTTCGTGTTGCCGCAGGTCGAATTGAGATTCTGGGTACTTGCCGGGGCTTCGTCATCTCCCGCGAAAAGTGCCGCGATCCCAAAAAGTGCCAGCGCCACCGAGCGGCTGACCGATCGGTTGAGTGCTCCCCCAATTTCCCCCATGAGACGAGACTAACCGCGGACGGTCGGGCTGCGGGGAAATTCTCAGGAAAGGATTCCGAGGAGGACGCGGGCGGCGGCGCTGGCGGTCTTTTCCGGGTGGCGGTTGCCGAAGAGCTGGGTTTGCTGGTTGACCCCGGTCGCCAGCGACTCGATCGCGGTGATCGTGTCAGCGGGAGCGAGCGGGGGAGAGAGCTCGCCGTTTTCGATCGCCAGGTCGAGGTCGGCCCGGAGGACCCGGGTCCAGCCGCCCCAGGATTTCGCGATCGCCTCCCGTACCGGGCCGGGCCGGCCGTCGAATTCGGTCGAGATCGAGGTCATGAGGCAGCCACCGCGGAACGGGCTGCCGGCCGAGTACGCGTACCAGGTGTCGAGGCAGCCAAGCAGGCGTTCCCGGCCGGGAGAAAGCCCGGCGTTCGGAACCCAGATTTTGTCGGTGAAATCCCGCGCCCCGTACTCGATCACCTCGAGCTGAAGTTCCTGCTTGCTCCGGAAGTGCCCGGCCACGCCGGCCTTGCTCATCCCGAGCGTGGCGGCAAGTGAGCCGATCGAGATCCCCTCCAGCCCGACCTCGGAAGCGCCCTCGGCCGCTTCCCGCACGATCGCCTCGTGCGTGGAAGCGGCTTCGGCTTTCGACCGGCGCGGACTCATGGCCTGACTATAGGAACTGCCGCCGGTCAGAGGTCAAGCGTCTCGCCTTCCGCCATCACGACCAGTTCCGGGCTTTCCTCGCCGTCGAGCGTGTTCTGGAGCCGGGAGATGATGTCGTCGGTCTGCTGATAGACGGGGGGCTCGTCGATACCGTCGTAGTGGATCGGAACCAGCCGCTTCGCGCCGAGGATCCGGGCCGCCGCGACCGCCTGCTCCGGGCTGAGCGAGGCTTCCAGGCCGCTGGCCGGCTGCCGGTGGGGAAAGGAGGTGATCGCCCCGTTGACCGGGAGGAAGGCGGCATCGAAGGGTCCGAAACGCATCTGGATCAGCCACCAGGAACCGTGAAAGAGCGTGTCGCCGGCATGGATGATTCGCTTGCCGTCGGCCTCGATGACCCAGGAGATCTGGGGGTCGCCGAAACCGTCGACCGCCGGCACGGCGGTGGCCACGAACGGCCCTACCTCGACCGATTCCCATTCATCCATCAGGACCTGGTCAACTGCCGCTTCCTTCAGTTCCAGCTCGGCTGCCATCACACCGCCGGTCTCCAGCGGCTCACCCTCCATCACTGCCGGACGGTGAAGCGAGCCGCCTTCGGCCAGGGTCTGTGAGACGGCGGCGGCATCGGTGTGATCGGTGTGGAGGTGCGTCACGAAGGCAGCCAGGGACCGGCCAGCCGATTCGGGCTCCAGCAACGGGGTGCGGGGAGGGCCGATGTAGGGCTCGATCGATTTCCAGCCGAGGACATGGTCGACCACCACGGTCTCCCCGCCCGATTCGACCTCGATCCCGGCCCAGCCAAGTCTTCTGATTCGCATCTTCTTCCCTTCATCGCTTTGACGCTCGCGGCGGCCGGCTCGATCCCGGCAACCTGACACCCTATAGATAGCATACGATCGTTCGTACTTCAAGCGGCCGGGGGCGAGGTGGGCGAAGAGGCAGGCTCCATATGCTGGTTTCATGGACTTCGCGAACAATCCGGCCGGGATTTCCGTGAGTGTGGTGACGGTCTCCGACCGCTGCTTCAGCGGAGAGAGGGAGGATGGCTCCGGCCCCGCGGCGGTCAGCACCTTGACCGCGGCCGGCTTCGCGACCGAAGGCCCCACCGTTGTCCCCGACGGGGAAGAAAGCGTCGGTTCAGCGGTGAAGAAGGAGATCGAGTCGGGGGCCGACGTGATCGTCACGCTCGGCGGCACCGGAGCGGGTGAACGGGACCTGACGCCCGAAGGGACCCGTCCGCTGATCGAACGCGAACTGCCGGGTATCGCCGAAGGCCTTCGCGCCACGAGCGCGGCCCGGGTTCCGACCGCGGTGCTCTCCCGGGGCATCTCGGGGATCAGCCAGGCCACCGCATCCGGCCACCGCTCGGTGATCGTCAATCTGCCGGGTTCGACCGGCGGTGCCCGGGACGGAGTTCAGTACCTCACACCGATCCTGCCGCACCTGATCGATCAACTGCGGGGCGGGGATCACTGATGGACGGGCAGGCGACCGTGGCCCTGGCCCGGATCAGCGACGAAGACCTCGACCTGAACCGGCACCTCGAAGCCGTGTCCGCTCCCGGTCATGGCGCCGTGGTGACCTTCGTCGGGCAGATCCGCGACCACGACCCCGAAGCGGCCGGCAGCGTCGAGCTGGTGGAGTACTCGGCTCATCCCGACGCCCAGGCCATCCTCGAGCGGGTTTCCGGCGAAGCTTCCCGGCCGGGCACGAGCATCGCCGTGAGCCACCGGACCGGGCCGGTCGAGGTCGGCCAGCCGGCGCTGATCGCCTGCGTTGCCGCCGCTCACCGGGGGCTGGCCTACGAGGTGAGCCGGGATCTGGTCGAGCGGATCAAGCGGGAGCTGCCGATCTGGAAACGACAGGTCGATACCGAAGGTCGCCACAACTGGCAGGGGCTTCGATGAGCGGCCTGGTTGACCGGTTCGGCCGGGTCCACCGCGACCTGCGCGTCTCGCTCACCGACAAGTGCTCGCTGCGCTGCACCTACTGCATGCCGGCCGAGGGCGTGCCCTGGATCCCCAAGCAGTCGGTTCTCACCCCGGACGAAATCGAGCGGATCGTCCGGGTTGCCGCCGCGGAGGGAATCGAAACGGTCAGGCTGACCGGCGGCGAGCCCCTGATCAGTCCGAACCTGGTCGAGATAGTCCGGCGGATCGCGGCCATCGAGGGCCCGAACGGCCCGATCGAAGTGGCGATGACCACCAACGGCATCCGCCTGCCCGACTTCATCCCCGGTCTCGAGGAGGCGGGCCTGGCCCGGCTCAACATCAGCATCGACACGCTCGACCCGGATCGCTTCGCCGAGTTGACCCGGCGCGACCGGCTGATCGACGTGCTCGCCGGGATCGAAGCCGCCCGCCGCTCGAAACTCCGGCCGCTGAAACTGAACGCCGTCGTGATGCGCGGAGTGAACGAGGACGAGGTCGTTGACCTGGTCGAATTCGCGATCGAGCACGACGCGCAGATGCGCTTCATCGAGCACATGCCGCTGGACATCGGCCACACCTGGGACCGTGAAGAGATGGTTCCGCGCGAGGAGATCCTGGCCGCGCTGGGGAAGCGTTTCCGGCTTGAGCCACTGGGCGGCCGCGGCGGGGCGCCGGCCGAGGTCTTCGGTATCGACGGTGGCCCCTTCACGGTCGGCGTGATCGCTTCGGTCTCCGCCCCCTTCTGCGCGGCCTGTGACCGGCTGCGGCTGACCGCCGACGGTCAGCTGCGCAACTGCCTCTTCGCCCGCGAGGAGCTCGACCTGAAAGGAGCCCTGCGCAGCGGTGCTTCCGACGAGGGGATCCGCGACATCCTGCGGGCCGGGGTTGCCGCCAAGCGGGCCGGCCACGGCATCGACAGTCCGGACTTCACCCAGCCGGATCGAGGCATGAACGCGATCGGCGGCTGAAGCCGCCCGGTTGCCCGCTCAGCCGCCGGCGAAGGGCGGCAGCACGTCGATTCGGCCGTCTTCCGGAAGCGGCTTCTCGAGCGCGGTGCTGTGTTCACCGTCGACGAAGAACGAGCACTGGTCGAGGACCATCCGCAACCGTTCGTCGGCCCCGGCCAGTGACTCGATCAACCCGGCCACGGTGTCGGCCCCTTCGACCTGCGTTTCGGTAGCACCGAAAGCTTCGGCCGCCCCGGCAAAGAACCTGACCGACACCCGGGTCAAGCTTCCTGCTGTTCCGCCGCGAGCCGGGTCAGGGCAGCCTGCAGCTCGGCGAATTTCGGCTCGAACTGGTCGGCCGGCAGCCGGCCCAGCGCCAGGCCGAGCGCGAAGGTGGTGAGCGGCGCGGCGGGCCGGGCCACGTCATGGGCTACATCCCTGGTCAGGTCGAGCACGGCCCCGACGTCAATTTCCTCCTCGATCCCGAGCAGCCCGGAAACCTTCTCCAACCAGTTGTCGAGGGCCTCCGGCGGCAGATGCTTCGGATTCTCCTGGTTCATTTCTCCACCTCGCCTTTCTTTGCGAACTCTTCAAGATCTTCCGGGGTGTCAAGGTCCCGGGACAATCCTTCCGGATCCTGGACCTCTCGTAGCTTCAGACCTCGGAAAAGGGATTTCATCGAAATATCGTTCGGGTCACCCGCCCGGCCCAACGCGTCTTCGATCGAGCGGCGTCGATAAAAGCCGGCCAGCCACTGAGGATGGTTGTTCCGCAGCGCGATGAGCCCGTCGACTTCCGGGCCGACCTCGCGGAAGGCGCCGGTCAGCAGGTCGATCAGAAGCCGGGCATGAGGGAGGTCGCAGGCCAGCAGGAGGATCCAGTCGTCCTCGATTGCCGGCAAGGCAGCCGCGAGCCCGGCCGCCGGCCCGCCGAAGGGCGGATCCTCACGGATCGTGATCGCCCCTTCGGATTCGATGTCGCCGGCGATGACGATCCTTTCGCAGCCGCTTTCGCGGGCGGCAGCCACGACGATGTCGATCAGGCGCCGGCCGTCCAGTCTGATTTCGCCCTTCTCGGCGCCGCCGAGCCGGGAGCCCCGGCCGCCGGCGAGGACGACCGCAGTGGCGGGTTCGGGAATCAGGCCTGCCTCCGCCAGGTGCCGGATTTGCCGCCGGTCTTCTCTTCGAGGCGAACCGATTCGATCGTCACGCCCTTGTCGATCCCCTTGAACATGTCGATCAGGGTGAGGGCGGCAACCGAGACCGCGGTCAGGGCCTCCATCTCGACTCCGGTCCGGTCGGCGGTGCGCACCGTCGCGCTGACGCTCACCCCTTCGTCCCCGGTCTCGAATGACACCGCGGCACCGTGCACGCCGATCACGTGGGCCAGCGGCAGGAGCTCGGCGCATTTCTTGGCCCCCTGGATACCGGCCACCCGGGCCACGGCCAGCGCATCACCCTTCGGCAAGTCCTCATCGCGCAGGGCCGCAATCACCGCTGGCGGGCAGCGCACGAAACCTGAAGCCGTGGCCGACCGCACGGTAGGCTGCTTGGCGGTCACGTCGACCATCCGGGCCTGGCCGCTTTCGTCTAGGTGGGTGAAGGTCAAGGTTGTCTCCTCTGGGGGTGGTTGAACTGCTCCGGGTCACGCAGGCGGACGGTCGGTACGAGATCGCCGGCCTTGATCTTCTCGACCTCGGGCTCGACCAGGGCGTAACCGTCGGCCGCCGCCAGGCTGGCGATCAGGTGGGAGCCGGAGCCACCGGTCGCAGCCGGCAGCACCTTTCGCTCGTTCTCGTCGGAGATCCGCACCGGAATCACCTGCATCCGGCCTTGCGGGGTCTTCCAGTCCTCCGTTGCCCGGGCCGGGACCGCCTCGGGAAAGAGCCGGGCCGCCCCCTGCATCTTTCGCAGGGCGGGACGGACGAACATCTGAAAGGAAACCCAGGCGCTGACCGGGTTGCCGGGCAGCCCGAAGACGAGCGGTCCGCTTTCACCCAGTCGGCCGAAGGCCTGCGGTTTGCCGGGCTGCATCGCAACCCGGTCGAAGCGGACCGATTCGTCTCCTTCGAAGAGTGCCTTGACCGGGTCGAAGGCTCCGACACTGACCCCGCCGGTCAGGACCAATGCGTCGCAGCCACCGTTCCGGCCAAGCGCCGCCTCGAGTTGACCGGGCCCGTCGCCGGCGTGGTCGGCCTCGGCCAGGGCACCGGCGTCGGCAGCCAGCATCGTGACAAGCAGGCCATTCGAGTCCGGGATCCGGCCGCGCAAAACCGGTTCGCCGGGAGCGACAAGTTCATCGCCCGTGCTGATCACCGCCACGCGTGGCCTGCGGGCGACGATCACCTCGCCGATGCCGGCCGAGGCCATGGCGGCCAGAGATTCCGGCGAAAGCTCGATTCCGGCCGGCGAGACCTGATCACCCTGGGCCCGGTCTTCGCCCTCCCGGCGGATGTGGCGGCCCCTGGGCAGCTGTTCCTCGATCCGGACCTCTTCGAGGCCACCGTCGGTCATCTCCTGCGGGATGACCGTGTCGGCCGCGGCCGGGACCGGTGCGCCGGTCATGATCCGCACCGCTTCACCGGGCCCGATCGCCGGGTCCTCGCCGGTGCCGGCCGGGAGGTCGCCGACCACCCGCAAAGTCACCGGTGACTGCTGGCTCGCTCCGGCCAGATCGTCGAAGCGCACGGCGTATCCATCCATCGCCGAATTGGTCCATGGCGGCACCGGAATCGCCGCGGTGACGGGGCTGGCCAGAAAACGGCCGCGCGCTTCCGCCAGACCCGCCTTCTCGACTTCGAGCACGGGCACCATGGCGAGGATCCGGTTGAGATGTTCGGTGACGGTGATCACGGGGCAGATGCTATTGACGGAGCGGGGTGGCATCTATGATCACTCAATGGGCCGAGTCGTTTCAGAGCGCATGGTCACCCGGTTTCGCTCCGGTTCAAGACCAAGTCGCCGCCGGGACAGACTGGCCGGCGAGGAGCCGCTTGAGATCCGGGTCAACGGCACGCCGCTGGCGGTGACCATGAGGACGCCCGGCAGCGACTACGAACTCGCGGCCGGCTTTCTCGTTTCGGAAGGGGTGATCTCGAAGGCGGCCGATTTCGGTGGCGCCACCTATTGCCGTGGCGGTTCGGGCCCGGGGGCGGCGAACGAATACAACGTGCTCGACGTGCTGCTCGGGCCCGGGGTGGAGCCACCTTCTCCCGAGCTGACCAGGAACTTCTACACGACGAGTTCCTGCGGGATCTGCGGCAAGTCCGGGATTGGCGAGATCGGAGTCGATTCGGCCTTCGATCTCACCGGGTTCGAGGGCGAAGTCGAGCTCGAGCTCCTGCTGAGCCTGCCGGACCGGCTGCGGGGAAGCCAGGAGGTCTTCGAGGAGACGGGCGGCCTTCACGCTGCTGCCATCTTTGACGCAGCCAGCGGCGAAATGCTGGTCTCCCGGGAGGATGTTGGCCGTCACAACGCGGTCGACAAGGTGATCGGCTGGGCGCTGATGGAAGGGAAGTTGCCGCTGACCGGCTGCGTGCTCCAGGTCTCCGGCCGGGCCGGCTTCGAGCTGGTCCAGAAGGCGAAGATGGCTGGTTTGCCGGTCTTTTCGGCCGTTTCCGCGCCTTCAACCCTCGCGGTGGAGCTGGCCTCGGCGTCGGGGATAACCCTGGCCGGCTTCGTCCGGGGCGATTCGCTGGTCGCCTACAGCCGGCCCGACCGAATCCGCTCCGTTGGAGAAACCCCGGGCACCGCCGGGCCGGACCAGCTTCCCCGGGCGGTCGCGCCTTGAGCGAACGGCCGCTGGAGCAGGACTTCAACGACGACGGGATCAAGGTCGGCCCGCCAAAGAGGGTCGCAGCCGGGTTGCCCTCGGTCGCTTTCGCGATGGGCCCGATGCTGAGGAACGCCGGGCCGCGCAAGACCCTTCGTTCCTCCTTCACCATGAACCACAAACGCGGCTTCGATTGCCCTAGCTGCGCCTGGATCAGCGAGGACAGGCCACCGGCGATCGACTTCTGCGAAAACGGCATGAAGTCCCTCAATTCCGAGATCGCCCCGGTAACCGTGCCCCGGGAATTCTGGGCCGAGAACTCGCTGGCCGGGATGCGCGACAAGTCCGAGTTCTGGCTTGGCCGCCAGGGCCGGATCACCGAACCCGTCTACCGTCCAAAGGGCTCCGGCCATTACGAGGTGATCGGCTGGGAGAAGGCCTTTGATGTGATCGCCGACCGCCTTCGTTCGCTGGATTCGCCCGATCAGGCGGTCTTCTACACCAGCGGCCGGATCATGAACGAACCGGCGTTCCTCTACCAGCTCTTCGCCCGCGAATACGGGACGAACAACCTGCCCGACTGTTCGAACATGTGCCACGAAGCGACCGGGGCCGGGATGGGTTGGTCGATCGGCGTCGGCAAGTCGACGGTCAGCTATTCGGACTTTGAAAAGGCCGACCTGATCATGGTCATGGGCCAGAACCCGGGCACCAACCATCCGCGGATGCTCAATGCCCTCGAGGGCGCCAAGCGGAAGGGGGCCCGGGTCGTCGGGATCAATCCGCTGCCGGAGGCCGCCTTGCTCCGGTACCGGAATCCGCAAAAACCCCGCGGGCTGATCGGCAAGGGCACCGTGATCTCCGATCAGTTCGTGCAGATCCGGAGCGGCGGGGACCAGCATCTGCTCCGGGCGATCGGCAAGCGGGTACTGATGGCCGAAGAGGCCGCCCCCGGCACCGTGACCGATCACGAATTCATCGAGCAGCACTGTGAAGGCTTTGAGGCCTACCGCGAGGCGGCGCTCGCCCTCGATGACGGGGAGGTGCTCGCCGCGACCGGTCTGAGTGCCGGGGAAATTGACGAGCTGGCCGACCGCTACATCCGCTCGAAGGCGACGATCATCACCTGGGCCCTGGGGCTCACCCAGCAGAAGTCCGCGGTCGAGACGATCACCGAGATCATGAACCTGCTCTTCCTCAAGGGCAACATCGGCCGGCCCGGCGCCGGGGCATCGCCGATCCGCGGGCATAGCAACGTTCAGGGTGACCGCACGATGGGGGTCTGGGAACAGATGGGTGACTGGTTCCTCGACGCGATCCGGGACGAGTTTGGCTTCGAAGCGCCGCGGGAGCCCGGACACGACACCGTGCGCACCGCTGACGCCATGGAAAGGGGGGAAGTCGCCTTCTTCATGAGCATGGCCGGAAATTTCGTGGCCGCGGTGTCCGACTCAACCCGGGCCGAAGCAGGGATGGAGCGGGTCGGAATGACGGTCCACGTCTCAACCAAGCTGAACCGTTCCCATGTCACCTGCGGCGAGGAGTCGCTGATTCTCCCGGTGCTCGGCAGGGCGGAACGGGACGAACAGGCGAGCGGCAGCCAGGTCGTTACGGCTGAGGATTCGGTCTGCCGGATCACCGCCAGCAAGGGCAACCTCGATCCGGTCGCCGAAGGGCTGATTTCGGATGTGTCGGTGGTTTCCCGGCTGGCCCGCAAGGTGATCCCCGATTCGAAGGTCGACTGGGCCGCCTTTGAAGAGGACTATGACCGGATCCGCGACTCGATCAGCCGGGTGGTTCCGGGGTTCGAGGATTTCAACCGGAAGCTTGAACAGGAAGGGACCTTCATCCTGCCCCATGGCCCTCGTGACAGCCGGACCTTCCCGACCCCCTCCGGGAAGGCGCGCTTCGCGACCGCTGAAGTGCCGGTACTGGAGGTGCCCGCCGGCCGCCTGCTGCTGAACACGGTCCGGGCCCATGACCAGCACAACACCGCGATCCTCGGTCTCAACGACCGTTACCGCGGAATCCGCAAGGGGCGCTTCGTGATCTTCGTCAGTCCGGAGGACCTGGCCGAGCTGGAGATCGAGGACGGCCAGACGGTCGACGTCTTCAGCGAACGGACCGGGGAGGAGGATCGGGTCCTGCGCGGCTACCGGGCGGTCGCCTACCCGACGAAGCGGGGTTGCGCGGCGATGTACTTTCCCGAAGCCAACGAACTGGTCCACCGCTCCGCGGTCGACCGGAGGAGCAACTGCCCGGCTTACAAGGACGTGATCATCCGGATCGAACCCGGCAAGGACCGGGTTGCCGGTGGTCGCCCGGTCGCAAACTAGGAACAAAACCTCACTACAAGCCGCGAATACGGCTTATATTTGGGTATTTGGCCGCAATCAGGTGTTGATAGTGTGGCCGCATGTCAGCCAACGAATTCAAGGTCGCCGAGGCGGCTGCCCTGCTCGGAGTAAGCGATGACACGATCCGCCGCTGGGCCGCAGACGGCCGGTTGACCCTCCGGGAGGGGAAGGGCGGGGTCAAGGTCGTCGATGGCCGCGAACTTGCCCGGCTGGCCTCGGAATCAACGCTGGAGGCCGAAGGCGGTGCGACGTTTTCGGTTCGCAACCGCATGCACGGGATCGTGACCGCGGTCAAGACCGACGCAGTAATGGCTCAGGTCGACATTCAGGCCGGTCCCTTCCGGCTCGTTTCGCTGATCAGCAGCGAAGCAGTCGAGCAGCTCGGCATCAAGGTCGGCAAGGCCGTGTTCGCAACTGCAAAAGCAACCAACGTGGGAGTGGAAATTGCGTCGTAAATTGGCCGGAAGGAGCCTTCTGGCGATCCTCGCGACGCTAGCCGTTGCGGTAGCGCTTCCGGCCTGCGGCAGTTCGGATGATTCGGGTTCCGGTGACAAGGAGGATCTGACCGTCTTCGCGGCATCCTCGCTGACCGAAGCCTTCACCAACCTCGGCAAGCAGTACGAAGCCGCGCATGAGGGCGCGGTGGTCAAGTTCAACTTCGGGTCGAGCTCGGACCTCGCCGCCCAGATCGACCAGGGCGCGCCGGCCGACGTCTTCGCCTCGGCCGACGAGCCGAACATGCAGAAGGTCGTGGATTCGGACATGGCCGACGGCGAGCCGCAGGACTTTGCCAGCAACGTCCTCGAGATCGCGGTCCCCAGGGACAATCCCGGCAAGGTGACCGGTCTCGATGACTTCGCCGAAAAGGACCTGAAACTGGCGGTCTGCGACCCCGAAGCTCCCTGCGGAAACGCCGCCACGGAGGTCTTCGGGAACGCCGGAGTCGACGCTTCGATTGACAGTTACGAGCCCGACGTGAAATCGGTGCTGACCAAGGTAGAACTCGGTGAGGTCGATGCCGGGCTCGTCTATCACTCGGATGTCCTCGCGGCCAAAGACAGGATCGACTCGATCGCGATTCCCGAGCAGGACCAGTTCATAAACGTCTACCCGATCGTCGTGGTCAAGGGTGCCGGCAACGCCCAGGGCGGCCAGGACTTCATCGACCTCGTGCTCGGCGACGACGGTCAGAACGAACTGGCGAAGTGGGGATTCCGGGCGCCCTGAGAAACGTCGGCGGGTCCTCGAAGGACCTGGCGGCCCGCCAGACCAGGCCGCCGGCCGCGATCGCGCTGCCGGCGGTTTTCGCGGTTCTCTTTTTGATCCTGCCCCTGGCGGCGGTGGTCATCAGGTTGCCCTGGGGTTCGGTCGGGGAGATCCTCACCCGAAGCGACACCGTCGAGGCGCTGGCCCTTTCGCTCGGCACGGCGTCGGTCGCGACCGTTCTCTGCGTGATCTTCGGGGTACCCCTGGCCTGGTGGCTCGACTGGCTCGGCCGCTCACCCCGCAGCCTGGTCTATCGCCTTACCAGGACTCTCGTCCTGGTCCCGCTGGTGCTGCCGCCGGTGGTCGGCGGGGTCGCCTTGCTGATGCTGCTCGGGCGAAAGGGGGTGATCGGCGGCCCGATCAACGACCTGACCGGCATCACCCTGCCTTTCACGACTCCGGCGGTCGTGATCGCCCAGGCATTCGTGGCCCTGCCGTTCCTGGTGCTCACGGTGGAAGGGGCGCTGCGGTCGATCGATCGCAGCCTCGATGAAGTGGCGCTGGACCTCGGGGCGACGCCGACCCGGTCCTTCTTGCTGGTCATCCTGCCGATCGTTCGACCGGCCGTCTTTTCCGGGGCCGTGCTCTGCTTCGCCCGTGCCCTCGGCGAGTTCGGCGCGACGATCACCTTCGCCGGAAATCTCCCCGGTGTCACCCGGACCATGCCGATCGCTACCTACACCACCATGCAGACCGACCCCGACGCGGCCCTCACCCTTTCGTTGATTCTGCTCGCCGTCGCGGTGGTGATCCTCGTCGCGATGCGCGACCGCTGGACCAGAGGCGCCTTCGGCTGATCGACCGGTCCGCCGCGGGTTGAAGCCGCCTGGTCGGGGCTAGCCGACCGAGAGGGCAGCCGCGCCGACCAGCACCACGGCGATGCCGGCGATCTGGTGGCGGGTGAGATGCTCACGCAGGTGAAAGCGGGCCAGCAGGATGGTGACCACCGGATAGAGCGAGCTCAGGACCGCGACCACGCTGAGCACGCCCTTGACCGTGGCCACGGCGTAAAAGGAGTCGGCAACCATGACCAGCAGTCCGATCAGGATCAGCCAGCCCCATTCCTGAAGCTTCAGTTCACCTTCCGGCCGGATCGCCAGGAAGGCGAGCGTAAAGATGCCGACCGAGGTTGCGCGGGCGGTGATCAGGGCCCATTGGGCACTGCCCTCGGCCGAGTGATCCATCGCCAGAAGGAAGCAGCCGAGCCCGGCCGCGGTGAGCAGGCCGAAGATGATGCTGACCGACGGTGCCTTGAGGGCATGGGGCTCGTTTTCACCGCCACTGCCGAGCGCGAGCAGGCTTACCCCGCCGATCGCGATCACGATTCCGAACCACTGCAGCGCACCCGGAGCGTCGCCGCTGATCACCGAAGCGATGACCGGGACCACCGGCGCGGTCGCAGCGACCGCGGCGACGATGCTCATCTTCCCGACCGAAAGCCCGTGGTAGAGGGCAGACAGACCAACCACCTCCGCGATCCCGGCCAGCACCCCGTAGGCGAGGTACCGGTTGCCGGGGATGTCACCGACCGCCAGCGCGAGGGTCGCCGTGATCGCGACCAGGGCGGCAGCCTGTGAGACCAGCAGCACCGTGAGCACCGGGATGTTGCGGCTCTTGAGTCCGCCGAGATAGTCGGAGAAACCGTAGGAAACGCTGGAGAGGAGGGCGAGCACGACCGCTGGCATTCCGGGCAGCCTATGTGGTGGTGCCCCCGGGATGCCGTCGCGTCTGTTCTTGCATTCACCTTGGTAGATAAATGCAGGACTGCCTGCTATAAGTTTGGGTAGTGGAGGAAGCGAGGGGCTCCTCCATTGACGGGAGGAGACCCGATGACCAGGAAGCTTGTTCTGCTTTTCGCCGCGTTCGCAGCGATCGGCCTGATTGGAGCCGGTTCGGCTGCCGCGGCACCGCCGCCGCTCGGCATCTCGTGCACGGTTGCCGGGGACAACTCGCTCCAATGCGGCAGCACCAGCCCGCGCAGCACGGCGGAGACCTGGGACGGAAC
>WBZM01000813.1_pt1 | contig 36887 bp, 33 predicted proteins | sample 5204271 | NCBI WGS metagenome assembly WBZM01 (sample SAMN12344346, study PRJNA552823) | activated sludge metagenome | biome: Activated sludge suspended growth; feature: Nitrification reactor; material: Wastewater; isolation source: activated sludge from nitrification reactor of wastewater... | reverse complement strand
TGTTATTTGTAAGTCCACTCATCTAAGAGGTAAGAAGTCAGAGCATTTTGGGCATGACTAGGCCTTCCGCCGTTTTTCACGGCAGGGAATAAATTTTAAAAAAACTAAAATAGAAAAAATCGAAGTTTGACTCGGTTTATCCACCGATTTGGGCACTATTGTCCGCGCGGTCCTGACGATGAGCACACCGCCCGTAAGTCCACTCATCACACGAGGTATTTGGTCGAATTTTGGGCATGACTAGGCCTCCTCGTTGCCTTCGGCAACGCTGGAACATTTAAGTTTTCAAAATTTTTAATTTTCTATATTTTTTTGCACGGCAGAATTCAGATCTGGGTTCAGATCTGGGGTTAATGGCGGAGCGAGTGAGATTCGAACTCACGAGCCCCGCGAAGGGCTGCCAGTTTTCAAGACTGGTGTATTCAACCGCTCTACCATCGCTCCGGGGTCAGTTGTATTGGAAATGACCCCATGAGGCAAATGGAATTTCATTTTATTAATCAATGCGTTACTGGAAACGAATCTCGCTCAGACCATTCATATATTTTTGAAGGACCAGAGGAATTTGGATAGTTCCTGATTCCGTTTGATAATTTTCCAATATCGCAATCAATGTTCTCCCTACAGCCAAGCCGGATCCATTAAGCGTATGAACAAATTGAGGCTTATTTGATTGAGATTTAAACCTGATGTTAGCTCTGCGTGATTGAAAATCTTCATAATTAGAGCACGAGCTAATCTCGCGGTATTCATTTTGACCTGGTAGCCATACTTCTAAATCATAGGTTTTTGCTGAACCAAATCCCATATCTCCGGTACATAGCAACATTCGCCGAAAGGGCAATTCTAATCGGAGTAAAACCTCTTCTGCGTGGCTTGTCAGAAGGTCATGCATTTCATAGGAGTGATGGGGATGAGAAAAAATCATTAATTCGACTTTGTTAAATTGATGTTGTCGAATCAAACCTTTGGTATCTCGTCCATGACTTCCAGCTTCGGATCGAAAGCAAGGGGAATAGGCGCAAAACTTTTTTGGCAAATCTGATTCATTTAAAGTTTCACCACTATAGTAATTTGTTACAGGGACCTCCGCCGTGGGAATAAGAAAATAATCAAAGCCCTCTAAATGAAAAAGATCTTCTTTAAATTTTGGTAGCTGAGTCGTTCCTATCAAGCTTTGGCTGTTAACAATAAACGGGGGGATCATCTCGGTATACCCATGATGTTCGCTATGCAAATCCATCATAAATTGAATCAGAGCCCTTTCAAGTCTAGATCCTGCGCCTTTTAAAAAAGCAAAGCGGCTACCAGTGACTTTTCCAGCTCTTTCAAAATCGATGATATTTAATTTTTCTCCAAGCTCCCAATGTTCTTTTGACTTGAATGAATGTCGAGTCGGAGTTCCAACGACTTTTTCAATTTTATTGTCTTCAGAGCCTTTGCCGACAGGTACCATTTCATGGGGTTTATTTGGAACCGTCAGCAATAGTTGATAGACCTGTTGATCGACCTCGCTCGCCTTTGTTTCCATTTCTTTTACTTTTTCGGAAATTTTTCCAAGCTCGGCAATCAAGTTGGCAGGATCTTTCCCTTGTTTTTTTAATTGAACAATTTCTTGACTGGCTTTGTTTTGACTCGCCTTTGCTGTTTCGGCTTGAGTCATTAGTTCTTTCCTGTTTTTATTTAAAACCATAATTTGATCAATTAATGAAATATCTCCACCACGATTTTGGAGGCCTTTTTTATATAATTCTAAATATGAAACCTGGCCATCTTCAGATTTTTTTTCTAATAGTTTAATGTCTAACATCGCTCACCTGCACATAATTTTTTTTATACATTTTAAATAGAATATTTAATTCTTTTAATTTCCTTGGGATTAAGGAGCAATCAAGATATACATTTTGAACAATTGAATGACAAGGATACAAATTAAGTCAAAGACTAAAATTTTGGTAAATAGCCAAGCCGCAGAGATTCTTAAAAAAATTCCCAAAATCACAATGGTTAAAAAAATCAAAGAAAAAGATCCAAATTGAACCAGTTCCTGCCCAATCAGGGCGATGGTTAAGCCCAAGAAAAATCCACTGATTCCACGCAAGAAAATCAGCAATAAATCAATAAAAGTCGTTTTAATTTTTTCTTCAGTCCTACTTCCCATTGTAATAATTTGTTGTCTAATCCCCACAACTTCCCCCTAAATTCTGAATTTGCGATAAAAACTCTTCCTTGTCTTTTGAGTTTGGCGATAAATCCAAATACTTGCAATAAGATCTAACTGCGGCAAGGCGATCACCTCTAGCTTCAAATATAGCACCTTGTTCTTTATAAATATCTTCAAACCCGCTTTCTCTTTCAGCTGCGATGTCCAAAAAACCTTGTGCCATGTCAATCTGGCCCGCAAGTCGATAACAACGTGCCGCTCTTACATACACATAGACGGGCTGTGTTCCCGTGTTTGTGGCTTTAGTATATTCAGCAGCACACTCGGAATAGTTCTTGCTGGCATACTTGATTTCACCTACTAAGATATAAGAATCAATCAAACCAGGATAAAGCTTTTTTTCGAGTTCGGCATTTTTTTCGGCTTCTAAAAAGTTCCCGTCAAGCAAATAGGTTTTTCCTAAGAATAAATGAGCTCTAGGAAATTTTTGATTTAATCTTATGACTCTTTCAAATTGATTTTTTGCCTCCGATATTTTAGAAGCCTCTAAATATATTTTAGCCACTTCAAAAATCGGCTCAGCATCGGATGGGTCCAGGTAACTGGCTTTTAAATACTCACCAATGGATTTTTCTATCTGCCCCAGTTGATTATAACATTTACCTAGTAGAATATGAGCCACTTTATTTGATTCATTCAGGGACAGTACCTTTTCAAGAGTTTCAGAGGCTTGCTTAAACCGGTCTTCCTCAATATAAATTTCAGCAAGGGCAATACGGTATTCATAAATAGATGGGTATTTTTTTATAGTTTCGATGAGGTAATCACCTCCATCATCAACGCCCTGACGAGTAGCAAGTACCTTGGCATAATTTATTTGAGCTTCAACATTTGTTGAATCTAGTTCGATGGCTTTCAAGGCGAAACTGTAAGCATCCTTAGACATCTTTTCTCTGGCTGCTTGTTCTTTTTGATTTGTGACTTTTGTTAAATTGGTAAGTTCTCTAGCTGCTGCGGAATAAAGAATGACGCTTTCGATATCAGCGTCGAAAATTTTAAGAGCTTTCTCTGCTAATTTCAAAGTCCCCAGGTAGTCTTTTTTTTTGTAGGCTAAATTAGCAAAACCTCTTTGAATTTCATAATTTCCCTTACTTAAATAATCGGCCTGGATCAAAGTTTTCTCTGCTTCAGAGAAATCAAAAGCATGTGATAAAAATTCTGCTTTTTTAAGATAGGATTTCACATTTGCTGTATCTGCTTTGATAGATTTATTAACCCAATCAACGGCCTCAAGACCTTGCCCCAAATTCCAAAGGGCTTCGCTTGCCTTAAGCGCTGCCGTTGAATTTTTCGGGTTCAACTCGAAGGCGGCTTTACATTCCGCCTGGGCACGCACATATTCTTTTTGTCTTAAATAGAGTTGGCAATTAAATAGGAGTTCTTCGTCTGGGCGTTCTGAATATTTCAAAGATTTATCACAACCACCTAAACGATTACATAGCTCCAGCGCCAATTTACGTGAGGGATTTTTCTTTAGGTTGAGATTAGCAATTTCAAGAGCCTTTCTTTTATTCCCACGAATTAAGTGAACCTCCGAAAGGGCCTCGAAACCCTGAGCCTCTAATCCTTTATCCATGAGGGTATCTATATCCATTCCTGAGTTTATATAATTTGAAGCCTTATCATATTGGTTTCTAGAAAATTCAAGAAGCCCGAGACCAAAATAAGAGGCCTTATGTTTTTTATTTTCTTTGATTGCCTGCAAGAAGAGATTGTTCGCTTTACTTAAATCTTTAAGTTTAAAATTGGCCTTTGCTTGAAAAAAAAGAGGTTTTACCCATTGACCCGATAGTTCTCTTGATTTCTGAAAAAAAGATTCAGCAATCAGTGTTTCATTTTCCATTTCCAGAAGCTCACCCTTCATTTGATAAAGCAAGAAATTGGAAAAATCTTTTTCTAAGATGGTATCTAAAGTATTTAATGATTCTTTAAATCGTCCCTCTGAATACAGTTTTACAGCTTCACAAAAATAACCACTTGTATCAATTTTATTTAGAGACTTGGTTGTTTTTGCTAAAGTGGAAACGGTTTTTTGGTCTTGATAGTCTTGGAAACTAAAATACCAGAGCTCTTTATAAACTTCACAAAGGAGCATCCTTGCCATTAAGTTGTTTAATGAATTTTCTATGACATTGACGAGAATATTTTGAGCTTCAATATATCCTTCGACGTTGTCAGGTGCGATTAATTTGAGAGCCAGATTTGTTTTTTGAAGTACTTGGGCATCGCTTAGAGTGATTTGACTTTTCTTAGGAGCTAAAAGCCGAATTCGTTCATTAACATGGGAACTCGAATCGTCAAAAAAACCAAAATAGAGACTGAATGCGGCAATGAGCATCAAAGAAATAAATAATGGCCATCTAAGGATATCTTTAAGTAGGTCTTTTTTTTCTTCTATAAGGTTTTTAAGTTCAATAACATTATCATTCGGATCTGAATTATTCGGATCTGACTTAATTGAATCTGAAGATAGTTGTTTTATTTCCTCTGAGGTGAGTTTTTTTTTATTATCGCTGTTGCGAGCATTGGTAATTGGTTTTGGGACAGAAGGGGGATCTATTTTTGTCAGGAGAGGTTTTTTGACATAGGGAATGATGACGGTCTCATCCAAAGGTGGGGTGCCCTGAGATTTTTTATGTGGGCCGTTTGTTTTTTTATTGGTAGAATCATTATTAGGATTCATTTCATTAGTGAGAATTTCAAGTATTTTCTCGTAGAAAATAGGCTCTTTGGCGATGAACTCCCATTTTCCGCCTGGATAAATAGCAATTTTTTCTTCCCCAGTGATAAACCCCTCATTGATATGATCCATGATTTCAGCTGCGGTGTAAGGACCGCCGATTTGACCCGAATTGAGTTGAACAATCCATGTGGTTGATATTTTTGCCATATTTAATCTTAAAGATAGAGCAACAGCTAATAAACAAAAAATTGGGTCAATCTTGCAAAGCCTAACTTAGGGCCTGTAACTTACTTTGATTCCAAGTGAAGAAACCTAAAGTGAGCAAAAACTCTAAAGTCAACATTTAACAAAGTTTTAAAAAAAATTCTTGCAATTTAAAAAAAATCTTATATCTTGCAAAGATATATCTTATAAATGCAACTCCTTGGACCCCTCCAGGATTGTTTTTTCAAAGCCTCTTGGACCCCTCCACTGAGGCTTTTTTTTTCTCAAGGGCCCGTTTTTCGACGCCACTCAATAAAACTCTGTCTTAATTATAATTTTACTGATCTATATCAAATTTAAGCGGTAGGATTTTTTAATCATGTTCTAAATTGGGGCAGCGATTACGCCTATGACTTAAATCAAGGCCGCGGGAGAGAGAGTTGGTTTTAAAAGCAAGACATATTGTTATTGTTGAAGAAGATAAGTTTCTTGTTGAAAAAATTAAAAATTATTTTCTTCCGAAAGGTTATATTTGTCATCATTACGAATCCATTGCTAAAGCCTCACAAGATTTAAAAAAAACTTTAATCCCCGGTGGTTTTGAAATTGCTCTTTTTATTTGTGAAATTAATGAAAATGATGATTCCACCTTGGCTGAGCTAATGGAAACCCAGGCTCTGCTTGAAAACACCTCTATTATCGTTTTAACAAATATTTTGTTCAAGCAAAAAGCCTTACAAGCTATTTCCCAAGGAGTTCTTCATTATTTAACAAAGCCTTTTGATTTTTCAGAAGTGGTTCACCTATTTGAACATGCCATTAAATATCAAATTATAAATAAAGAGAACTCTTTGCTAAAAAAAGAAATAATTGCCAAAAGCAGCTTTCAAGGAATTATTGGCCGAAGTGAAAGCATGCGAAAATTATTTTGTTTGATATCTCAGATTGCGAACTCAACAGCAAATATTTTAATTCAAGGTGCCACAGGTACAGGGAAAGAAGTGATTGCTAAATCTATTCATAATTTGAGCTCAAGAAAAAACAATCCATTTGTTGCGATTAATTGCTCTGCAATTCCTGAAGCCTTACTTGAATCCGAACTCTTTGGTCATGCAAAGGGTAGTTTTACAGGAGCCATCTGCAATAAAAAAGGACTATTTGAAGAAGCCAATGGAGGAACTTTATTTTTAGATGAGATTGGCGATCTCCCCCAAAGTCTGCAGGCTAAATTATTGAGAGTCATTCAAGAAAGAACGGTTCGTCCCGTCGGAGAAAACACAGCAAAGCCGATTGATATAAGAATCATATGCGCGACTCATAGAGATCTTAAGGAGATGATAAGTACTCAAATTTTTAGGGATGATTTATATTACCGGCTTGCCGTCATACCCCTGGTGGTTCCCCCGTTAAATCAGAGAAAGGATGATATCCCTCTGCTTGCAAATCATTTTCTGAATAAATTTGCAGTTTTAAACAATAAAGAATTTATAGGTTTTTCTGGTGATACTTTAAATTTTTTAATGAATCACGCTTGGCCTGGAAATGTTAGAGAGCTAGAAAATACGATTGAGAGAGCCGTCGTTTTATCTAAAACAGATAAAATTGAATTAGAAGATTTAGGGCTAGACTTTTCTTCTGAAAATAATTTGTTTCTTTCCAGACTAAAGTCAGAATTGCCTACACTCGCAGATTTAGAAAAAAAATACATTGAATTTGTACTAGCGAAAACAAATCAGCAAAAAGAACGTGCTTCTGAAATTTTAGGATTAAATAGAAAAACACTTTATCGGAAAGAAAAAGAATTTGGTTGGGACAAATTGCCCCATTCCACTCAATGAAACAAATTTAAATTCACTTCTGTTTGGTAAAGTTCTTGCTTTATAACAAAGTGTCAGCGTAGAAAATAAAGACAACCACTTCAAACCATTATCAAGGAGAGATTTATGAGAGCTTTAAGTTTTATTTCGATTGCCATGTTTTTAATAATCTGGGCCCCTTCAATGTCCAGTGCCGCAGCAACTCAGGATAGGGAAGTCGTTGTCGGTATTAATGAGGCTTTTATCCCCGGCGGTTTTGATATCTATTCGGAGACCTATGTTGTCGCGAGTGGAATTTTTCCTAATGGATGTTACAAATGGAGCCGAGTTGATGTGAATCATATCGATAAATTCAACCATGAAATAAGGTCCGTGGCTAATGTCAGGCAAGGTATGTGTATCATGGTTTTAATTCCTTTTAATAAAGAAGTTAAACTTGGCAAGTTCGATGCTGGTCAACATACCTTGAGGTTTGTCAACGGTGATGGAACTTACCTTGAGAAAACAATGGTGGTGGAAGAATAGCTGATAGACTTCACGGTAGTGAGGTCGGGGACCTGTGGTCCAAAGTATTTCTAGCCCGGTTATGCCGGGCTTTTTTTTATGAACTATTGCTCATTATGTAAAAACCTAATAGCATTTATATATTGTTCTATGGAGGGATTATGGGGATATTAAAAAAAAGGTTGGGGTTATGCCTTTTTGTCGTTTCCACTCTGGTTTCATGCAGTAGAAAAGAGTCGTTTCAAGAAACAAATTGGGTCAAAGGATTAAATAGTGAACCTGTAGAATATAAAATCGGTGCTTCTTTGACTTTAGATCATAAATCTAGTGTTGATGACAAAAGAATTAATATTTATAAACAATTAATAAATAATAAGGAAATCGATGGGTCCTATTTTAAAAAAATAGACAGCGATCAAGGGGATACAATTGGATTAATTGGTCAGACGACTGATTTAAAGGTCGACAAATCCAAAGTGGAACTTTTTGAAAAAAGAAGTTTAGCTTTAGTTAAAGAAGAGTTTTTAAATAAATTTCCAGAATTCAAAAAAAATGAGATTCAAGATTTTAATTGGATTTATGTACCAAGTAAAAACTTTTTGATCCCTATGTATAAATTATCCTTCACAAATAGAAAAGCTGAAGTTTACGAAGTCCAATTTGATTCGGCTTTGAATATTTATTCAAACAAAAAAATGGGTTCTCAATTTTCTGACGTGGAAGCCATGGTTTTTCCAAAAGGTCCAAAAATGAGCCAGTTGGAAGCCGTTGTCCTTAAAAGTGTGGAAGTGGAGAATGGGATCAGAGGACTGAATTTTAAGGTTTCATCTCTTTTAAACTCTAAATTTGAAAGCCCTCGAGAAATTGTTAAAATCCCAATAAGTGACGACCGGTTCGATCAGGTGCAAGTATCTTTTTTTATCCAAAAATCCTATGAGTGGTTTTCTAAAACATTCAACTCTAAAATCCCCTTTATGATAGACATCCAAGTTAATGTGGGGGCACCTGAGAAATCTAATACGGCCTTTTATTATGCAAATAAAATTAGATTTGGTTCTGGTGATGATATTGTTTATTCTAAAATCCCAAGGGATCCTACCATCATTATTCATGAAAGTAACCATGCCATTATAGATTATCTGGCGCATTTACCCTTTGACAGAGAAGGGGGTTCCTTGAATGAGGGTTTTGCCGATTTCCTGACGACTTTGCAACTCAACAACCCCAACTTAGGAGAAGTCTCATTTCTTAAAGGACCTTTCCGAAGAACGGTAAAAAATGAATTAAAATTCACCGATAGAAAGGGCAGTTTATACGGAGATAGTGCTGTTGTTTCAGGATTATTGTGGAATTTAAAAGAAGTATTTGGGGATGAAATCGCGGGCAAAATAGCCGTGAACACTTTAATGTTGTTAGGACCAAGAAGCGACTTTATTGATTTCAGAAATAAGGTTTATTTCAGCCTTAAATCAGAACTAAAAGAGAAAAATCTTGAAACTGCAGAGAAAATCCTAAAAGATAGAAACTGGTTATAACGCAAGTTCAAGGGAGACGTTGAACTGATTGGTCCAAATTTTTTAAAGAGTGGTATCTGTGTTTTTATCCGTGGTTTTAATAACTGCATTGTCCATTTATTCTAATTTTACATTTGCTATTGAAAGAACTACTGAAAAATCAGGCGAAAAGACAAGTGTTTCATTTCTTGGAAAATGGCAGTTCTATCAATATCAGTATCAAGGACAAAAATTTCCAGCTCCTAATCCTGATCTTTATGAAGAGTTTACGATAACCCAAGATGAGACCATCCTGTTTTACGAGAGAATGGATGAGGGCTTTTTCTGTGAAAGAAAAGCCACCTATATTTACGACCACCAAAATACAGAATTGGCGCAAACAATTTACTGGACTCATCCAAAAAATGGCTACAAATGCTCAATGGATTCAGATATGCAAATAGGTGCCCAGCTAACCAATAAAATGTACTTAAAAGAAAATGAACTATATCTCCATACTCCCTTTGGAGAAGAAGAAATTATTTTAATTTGGAAAAGAGCCGATCCCTTTAGGTTACCCGTATTTGAGCCTTAGACTCTTTTGATATTGGCACCTAAACTTGAAAGTTTAGCTTCCATTTTTTCATAACCTCGATCTAAATGATAGATTCTGTTTATGGTGGTATCGCCCTTGGCGACAAGTCCGGCTAGCACTAAGCAAGCACTGGCTCTTAAATCAGTGGCCATAACGGGGGCCCCAGTTAATCCATCAGCTTTTCCACGAACCACGGCAACCCGCGTTTTTTGTGTGATATCAGCGCCTAATCGCATCAGTTCTTGGACATGCATAAATCTATTTTCAAAAACTGTTTCAGTGATCACGCTGGTGCCATTGGCTATGCTCATTAAAGACATAAATTGCGCTTGAAGATCTGTCGGGAATTGGGGGTAGGGAGCCGTAGAAATATCAACGGCTTTGAAATCTTTGAGCGGATGGATGGTCACGCTGTCGTTGGTAGTCACTAGTTTAAAACCAGCATCCTTTAACTTAAAAAGTAAGGCTTCAAAATGATGAGGAATGCAAGATCTAACGGTGACCTCTCCGGAAGTGATCGCTCCAGCTAAGAGCAATGTACCTGCTTCGATTCTATCAGGCATGATTCTATGTTCGGCAGCGGAAAGTTTTTCCACGCCTTCAATTTTAATAATAGAAGTTCCATGTCCAGAAATTCGAGCACCCATTTTATTTAAATATTCTGCGAGATCTATGATTTCAGGTTCTTTGGCTGCATTTTCTAAAAGGGTAGTTCCTTCAGCTAAAGTGGCAGCCATCATCATATTTTCAGTCCCACCCACTGTTATGTTTTCAAACAAGAATGTAGTGCCTTTAAGCTTTTTAGCTTTGGCATGAACGTAACCCTCTCTTAATTCTATCTCAGCACCCAGGGCTTTCATCCCTTCTATATGTAAATCAATAGGTCGCGATCCAATGGCACAACCCCCTGGTAATGAGACCACGGCCTCACCGTATCTTGTTAACATGGGCCCCAAGCATAAAATACTGGCCCTCATTTTACGAACTAAATCATAACTCGCTTCTAAGTTTTTTAATCGTTGGGAATAAACCAAAAAATCTTTCCCTTTTCTTTCGGATTCAATTCCTAGACTAGCAAGCAACTGGCCTGTAGATTCAATATCTTTCAAATCAGGCAGATTTTCAAAACGATGAGTGCCATCGGCTAGTATTGTAGAAAACAATAGTTTAAGTGCAGAGTTTTTTGCCCCACTCGCATGAACCTCGCCATTTAAGATTTTTCCGCCAGTAACAATCATTTTATCCATTTTAATTCCACTTCTTTTTTAAAAACAAAATTCTATCTTTTCCACCAAGGTCCTTAAGAATGTCAACCTCAGAGAATGAATTTAATCCCAACATTTTCTTTTTCAATTCGGATCCTTGCGTGTGACCAATTTCAAATAAAAAATAGCCATTGGGTTTTAGGTAAGGAATATATTTTGCGATCCAAGATTCAATAAAATACAAGCCCTTCTGATCTGCAAAAAGTGCCAATTCTGGTTCATATTTCTTTACATTCACATCAATATCTTTATCTTCCCTATCTATATAGGGAGGATTTGAAAGGATAAGATCAAATTGTTCTTTCATTTCTTTACAGGCAGCAATTACTTCTTTTTGATTTTCAGCATCTTGATGAATAATCTTTAAATTTTCACAAGGGATATTCTTTAAATTTTCTACTAATGTATTAAAAGCACCATCTGATTTTTCAACAGCGCAAAAATGAACTGATTCAAATTCTTTGGCTAGCGAAATAGAAATACATCCTGAACCCGCACCTAATTCTAGTACGCTTACTGCATTTTCATTCTCAGGAGTTTGTTTAATTAACTCAAGGTCTTTGCAAGTTTTTACCAAAATCTTGACGGCAGTTTCCACTAAAGTTTCTGTTTCTGGTCTAGGAATTAAAACATGGGAATTTACAAGAAAGGTGGATTTATAAAAATCTTTTTTTCCTAATATATAGGCTATAGGCTCGCCCTTGGACCTTCTTACAACAAGCTCTCTCAATTTGGTGATTTCATGTTCTTTGAGGGGAAGATCATATTTGAGATAAAGTTGAATTCTTTCAAGCCCCAAACCATAAGCCATTAATAGCTCGGCATCTAATCTCGGTGTTTCAAATTTTCTTTGCTTGAAGAAAGTGATGGATTTATCCAAAACTTCTTTTAAAATCATGACCCGCTCGTTTGTTTCTTTAATGCTTCCGCTTGGTAGTGGGCGCTGAGAGCATCTATCAATATTTCCATGGACCCATTCATGATTTCAGTAAGTTGATGGGTGGTCAAACCAATTCGATGATCCGTGACTCTTGTTTGGGGAAAGTTGTAGGTTCGAATTCTTTCGGATCTGTCCCCAGTGCCAATTTGATCTAGACGCGCATCACTGGCTTCTTTTCTGACCTTATCTTCCTCTAGTTGCTGAAGTTTCGCATAAAGAATTTGAAAGGCTCTCTCTTTATTTGACGTTTGTGATTTTCCCTCTTGGCAGTGGACCATGATTCCTGAGGGAATATGCACCACTCTGACTGCAGATTCTGTTCTATTTACAGACTGTCCACCTGCTCCGCTGGACCTCATTACATCGATACGTATATCATTCATGTTTATTTTAACTTCGTTTTCTTCTGCTTCAGGAATGATAGCCACAGTGACGGTTGAGGTGTGAACACGCCCTGCTCCTTCTGTTTTTGGAACTCTCTGCACTCGGTGAACGCCACTTTCAAATTTCAATTTACTATAAACATTTTCTCCGGAAATGGTGGCAATGACTTCTTTGGCGCCTCCGGCATTGCCATCAGAATAAGAAACTAACTCCACCTTCCAACCTAAGCCAGAAGCGTAGTGACCGTAGGCTCTAAATAATTCATCTGCAAAAAGGGAAGCTTCGTCTCCTCCTGCTCCAGCACGGATCTCAAGAATAATATTCTTATCATCATTAGGATCTTTGGGAATGAGCAGAATTTTTAAGTTTTCCTCAAGCTGAGGAATATCTGTCTCAAGTTCCTTCACTTCTTCACGAATGAGTTCCTTCATCTCTTGATCTTGTTCTGCCGTTAGTAACTCTTTGCTGGCTTTAAGTGAGGAAACTTTTTTCTTATATTCACGGTAGACAGATACAATTTTTTCTAAATCAGCCAGTTCTTTCATTAAAGAGCGGTATTGTTTCTGGTCAGAAGCAATATCGGGTCGCTGTAATGAAAGATTTACTTGTTCGTACCGAGAATCAACTTCGTCTAATTTAGAAAACATATTTAACCCTAAATATTTAGCTTTAAGTGAAGAAAGGCAAAATAAAAAATGCGGTTAGCAAAAAACTAACCGCATTTAAAATATAAAAATTCAAAATCTCTATTTAGGTTGTGCTGTTTGTGCTGCGTATTTTTTCTTAAATTTATCAACACGACCTTCAGTATCTAGAAGTCTCTGTTTCCCTGTGTAGAAAGGATGAGATGCCGAAGAAATTTCAACCTTAATTAAGGGGTACTCTTTTCCATCTTCCCATTTAATGGTTTCTTTGGATGATAACGTTGTCGTTCCAAGAAAAGAAAAATCACAAGAAATATCTTTAAAAACAACTGTATTAATTTTTGGATGAAGATCTTTTTTCATTATTACCTCTTAAATAGTATAAATAAAATATAAGCTTATGTCCTCTACCATAGGCATGTCAGGCTGTCGAGAAAATATTTTAGATTAAAGCGCGCTTGAAAAGTCTTTTCAAATACACTTTAAATGAAATGGGAACTGGTTTTGCTATAAGCCGGATTCTGTCTAAATGATAAAGTCCCAAAAGTTTTCTCTATCATTTTCGATGATTATTTATCTGGGAGTTTTGTCTCCAAAACCCTCGAGCGATCCTACCCGAAAGCTTCACCCGAGCCGAGTTACTAATGCTTCCCTATTTGATCTTGCTTCATGCAGAGTTTGGCTGTTTTCACTCCATCAGCTTCCTTGAAAACTCCCGCTCCCGTTCTCAAGATCATAGCCCTGGATATTCTTTCTGTTCCACTGTTCCTCGTCTTACAACGGAGGGGCGTTACCCCTTGCACTGCTCTTTGAAGTCCGGACTTTCCTCCCTTGCTGATTTACCAATTAGATAAATCAAAACGAAATTTCGTAAGCAAGAGCAATCACCCGCAAAACCTGAGCTTTTATAACACAGCATGTCCGGAAATTGCAATGAAAAGAATAAAATCGTGAGAATTTATCTATTTAATTGTAAAACACACCTAGATGCAGCTTTGAAGACAGTATGAGGAAAGACAATATGAAGAAATTTTTATTCATCGTGGTTTCAATTTTATTTATTACTTTTAATTTGAGCCAGGCAACACCTGAGCACTCGAAGCAAGGTAGCTCCAAAGCTAAACATGATCCTGGATCCCTTTTTCCGCAACCTAAACCAAATAAATCAAAAACGACCCCACCTCTAGCGACAGAGCTTATGGAGCCAGCTTTTATGGCTAAGATAGCCGGAAACTCCGTAAATCTAAGGTGGAGTTCAGTGGCCGGTGCTGAAAACTATCATCTTCAGATAGCCACAGATCCTAATTTTAAGTGGCTCACCGTGGACAATCATTTTCAGAAAACGATATCTTATGATGTCGCTAATTTGGTACCAGGTAAAACCTATTACTGGCGAGTTGCAGCTGTTAGAAACTCTAATAATGCCACTTACATTAAAGGCGATTTTGTAAAATCAATGTTTGAAGTGATAAAATAGTAAGGAGCGTTCAGTGGAAAAAAATGCCCTCATTGAAAAACTAAATTGGCGATATGCTGTAAAAAAATTTGATTCCGCAAAAAAAATTGCTTCTTCAGAATGGGAGATTTTGGAGGAATCCTTACGACTATCTCCTTCTTCTTATGGACTTCAACCTTGGAAATTTTTAATAATTCAATCTCATGAGGTTCGAAAAAAACTCACTCCAATATCTTGGAATCAAACTCAAATCGAAGATTGCTCTCATCTTGTTGTTTTTACTTTTAAAAAGAAAATGGATGAGTCTCATATTCAAAAACACCTTACCAGAATGGCCGAAGTCAGAAAAATGGATGTAAGCCAACTCGAAGGGTTTAAAAAAGTAATGATTAGTGATCTAGTGCAAGGCCCAAGAAGCGAAGTCATTAATTTCTGGGCACAGAGGCAAACCTATATTGCTATGGGATTCTTGATGGAAACTGCGGCGCTTATGAAAATAGATACTTGTCCACTAGAGGGAATCGATTCCAAGGGCTATGACAAGGTTTTGAACCTTGAGGGAACAGGTTATGAAACAGTGGCAGCTGTTGCCATTGGATACCGTCATCAAGATGATCCCTATCAAAAAGCTATTAAAGTCAGATTTGAAAAGAAAGATATCTTCACTTATTTGTAGAACTTATCTATTTATTAAGCCTATTTCTAAGCGGATAGTTGCAAATTTCAATGGAAAAAAAAGAACATTCAAAGTGGTAAACTAATTTTCAGTTGAGTGTTTTTTGTTCAAAAAAAACCATAACTTGAATTTAAATAGTTTTTAAATTCAACAAGTTAATAGCTGAACGTAAAATTTTTTAGAAATTTGTATAATTATTTGGGCCTGCCAATAGAAATTACAATTTAGTCATCTTCCCTGATTGAGATTCTCCTCTGATAATAAGAAGTTAGAACTAGCACTGTTATAAATTGATACTGTCATCTTTTTTGCTCCTGCTCCCTATTAGACATCATGGGAAATACTTTCATTCTTGCTTTTTCATGGTGACAAACAAAAGGAGAAACAATGAAGTTGATCAATTTATTTAAAGGACTTTTAATAATAGGAATGGGGGCGTTCCTTTCTGCCTGTGGAAATAGCTCTCTTGTAGAGAAAATTTCAATTCAGACAAGTCACGATTTAAATCAAGACACTTGGGTCACGCTCAATACCCAACTAAATATGGGCGCCCTCAGTTTTCCAGGATTAGCGATCCCCGTTCCTAATCCAAAAATTCCATCAGAGATGATGGCCAGAGTTCAATTACAACGAACACTTGAAGGAAAAAACATTTTAACTGTTTCAGCGAATATTTCTGAAATTGAAAAGATTCACTTAGAGCAAGATAATTTTCTTCCCAATGGTTCAGTTATTCCTGTTTCTGGATTGACAAGTATTGTTGCGGCTAAGTTCAATTCAAATTCAAAAATTTATTTTGGAGGAAGCGAACAATCGATAATACTTGGGATATCCCTGGCAATCCCTCTTTTCGATAATATTGGTAAGTATCTGCCAGGAGTAAATTTATTTTTACCTCTCCCCGCAGAGTCAAAAATTGAAGGCTTGGGTGGAGTTTTTACAGGTGGACTTGGACAAAATGGAATTGGGCTTTTTGTTAAACTACCTAATCGTATTAATACCCTAGCAGAAAAAGTGATGGCTAAAAATACTTACTTTGAGCCATCGGTTAACGATGGACTTAGATTTCAGTCTTCAACTGAATCAAACAAAAAGGCTATTTCTCTAAAAAAGTACCTGTTTAATTTAAGTCTTCAGCCGCAAATTTTAAAGCTTAAATAGTAATTTCATGAAGAGATTACTAAAATGAGGTTCGCACCGAACCTCATTTTGAAATAAAGAAAAAATAATATTTACTTCAATGACAAAAGGCCTTAAATAGTCGTGATGAGCGCATTAGGAAGACATATTTTAGTTGAATTTACTGGCTGCAATGCTGACATTTTAAATGATGTGGCCGTTATCGAAAAAACAATGATTGAGGCCGCACAAAAAGCGGGTGCTACAGTCATTAATACTAATTTCCACCATTTTTCTCCCTGGGGAGTTTCGGGAGTGGTGGTTATTCAAGAAAGTCATTTAGCCATTCATACCTGGCCAGAATATCGTTATGCCGCAGTCGATTTATTTACTTGTGGTGAAACTGTAGATCCTTGGGTCTCTTTTGAGTGGCTAAAAACCATTCTAGAAGCTAGCTATTCAGCCTTAGAAATGAAACGAGGCTCTTTGAATTTGATTAAAAAATCAGATTACAAACCAAATCAGGGGCGAGTTGAATCAGGATCCACGATAGAAGATGGTAAGTTTAAAATTGAAAGAAATGTTTGGTTTACAGATAAAGATGACCAACAGGCGTTGTCCTTGAGATATTCCGGAGATATTTTGTTTAATGAACAGACCCCATTTCAGCAAGTCAGAGTTTTCAACACTCTGGCTTATGGGAAAATGCTAGCTATTAATAATATGGTGATGTGCACAGAAAGGGATGAGTTTCACTATCATGAAATGATAGTGCATCCCGTATGTCAGTTAGCAAAAAAGCTGACTAAAGTTTTAATTATTGGCGGTGGTGATGGTGGAACCGTCAGAGAGTTGTTAAAGTATAAAGAGCTTGAAAAAGTTATTATGGTTGAGATTGATGAAGCGGTTGTTCGGGCTTCTAAGCTTCATTTACCAACTTTGAGTTCTGAATTTAAGAACTCTAAACTTGAGCTCATTATTGGTGATGGTATCGAATATGTTAAAAATTGTGGAGAGAACCAATTCGATTTAATAATCGTTGATGGTTCTGATCCCGTGGGGCCCGCAAAAGGATTATTCACTTCCGACTTTTATCGAAACTGCCAGAAGGCCTTGACCGCCCAAGGACAGCTGGTGACTCAAGGTGAATCTCCTATGTTTCACCGTAATACATTTATTGAACTTAATAAATGTCTCAAAGGAATTTTTGGAAAATCACAAGTTCATACAATGCTTTTCCATGCAACGACCTATCCCTCTGGCATGTGGTCATTGATGATTGGTTGTAAGGCGCCCACCGATCCAAAAAATGATTTTAATAAATCTCTTTGCAAGGAATTCTGCGATCTGAATAAGCTTAAGTATTATAACGAAGATCTTCATTCTGCAGCTTTTTGTTTACCTACTTTTGTTAAGGAATTAATTAAGGATTAAATGACGAATGATTTGATCCTTCTGTGCGCTATCAACTCAACTTACCAGCACACCGCTTTTGGTCTTCGCTATTTAAAAGCCAATTTAAATGAATTAAGATCTCTTTGCGAGATAAAAGAGTTCACGATTTCTCAAGATCCAAAGGAAATTGCAGAAAAAATCTTACTACAAAAACCCAAAATTTTGGGCTTCGGTGTTTATATATGGAACACTCATGAAGTTTTGGAAATCATAAAAATTATTAAGAAAATAACCCCAGAGGTTGTAATCGTCTTGGGGGGGCCCGAAATAAGCTATGAGACAGAAAACCAGGAACACTATCATTTTTGCGACTATGTTATTCAAGGTGAAGGGGATCATGCATTTTACTACCTATGTAAAAATATTTTTGATTTTCAAAACCCAACTGGCAAAATTATCCCTAGTTCCATTCCTGAAATTAGTCAGATTCATTTGCCCTACGAGCTTTATTTAGAGGAAGATATTAATAATCGTGTTATCTATGTTGAAGCCTCACGGGGGTGTCCTTACAAGTGTGAGTATTGTTTATCCTCTCTGGATAAGGCTGTCAGAAACTTTAACTTGGAAACTTTCTTAGATGCCATGGGCAAATTAATGGAAAAAGGAGTTCGTGAGTACAAATTCGTCGATAGAACATTCAATTTAAGTCCTAAGATATCTCAAAGTATTTTATCTTTTTTTTTACAGCATGTTGAAAAAAAGTTATTTTTGCATTTCGAAATGGTTCCTGATCGGCTTCCTGAGGAACTGAAGCAATTAATAAAACAATTTCCACCTGGAAGTCTTCAATTTGAAATTGGCATTCAAACATTAAATGAAGAAGTCGCAAAAAATGTAAGTCGAAAACAAAATAGAGAAAAAATAATTGATAATTTTAAATTTTTAAGGGAAGAAACCCACGTTCATACCCATGCTGATTTAATTGTAGGACTTCCCGGAGAGTCTTTAGAAAGTTTCAAAATCGGTTTTGATCAATTAGTTGAGTTTTCTCCTGATGAAATTCAAGTAGGCATTTTGAAAAGGCTTCGGGGCGCCCCCCTTATCAGACATGATAAAACCTTTCAAATGATGTATTCTGATAAAAGTCCCTATCAAATTTTACAAAATAACAAAATGAGTTTTTTTGAAATTCAAGATATGACCAGATTTTCAAAGCATTGGGATAAGGTGGCCAACTCAGGAAATTGGAAGGCCTTTCTCAATCAGCTGATAAAATATAGTCAAGATCAGAATGAAAGTTTTTTTATTATTTTTTTTCAGTTTTCAAAATTTTTGTCAGGACGTCATCAGAATTCTTTTGGAATTTCTCTAATTCATTTTGGTGAATCAATATTTTTATACATGCTATATGAATTAAATTGGTCTACAGAGAAAAGTATTGAAATAATATTGATGGATTACTGCCTTAATAAAAAAAGAGACCTTCCACCATTTTTAAAATCAAAAGATGAGTGGAGAATGATTAGTTTTCAAATGATGGAAAGTCATAACCTGGGTGTTCCTTCAGAGTCAAAATCACAGACAAAAATTGAATTAGGTGATAAAATAAAATCGTTGAAAAAACGCCAGATTCAACATTTGTAACAATCTATAAATAATCTATAACTAATGACAATCTAAATAAAAATTGATTTGATCGTACTCCGCGTGAACAAATGCATTTGTGGCTAATATATCTACGCCTATTATTGAAATAATTCCACCATCAATGAGCAAGCCTAAGAAAGTGACTGGATCTATCGTTCTTTGAACTGTATGATATTCCGATGTGCAGTTTTCTGCATGAACTTCAACGACGGCCTTACCTTTTTTAGGAATTTCAGCAATCAATGGGATTTTAGATTCCGAAGTTCCCAAAGGAACTTCGTTAATAAAAACTTTGGCGCCAGGTCGATCCACAGTAATTTTAATTTGATCAGTAGTTCCATTGAAAATGGTCGCGCAGGAAGAAAGCAGGACGCTTGTTAAAAGTATTGTAAACCGCCATTGAAAAAAATTGCTTTTGATCATTCAGGCATCATACATAAATTGACTTATAGGTAAACTCTTTTTTATTCTATTTGGAATGAAAGAACAAATCCATCTTAGGAGCTCTCTAAAGATAAGCTCAAATTTTGTCATTATTTTTATGCCATTGTTTTTTTATTTTCTTCCTGCATTGGCGTATCTAGTCCCAAACGATACAGATTATAAAATCTTAAAAGAAGAGAAATATCAGTATATTTTGCCTTCTGATCAGCTCAAAGACTTCACTCAAATTAAAAGCTATAGTGATTTTATTACCCCTTTGTATGAAGGTGAATATGGTTGGATCATAGATGAGAAAACCTCGATTGTTCTTGCTTCAAAGTGGAATCAAATTCCGAATGCTTTTGCCATGTCCACACCAAATAGTCTTACAGTATATTATTCAGGTGGTGTTGAATTTCTAGAGGGTAGTGCTTCTTCTTCATGGCTCTTTTTACTCTCTACTCATGAAAGAGCCCATCTTTACCAATTGAATGTGAAGCAAAGTCCGGCAAAACAATTGAAATATATTTTTGGAAATGATCCATTGGTTTTTATACCTTTCTTCCCTTGGCCTATTTTTATGACTCCAAACCAGTTTTTGCCTACTTTCTTGGTGGAAGGTAACGCTGTTTTAAATGAATCACGATTTCAAAATGGAGGACGTCTCTATAGCGGCGAAGCTCGAGCGACAGTCATCAATCTTATTTTAAATGACAAAGCGGATTTAAAATTCATCATGAATGACAATTTAAATTTTCCTTTCGGTTCTGAAAAATACCTAGTTGGTGGGTATTTTCAAAATTTTCTATCAGGTAAATTTGGTATTCAGAAAGTGAATTCTTTTTTTAGTCAAAATGCCAGTCGGTATTTAAATCCATTCTTGTTAAAAACTAGTTTTGCTGAAACATTTTATCAATCCTATGAAAAGCTTTACAATGAGTTTTTAGCGGAGATGAGAAACTCTTATTCTTCTTTTAATAAAGCTAAAGGAACCAAAGTTGCCAGCTCAATCAAAGAAATTATTTTTAATAGATCAAAAGATGGGAAGAAGATTATTTTTACGACCCAAAAAGATGGAAAGAATAGAAATATCTTAAATATTTTAGATAGCTATGGAACTCCGCTGATCGAAAGATCGACTTTGCTTAAAAGTGGAAAAATATTTGAAGTTGCTGACAATGAATATCAATCAGTGGGTAGTGACTACATTGATCGCACAAAATATTTATTTTCTCTTTTTGATGAACAACAAAAATCAAATTCTCTTTATGAGGGTAAATATGTTCATGACATGAAGCAAGGCCATGTCAGCTATTTCTTAATGGCAGACTCAATAGACACGGGGGAATTATATTTAGATAGTGAGTTTATTGCAAAGACAGAGTCTAAATCTTTAATAGACCATGAAAATAACATTTACTATTTCAAACAGAATAAAAACAAAAGAGAGCTGTTTATAAACAAAACAAAACTTACAGAATTTGAAGGCTATTTTTCAATTTTACAAGATGTAGTAGATAAAAATGAAATTTATTTTACAGCTAATACCATTAATGGTTCTGGACTTTATTGCTTTTGTCAGGGGAATATTAAAAAAATTCTTGATAGTGATAATATTTCCAGAGCGATCAAGCTTGAAAAGGGTTTTCTTATTAGTGCCATTGAACCTGATGGATACTCTGTGAATGTAGTTGAAAGTGCCATTGAATCTTTTGAACTTCCTTTTGTATACAAATATCCAACTTTTATAAGAGCGCCAGAGACGGCTCATTTGCCAAATTTGGATAGTTTGAAAAAAACAGAAAGTGATTTTAAGAAATATTTCAGCCTTAGAGAACTTAGATTTCATCGTTTTTCCCCCTCAATATATTTCAATCAGGAAGAATTTTTGTGGCTTAATAACTTTGGTTTTACAGATCCTTTGTTTTGGTCTTCATTGGACTTTGGATTTTCTTTTTCAGGTAATCAAAGCTTCAATTATATTAATTTTAATTATTCGCCTTACCTTGTTGAGTTTTTTACAAACGTAACAAATGAAACTTGGAATTTTAAAACCTCTATAGTTGCTAAAGAATATCGAACGGATTCAAGCTTCGATATTGGAATTCTTTATCCTATTATTAAAAACAGCTTTCATGAGTTTTCCTCAGGGCTTATTTTACAGAATAGAAATCTAGGTTTGGATTCTTACTTTAATCAAAAAATTTTTTTTAACTACACCTATCAAGAAAATTATTTTTTAAATTATGACTTCTATCAGTATTTTAGCTTCAGGCCATCCATCTATAAAAAAAATGACTCTTTGATTCTTAATGTTTTAACAGAGTTTAGTTATTATCTTGGATATGATTTTTATCTTTCGGGAGGTCTTTCTTATTTAGAAGAAAAAGCGAGCCTTCTCAAATATAATTTAAATCAAATTTCATCGCCTAAGTTTAAAGATAGATTGAGTTTATTAAGTTTTTCTCCCTCGTTGCTAATTGAAAAACTGGAACAACAACAGTTGATCCTTAAAAAAGAAATCCCTTGCTCTATTTATTATTACAGATTTCCACTCTCTGTTCGACGTGTGGCCCCGTATGTTGGCCTCCAAGAAAATAAGTCTTATGATTTAAACTCTACCTATTTAAAAGAACATTTGACCTTTGCAAACATTGGAATAGAGGCGGAGCTACTTCTATTCCACCGAATGCCAGTTAGAATTAGCATACTAAACTCAGAAATTTATTCAAAAAATCAGAAGGAAAATTTTACCCAATTTCAATTGGAAAAAGTATTCTAGATCTATATCCCTATCATGAGCTAGATAAAAAATACTTTTCAAATCTGAGTGCAGTTTTCAATTTTATTTTTATTTGAAACGATGACCTTGTTGAGATTTTTAGCCCATGCTTCATTGTTTTCGTCATTTGAGTTTATTAAATTAAATTCGTTTTTTGTAAGCAGTTTAAAATCGGCAACTGCCTGATTGTTGGAACAACCATAGAGCATTGCCAAGGTCTCAAGTTTTTCCCCGGAACCCATCGCCATGTCGTTTAAGATCTCTTGACGGTTTACTTGAACATAGTTTTCAATCATTTTGTCATTTGAAACAATTCCACTTGATGAACAATTAGAGGTTCCTGACGTGATCCCTAGCGGTTGTGAAAAAAAGGAGGTGTTCGTCGTCATCGCAAGTAATTGTAGCCCTTTAGAGTTTTTGCTAATGATGACGCTTCCAAGTCCACAGCCTGCATCACCACTTGCAAAAGCTATTGTTGAAATGCCCGACAAAAGTAGAGTTAAAATGTAGTTTCTCATGATTTGTTATCCTCCTTGATAATTTTTTAAATTAATCTAACATCTTACTTGTGACTTTTAATCATAATTTTAAATAACTGAACCAAAGGAGTGTTTGTGTTTAAGAAGTTTTTTTTCTCACTGAGTGTAATTTGCTTTTCGTTTTTTTACTCAAATGCAAAATCTGAATCAAAAAAAGATTCCGCCGAATCTTTTAAAGTGGATGTTTCTGCAAGTACTGCCACATGGGTTGGCTTTAAAAAAATTGGGGATAAACATACTGGAAAAATCTCTTTAAAAAATGGAACTGCCGATTTTAAAAATGGAAAACTTGTCAGTGGAGAGTTCGTTTTTGATATGGGTTCCATAACAAATGAAGATTTGAAAGATAAGCCTGAGTACCAAGCTAAGCTTACGAATCATTTAAAAAATGACGATTTTTTTAAAATTGAAAAATTTCCAGAATCTAAGTTTCTAATCACATCGGTAAAAGAGAAAGATGGTCAGCCTTGGGTCATTGGAAAATTAACAATGTTAGGTAAAACTGAAACTTTGGAGTTCCCAGCAAAAGTAGTGATCAAAGACGGTATTGCCACTGGAACTGGCACGATGAAAGTTGACAGGACAAAGTGGGGTTTAACTTATGGATCTGGTAACTTCTTTAAAGAACTAGTTGCAGATAAAGTTATTGAGGATAAATTTGAAATATCAGTTAATTTGGTAGCTAAAAAAACGACTTCTGCGAAGTGAACTTAAGTTTTCCTTAGTTTTTTCGATATTTGAGCAAAGTGGCTTTGTCTGCTTTGCTTAGTTTTTCTGTAGAAGCTGTCCAAGCGGCTGGATGAATATTTTTTGCTTTTCGAATTAAATAGGGGAATACTTTTTCAGGATAAAGGTTGTAGGATTCCCGAAGACACCAGCCGACACCTTTTTGAACATAATAATCTTCATCATCAAGCAAATTTTCAATCATCGGTGTGATAGCGGTCCAAGAAAGTGGTTTTTTTCTGGATCGCGAGTAATATAAGATACCAACAATTGATTGCCTGCGTTTCCACGGATTCGAAGAATTATTCCATTTTTTATAGAAACGAAATAAGGATTTATCCTCATCAAGCATCTGGGCGAATTGATTACTTAACTCATCCGAATGAGCCCAATTATCAACTTTATTTAACCAGGAAAACAGCAATTTTTTATTTTTGATTTTTTCTTGCGCAGTTAATGTGGCGGCGAAATATAAGGAGAGAAGCATCACTTCAAAATATCTGCTATGTTTCCAAATATAATCAAAAATTTTTAAGACTTGAGAGTGGGCAACAACCTCACTCCGCTGGGTTTTCTTTTTCATTTTTCTGGCTTTTGGATGATAAAAAGAAAAGCCCTGATTAAAGGCTTTTCTCACCTCGGGTATTTTAATATCCAAAAATGCTAATCGAGATTTTCCTCCGCCAACATAATTTTTTGCTTTCCACTTCTCTGGCTTATCAACAGAAGAGATACTCTTTATAAGCCTTTCAGCTTCAAGCAAATATTTTTCCATCTAATTTGTTTCAAGCCAAATTAGTGCTGTTGTTTTTTGAATTTCATCAAAAAATTTTCTTGAAGATTTAAAAACTCAACCGGAAAATTTTCAAGTTTAGTAAAGAACTCTTTATGAGATTCTAATTCTTTTTCCCACTTGGTCGGATTTAGCTTTAATAATTTTTCAAACTTTTCTTTTTCAAAAGTGGAACCTGTCCAGTCAATTTCTTCATAGGTTGGTCGAATTCCTAATTCAGTTTTAGTTCCAGGGACTTCTTGATTTACGCGTTGAAACATCCACTTTAAAATTCGCATGTTTTCACCAAATCCAGGCCACATGAACTTTCCATTTTCATCTTTATTAAACCAATTTACTACAAAAATTGGTGGGACCTTGGCGGCTCTTTGTTCCATTTTCAACCAATGCTTGAAGTACTCACCTACATGGTATCCACAAAATGGCAACATCGCCATAGGGTCACGACGAACGACTCCTACCTGGCCAGTAGCTGCAGCTGTTGTTTCTGAACCAATGGTGGCACCGAAATAAACTCCTTCCACCCAGTTATTTGCTTGCATTACCAAGGGAATCGTATCGGCTCTTCTTCCGCCGAAAATAATTCCACTGATAGGAACACCTGCTGGATTTTCCCAATTAACATCTGCTGAAGGACATTGCGAGGCAGGCACAGTAAACCTAGAGTTTGGATGAGAGGAAAGCCTTCCACAATCTGGAGTCCATTCTTTTCCCTGCCAATCAGTCAATTTAGCCGGAGGTGTATCTGTTAAGCCTTCCCACCAAACATCTCCATCTTCAGTTAAAGCCACATTAGTGAAAATTGTATTTTTAGCAATAGTGTAGATAGCGTTGGGGTTCGTTTTCAAACTAGTTCCTGGGGCAACTCCAAAGAAGCCTGCTTCTGGATTAATGGCTCTTAAGGAACCATCTTTATCTACTTTAATCCAAGCGATATCATCACCTACGGTAGTGATTTTCCAGTTTTCAAAACCTTTTGGCGGAATAAGCATTGCAAAATTAGTTTTTCCACAGGCACTTGGAAAGGCTCCCGCAAAATATTTCTTTTCATGTTGTGGAGATTCCAATCCAAGAATTAGCATGTGTTCTGCTAACCAGCCTTCTTGCTTTCCTTTGTAGGAAGCAATTCTTAAGGCAAAACATTTTTTTCCCAGCAAGGCGTTACCACCATACCCGCTTCCAAAAGACCAAATTTGTGCATCTTGAGGAAAATGCACAATATATTTATTTTCATTATTACAAGGCCACTTGGAATCTTCTTGTCCTTTTTCCAAAGGGACGCCAACGCTATGAACACTCTTTACGTAGTCAGAGCTATTTCCAAGAGCCGCCAGAGCTTTGGCTCCCATACGAGTCATGATTTTCATATTAATTACAACATAAGGAGAATCTGTAATTTCTATTCCAAACTTTGAATAAGGGGAGCCCAAAGGTCCCATGCAAAAAGGAATCACATACATCGTTCTTCCCTTCATACATGCGGTAAACAAGGATTTTAATTTTGGTTTCATTTCTTTAGGATCAACCCAGTTATTTGTAGGACCAGCTTCTTCCTTTTTTTCTAAACAAGTTAAGGTGCGATCTTCAACTCGAGCAACATCTGAGGGGTCAGACCATGCTAAATAACTATTTGGTCTTTTTTCTGGATTTAATTTGATCAAGGTTTTTGCTTCAACTAAAAGGTTAATTAAATTTTGGTTTTCTTCTTCTGATCCCGTACACCAGTGTACTTTATCAGGTTGGCATAAACTTGCGACCTCAGAGACCCATTGGATCAGCTCTTGATTTTCCGTCATGTTTTGCACTTGTGAATTTTGACTAGCCATTTGTTCTCCCTTTTTATATATAGTATGCGCTTCTTATGTCCCATTTTGCGCTAAAACTCAAAACAATAATGAACTCTAAATTTTAAAATTCATCAGGATATTTTTTGTAAAATAATTACTCTGTTTTACAAAAAATACTGAAAGAAGCTCCTGTCGGGCTTCTAACGGTCAATTCAAATGGTTCATCGTCATTTGAATTGTATGTTTTGGTATTATTGTATGAATTTGGATTTGTTTGATCTTTTATTGTAAATTGAGTTGTAACTCCATGTGCAGTTCTTTCAAAAACAGCACTAAATTTTAAATTAAATTGAGCTCCGATTTGAACGCTGTCCTTGATCGCATCCAAGACGAAAATATGTTCAATCTTAGAAAATCCTAGTTCTTTATTCATATAAATATTTAAATGGTTACCTTCTGCCTTCGCTTGAATGCGTGAGTCTGAACTATGGCCCATTACGGGGGCATAATACTGGTTATTTACGGATTTGATAGAGGCCACACAAGTTAAAATCTTTGCTGCGTGCGAAAAACTGGATGTAAGAAACAGGATAAAGACTAACGTACTTTTTTTCATTTGAGTCTCTCAATACTAGTTAAGAATTAATTAAGCGCTAAGGCTAAGGGCTTAACATTGAAACATTTGTAAACTCCTATTACCCTTGCAAAATGGTAATTCTGCGAAAATGATACCTTGATTAACTTGGATCTATTGCTTTTTCAGGATAAATTACGTATGAACTGTTTACATTTGGCCCTTTTTTGTGGCCAGCAATAACTATGAGCTATCCTGCGATCTCGTTTTAATACTTTTCAAAGGCGCTCTCATCAATTTGGATAGTCATTCCCTGAATAACAATTAAATTTTCTTAATAAAATGGAAATGAGTCTTATTCTTAAACGCTGCTGTTTTGGCTTTAATTATGTAATATCAAATAGTTATTAGAAAGTGCTTTCAATCTTTTTTGTTAATTTTCAATCTAGAAAAACGGATTCATATGTAAATTTTTGCCTTGTTCATATTGAATTTCCTTGTTTATTAATAATTTTAAGGTATAAATTATTCCAAGTTTTGAAGTCTTATTCTTGAGCCTTAACATTTCCGTGTTGCCTCTTTAATAGGCCGCAGAAATTAAAACACTTAAAAGAACCAATAAGGAGGCTCTTTATGAACAATAAACTATACGTAGGACAACTATCTTTTTCAGTTGATTCGAATACTCTTGGAGACTTTTTTTCTTCAGTAGGACAAGTAACATCTGCAAAGGTGATTACTGATCGTGATACTGGAAGATCTAAAGGCTTTGGCTTTGTAGAAATGTCTACAGAAGCAGAAGCGCAAAAAGCAATCAGCGAATTAAATGGACAAGAAATTAGCGGAAGAGCTATCAACGTTTCTATTGCTAAACCACAAGAAGATAGAAAATCTGGTGGCGGCGGTAGAGGTGGATTTGGCGGCGGCGGCAGAAGTGGCGGCGGCGGCGGATCTCGAAGAAGCTACTAGTACGTTGTTACTATTTAAGTAAACTATTTAAATAATTTAATTTTTAAAATTTGTAAATAAATGTTTTGGAACCCAAGGTGTAAATCTTGGGTTTTTTGTTTTTTATCTTAACTTGTCAAATCATTCATGTTTCACATCAAAAGCCTAGACAGACTCACGTCTGAAGAGCAGCATAATGTTTGGCAACAAATTCCTGGCTAAGTCCAACTAAATTTTTTACCAAGGAGGTTATTATGAAAAATGTTATTTCAATTGGGATCAAGGAAGAAGATCGGCTTAAATTATCTGAAGGTCTTTCGAAACTGCTTGCAGATTCGTACACTCTTTATTTGAAAACTCATAATTTTCATTGGAATGTTAAGGGGCCAATGTTTCAAACTCTTCACTTAATGTTTGAAGCACAATATACTGAATTGGCAACAGCAGTGGATTTGATTGCGGAAAGAATTCGAGCTCTTGGTTATCCAGCTCCTGGAAGCTATCTTCAGTTTTCAAAACTCACTTCCATAAAGGAAAGTGACACTGTCCCTGCTGCCAGAGAAATGATTCAACAACTTGTTGAAGGGCAAGAGTCTGTAGTAAGGACAGCGCGCTCTATGTTGCCGCTAGTGGAGGCATGTCATGACGAAGTCACGTCTGGCTTACTTGCTGCTCGGATGGAGATTCATGAAAAAACAGCCTGGATGCTGAGAACACTTTTAGAAGAATAGAAATATTAAAAATTCCAGAAACATTAGAGGTCTTCTTTGTATATATCTGCGAAGGGGACTTAGGAAGCGCCTAAAAAGTTGCTTTCTTGTAAAGTGATTCTAAGTGGAGCAGCTTTTTCTTGATGTGTATTCCGCCAGTGTAGCCACCTATTGAACCATCAGCGGCAATGACTCGATGACAAGGAATAATGATACATATTGGATTTTTTCCATTTGCTGTTCCAACCGCGCGGTAAGCATTTTTATTTTTAATTTTTTCAGCAATATCTTTGTAGGAATGCGTTGATCCATAAGGAATTTTTCTTAATTCCTTCCAGACTTTTTTAGAAAATTCTGCACCTTCAATGTCCATTGGAAGAGTGAATTTTTGCCTTTTCCCGGAAAAGTATTCTTTGAGTTGTAGAACGGCGGTTCTTAAAATTAGGTTTGCCTTTTCCTTTCCTTGAAGGGACTTAGCGAAAGGAACATTCTGTTTATTAAAATAGATTCCTGCGATTCCTTTTGAAGAAGCAACAATAAAAAGTCTGCCAATAACCGTGTTTAATTTCCATTGCTTTTTCATGTTTATATTCCTTTTTTATAACTTAATTAAGTAGAACTAACTTTCCCATCAACGTCTTTTTCAATAAAAAAAATCACCCAGCATAAGAAAATAATTAATTTCAAAAAAAAGGACGAACTTGATTTTATATTGTAGAAAATAGTTACTATTTTTCTTGATTAGTATATGCAATTAATAAAAAATGAAGACTAATCAATTTTTCTTCTAGTTTATTTCAATAAGGGATTTCTTCAATGAAAAATATCGCTATCAATCTGAAAATTTTAATTTTTAGCTTTTGTTCCATTCTGTTCAGCTCCATTGTCTTTGCTCAACAAGCACCTTCAAATTTTTCAGAAAAAGAACCAGCCATTTATAAATCAGCACCTGCAAAAAAACGTGTGGGGGAAATTAGTCCAGATGAAAAAGATAAATTTAGAACTCGATATGAAGCTAAAGACTCTAGATATTTTTCTTTTGGCCCTGGTTTTGGGACCAATCTGAATAACTCCCAAGTGCTTTATTCACTTACAGGAGGCTATGAATGGGAAGTTGGCTCTCAGGGCGCCCTCGTGTCAGAACTTTTTGCAACTTTTGGGGAAGGAACATTTTTGGGGAATGCCTCTCTTGGTGGAAAATTTTTCTTTTCGGATGAGGATATCTCTCCTTTTGTTAAAGGAACCTTTGGTGCTGGGGTTACGACCATAAAAGATGTAGAAACAATTTCTGGATTTTCAGGAAAGGTTAGTGTTGGAATGACTTTTTTTAGAACTTCAACAAAGCATATGGAAGTAATGGCCAATTATGCAAGTATTTTTAAATCTTCAAAAGAAGGAACTCCAGGGGTTTTCAGTTTATGCTTAGGACTTTTATATTGAGGATTCTTATTAATGAAAACGTATAAAAATCAGAACTTCATTTTCATTAAGATCGCTTTTTACATAGTGATCTTAATTTTTACTATTTACGCAATGCAATGCTCAAGAGATTCAAATTTTTCTGATAGGATTAATATTTTTTTCAACTAATACAAAAGTAAAATAAGCAATTACGAATTTTCCTTATAGCTTCAAAATCCACATCTAGAAGTCAAAAAAAGAATACTACTAGTCGTCATCATCTTTTTCCCCTGCTTCTTTCTGCTCTCCCGCGCTTTGAAGTTCCGATCCTTTATTTTCTTTGTTCTCGCTGAGTTGAAGTGTGGTTCCAAAAAAATTGAGGGATCGTGTTTGGCCGTCATAGTTTTTGAAGATGTGAAGGCCAAACGCGACGACGAGTCCTACAAGTAGAATTCCGAATGGTGCTTTTGAATTTGGAATTGTCTGGGCCTTCGCTATATCCGCTTTTTTTCCATCAATCATGCTTAAGCCAATCACTTCCTTGTGGCGAATCGTGTGAAGGGCAATTCCTGCAATATGCAAAATCACAACAATAATGAATCCGTTCGCAAAAAGTTCGTGTACATCTTCGAAAGATTCTTTATTGGGACCAGAAGTCATAAGATAACCGGAGAATGAAAGACCTAGCGCCAAAAACATCATCATTAGCCCAGCCCAACTTGATGCGGGATTATGACCGACCCATTTCTTTTTATTTCCTGTCAGAATACCTTTGAAGTACATGATAAGCTCTTTCGGATTCAGAACAAAGCCAGAGAATCTTGCATTCTTTGTTCCAAATAATCCCCACAGAATTCTGAGCAGAACTAAAAATCCCAAAATCAGTCCTGCCAGTGAATGGTAATTAAACCACGGCGATTCATCATCAATAGTCTTGGCAATTATGAATCCCGTTAAAAAAAGACCAGCAAAGAGCCAGTGGAAAATTCGTGTTGGTAGGTCATACACAAGGTGTTGTCTCATGAAAACTCCATTCTGATACGGATTTTGCATCTTTCTTGGAATCACAATTTATCTAGAGGCCACTTCCGTCAAGCGACCAAATGGGCTAAGCTAAGTGCTTTTGAATAATTTTTGAAAAAAACCTACAACTTTGGCCCCGAGGCTGCTTGTTTTTTTGTTGGCGCTCTGTTTGTTTATTACTCCAGACTTTGCTTTGTAAGGTCTGTGAGTTGACCTTACAGAAGGGCTTGAACCTGCTCCCACTGCGGCAGAGCCTGTCTTTGGCTTTTCGTACTTTCGATGAGGAAATTTCGAAGCTCCAGAACTACTTGAACCAGTGCTCGCAGCAACATTTGCTTTTTTGGGGCCTGAATGAGGTACATAGGGCTTATCTGTAAATGGTTTTGAAAACTTTTTTCCCGTCTGATCTTGGTTGTCTCTTGGAGGTCTGGCCCTTCCTCCACGCCCCTGATCTTTTCTATCAAAAGATTTACGACGGCTATCAGAATAAGATGTTTTTTTATCATACTGATTTGATCTTATATCTCTGAACTCTTTAAAATCTTTCACGAGCTCACTATCATCCAAATATTGATTCTCAACTTTTCGTTTCAAAAATTCTTCAATACGATAAAGAGATTCCACATCTTTGTCGCTACAAAGACTCAACGCAGTTCCTAGGGCATTGGCTCGACCTGTCCTTCCAATTCGATGTACATAGGTTTCGCAGTCATTTGGAAGCTCGTAGTTGATGACCAGATCTACTCCTTGAATATCGAGTCCACGAGCCGCAATGTCCGTAGCGACCATGATATTTAAATCATTGGTCTCCTTAAACTGAGAAATAACTTTGGTTCGTTGAGCTTGCGTTAACAAGCTTGAAATTGCGATGGCTGGAAATTGGTTCTGGCTTAAAAACTGAGCGACTCTTTCTACGTTGTGTTTAAAGTTTGTAAAAACAATAGCTTGTTTAGGTTTATATTTTTTAATTAAAGAAATAAGATGTTGTGGTTTTTCGCTATCTCCGACGTGAAATAAATAATCCTTCACGTTTTCTGCAGAAGTTTTATCTCGAGAAATATTTATCTCTACTGGATTTGATCCAAACTGATAGGCTGTGTTTAAAACTTCTAAGTTGAGGGTGGCACTAAATACAAGGAACTGCCTATCGTTTGGAATTCGCTGAAGAATGAACTTCATATCATCCTTAAATCCCATATCAAACATCCGATCAGCCTCATCAAAAACAATTCCTCGAACTAACTTCAAATCAACCAGGTGATCCTTATACAAATCAATTAATCTTCCGGGTGTAGCAAAAATAAATTGGACTCCCTTTTTTAAAGCATCAATTTGTTTTTCATAACCAGTTCCGCCATAAATAGAGACGGCCTTTAAGGGAAGATTTTTAGCGAGTGAATTAAAATTTTCTAAAACCTGCTCTGCAAGCTCACGAGTTGGCAATAAAACAAGAAAAAATTGGTTGGGCTTCCAATCTTTGATCACCCTTTCTGCTATCTTTTCAGCTTCTGGATTTTGAATAGATTGTTCTGTTCTTAAAATACGTTCAATCAGAGGAATCAAAAAGGCGGCGGTTTTGCCCGTCCCTGTTTGCGCTAGCCCCGCGAGATCTTGACCCGTCAGTAATGGCGGGATGGCCTGGTCCTGAATGGGGGTAGGCGCTTTGTAACCTAAGGATAAAATATTTTCTAATAAAACGGGGGATAAATTAAACTCAACGAAATCCAACGAAACTCCAATACAAAGATTTATTTACTTGTAGAATCAATAAGTATTATAGCCAATAAAATTTTTCAATTCATTCAAAAATAATTCAGGTTGCTCTGAGTGGACCCAATGTCCCGCGTCAGATATCTCTACACCAATTATATTTTTATTAGTTTCAAGGACTTTTTTGAAAACATCTTGAGAAAGATCTTTAGATTTAGCTCCTCGAACAAATAAACAGGGCATGGTTAAGTGAGCGAACCAACTCCATATTCCATCCTTTGGCGCGAAATGGGCTGATTCTAAAATTGCTTTTTTCGAAAATTTCCAATCCCAAACACCCTCCGGTTTAATTTCAAGATTTGCTAATAAGAAGGGAACTAACATTTTGAGGTCTTCATTTGTTTTAATAAGTTGATTAAAGTCTTTTTGAAAGAACGACTTCGCATTTTCAAGGCTTTGAAATGGAGTCGGAATGGCGTCTAACATTGTCTGAAAATAACGCCCTGTTTGTTTATGAGCTTCAGGACTGATATCTACAATGACTAATTTCTCAATTCTTTCTGGGTGTAAATTTGCAAAACAAAGGGCATTTCTTCCACCCATAGAATGGCCAACGAGAATGATTTTTTCCCAACCTAATTCGTCAAGTATGAGTAACAAATCACCGGCATAATTTTCTGGTTGATATTCAGAATCAGGTTTGAAAGATTTTCCATGGCCACGCTGATCATAAACTAGGCAATTGTATTTTGAATTTAACTCTTTCGTTATTCTTCCCCAGTTATTTAAAAAGCCCATCAAACCATGAAGAAAAACAATTTTAGGAGAGTTCGCCTGCCCCGTAAGACGATAATTTATATTTTCAAGAAAAGACATTACTCGTCTATAACAAAAAAAACCAACTCCTGTCTATGACTTAGAGCGCGTTTGAAAACTCTTAAGGCTTTTCAAATTCGATCTATCGGCCTAATAGGTCTGAAGGATTTTTTCTATTATCAAGTCCTCTGTTTTTTTAATTTCCCCATCGTTGGATTCGACCCCATTTAATATCAAAGCAAAGGTGAGGGGCTCTTGTTTTTTTGAACTCAAAACGCCAGTGATAGAACGGACTCCGCGTATACTTCCTGTTTTCACTCGCGCCCTTCCCGCATAGGGAAGCAATCTGGATTTGGCTGTTCCGTCTATTCCCAATAACGAGAAACTGGATAAATACTCGGGAGCATAAGTACTTTTTTGCATTCGATAGATAAACTGAGTTAACGCCGAGGTCTTGATGAGCGCTTCTCTGGATAAACCAGACGCGTTGGTTAAAACAATTCCATTAGGATCAATGGCAAAATCTTTCAAGCACGACTTTAAAAGGACCATTGATTTTTCATAGGTTGCAGGTTGATCACCTTCGGCTATGCCAGCAGCTAAGAAGGTCATCTCAGCACCTAAATTTAACGATAACTTGTTAATATCCATTAAAATTTTGGCTAAAGGTTTGGAACTATTTTTCCAAAGTAAGGTGCTTTTAACCGATTTTGCTTCGATAACAAATTTAATTTTCGCCCACTCTCCTCCTGTGTCCAACCACAGCCGATGTATTAATTTGGTATAGTATTCATAGGGGTCTTCAACAGAACGATATATCCCCTTAGGCTCAGAATCTGAACGAATTTGTCCCGAGAGCGTCGCCTTTTGTTTGTTGGGATCGTAATTTACAGTGATGGAGTTTCCACTTCCTACTTTGGTTTGATTGACCACTTCCAAGTTTAGAACTTGTGCAGGCAAAGTCACCGCACGGGTTTTTAAATCATTGCGGTGATCCGCCGTTACCCAAAAAGAAAAGGAATTCTGGTTCATCGATACAGCTGTCAAATCAACGGCAAAAGATCTTCCGGTATCACCCTCAAAACCCTCTGCCATTTTTAGGGAGGGAACTCCGAAATAACTGACATCAAAAATCAAATTCCCTTGTATTTTTTTAATTCCATGGACGTAGCGAATTTTTTCAATGACTTCCCGCAAGTCCTCAATAACAAGACTGGGATCTCCACCTCCGTGAATAATTAAATCACCATTGAGTGTGTCTCCCTCTAGTTTACCTCTATATCCGAATAAAGTTTCAAATTGAAATTGAGGGCCCAAAGCATTTAAACTACAACCTGTCGATACGGTTTTAGCAATACTTGCTGGAGCCAAAGCTTTATCCCCGTTGATATGGATCAACTCTTGACCATCCATCCCGCGCAAAGAAAAAGAATACTTCTGGGTTTGTTTTGCCAACAAAGACCGAATCTCATTTTCTATTTTTTCGGCAGAAGCAGAAATAGTAAAAAAGAAAATATATACTAAGATAATGACTTCAGAAAACCAAAAAAAAGATCCACCAGATGATCGATGAAAAGACAGTCGAAGAAAAGACCTGTAAAATAAAAATTTAATTTTTTTCATAGAATTAAATTATCCGTGGAGAGAACCTAGAGTCAATCTGTCTAAGCCTAATTACTCGACCAGCATATTAAGCCTACTCTTTAACCTACAAGTGAACCTACTCTTGATTCTCATAGTGGGCCCGCTGCTGTGTCTGCTAAAAAATATTTTTTACCAAATAAAGACTTTGCATTGAAAATAGGGAATATTTCAATTATAGCTTATAGCTTATGCGTTCAAAGTTAAAAATAAATCTCATCGATCCAAAAGCTATGCAAATAGTTGATATTCTACAAAAAAAGGGTCATCTTGCGTATTTGGTTGGCGGTTGCGTAAGAGACATTCTCATCGATCACGAACCAAAAGATTTTGATATTGCAACTTCTGCCAAACCCGAAGAGGTTAAGAGACTTATTTCTCATTCTTACTTGATCGGTAGACGATTTAAACTCGTTCTTGTAAAAAGAGGGATTCATCAATATGAAATTTCAACCTTTAGACGCAGTAAAGGTATTGATGATAACAATGATTCAGCGAATGTCATCGAAGGCGATAATTATTATGGAAATCAAGAAGAGGACTCCAAAAGAAGAGACTTCACCATCAACGCCCTCTTTTTTGACCCTATTAAGAATGAATTGATAGATTACTGTGATGGACTTGCTGACTTAGCCAAGAGAGTAATTAAATTCATTGGCGAGCCTGACGTTAGAATCCTCGAAGATCCCATTCGTATTCTTCGAGGCTTGAGATTGTCTCATAAATTAAATTTTTCATTAGATCCAGAATTCAGAAAGGCCATAATCAAAAATGCAGAAAGTTTAAACTCTGCAATTTTGCCAAGGAAAAGAGAAGAATATTTAAAAATTTTAAAACTTAATTCTGCAAATTTGGTCTTTATTGAAATGTATGATTTGGAAATATTAAAATATTTACTTCCGTCTTTAAATGAACTCTTTCAACAATCTGAAGCTATTGATACCTTTTCCTATTATCTTCAACTTTCTCGTTCTTTCATCTCTAATTATTCTGAACCGATTGATATTTTTTCTTCAATAATTTTTGCCTTTATTAAAGCTCATGCTGAATTAAATTCTTTGGAGTTTAAAGATCTAGAAGAACATCCCAAGTTAACCAAGTTTATGAAAGATGAACTAGGTATTTTCAAACTGGAAACCACTTATTTTTTAAAAACCCTTAGCTTCATGAATGCCTTAACAAATAGGGAGCTTTTTCAAAGAAAAGGAGAAAGAAGAAAAAATGCATTCCTCGCCCACCCCCATCTTCTGCTAGCAAATGAATTTTGCCGCATAGAAAACTCAATCAAATATTCTGAGTATTTTTTCTGGAAAACTGAAATTGAAAACCGGAAATAATTTGGGATGCCGGGTATTTATGACTTTTTGTTATCGGATTTGTTTTGCGGTGCCGAGCTCTTTCATGTTTGGGGTGATCCTCGGCAATTTACCTGTTTTTAAACCGTACTTCTTATAACATGTTTCATCTTCTACTCTTGGCACATCGGTGCGACAACAAGATTTGATTTCAGTTAAAGTGAGAGCCTGAAGCCTAAAGCTAGTTCTATAGACATTTGTCAGTTCTTGATAGATTTTTTCATTTCCAGCGTTGCCTTCGTATTGAAATTGATATTGGCTTTCTTTCTTAAAGCCTCTGGCCTCAAAGTTCCTTTTTGCTGTGTACTGTTGTTTCACATTTAAGAAACCAATGTTTTTGGGAGACCCGTCTTCGAAATAAATTAAATACATATGGTCTTGTATGGATTTCGAATCACCATAGGAATCCTGTCAACCCATTATTAATAAGTTCGTTGGATAGTATACATAATTGTTGACATTAAAAATAAATATGTTTTTATGTCGTATGAGAAAAATAGATGCAAGAAAACTGTACATCAACAAACCGCCCCACATTTTTGTATTTAGTAAAAATTGTTAGCCTGACTTCAGTTTATAATAAAAGGAGGTTTTCATATGAAGTGTTGAGTCT
>WBZM01000812.1_pt1 | contig 36923 bp, 25 predicted proteins | sample 5204271 | NCBI WGS metagenome assembly WBZM01 (sample SAMN12344346, study PRJNA552823) | activated sludge metagenome | biome: Activated sludge suspended growth; feature: Nitrification reactor; material: Wastewater; isolation source: activated sludge from nitrification reactor of wastewater... | reverse complement strand
GGCGCGACCTTCCTGGATGAAGCCGATGACCGCGTTGACCAACGTGACACCAAAGATCACGGCGGCGTCGACCCATTCGCCGAGAACGGCGGTGACCAGTCCGGCCAGCACCAGCACCAGCACCAGCGGCTGCACGAACTGCAGCGCGAAACGCAGGAGCGGTCCGCGGCTCGGAGCTGGCGTCAGCCGGTTCTCGCCGTGTTGCGAACGGCGGCAGCCCACCTGCGCATCGTCGAGCCCCTGCTCGAAACTGGCAGCCAGGCGAGCCGCCGCTTCCTCTGCCGGCAGCGAGTGCCAAGCGACATCCTGCAGCGATGCGGTGCTCATTGGAACGGTCTTCTCCACGGGCAACGCCCGGCGCCGACGTTGCTGTAGTATTCTAGCATCGGTGCCCGACGGCCGGCCGCAGCAGCGGAACGAGCCGCGCCGGCCGTGGCGTGAGGAGGAAACCTGGGGACAGATATCGCCCTGCTGAACGGCGGGATCGGCGGGCGCTCGCAACCGCGTGAAGGCGCTCGGCAGTACCGCCGCTGGCGAACGCCGATTTTCGTGGTGGCGTACGTGCTGCTCAACGGAGATGCGCTGGCCCACAGCATCGCCGACAATGACGCCAGGACATTGCCGCCGACCGCGGCCGCACGGCTGGCCGAACCGAGCGAGACGAACTTGTCGACTTCGCCCGAGCTTGCCGGCGCCCTCGACGAGCAAGATGCGTCGCCGCCATGGCTGTCGCATGGACCGTTGCCGCTGCCGGCGATGCCTGCGCTGGATGCCGACGAAGCCGCTCATCCCTTTGCCCCGGCGTCACGACCGCCACCGGGGAGAACGCGCCGACAAGGGTCGCCGGGGCCGGCTGCCGCGCCTCGCGGCTCGCCGCTCCCGCCGCCCGCAGGCCAGCTGCCCGGCGTTGAGGACATCCTCGCTGACCTGAACAACCTGCAACAGGCAGCAACCGACCTCATCGTCGAAAGCACCGATGCACGCATGGGCCCGGGAGGGCGGGTCAGTTTCTCTCTCGCCGGCATTGAAGGCTTTCATTACAGCGCAAGCGACGGTCACGCCTCGATCGGACACGGCGAGCTCGCGCTGACCGTCGGCGACACGTCCGGCGACCACCGCCCTCCGGTTGCCGGGGGGCGCACGGCGCCGGCGCTTCCCGCCAGCCACGATGCCAGTCCGCCGTTGCACGTCATCGAACTCCTCAGGGAGGTGCTCGCCTACCCGCTGGTCTGGGTCCTCGCCTTCCTGCTGCTCGCCGGCAAGATCGCACTGCTGGTCGCCACCCGGCGTGCCCGCAAGCACCGCCACAGGAGGCGTCCCGCGAATCGGCAACAGGAAACACCCCAGCGGATCCGCAAGCGAGTCCGCATCCGTGTCCGCCGACGGCAGCCGGTGGTCGGCCTGCAACAACCCCGCTAGCTGCCGCGAAGCCTGCGTCGGCCTCGCCACGAGCCCGCAAGCGGCCAAGCGAGTTGCGTGCAAGTGATCGTTTTCAAAAGGGATTCTTTGTTCGGCGACGGCTGCCGGCTTGCGGTATACTGGGATTGACGCCGCTGCACATCGACCCTCGGCGGCCTGCTTTCCCACACTCAACCTCCCCAGGAATCCATCATGTTGCAGAAATCTGCCTCCTTCCCCGGAATTCAGGGCCCTGTTGTCACGATCATCATGGATGGCTACGGCATCGCCAAAACGGATGTCGGCAGCGCCATCGCCGCGGCCAGGAAACCCACCCTGGACCGCCTCCTCGCCAGTTGCCCGAATGTCACCCTGCGTGCCCATGGCATCGCGGTTGGAATGCCCTCCGACGACGACATGGGCAACTCCGAAGTCGGTCACAACGCCATCGGTGCCGGCCAGGTCTACAGCCAGGGCGCGGCGCTGGTCGCCGACGCCATCGCCGTGGGCTCGATCTGGCAAGGCACAGCCTGGCAGCAGATCGTCGCCGGCGCCAAGGCAGGCCGCGGCGTCATCCACTTCCTCGGCCTCTTCTCCGACGGCAACGTACACAGCCACATCGACCACCTGCGGGCGATGGTCCTGCGCGCGAAGGATGAAGGTGTGCCGAGCGTGCGCGTCCATATCCTGCTGGATGGGCGCGACGTACCCGAAACCAGTGCCCTCGAATATGTCCTGCCGTTCGAAGCCTTCCTCGCGGAAGTCAGTGGAGCAGGCTTCGACGCCCGCATCGCCTCCGGCGGTGGCCGCATGAACATCACCATGGACCGCTACGAGGCGAACTGGAACATGGTCGAGCGGGGCTGGCAAACGCACGTCCTCGGTCAGGGCGAGCAGTACGCCAGCGCGTCGCAGGCGATCGAAGCGCTGCGTGCGCGCTCGCCGGCAACGATCGACCAGGATCTGCCGCCTTTCGTGATCGCCAGCGCCGGCCATCCGGTCGGCACCATCGAGGATGGTGACTCGGTCGTCTTCTTCAACTTCCGCGGCGACCGCGCGATCGAAATCACCCGTGCCTTCGAGGAGGCGAACTTCGACAAGTTCGACCGCGTCCGCCTGCCGCGCGTGACCTACGCCGGAATGTTGCAGTACGACGGCGACCTCAAGCTGCCCAAGCGCTTCCTGGTCGACCCGCCGGCGATCCTCGACACCATGGGCGAGTGGTTTGCCAAGTCCGGGATCACCCAGTTCGCCTGTTCCGAAACGCAGAAGTTCGGCCATGTGACCTACTTCTGGAACGGCAACCGCTCGAACAAGTTTGCTGGCGAGACCTACGAAGAGGTGCCGAGCGACGTCGTCCCCTTCGAACAGCGGCCGTGGATGAAGGCTGCGGAAATCGCCGATGCGATGATCGCTGCCCTCAGGAGCGGGCAGTACCGGACCCTGCGCTGCAATTTCGCGAACGGCGACATGGTCGGCCACACGGGGCACTTCCGCGCGGCGACGATGGCGATCGAAGCCGTCGACCTGCAGCTGGCACGCATCCTGCCGGTGATCGACGCGATGGGCGGTGTTGCCCTGATCACCGCCGATCATGGCAATGCGGACGAGATGTACGAGATCGACAAGAAGAGCGGACAACCAGCCAGGAATGCGGACGGGTCGTTCAAGAGCAAGACCTCGCACACCTTGAACCCGGTGCCGCTGATCCTCTACGACCAGGTCAGCGGCGGCCGGCTCGGGCTGACACAGACCGCCAGCGCGGGCCTGTCGAACATCGCCGCGACGATCGCCAACCTGCTCGGCTTCGAGAAGCACGACAAGTGGGATGAGAGCCTGCTGACGGTCAAACAGGCTTAGGAGCAGGGTGCGGCCGGCGGGCGGGCGAGGCTGCGGTGCGCCGCCCGCCGCGCGCCCTTGGGCTACTTGCTGAGCGCCTCGCCCGGCGCGATGATGCCGAGGAAGCTGTCTGCCTTCAGCGCCGCACCGCCAATCAGGCCGCCGTCGATGTCCTTCTGCGCCAGCAGGCCGGCAGCGTTCTCGGGTTTCATCGAACCGCCGTACTGAATGCTGATCGACTGGGCGACGCTGTCGCCGTAGAGTTTCGCCAGCAGGCCGCGGACGAAGGCGTGTGCTTCCTGCGCCTCGTCGTCGCTGGCGGTGACCCCGGTGCCGATGGCCCAGACCGGCTCGTAGGCGATCACCGTGGACAGGGCATCGTCGGCGGAAAGACCGGCGTAGGCGCCGTTGACCTGCGTCGTCAGGACGCTTTCAAGCCGGCCTTCCTTGCGCTCGGCCAGTGTCTCGCCGATGCAGACGATCGGCTTCATGGCGAGCGAGAGGACCTTCCGGACCTTCTTGTTGACCGTCTCGTCGGTCTCGCCGAAGTAGCTGCGCTGCTCGGAGTGGCCAATGATCACGTACTCGACACCGATCTCCTTGAGCATGTCGGCGCTGACCTTGCCGGTGAAGGCACCCTGGTTTTCCCAGTGCACATCCTGCGCGGCAAGCTTGACATTGCTCCCCTGCAGCACGTCGGCCACCTTCGCCAGCGCGAGATGGGTGGGGGCGATGGCGACGACCACCTGCTTGATGTCCTTGGCGGCAGCGACCACTTCACCAGCCAGTTTCACGGATTCGGCAACGGTCTTGTTCATCTTCCAGTTGCCGGCGATTACGATTTTGCGCATGGTATTCCTCGATGTTGTATGGCGGGGATGACTGGCTAAGCCGATGGCCCCGGCTTGGCCGGGGCCGTCGGCATCACTTTTCGGAGAGCGCGGCAACGCCGGGCAGGATCTTGCCTTCCAGATATTCGAGCGAAGCGCCGCCGCCGGTGGAACTGTGTGTGACTTTCTTGTCGGCGCCGTATTTCTTCGCCGCGGTGGCCGTGTCACCACCGCCGATGACCGTGATCGCACCCGCCGCCGTCGCTTCGACGACCGCCTGCGCCATCGCGCGTGTTCCGGCCTCGAACTTCTCGAACTCGAAGACGCCCGCCGGACCATTCCAGATGATCGTCCTCGCCTTCCTGATGGCGTCGCTGAAGATGCGCGTCGACTCAGGACCGCAGTCGAGCCCCAGCCAGCCATCCGGAATCCCGTCGACATCGTTGGCCGTGCCGGTGTTGGCATTGGCGTCGAACTTGTCGCCGATGACGAAATCGACCGGCAGCAGGATCTCCTTGCCTTTCTCGCGCGCCTTCTCCATCAGGCCAGTGACGAGCTTGGCGCCTTCTTCATCAAACAGTGAGTTGCCGATCGGCATTCCCGAGAGCACCTTCTTGAAGGTGAAGGCCATGCCGCCGCCGATGATGATCTGGTCGGCCTTGTCGAGCAGGTTGTTGATCAGCTGGATCTTGTCGGCCACCTTGGCGCCGCCGAGGATCGCCAGCAGTGGCCGCTGCGGCGATTCGAGAACGGCCGAGAACGCCGCCAGTTCCTTGTTCATCAGGTAACCGGAAGCGCGTTCAGGAAGTTGCACGCCGGTCATCGACGAATGGTCACGGTGCGCCGTACCGAAGGCATCGTTGATATAGACGTCGGCGAGCCGGGTGAGCGAAGCGCGAAACGCCTTGACGTCGTCCGGGTTGGCCTTCAGCTTGGTGACCGTCCCGTCGGCATTGGTGACGCTGGCCTTGCCCTCTTCCTCGATGTGGAAGCGCAGGTTCTCGAGCAGGATGACCTCGCCCGGCTTGATCTGGGCGCAGGCCGCCTCGACTTCGGGGCCGACGCAGTCGGGCAGGAACTTGACCGGCCGCCCGAGCAGACCTTCGAGGGCGACGGCCACCGGCGCCAGGCTGAACTGGGGATTCGCCTTGCCGTCCGGACGGCCGAGATGTGACATCAGGATGACCGCCGCCCCCTTCTCCAAGGCATGCTTGATCGTCGGCAGCGCGGCCTCGATGCGTTTGGTATTGGTGATCGCACCGGTCACCTTGTCCTGGGGAACGTTGAAATCGACGCGGATCAGGGCGCGCTTGCCTTCGAGGGCGAGATCTTCGATGAACAGTTTGGACATGATTTCCTCGAGAGTGAGTTGGTGTTGAGAAAGGCTGGAATCAGGATCGCAAAGGGCATGGTGTCTCCGTAATGGTTGTCGGACGACTTGACGGTCCGCCGTCTCTTGGCCACCGCATTGGAAACGTGCAACCGGTGGGAAGGCGTTTCAACCACGCAGACGAAGTATCCTTGGCGCCGCTCCTGGAGTCAATTGTCTGTTGTCAGTCAGGCAGATCCGGCGCTCAGTAGTAGATCCTGAACAGCCTCTGGATCTGTTCGAACTCGTGCAGATAGGCCTTCGCCACCTCGCGATGGGTCGCGAGAACGAGCAGGTCGTGCGAGAAAACCGAGGTGTTGTACCAGTTGAAGCTGCCCTCGATGACCGTCGCCTCGTCGATGATGCAGTACTTGGAATGGATCGGTGAATAGGGCACCGGGTGATCGGTCTGCCCGTACACCAGCCCGACCGCTATGCCAGCGGTGCGCAGGCCCTGTACGGCGGGAAGAAGCGGGCGATTCAGCTCCTCGGCCATGGTTCGCTCGATGCCGACACGACCCTGCCGCGCCAGGTGCCCATTGAGCAGGATGTGCACGTGCACGCCGCGGTTCCTGGCGTGGATCAGCGCATCGACGACGCTGTCGCCGTGCTCACCGAGCAGGTTGCCGATGAGGAACAGGGTCAGCTTGATCGAATGCTTCGCCCGGTGGATTTCCGCCAGGATCGCATGGTGTGGACGGTAATACCTGCCGTCGAGCAGCGCCTGCCGGCCAAAGGTGTAGAGCAGGTTGAACGGGCTCAGCGGATCGACTCCATAGCGCTGGTTGACGCCACCGCGTTCGCTCTGAAAGACATTGTCGAGCAGACGACAGACCCCCTGCGAGTGAAAAGTCATGCCGGACTCCCAGTTCGCCCACCAGCGGTCGAACGTGATGTTGAACGAGCCCAGGATGCAGTCCTCATCGTTGAAGATGATGAACTTGGTATGCATGTCGGGATCGACTTCGATCAGGTGGTGGTGCGGCGTGCAGAAGACGCCCAGCAGCTCGACTCCCGCACGCTTGAGGCGGGCGTAGTTGTCACTGTTGGTCAGCGTCATCTTCCGCCAGTCGACGATGCACTGGACCCACACGCCCTGCTCGCTGGCGTGCTCCAAGTGGCGGGTGAAATCGTGGTCATCGATGCAGTCCACGCTCACCTTGATCGTGCAGAAGCGGTTCGGGTCCCTGTGCTTGCTGCGGATCACCTTGTCGATGTGATCGTGGATGAAGCGCTTCGGATGGTAGGGATGGTGCTGTTGCCCCTTGGTGAACTTCGGGATCAGGTGCAGCGAGTCGAAGTGGTGGTTGTACCAGTCGACGTCACTCTGCAACTGCCAGGCGTTGCATTCATGGGTGCGGTAGCCATTGTGCGTGGCCCACTCGGAGCTGATCCTGCGGTACTGCGGCTGCTCGCTGCGCAGCTGCTGCCAGTCCATGAAGATGTACTCGAGCTGCGACGGCAGCGAGTGCTCGTCGCGGTGGACGATGAAGGCGAACTTGACGCAGTTTACCCGGCCGAAGCTGCGCGACTCGGGGTGGATGTAGAAGTCGCGCGTCCGCCGCTTGTGGTGGTTCCACTCGATGTTGTAGGGATCGGTATCGACGATGTAGGTTTCGCAGATGCCGTGGTCCCGATAGACCCGCAGGATCACCTTGAGGTTGAGCTGGGCGCCGAAGGAGACATCGAAGATGATCTTGCCCCAGCGCAGGTAGAACTTTTCGTTGAAGTCGTTGCTGCGCACGAAGGCACCACCTAGGTTTCCGTGCACCGGTACTGCGTAGTTCTCTGCCTTGTCCATGTCGAGAATGACTGCCTGTCGTGTGTGAGGCCGGCCCGCTAGCCGAGGCAGCGGAGCCAGCCGTGAGAAGGGGTCCGCATCATGTCGGTTCGAAGGTCATCAGATAGCCGAGATGGTCGGACACCCTGCCGTAATCGTGGTCGGTGAAAACGCTGCGGCCGGAAGTGACGCGCAACCGGCTCCCCTGGCGCAGAAACACGTAATCGATCCGCTGATCGTCGTCGAGGTCCTGCGGCCAGCCTGGCTCACCGGCTTCGAAAACCTTCCCGAACACCAGCGGGGAGGTCGCGGCAAGGTACTGGTCGCGATACTCGCGCGACTCGACGACCAACTGGTAGCCAAGTGAGCCCGCCTTGATGTTGAAGTCGCCACAGAGCATGCTGGCCGCGATCCCGTCGCCCGCCTCCTCACCTGCCCAACGACGGAGATTGCCGAACTGCTCGGCAAAGCCATCCTCCCACCAGCTCAGGTGCGACGAGAAGACGTTGAGCAGTCCAAAGCGTGGCACGCGCACCCGCGCCATGACGACCTTGCGCGAATGGATGCTGTAGGGGTCCGTGCTGCGCGAGACGTAGCGCGCTCGGTGGCTCTCGATCGGATAACGGCTGAGCACCGCCACACCCTCACGGTAGCGTTCGAAACCCAGATGCGACCAGTCGGTGACCAGTTGATACGGCGCCGCGAGCCGCTCGTTGATGATCCTCGCCGTGTTGGTCTGCCAGTCGCCGCGGCCTTCATTCCACAGTTCGGCGACCTCCTGCAGGCAGACGATATCCACCCCGAGTTCATCGATCGCCTGCGCGATCCGCGACAGCTTGCGATCCTGCTCCTCCTCCTGACAACAGTGGAGGTTGAGGATCATCAGCGTCAGCGGCCGCCGCTCGACGACGTAATCGCGGCCGAACGCATCGTCGCGAAGCACGCCCTGCTGCCTGGTCTCACAGCTGATGCGGTAGCGCACGCGGAAGGCATCCCCGACCCGCAGCCCGGCTTGCCAGACCTGACAACCGTAGTGGTTGGGGTTGCGGGCGTTGCTGAGGAACTCGCTGTCCCAGTAGTTGCGCCGGTAGCGAGCGTTCGACTGCTGCGTGCTGCGCCAGTCGTCGGTGCTCCATTCGATGCTGACGCGGCGCACGCCGAGACCGCTGTCGACCGCCACGACCACCGGCAGCAGACGCTGTTGTTCAGCCAGGCGGGGCCCGAAGCCGACGTTCAGCAGCGCGCAGCCGGCACCCGGCATGATCCCCGAGTCGGCCTGGATGCGGTGGTTCGCGCCGTCGTTGTTGTCCCAGTACTCGCGGCCGCCAGCGCGGTAGCGAACGGCGAACTCGACGTTCCCGGGCAGTTGTCGATCCTCGCCCAGGGCAAAAGCCATGGTCGCCAGCCAGTATTCCTTCGTCCCGTCGATGGCCGCGTGGTGGGCCGCCGGCAAGCTGTGCCAGACGCCGTCCTCACCAGCCCAGCGCACTTCGACGGTCTTCTCGAAAACCAGGTTGTGCACCAGCAGCAGGAACGACAGCTCCTGTTGTGCCGACTTTCTGCTGATGATGTTCCTTGCGTAGAGCAGTTTGATCTTGTTCATTCGTCCTGGGCGTCGATCAGCTGTCGTTCGGCTCCGTCCTTGACGACCAGGACGTCCTCCATCACCAGGTACTGCAGGTCGGAGCCGAAGAACATGTTGAGTGCATCGGTTGGCGAGCAGATCATCGGCTCGCCGCGGCGGTTCAGGGAAGTGTTCAGCACGACACCGTTGCCGGTCAGTCTCTCGAGTTCCTGCATCAGGTCGTAGTAGCGCGGATTGAACTCACGTCGCAGAACCTGCGCACGCGAGGTGCCGTCTTCGTGCACGACTTCGGGCACCCGTTCCTTCCAGCCGTTCGCGACCTCGAAAGTGAAGGTCATGAACGGCGCCGGATGCGCGCTGCCGAGCATCTGCGATGCGACGGTATCGAGCATGCTCGGGCAGAACGGTCGCCAGCGCTCGCGAAACTTGATCTGCGCGTTGATCCGGTCGGCGACCCCGGCAACGCTCGGACAGCCGAGGATCGACCGCCCACCGAGCGCGCGCGGTCCGAACTCCATCCTGCCCTGGAACCAGGCCACCGGATGGCCGGCTGCGAGCAGGCGGGCGACGCGCAGCGGGACGGCGCTCAGCCGCTGCCACGCCGGCCGGGCCGGATGGCGCGTGCAGGCGGCGATGATGTCCTCGTTGCTGTATGCCGGGCCGAGATAGACGTGCTCCATCTTCTCGACCGCCACGCCACGCTGCACCGAGACGTAGGCCGCTGCGCCAACCGCCGTGCCGGCGTCACCGGAAGCCGGCTGGACGAAGAGTTCGCGTACATCCGGGCGGGCAATGATCTTCTGGTTGAGCTTGACGTTGAGTGCCCCGCCGCCGGAGAAGGCCAGACGACCGGTCTCCCGCAGGATGTCCCCCAGATAGTGGTCGAGCATCTGCAGCGACAGATCCTCGAACAGCTTCTGCATGCTCGCGGCGTAATGGATGTAGGGGTCATCGGCGACGTCCCCCGCACGCTTCGGCCCCAGCCAGTCCACCAGCCTCGGCGAGAAGTAGTACCCCTTGCCCGCTTCCTTGTAACGGCGGAAACCGATCACGTTTGCGTAGTGGGTATTGACCGTCAGCTCTCCGTTCGCGAAGCGGGCCAGGCGAGAGAAGTCGTAGCGCCCCGGATCGCCGTAGGGCGCCATTCCCATCACCTTGTACTCGCCGTCGAGCATCTCGAAGCCGAGGTACTCGGTCAGCGCACCATACAAGCCGCCCAGCGAATCCGGATCGTAGAACTCCTTGATCTTGTGGATCCGGCCATTCTCGCCGTAACCGAAGAAGGTCGTCGCGTACTCGCCCTTGCCGTCGATGCCGAGAATCGCCGTCTTCTCCTCGAAGCCGGCGCAATGGTAGGCACTCGCGGCATGTGCGAGGTGGTGCTCGACCGGTACGATCTCGGTCTTCCGCAGATCGAAACCCAGTTGCTGCAGACACCACTCGATCCGCCTGCGATAACGGTGAAAACGGCGATTGCCGGTCAGGATGGCGTCCAGCGCACGATCCGGGGCGTACCAGTAACGCCGCGCATAGTGCCAGCGCGCCGGCCCCAACAGGCTGATCGGGGCAAAGGGAATGGCCACCGCATCGATATCGGACGGCCGCATGCCGGCGAACTCGAGGCAGAACTTCGCCGCCTCGTAGGGCATCCGGTTCTTGGCATGCTTGTCGCGCACGAAGCGTTCCTCCTCGGCGGCAGCGACGAGGCTGCCATCGCTGTAGAGAGCCGCCGACGGGTCGTGCGTCAGCGCGCCGGACAATCCGAGTAGGTTCAGTGCCAAGGTAGGGAAGTCTCAGAGGATCAGGTTTCCGGCCCGGCAGCCAAGCGCCTTGCGGCGCGACGCTGCAGACGGCGACAGTATACCCGCCACGGCCGCAGTTCTGTTCGCCGACGCGCCGCGGTGCTGCGAAAAGCGCCGGCAAAGACCCTCAGTAGGGTCGCGGTTCGCCTTCCGGCCGCGTCTTGAAGCGGCGGTGCACCCAGTAGTACTGCTCCGGCATGCTGCGGATTGCCTGCTCGATCCACGCGTTCATTCGCGCCGTGTCCGCCGCGACGTCGCGACTCGGAAAATCCTGCCACGGCTCGCCGACCGTCACCAGGTAACCGGCAGCGTCCGGCAGGATGCGCGTCAGGCAGGGAACGACCGTGGCGCCCGCCAATCGCGCCAGTCGCGACAAACCGGGAACGGTCGCCGCTTGGACGCCGAAGAAGGGCACGAAGATCGAATCTCTGCGTCCGAAGTCCATGTCCGGCAGGTAGTACAGCGGGCGCCCCGACTTCATCGCCCGGACGCTGGTCCGCACGGGCTCCTGGCGCGACAGCAGCAACTGGTCGCCAAAGCGCTGGCGACCACGGAGCAACAGGCGATCGAACACGCGATTCGACTGCACGGCGTAGATGCTCGCACAATCGAAGCGCATGGCGATCGCCGCGCCGCCGGCGTCGAGGCCGACGAAGTGCGGCGTCAGCATCAGCACCGGCCGCCCCGCCTCGACCAAGGTCCGCAGGTGCTCGTCGCCGACGACGGTGAGCAGGCGCGACAGGCGCTCGGTGCTCGCCCACCAAAGCACGCTGCGCTCGAGCATGCTGCGGCCGAGCACCCGAAAATGGTCCCGCGCCAGCTGCCGCCGCTGCTCGTCGGAGAGATCCGGGAAACACAGGCGGAGGTTCACCAGGACGATGTGACGCCGCCGCCGGCCGAGGTGGAAGGAAAGGCTGCCGAGCGCGTTGCCGCAACGCGCCAGCACGGGCAGCGGCAGCCAGTGCAGCAGCCAGAGCAGCCCGACCGCCAGCCGGCTCAGCATGCCGGTTCGCCGAAACCCTGCAGACAACGGTCCCGCAGGCCGTCGGTCAAGAGACGGCGGCCCCGCCAGACGCGACCTGGGCTGCGCTCTGTCACGGTGCTACAGCAGTTCCTCCAGGCGCAGCCGGATGATGCGCCCGCGCACTGCCGCCAGCGACTCGATGCCGGCAATCGCCGTATCGACCTCCCGTTCGCGCGTCTTGTGGGTCAGCATGATGATGTCCGTCTGCTCCTCGCCCTCGCCCGGTTCGCGCTGGATCATGGCGACGATCGAGATGCCGTTGTCGGCGAGAATCCGCGTCACGTCCGCCAGCACCCCAGGCCGGTCCTCGACCCGCAGGCGCAGGTAGTAGCTGCTGACCACGGCGGAGATCGGCAGGATCGCCAGGTCGACCATCGCGTCGGGCTGGAAAGCCAGGTGGGGCACACGATGTTCGGGGTCGGCGGTGTGCATGCGGGTGACGTCCACCAGATCGGCGATGACTGCCGAAGCCGTCGGTTCGGCACCGGCGCCCTTGCCGTAGTAGAGCGTCGCACCGACCGCATCACCCTTGACCAGGACCGCGTTCATCGCCCCCTCGACGTTGGCGATCAGTCGCTTCGACGGGATCAGCGTCGGATGCACGCGCAGCTCGACACCTTCGGCGGTCCGCTTGGTGATGCCGAGCAGTTTGATGCGGTAACCGAGTTGCTCGGCGTAGCGGATGTCGGCCGCATCGAGCCGGCTGATCCCCTCGATGTGTGCCTTGTCGAAGTTCATCGCGTTGCCGAAGGCGATTGCCGACATGATGCTGAGCTTGTGCGCCGCATCCACCCCCTCGACATCGAAAGTCGGATCAGCCTCGGCGTAACCGAGGCGCTGCGCCTCGGCGAGCACCGTCGCGAAGGACAGCCCCTTGTCGCGCATCTCGGAAAGGATGAAGTTGGTCGTACCGTTGATGATGCCGGCGATCCATTCGATGCGGTTCGCCGTCAGGCCTTCGCGCAGCGCCTTGATGATCGGGATGCCACCGGCGACCGCCGCCTCGAAGGCCACCATCACCCCCTTCTCACGAGCGGCCGCGAAGATCTCGTTGCCATGTTTGGCGAGCAGCGCCTTGTTGGCCGTCACCACATGCTTGCCGTTGTCGATGGCCTGCAGCACGAGTTCCCTGGCCACATCACAGCCACCGATGAGTTCGACGACGATATCCACCTCCGGATCGCGGACGACGGCAAAGGCGTCATCGGTCACGCGGCAGGCGCCAGCCGTCAGCTCCTGCGCCCGAGCGGGGTTGCGGTCGGCGACGACGCTGATGCGAATCGGTCGGCCAGCACGGCGGGCAATCTCCTCGCCATTGCGGCTGAGGACCGAGAACGTCCCGCCGCCGACGGTGCCGATGCCAAGTAGTCCAACGTTGATAGCTTTCATGGAGCAGTCAGGAGTGAGGGTTGTCGGGGAGACGGGGCAGCCGCTTTGGCGACCGTCCGCGGTACCTGTTACGCCGCCGTTCCGGCGCGCTTGCGGTAGTGGGCGAGAAAGCGGGCGATGCGGGCGATGGCGTCGCGCAGATCGTCTTCATAGGGCAGGAAGACGAGGCGAAAGTGGTCGGGCGCCGGCCAGTTGAAACCGCTGCCCTGGACGAGCAGCACACGCTCCTCGGTGAGCAATTCGGCGATGAAGTCCTGGTCGTTGGCAATCGGATAGATCGCCGGGTCGAGGCGGGGAAACATGTACAGCGCCGCCTGCGGCTTGACGCAGCTGACGCCCGGAATGGCGGTGATCAGCGCATGCGCGAGATCGCGCTGACGGCACATGCGGCCACCGGGAGCGACCAGGTCGTCGATGCTCTGGTAGCCGCCCAGTGCGGTCTGGATCGCGTGCTGCGCCGGCACGTTGGCGCACAGGCGCATCGACGCGAGCATGTCGAGGCCCTCGATGTAGTCGCGGGCGCCGCGCAGATCGCCGGAAACGACCATCCAGCCAGCCCGATAGCCACAGGAGCGGTAATTCTTGGAAAGACCGTTGAAGCTCACGGTCAGCACGTCCTCGGACAGCGACGCGATCGCCGTATGCGTCGCGCCGTCGTAGAGCACCTTGTCGTACACCTCGTCGGCGTAGATGATCAGACCGTATACCCGGGCAATCTCGACCAGCTCGCGCAACACTTCCTCCGGGTAGAGGGTACCGGTCGGGTTGTTCGGGTTGATCACCACCAGTGCCCGCGTCCGCGGCGTGATCTTCGCCCGCAGATCATCGAGATCCGGCAACCAGCCATTGGCCTCGTCGCAAAGGTAGTGTCGCGGCGTGCCGCTCGACAGGCTCACCGCCGCCGTCCACAACGGGTAATCCGGCGCCGGCACGAGGACTTCGTCGCCGATGTTGAGCAGCGCGTTCATCGCCATCACGATCAGTTCGGAGACGCCATTGCCGATGTAGATGTCTTCGAGCGTCACGCCCTTGATGTGCTTCTGCTGCGTGTAGTGCATCACCGCCTTGCGCGCCGAGAAGATCCCCTTCGAATCCGCGTAGCCGGCGGCGCTCGGCAGGTTGCGGATCATGTCGAGCTGGATTTCCTCCGGCGCGTCGAAGCCGAACGCGGCGAGGTTGCCGATGTTCAGCTTGATGATGTGATGCCCATCTTCCTCCATCTGCTTCGCGCGCTGCAGCACGGCGCCGCGGATGTCGTAGCAGACGTTGTCGAGCTTGTGCGATTTCAGTACCGGTTTCATCGTGCGGGCCTCAGAGCAGGCCGTCCTTCCTGAACATGTCCTTGATGCCGCGCACCGCCTGCCGCGTCCGCTCTTCGTTCTCGATCAGCGCGAAGCGAACGTGGTCATCGCCATACTCGCCGAAACCGACGCCCGGCGACACCGCGACGCGCGCCTCGGCGAGCAGCTTCTTGGAAAACTCCAGCGAACCCATCTGGCGATAGGCTTCCGGGATGCGCGCCCAGATGTACATCGAGGCGCGCGGTATTTCGACCATCCAGCCGGCCTCGTGCAGGCCCCTGGCGAGCACGTTGCGACGCCCCTGATAGAGCTGGCGGGCTTCCTCGACACATTGCTGCGGACCATCGAGGGCGATCACCGACGCCACCTGGATCGGCGTGAAAGTGCCGTAGTCATGATAACTCTTGATCCGCACCAGCGCGTGACACAGTTCCTGATTGCCCACCATGTAGCCAACCCGCCAGCCGGCCATGTTGTAGCTCTTCGACATGGTGAAGAACTCGACCGCGACCTCACGCGCGCCGTCGACCTGCATGATCGACGGCGCCTGGTAACCGTCGAAGACGATGTCCGCGTAAGCCAGGTCATGCACCACCAGGATGTCGTGCTGCCTGGCGAGGGCGACGATGCGCTCGAAGAACCCGAGGTCGACACAGCGCGCGGTCGGGTTGCTCGGAAAGCCGAGGATCATCATTCTCGGCTTCGGGATCGACTCGCGGATCGCCCGCTGCACTTCCTCGACGAAATCCACCTCCGGCGTCATCCGCACCGAACGGATGTCCGCGCCGGCGATGATCGCACCGTAAATGTGGATCGGGTATGAGGGGTTGGGGACGAGGACGGTGTCGCCGCGATCGAGAGTCGCCAGCATCAGATGCGCCAGCCCCTCCTTCGAGCCGATGGTCACCACCGCTTCGGTCTCCGGATCCAGGCTGACGGCGTAACGCCGCTGGTACCAGTCGCAGATCGCCCGCCGCAGGCGCGGGATTCCCTTCGAAACCGAATAGCCGTGCGTGTTCTCGCGCAGCGCCGCTTCGACCAGCTTGTCGGTGATGTGCTGCGGCGTCGGCCCGTCGGGATTGCCCATGCTCATGTCGATGATGTCCTCCCCACGCCGGCGGGCGGCCATCTTCAGCTCGCTGGTGATGCTGAAGACATAGGGTGGCAGGCGGCTGATGCGGGAGAACTCTCTCATGGTCGAGACTCGGGAAGTGATCGGCACCAACGGCGCATGCCGCTCGTTCGACGGACCGCCGACGACATCCGCCGCAAACGGCAAAGCCGGACAGGGTCGACAAAAAAGCTATAATCCTACTTCAACGACTGCCGTGCCGCAATTTCGATGAAGCTTCAGAGCACCCGGACAGAAAACCTCAATACCTTTACCGCCTACGGCGACGACCATGTCGTCGTGAACGGCATCCGCCACGCCTGTAACCTCGCCGTGATGCCCGACCGCCTGCTGCCGGACTGGACGCGGGCCCGCTTCGAGACGCTGAGCATTGCCGACTTCGAGCTGCTCGCCGGGCTCGACGCCGACATCGTCCTCCTCGGCACCGGCAAGCGGCTGCGCTTCCCCCGGCCCGAGCTGCTGCAACCGCTGATACGCGCGCAGCGGGGGCTCGAGGTGATGGATCTGGCGGCCGCCTGCCGCACCTACAACCTCCTCGTCGGCGAGGGGCGGCGGGTCGCCGCCGGCCTGCTCCTTGCCTGAGCGCTCGCCGCGTCCGGATCGCTGCACACGCGCCGGGCTCAGAGGTTGTGAATAAATCTACTGCGCGACCGATCTGCGGCGTTGCCCACTCGCTCACTCCTCGCCTATCCATCTGATATGTCTCGTCGTTCGCTCGGTCGCGCCTGGCATCTCGGCCTGCTCGCGACGATTTCTTCACAACCTCCCGGCCTTCGTCAGCCTTGACACGGATCGCCCTCAAGATAGACGTCGACAGTTACCGTGGCACGCTGCACGGCGTCCCGGCGCTGATCGACCTGTTGCAGCGGCACCGGGCGGCTGCCAGCTTCTTCTTCTCGTTCGGTCCCGACCACGGCGGACGCGAGTCGCGGCAGCTGTCGCCGGCCAGGTACCACGATCGCCTCACACGCCTCTACGGCCTGCTGCTGCCGGCACCTCGAATCGGCGTTCGCTGCGTCGACGGCATGCTGCGGGCGCGCGATGCCGGCTTCGAGGTCGCCGTGCATGCTTGGGACCGCGTAGGCTGGGAAACCCGCTCGCCGAGCGCCGAGAACGCCTGGATCGAAACCGAGATGACGCGGGCCTGCGGGCGTTTCCGAGACATCTTCGGTGAGCAGCCGCATGCCTGCGCAGCACCCGGCTGGCGAACGAACCGCCATGCCCTGCGCCTGACACAGCGCCTTGGCCTGGGCTACGCCAGTGACTGCCGCGGGACATCGCCGTTCATACCGGTCATCGACGGCGAAATCGTCCTCTGCCCACAGTTGCCGACGACACTTCCGACGATCGACGAGCTGCTGGCGACCGGCTTGACGTCGGTTGAGCAGGCGATCGAGCGGCTGGTCTACGAGCCATCGCAGGTCGCCGGCGACCATGTCTTCACCCTGCGCGCTGAACTCGAGGGAATGTGTTTCCTCCCGGCGTTCGAGCGCCTGCTCCGCGAGTGGCAAGCCCGCGGCCATGCGTCATCGACCCTGCGCGAGCTGATCGGCTCGCGCAACATCGTCACCCTGCCGCGGCATGAAGTCGTCTTCGCCAGCATCCCGGGGCGCATCGGCCAGCGCATGCTGCAGGGAAAGGCTTTCCTGCCGGCGGAATGAAATGGGGCGGCCGCGGCCGCCCCATTTCTGGCGAACTTCGCGGCTCAGTCGCGATCGCCGCTGAAGACCATCAGCAGGTTCAACAGGCTGACGAACACATTGTAGATGTCGAGATACACCGCCAGCGTCGCCGAGATGTAGTTGTCCTCGCCGCCGGTGACGATACGGCTGATGTCGTACAGGATGTAGGCCGAGAACACCAACACGGCAACCGCCGAGATGGTCAGCGCAAGCGCCGGAATCTGGAAGAAGATGTTGGCCACCGCTGCCAGCAGGACGACGATCATGCCGATGAACAGGAACTTGCCCATGAAGCTGAAGTCCTTCTTCGTCACCGTCGCCACACCGGCGAGCGAGAAGAAGATCACACCCGTGCCACCAGCTGCCATGGCGATCAACGAACCGCCATTGCTGAAACCGAGCGCCACCTGCAGGATGCGCGACAGCATCAGCCCCATGAAGAAGGTGAAGGCCAGCAGCAGCACGACGCCCATGCCGCTGTTCTTGGTTCTCTCGATGCCCCACATGAAGCCGAAGGCGATGCCGAGAAAGAGCATGAACGACAGGAAGGGACTGCCGGCGAGGAATGAGAACTGCAGTTGCACGCCGACCAGAGCGCCGATGACCGTCGGCACCATGGTCAGCGCAAGCAGCATGAAGGTGTTGCGCAGGACGCGGTTCTGCTGCAGCGACAGGGTCGCAGCCTGCTGCGCGCTCATCTGGTACTGGGGTTGCATGGTCTTCCTCCTGAGTGACGAAATGCGATTACGCGGCTAAGACTAGCGAAAGATTGAGAAAGTTTCAATCGTGGCGGCCCGGGACTGGCGCAGCGGCCCGCCGTCAATGGCTTTCGTGGGTCGAGGCGTGCCGACGAGGAAGCGCCTGCGGGGCTGGGCCGTGCTATGATCCGCGCCATCACAGACGCAAGGCGGCACCCCTTTCGCCCGGGCCAGCCGGCAATGCCCCACAGCGTCGCCCGGGAAGCGTGGCAGAGTGGTCGATTGCACCGGTCTTGAAAACCGGCAACGGGCAACCGTTCGTGAGTTCGAATCTCACCGCTTCCGCCATTAAAAACAATCACTTACGTATCCTCCGCGAGTCCCGAGAAGGGCTTTGATCTCTCGGCAGACCGTTACGCTGGGCTTACGCCTTGCGCCCGAGGCAGACCAAAGCACAGCACCCTCAAGCCGTTAGCGGGCAAGCCCGAATAACACCGTGTTTGTTGTTCCAGGGAAACGGGCAAGACTGTCGACGCACCCTGAACATGCGGGGCGGAGCCGCTCAGCGTGATCGCGCCAGGTCGAAGTCGGCTCGGTTGCGCTCGTCGGTGAACAGTTGCGCCGCTTCCGGCTCGTCGCCATTGCGACAGGTGACGATGACATTGGCCAGCACCTGCCGCTTCTGCAGCACCTCGACCGCGCAGCGGCCGTACACGCTCTCGATCGTCGCCAGAAGGTTGCGCGCATAGGGGGTGGCGAGCGCGCTGTCGAGAATCAGGTTGGCGATCAGCAGACCCTGCGGGTCGAGAATGCGGCGCGTCGCCCGCCAGAACTCGCGGGTCACCAGATGCCCCGGGATCGACGAGTGGGCGCCGTAGACGTCGACGATGACGGCGGCGAAGCGCTGCTCGCTGCGGACGACGAAGCGGCGCGCGTCGTCGGCGACGAAATCGCCGTTTGCCTTCTCGCGCAGGAAGTGCTTCTCGGCGATCTCGCGCACCGCCGGGTCGATATCGACATAGGTGTAGTGATTGGCCGGCTCACCGTGCGAAACGGTGAAGCCGCCGGCACCGAGGACCAGGATCCGGCGCCCGCGAAAGTGCAGGTCCTCGAGGAGCATGCCGCGGATGTGCCTGATGTAGCGCGCGTAGCGCGGCGGCTCGGACTCGTCGATCAGCGAGGCAAAGGAGTTGTTGTTGCGTAGCGCACGACCATCGATGGCGCCCTCGTAGGCTGCGGGCTCGACCAGATAGCTGGCGTAGGCGGTCTCGATCTGGGGCCGCAGCCACGCGTTGGCCGTCACCGCCGCGGCACCGACCAGCAGCGCGACGAGCGCTGCCGACCAGGTGCGCGCGCACAGCAGGGCGTGCCCGGCGAGCAGCAGCAGCGCGCAGAATGCGACCGCAGCCGAGACGCCCAGCCACTGCATCAAGACAAGCGACAACGACAGCGAGCCGAGAAAGGAGCCAAGCGTCGAGTAATAGAGCGCCTCGCCACTCGCCTCGCCAACGCGCTCGTGCTGCAACAGGTTGCTGAGGATCGGCACTGTCTGCCCAAGCAGCCAGGCCACCGGACAGAGTACGCCAGTGATCAGCAGGAGATAGGCGATCTCCGGCGGGTTGATCGCGGTGAAGACGAGGTCTACGGCGGCGCCCGACAGCCCGACGCCGATCAGCAGAGCGGCCAGCAGGAAGTTCCTCGCGACGACCTCGCGGTAGCCGGCGGCGACGCGGCCGCCGGCGTGATAACCGAGGGCGAGCGCGAGGAGGAAGAAGCCGATCGTCGGCGCGGTGACGACGATCGAACTGCCCATGTGCGGGATGATCTGGCGCAAGGCGATGACTTCGGCGCCGAGCGAGCAGAATCCTTCGATGAAGACGACGGCAAACAGCAGGAAGCGGGGCATCGGCAACTCACCGCGTTGCCGGACGGAGTTCGCCAACTAGAGCCCCGATCCGCCTGGCCCGCGTTCGTCTTCGAGGAAACGCGGCACCACATCCGGTGGCAGTTGCAGGCGATGCAGCAGCGTCTCGCGGCTGATGTGCAGCAGATGCTGCACGGCTTCCAGGTCATCCGCGATCGCCGGGTCGCCCCAGCCATCGGCCGTGTGGCGGGCGAGATCGACCGCCAGCTTGACGTTGCGCACGCGCGGCAGGTGCGCGTTGCCGTCGTCCATCATGGTGAGCAGCAACTCCGGCAGCCGCCAGGCGTGACAGAGCGCGAGTTGCAGTTCGGCCAGAGGAAAACCGAGAACGGCCTGCTGCACCGCGCCGCTGCGCAGGCTGCGGTCGGCCTGCTGCCGCTGGCGCATCGCGATCGCCAATTCGGGCGCGGTGCACCAGACGAGGATCTCCGCGGTGTCGTGCAGCAGCGCCGCGAGGGCGACCTCCTCGACGTTCATGTCATGGCGGGCGAAAGCCCATTCATGGGCATAGCGCGCCGCCCGCTGTGCGCGCAGGACGACCTGCAGGACGCCGAGCAGGGCAGCCGGCTGCGCGCCAAGCCTGTCCTCGAGCGTCTGCGGTCGGTCGAAGGCGCGAAAGAACGGCTCGACACCGAGCATCATCACCGCGCCGGCAATGTTGGTGATGTCGCCACGCAGGCGGCGGCTGCCGACCGACTGGATGTAGGCGAGAACACGCGCAGCCAGCAGCGGATCCTGCAGCACGATGTCGGTGATTTCGCGACCGCCGACGCGCTCGCGGTTCTGTCGCGCCTCGTCGAGCCGGCGGACGGTCTGCCGTAGCACGGGTATCTCCTGGCTGGCGACCAGACTGAGCCAGGCTGCGAGATCACGGGGGGGGCGCTTGTCGAGCATCATGGCTGCCTCCAACTCCTGACGACTTGCTGCGAAAGGGTGCTGCCGAACGGGAGACGGCGCGATGGCCCGGATGGTAGCCGCAGCCGCCGCGGCTCGCAAGCGCGGCGGCGTCCGCCGTCTCTGGCGTACCGATCAGAAGCGCTCGTCGGCGCGCAGGTAGCGCCAAGCGCCGGGCGGCAGCCTGCCGAGCGAAACGCTGCCGATGCGCACGCAGCGAAGTTCGCGCACGCGCAGTCCCAGCAGCGCGCACATGCGCGGGATCTGCCGCGGCAGGCTCTGGCGCAGGACGATGCGCAGACGGTTCTCGGCGAGCCACGAGACGTCAGCCGGCCGCAGGCGGATGCCGTCCAGCACCAGCCCATGCCGCAGGCGCTCGATCCCGCCCGCTGCCAGCGCGCCCTCGACCAGCACGTGGTACTCCTTCTCGACGCGGGCATCGCCGCCGGCCAGGCGCCGCGCCACGCTGCCCTCCTGGGTGAACACCAGCATTCCGCCAGCGCTGGCGTCGAGCGCGCCAGCCGGCGCCAACCCGCGCAGGTGGGCAAGTACGAAACGCTGCGCAGGGTCGTCTTCGACCCACCGATTGTCGCCACGGATGCGGCCAACCGCGGTCTCGCGCCCCGTCGGTGCCGGTGCATCGCCGGCAGGAGTGGGCTTGTGGAACAGGATGCTGACGCTCGCGCTGCGGTGCTTGCTCGCCGCGTCCCGGATCTCGATTGCCGCTTTCGGGCTGACGCGGGCGCCAAGGCGGTCGATCACCACGCCATCGACGCTGATCCAGCCGTTCTCGATCCATTCGTCGGCCTCGCGGCGTGAACATCCCGTCATTTCACTGACCAGCCTGGACAGCCGCGGCGGCTCCCTGGCCAAGCCGGGGCGAACCGATGCCGCTGCCGGCTGGCTCGGCGGCGGCTCGGCGGCAGGCTCCGTAAGCCTCGTCGCCGGCTCAGCCATGCCGCCGCTGCCTGCCGCCACCGAAGCCGCAGGCCGCGACGGTGGGCAGGCGCGTGCGCCGGTGCTGCGCGCCACGCCGCGTGGCGGATGCTGCTTCCTCGGCGCGTCCGGCTGTGGTCCAGCCGGCCGCCCGCCAGCCGCCGCGCCGCCGCTTGGCTTACTGCCGCTCGCACCGCCTGCGTCACGCCCTTCTGGCGGCGATGCGCCGGCGCCACGTCCGGCGCTTGGCGGCAGCGCGCGAGCGTCGTTCGCCTTGCCAGGGAACGCCACACCTCGCGCCATATCCGGACGCTCCGGCTGCGTCCTCGGCGAGCGCCGGGGCGAAGCCGTCACCGGTTCCGGCCGCGGCAGGGGCTGGCTGGCCGCTGCCGGCGGCGCATCGGATTCGGAGCGCCGCCGGCCAGCATGCTTGGCCACCGCCCCCTGCCCACGGATCGGCCGCCGGGGACGGCCGCTCGCTTCGCCGGCAGCGACATCGGCAGCAGTCTTTGCGGGCAGCTTGAGGGTCGAGCGGGACATGGCTGGAGCTTTCGTGGCGACGAGTGCTCCAGTTTACGCCAGAAGTCTCCCAGCGTCGTGCGGCTTCAACGTGCCGGAGGTGCCGGTGGCGCGCCGCGCGGCGGCAGTGGCGCGGCTGCCGCTGGCGGGGGCGGCGGCGCTCCACGCGGCGGCGGTGGCGGCGGCGGCAGGGGCACGGCCGGCGGACCGCCAGCGCCGGGCCGCAGCGGGTAGCCACCGACGACCGGAACCCTGTGGCCACGACCATACATGCACTGCACATAGCTCTGGTCGTAACGCCGCTGCAGCTCGTAGGCCGATGCATTCGCGGCAGCGGCACCGGTGACGCTGCCGGCGAGCAGGCCGACACCCGCTCCAACCGCAGCGCCGCTGGAGCCGTCGATCGCAGCCCCGACGGCGGCGCCGATTGCCGTTCCCAGGACGGCGCTTCCGACCGCCGAGTCCGCGGCCGCGCCTTCCGGTGTCTGCGGACCGATCGAGCGCCCGGCGTAGGCCCTGCAGAGCTGGTCGTCAATACGGAACTGCTCGAAAGTCCGCCCGGATCCCGGCAGCGCCATGACCGCCGGCCCTTCGGGCGGCAGGCTGACGCAGGCGCCGAGAAGCAGCGCTGAAAGCAGTGGAGCGCAACGGCAGCAATGCATGATCGCAGGCGTGATGGTGGTGAGTCAGGGAGCGCTGCCCGTCTTGCTCTCACCGACACGGCTCGGGCACGCTCGACAACCTGCATAACGCGGGTCGAGTGCAATGGCTGACATGCCTCCCGCAGGGATCGCCGTCCGTCGGCGGACTGCTGCCAGGTTCCGGCTGGCAGCTGCGGTCTGGAGCCCGTCGGGTGCCGGCAGGAATGCGGCGGGACGTGCTGCAAACCGCTGCCGCCGGACGGCATGTAGCCGACGGCGCTTTCTGGTACGCTAGCGGCAACGGTTCGGACGACAGGCAGTCCGCACAGTCGTGCCCCGAACCGCGATGCTCGCCATCGATGAGCCGCTCGTCCTCCACCCTCTGCGAAGAATGGCGTGCAGGCAAGCGGCAGCGGGCGGCACCGTGCATGCAGGAGCAGGCGCCCGCATTGCGGCGCAGCGAATTGACCGGGATCTGACTGCCAGAATGCCACAACATCCGGAAAGTGCCATCGGCAACCTCGCCGACCTGGAGGCCGGGCAGATTGCCCTGTCGCGCTTCATCGCCCAGCGCGCCGACGGGCTTTACGTGCAGCCGAACCGACTCGAATCGGCAGCAGACTTTGCCGACTTCGTCAATCGCGTCTTCGACACCGGACTCTATTTCCGTGGTCTGGACTACGCCCATTTTGCGTGGCTGCTCTACGGTATCGCCAGCGGCCTCGACCGCGAAGCGGTGGAAGAGGTGCTGCTGGCTGCCGACATCACCTTCTTCCGACCGGAACGCCGCGTACTTTACAGCGCAATGCTGATCGACGGCGACGAGGCTGCCTATCTATTCGAGCCGCTCTACCGCGACGCGGGCGACGGCGAAACGGTGGCCGAAACCCGCATTCGGCTGGATATCGACGAGTTCATCGCCACTGCCTGGACGCAGGGGGTGCGTTTCGGCATCGACATCGCCGCGACCTGCGCCGGGTTCGAGGTAGACAAGGCCGAGCGCCGGGTGATCGCCCACAGCCTGCCCTTCGTCCCGGGCAAGGACGCAGAGGTGTGCGAGCTGGCGCCGGGACTGCACCGCAACAACGCACCCCGCCGCCTGTTCGGCGACCGGGTCGATCTGCGCCAGTTCGAGACGCGCTATCCGCAGGTCGCCTCAGGCCTGCGCCTGGTGCGGAAGAACCCGCGCATTGCGGGCGTCGATGGCCGCAGGCTCGATGGCGAGGTGCTGCCGGCGCCGAGGCCAAAGGACTTCGATCTCGCGAGCCTGGCCGGACCTGGCACCCGCATCAGCCACGAGGACGGCGCCGAATACCTGCTGGCGACTGTCTGCGGCTTCCTCAGCATCGACCGCCAGAGCAACCAGTTTTCCGTGACCGACAAGATCGTCAGCCACGAGGGCGTCAGCGTCCGCACCACCGGTGACCTTCTGCTGACTGGCGAGGAGTACGAACAGCACGGCGAGATTCAGGAGAAACGCGTCGTCCAGTGTCGCAGCATCACTGCCTACGCCGACGTATACGGCAGAATCATCTCCAGCGGCGGCGTCGTGCGGCTGAAGCGCAACCTCGTCGGCGGCAGTGCGAGCAACGAGGACGGGGACATCACCGTCGAGGGCATGGCTTCCGGCGCCACCCTGACCGCGCTGGCCGGCTGCATCAACGTCAAGCGGGCAGACAACTGCGTCCTTGCCGCTCGCCAGGTGGTCGTCGGACAGGCGACGAACTGCCACATCGTCGCCGAAGAGTTGACGGTCGAGGTCGCCGAAGCGAGCGCCCTGGCGGCCCGGACGGCAAGCCTCGGCGCTGCGCGGGCACGACGCGAACTCGATACCGTGCTGCTGATGCTGCTGCCCGACCTGAGCACCTTCGATGCCACGTTGGCCACCCTGCGCGGCAGGCGGCTGGCGACGGAGAAGGCGATCACCGCGCACCGCGCCCGCATGGATGTCCTGTGCAGCGACAAGGAGGTCGCCAATTACCTGGCACTCGCGCAGCGGCTGCGCAATCACGAGGCGACGCTGACCGCCGAACAGCAGGTGGGCTGGCGCCGGCTGTCGGCACTGGTCGCCCCGACCCTGCGCTCGCTGTCGCAGTTGTCCGATCTGGTCAAGGAACTGGCCACCGAGTCGGAAGCCTGCGGCAAACAGATCGATGCCGTGCTGGCGGCCCGGGAAGAGGCGTGCAGCAAGGTCAACTGCACGATCGCCCACGTCGAAGGAGAAACCCGTGTCAGTGCGCTGCTGCCACGACCTGCCGAACTGAACCTGCATGCCCTGCCGGTCAAGGAACTGAAGGCGCGCATGCGCCGCACCGATGCGGCAACCCGGCTGCTGTTCGCCGGCCATACCGGCCCGTTCTCGTGGAGCTACCGCAGCCGCCCCACCTGAGGCGCAACGCCCCCCTGCGGCAGGCGCGGCATGCCTCGCCTAGCCTTCCCGCAACCGCTGCTTGATGTGCTCGAGGGCTTCCTCGATCTGGTCGATCAGAATCAGGCAGAGATCACCGGCGGCAAGCTCCGCCAGTGCGCTGTCGATCGCCAGGAATTCGCCATGAATCTCCCGGATGTGCCTGGTTCGCGTCGCCTGCTGCAGGCCCGCGCGCAACAGCGCCAGCACTTCACCATCGGCACGGCCACGCTGGCACTGGTCCTGGTAGAGAATGACGCGATCGAAGGCACCGCCGAGAATCTCCGTTTGCTGGCGGATGTCCTCGTCACGCCGGTCACCGGCGCCGCTGATGACGACCGAACGCTTGCTGCCCGGCGCTGAGGGCATGTTGTCGACGGCGTCGACGAGAGCCTGGATGGCGTCCGGATTGTGCCCGTAGTCGGCGATCAGCTTCGCCCCGCGGTAGTCGAAGACGTTGAAGCGTCCGGGAGCGGTCTGCACGTCGCTGACGAAACTCGCCAGACCGCGTTCGATCGTCTGCCAGTCGAGTCCCAGCGCCCAGGCGGCGGCGATTGCCGCCATCGCGTTCTGCACCTGAAAGCCGATGGCTCCGTCCTGCGTCAGCGGGATGCGGGCGAGCGCGATGCGATGTTCCATGCCGCCGCCCGAGGCGACGAGAGACGCACCGTCGCGGTAGACCACCCGCTTGCGCTGTGCGCGGTGCATCGCCATCACCGGATGATTGCGGTCGTTGGCGAAGAAGCTGACGCTGCCCGGGCAGGAGTCGGCCATGCGCGCCACCATCGGGTCGGCGGCGTTGAGTACGGCGACCCCGCGTCCCGGTCTGACGTTCTGCACGATCACCCGCTTGACGACCGACAGCTCCTCGACGCTGCTGATGTAGGAGAGTCCGAGGTGATCGCCCAGCCCGATGTTCGTCACCACCGCCACATCGCAGCGATCGAAGCCGAGACCCTCGCGCAGGACACCACCACGTGCCGTCTCCAGGACCGCTGCATCGACGCGCGGATGGAAGAGCACGTTGCGCGCGCTCTTCGGACCGGAGCAGTCGCCGGTGTCGATCCGCCGCCCCTCGACGTAGACGCCGTCGGTCGTCGTCATGCCGATGCGCAGACCCTGCTGCGCCAGAATGTGGGCAATCAGGCGAACGGTGGTCGTCTTGCCATTGGTGCCGGCGACGGCGACCACCGGGATGCGCCCATCCTCGCCAGGTGCGAACAAATCGGCGATGATCGCCTCGCCAACCGGACGTCCCTTGCCGAAGGACGGCTGCAGGTGCATGCGCAGCCCCGGCGCGGCGTTGACTTCGACGATGCCGCCACCCTGCTCCTCGAGCGGCCGCAGGACGCTGTCGCAGACGACGTCTACACCGGCGATGTCGAGGCCGATGGTCTGCGCCGCGGCGACCGCCTGCGCGGCAAATTCGGGATGCACGTCGTCGGTGACATCGGTCGCCGTGCCACCGGTGGACAGGTTGGCGTTGTTGCGCAGAACGACGCGCTTGCCGCGCGGCGGGACCGAATCGGGAGTCAGTCCCGCCTTCGTCAGGCGGGCGATCGCCAAGTCGTCGAGGCGGATCCGGGTCAGCGACGTCGCGTGCCCGTCACTGCGGCGCGGATCGCTGTTGACCCGATCGACCAACTGCCGGACGCTGTGCACGCCGTCACCGATGACCAGCGGCGGATCGCGTCGGGCAGCGGCGATCATCCGGTCGCCGACCACCAGCAGGCGGTAGTCATGACCGGGCAGGAAACGCTCGACGAGCACCTCATCGCTGATCGCGCTGGCAATCTCGTAAGCGTCCTCGATCTCCTCGCGGCGCGTCAGGTTGACCGCCACGCCCTTGCCCTGGTTGCCATCCTGTGGCTTGACGACGACCGGCCCGCCGATTTCGCAAGCGGCGGCCCAGGCATCCTCGGCGCTGAGGACCGGCCGGCCAAAGGGAACCGGGACACCGGCGGCATGCAGGAGAACCTTGCTCAGTTCCTTGTCCTGGGCGATCGACTCGGCAACGGCGCTGGTCCTGTCGGTTTCCGCCGCCTGAATCCGGCGCTGCCGGCTGCCCCAGCCGAACTGCACCATGCTGCCTTCGGTGAGTCGACGGTACGGTATGTTGCGCGCCAGGGCCGCGTAAACAATGGCGCCGGTGCTCGGACCCAGGCGGACGTCCTCGTCAAGCTCGCGCAGGCGCTGCAGCGCGCCGTCGAGCGCGAAATGACGATCTTCGACGGCAGCGCGGCAGAGATCCTCGGCCAGCTCGAAAGCGAGACGGCCCACCGCTTCTTCACTGTACTCGACGACGACCTGGTAGGTGCCGGTTTCGACCGTCTCGGTGGTCCGGCTGAAGGTGACCGGGCAGCCCGCCTGCGCCTGCAAGCCGAGGGCGGCAAATTCGAGCGCCTGCGCCATCGATACCGCCTCGTCGTGGCCGAGCGGCCGCAGCATGTCCAGCTCGGGAAAGCGCTCGCGCAGGCGGTTCTCGAAGGCCGGCATGTCGTCGATGTTGCGCTCGCTGTCGGCACAACGAACGATCGCCTCGATCGCCGTGTGCCGGCTCCACAGGTTGGGACCGCGCAGGGCGCGGAGACGCGAGACTTCCATGAATGATTCCCTTCCAGAAATTGCCTGTCAGAAGTGCTGCGGCGGACTACCGGTTCGCTGCCGTCCCACCGCCGCTGCTCAACCAGCGGTCGCCGTTTCGAGAGCGGTGCGGACGATCTCGGGAGCGATGCCGAGAGCCCAGGCAGCCGCCGCAGCCGCGAGCACGTGGTCCACCTGCGGCGCGCTGCGTCCGGCATCCGTGAGCGGGATCAACCGCAGGCTGGTGATCACGGTGTCGTGCTCGCGGCTGCCGAAAACCACATCGCCAGCACGCACGAAGACCGCCCGGCCACCCCGCCCGCGGTGCTCGACGACCGCCGGCAGGTCGCCGTCAGGAGCAAAGAAGATCACTTCCCCATCGCACAGGGGCGCCATGTCGACGAGCATCGGCTGGCTGGCATTGAGAACGGCTGCACCGCCGGGCAGGACGACATCCACCTGCGTGCGCAGGATGGTGAAGACCTGTTCGGCGGTGGCCACATCGTGGCGGCCGAAGTGCCGCTCGGGTTCGACGTTGGTGACGATGCCGACCTGACAGCGGTCGTAGGCGAGCCCGTCGTCGAGAATGGCGTCACAGCCATTCTCGACGATGGCGGTTTCCACCGTGCGGTTCATCAGGATGCGGTTGGCCGATCCCCAGTTGGCGGCATCGCCCGGATCGATGCAACGCCGGCCGACGAACAGGCCGCTGCTGCACGCCAGCCCGGTGTTCCTGCCGCTGAGGCCGACGATGGCAGCGAGCAGACGGGCGACCGCGGTCTTGCCGGTGCTGCCGCTGACACCGACCACGGGAATGCGACCGTCGTCACCGTTCGGGAACAGTTCGTCGACGATGGCCCGTCCGACCGGCCGCGGCTGGCCATTTGCCGGTTTCAGATGCATCAGCAGACCTGGGCCGGCGTTGACTTCGACGATCGCACCGCGCTGCTCGTCGAGCGGGCGCGAGATGTCCTCGCAGACGAGGTCGACGCCGCAGATGTCGAGGCCGACGATGCGCGCGGCGAGCGCGGCGGTCGCCGCCGTCTCGGGATGGACGAGATCGGTGACATCGTCGGTATGGTTGCCGCTGCGCACGATCAGCACCTCGCGGCCGGCCGCCGGCACCGAGTCGGGAGTGAAGCCCTGACGCGTCACCTCGAGGCGGGCTACCGGATTCTCGGCGAGGAGGATGACGTCGAGCGGGAATTCCTCGGCGGCACCACGCCGTGGATCGGAGTTGATCTGCAGCTCGATCAGTTCGTCGATCGTCGACCGACCGTCACCGACCACCGTTGCCGTCTCACCACGCGCGGCGGCGGCGAGCTTGCCGCCGATCACCAGCAGACGGTGCTCGGAACCCCGCACGTAGCGCTCGACGATGACCCCGCTGCCCTCCTCGACGGCAGCGGCGTAGGCCGATTCCACCTCTGCGCGCGCCATCAGGTTGGTGAACACGCCGCGGGCGTGGTTGCCGTCCGACGGCTTGACGACCACCGGCAGGCCGATCTCCTCGGCGGCGTCCCAAGCATCAGTGGCGCTCTCCACCAGACGCCCCTCGGGTACCGGCACACCACAGGCGCCGAGCAGGGTCTTCGCCAGGTCCTTGTCACGTGAGATGCCCTCGGCGATGGCGCTCGTCCGGTCGGTCTCCGCCGTCCAGATGCGCCGGCTGCGGGCGCCGTAACCGAGTTGCACCAGGTTGCCCGTCGGCAGCAGGCGGATGAACGGAATCCGCCGGTCCTTGGCCGTTGCCGCCTCGACGATGCACCCGGTGCTCGGTCCGAGCAGCCGACGCTCGGCGAGGTCGGTCAGGCGCTCGACGGTGCCGGCGACATCGAAGGCTTCGTCATGGATCGCCGCCAGCAGCAGTTCGCGACCGGCGTACAGGCAGCTGCGCGTCACCTCCTCATGCCAGGCGCGGACGACCACCTTGTACACCCCGCGCGTCGAGGTCTCCCGTGCCTTGCCGAAGCCACCCGGCATGCCGGCCAGATTCTGCAGTTCAAGCGTCACGTGCTCAAGGATGTGGGCCGGCCAAGTGCCCTCCTGCAGCCGCCGCAGGAAACCGCCCGGCTCGCCGTAGCTGCAGCGGTGGTCGGCGAGGGAAGGCAGAAAGCCCGCCAGTCGCTCGGGAAAGCCGGGGATCCTGTTGGAGGGAAAGTCCTCCAGGTCGCCGATATCGACCAGCGCTTCGATCACCGGACGGTAGGTCCAGATGTTCGGACCGCGCAGATGGCGGATTTCGAGAAACTTGATGTCTTTGCTTTTCATGGCGTCGGTCCAGGGACGAAAGGGTTGGCGCGCGCTGGCGCGGACGGGATGGCAAGCCAGCACACCGGACCGTCGCACCGGTACGATCCGCCGCTCATCGCGGTATCAACGCGGGACGCGACGATCGGCTGACCCGCGGCGCGGGCAACGGGCATCGCCCGGCTCACAGGAAGCGATCGAGGATCCGCCGGCTGTGCTGGTCGAGCGCATGGCGGTCGCGGATGAGGAAGTGGATGCCGTGACTGTCGGCGATCAGCAGGGCCGGCGACGCCAGGCGACGGATGTCCTCCTCGCCCTTGAGGACGAAGCTCGTGCGGCCGCGATCGGTCTCGACCTCCCAGGTGCTCGGTGTCGCAAAGCTGCCGACACCGACGATGCGCTGGATCACCGGCATGAATTCACGCCCCGCCAGTTCGTCTGCGAGCAACAGCCGCAGGTCGTCCGGCAGGTCGTCGAGGCGGTCGATCCAGATCAGCTCGTGGCCATAGGGATCGACCAGGGCGAGGCCGTCGTCCGGTGCGGTGATCGGGAAGGCGCGTACCGGTGCGACGCCTTCATGGATCTGGCCATCGGCGGTGCGCAGTTCGAGGCGCCCGAAGGCATTGCGCTGCAACTGGTAATCCGGGCGCGGCTTCATTCGCGATCTCCCTCGTCCTCGCGGTCGATTTCCAGCCGCCGCAGTTCTTCTTCGGTATCGACGTTGCGCGCCTGTGCCTGGTAGAGGCGGTAGTAGTGTCCCTCAGATGCCATCAGCTCGTCGTGGCTGCCGACCTCGACGACGCTGCCGCGATCGAGTACCACCAGCCGGTTCGCGTCGCGCAGCGTCGACAGGCGGTGCGCGATGGCGATCGTCGTCCGGCCGCGGACCAGGTTGTCGAGCGCTTTCTGGATTTCCTTCTCGGTCGTCGTATCGACCGAAGAGGTCGCCTCGTCAAGGATCAGGATGCGTGGGTCGATGAGCAGCGCACGGGCGATCGAGATCCGCTGCCGCTCGCCACCCGAGAGCGCCTGCCCGCGCTCGCCGACGAGCGAGTCGTAACCGTGCGGCAGGCGCAGGATGAACTCGTGCGCGTGCGCCGCGCGCGCGGCGGCAACAACCTCGGCGCGCGTCGCCTCGGGCTTGCCGTAGGCGATGTTCTCGGCAATCGTGCCGAAGAAGAGGAAAGGCTCCTGCAGCACCAGTCCGATGTGCCGGCGGTACTCGGCGACCGGCAGCGACCGGATGTCGACGCCGTCGATCAGGATTGCCCCTTCGCTGACGTCGTAGAAACGGCAGATAAGGTTCACCAGCGTGCTCTTGCCGGAGCCGCTGTGGCCGACCAGGCCGACCATCTCGCCGGGCTCGATGACGATGCTGATGTCGCGGGTGACGCTGCGCGTGCCATAGCGGAAGCCGACACCGCGCAGCTCGATGCGGCCGGAAACCTGCGGCAGGTGCACCGGGCTGGTCGGCTCGGGGACGCTCGAGACGTGATCGAGGATGTCGAAGATGCGCTTCGCTCCCACCGCGGCCTTCTGCGTCACCGAGACGATGCGGCTCATCGAGTCGAGGCGCAGATAGAAACGGCTGATGTAGGCAAGGAATGCCGTCAGCACACCAACCGTGATCCGGTCGCCGGCGATCTGCCAGATGCCGAATGCCCAGACGATCAGCAGGCCGAACTCGGTCAACAGGGTGACCGTCGGCGAGAAGACCGACCAGACGCGGTTGACGCGGTCGTTGACATCCAGGTTGCGAACGTTTGCGGCGCGGAAGCGCGCTGCCTCGCGCGCCTCCTGGGCGAAAGCCTTGACGACGCGGATGCCGGGGATCGTGTCGGCGAGGACGTTGGTCACTTCTGCCCAGACGCGGTCGACGCGCTCGAAACCGGTACGCAGGCGCTCGCGAACGACGTGGATCAGCCAGGCGATGACCGGCAGCGGCAGCAGGGTCACCGCCGCCAGCCAGGGGTCGATCGAAACCAGGATCACCGTCGTCATGGCGATCATCAGCACATCGGTAGCGAAATCGAGCAGGTGCAGCGAGAGGAAGATGTTGATGCGGTCGGTCTCCGAGCCGATGCGCGCCATCAGGTCGCCGGTCCGCTTGCCGCCGAAGTACTCCTGCGACAGCTTCAGCAGGTGCTCATAGGTCGCCGTGCGCAGATCCGAGCCGATGCGCTCGGAGACCAGCGCCAGAATGTAGGTGCGTCCCCAGCCAAGCACCCAGGCGAGGAGCGACGATCCGAGCAGGCCCGAGAGGTAGAGCAGCACCAGCCCGGGATCGATCGGCTGCCCGTTCTGGTAGGGGATCAGCACCTTGTCCATCAGCGGCATGGTCAGGTATGGTGCCACCAGCGTCGCGGCGGTGGTCAGCAGCGACAGGATGAAGGCGCCGAGCAGCTGCTTGCGGTATGGCCGGGCGAAGCGGCCGAGGCGGAGCAGGGTCCAGGTCGACGGTGGTTCGTGAATCTCGCGGCTGCACGCCGGGCACTCCTCCTGTCCGGCAAGCAGCGGCGTCTCGCACTTCGGACAGAGGGTGACACCCGCCGGCGGCGGCAGTTCGCCGGTCAGCCGGAAGCTGAGCTGGCGCATGAAACGCTCGACCAGCCGGCCGGCCGCGACGTCGCTACCGAGCGTGTACCGCCAGTGTGCGAGCCGTCCCGCGGTGTCGCACAACTCGAGCGTCCCGACGCCGGAATGGTCGCGCCGCGAGAGCAGCAGACCGCCCCGATAGGCCCAGCTCTGCCAGTCCTGCTCGCCGGTCGGACTGGCCAGCAAGCGCTCACTGCTGACGACGACCAGACCACGGGCAAAATGCAGTGCGCCGTCGAGATCGATCTCGAGCCAAGCCAGCACCTGCTCGCCGGGGGCCAACTGTGTCGCCAGGCGCTGCGACCAGACGGGCGGCAGAACAGGCCCCGACGGGCCGGTCGGCGCCGTGGCATCGGCAGGGAGCGTGCGATTGGCTGCGGACATGACGAAGAGCGGGAGCGGGCAAGGGCGCAAGTATAGCGCCCTTGCCCGCTCCCCGGCCGTGCTCAGAGCAACAGGCGATCACGTTGCAGCCGCCCTGCCTGGCGCAGACGGGCAATCGTCGGCAGCAGGTTGAGGCCGCTCACCGCCTGCCAGTGCTCGGCACAGCGAACGAGCTCGCTGCCGGCGACGTCGACGGGCTCGCCGGCGGTGGCGAAGACGATCGTGTTGCCCCGGTCGCACGACGGGAAGACCAGCGAGCGACCTTCGAAAGCCTGCCCGATGCGCTCGGCACTGGCGGCGAAGCCGCGCTCGCGGCCGAGCAGGTTGACCACCAGCAGGCCGCTTTCGCTCAGCCGCGCACGGCACGCCTGGTAGAACGGCAGCGTGTCGAGCGCACCGGCACGCGCCTGGCCATCGAAGCCGTCGACCAGGATGCAGTCATGCCGGCTGGCGCCCTGCAGCATGTGGTCGGCGCCATCGGCGATCAGCACGCGCAGCCGACGCGGGTCATCCGGCAGCCGGAAATGCAGGCGGGCGACCGTCTCGACCTGCGGATCGATCTCGACGACGGTGTTGCGCGTCGCCGGCAGGTGATGGTAGATGAACTTCGCCAGCGACCCAGCGCCGAGACCGATCAGCAGCGCGTCGCGCGGCCACGGGGCGGCGCGCAGCAGCAGCCCGGCCATCATCTCGCGCGTGTACGACAGCTCGAGGGCGTTGGGGCGCTGGATGCGCATCGCCCCCTGTATCCAGTCCGTGGAGAAATGGAGGTAGCGCACCCCCGCCCTCTCGCTGACTTCGATCGACTGGCGCGCCATCAGCAGCGGCGACCTGGCGGCAGGCGCTCGGCCGCGGACCGCGGCGCGCGCGGCACGAGGACGGCAGCCGTCCGCCCATCGATCATTCCGCCATTCCCGTCGGCAGCCGCGACGTTCCAGAGTCGAGGCGCAGGGCCAGTTCCACCTTGTTGCCGACGCCAAGCTTGCGAAAGCAATGCGCGACGTGGTTGCGCACCGTCGCCGGCGACAGCGACAGCGCGCGGGCAATCGCCGAATGCGTCTCGCCACTGGCGTAGCGCCGGGCAATCTCGCGTTCGCGCACGGATAGTTGCGCCAACGCGCCGGTCGAACGCGCAAGGACGAAGCGATACTCGCCGCAGTCGCTGACCTCCAGGCGCCACGAGCCGACGACATGTGCTTCGCCCGCCTGCACACTGGCCGCCAGCGCTTCAGGCAGGATGCTGCCACTGCCGGCTGGCCAGTGCTGGCGCAGCAAGGCGACGAAGGACGGCGACGCTTCGCGCAGCAGGCCTCGTCGGTCAACCACCGCCCACGCCTGCTTGACATGGCCCGGCAGACGCAGGAAGTGCCTGAGCCAGGCTGCACGGTGCGTCGCCGCCAGATGCGGCATCAAGAGTTCCTTGAACTGGCGCTCGGTCTCGGAAAAAGGCAGCCAGGGATCGTGTCGCCAAAGCGTCAGGAACTCGTTGAGCGAAGTCGTGCGCTCGATCAGCAGCGTCCCGAGCGCCCACTCGACCTTGAAGCGGCGTCCGAAGTTGCGGTAGAGCGGGCTGCGCAGATAGGTCTCGCGCGCCGCGAGATCGCCGAGGTTGATCGCCGTCCCCGGATCGGCGAGCAGCGCGGCACGAAAGAAATCGTGCCTACTGCAGCGTGCGTACGCCTCGACGATGCCGTGCTCGCAATGGTGCAGGTGCATTTCGTGCAGCGCCGGTGGTTCAGTGGACGCGCTTCCCCAACACGCCGAATCGAAGCCGATCACGGCAGCGACCTGCTCCAGCGCCCACGCGCGATAGCGGCTGAGCGGCACCTCCCGGCCCTCCCGATACAGGGAAAGGATCACTCCGTTGAGCGCCCGCGCATCAGACATCTCCATGGCCGAATTGTGCACCAGCCGCAGCCGCGCCGCCAGTGATGGCCGCTCGGGCGTGGCATGGTGCAGATGAATCACTTCCATCCTTTACAGCGCCCTTCCGGCCGCGGCAGTGAAACCGGCGACGACCCCGCCCGAGACTGGCCGGCCCCCGTCATGTCATCGATTTAAATGATCACTGATGCCTGCTTGAATCTCACTTTCCAAGTCCGGCATGAAACGTGCTTCTTCTCGTCATCAGAAAAACCGTCGCGACCGGCAGGCTGCCGCGCCGCCGCCCGCCACCACAAGAGGAGAACAAACCATGGCCAGCAAAGCACCCCGTTTCGTCATCAAGCCCAGCCTTCTGGCCATTTTGCTCGCCTTCCCGGCACAGCAGGCGCTGGCCGCCAACTGCACCTGGAATCCGGCGACCGGCAACTGGGCGACCGCCGGTGACTGGAACTGCGGCCTCGTGCCCGGGGCTGCCGACAACGCGACGATCGCGGTCGGCAAGACCGTCACGGTCAACACGGCGCAGTCGGTCCTCAACCTCAGCAATGCGGGCAGCGTCAACCTCGACGCCTTCCTGCTGACGCTGGCCGGCGGCGGCGGCACCACCAACACCGGCACGATCAACGTCGGTGCCGGTGCGATCCCGAACAACGCCGCGCTGCAGGTCTCGGGCGGGCACAACATCACCAACACCGGCGGCGTGATCAACGTCAGCGCCGACAGCGTCATCAACCAGTTCGGCAGCACGATCACTGGCGGCACGATCAACACGACCGGTACCGGCAAGCTGGTCGCCTTCAACAGCGGCGGCAACTTCCTCTCCGGCGTGACCCTCAACGGCACGCTCGATCTCGCATCGGGTACCGGCATCGAGCGCGTCGGCAACGGCCTGACGCTGAACGGCACGATCAACATCGGCAACGGCAGCGCCTTCGCGCCGCAGGGCAACCAGACGATCGGCGGCACGGGCACGATCAACTTCGTCGACGCCGGCGGCAGCAACCGGTTCAACGTCGAGGCCGGCAACCTGGTGCTCGGCTCGGGCATCACGGTGCGCGGCGGCAACGGCACCATCGGGGGCCAGAGCTTCGTCGGTGGTGCGGCGACGCTGACCAACCAGGGCTTGATCTCGGCGGATGTCGCCGGTCGCACCATCAGCATGAATGTTAACGGCTTGGTCACCAACCAAGGCACGATGCGGGCGCAGAACGGTGGGACGCTGCAACTCAACACCGGCGGCGGCTACGACAACAGCGCGGGCGTCATCCTCGCTGATGCCGGCAGCACGGTGTCGATGAATGGCGCCACCATCACCGGCGGCCAACTGAACTCCACCGCTACGGGCAAGATCGTCGCCAACGCCAGCAGTGCGAATTTTCTACAGGGTGTCACGCTGAACGGTGTGCTCGACATGGCCACCGCGCAAGGTTTCGCGCGCGTCAGCAGCGGCGGCATGGTGCTGAACGGCACCATCAGTATCGGTGCCAACAGCGTACTGGCGCCACAGGGCAACCAGACGATTTCCGGCAACGGCACGATCGTGTTCGCGGATGGCAGCGGTAGCAACCGGCTGAATGTCGAGGCGGGCAATCTGGTGATCGATAGCGGTGTCACCGTGCGCGGCGAGAAAGGCATCATCGGGCAACAGGCTTTCGCCGGCGGCGCGGCCACGCTGACCAACAACGGCACGATTCAAGCCGACGTCCTGGGCGGAGCGATCACCTTGGCAGTGAACGGCTCAACCACCAACAACGGCACACTGGCTGCGTTGAACGGCGGCACACTCAATCTCAATTCCGGCATCGTCGGCAACACCGGCAGCCAGATCCTTTCTGGCGCCGGCAGCGTGGTGAATCAAAATGGCGTCACCATCAGCGGCATCGTCAACACCACGGGCAGTGGTTCGTTCCGCGCCAACACCAGCAGCTTGAACTTCCTTGACGCGGTAACCTTCAGCGGCACACTGGATCTTGCCACTGCGCAAGGCGTCGAGCGTTTGACCAACGGGCTGACGTTGAACAACGGCGTCATCCATATCGGCGCCAACAGCGTAGTGGCGCCGCAGGGCGACCAGACG
>WBZM01000811.1_pt1 | contig 36973 bp, 29 predicted proteins | sample 5204271 | NCBI WGS metagenome assembly WBZM01 (sample SAMN12344346, study PRJNA552823) | activated sludge metagenome | biome: Activated sludge suspended growth; feature: Nitrification reactor; material: Wastewater; isolation source: activated sludge from nitrification reactor of wastewater... | reverse complement strand
CGCCAACGCCAGCGTGCTCGCGACGCTGGCCATCGGCGCGGCCTCGCGATTCTGCGACCCGCCGGGAGCAGGCACCGCGGCGACGGTCCCACAGGAGGGTGCCGCATGATCCAGCAGATCAACCTGCTGCGCAGCGAGCGTTCGTCACCCCGGGATGCGCTGCAACTCGGCCCGGTGCTGCTGGCCGGCCTCGCGACCGTGCTGCTGTCCGCGCTGGCCACCGGCCACGCGATCCGCGAGCGCGAGCAGTCACGGGTGCAGGCGCAGACCGCCCGCGCCGCGCTGCTCGCCGCGTCCCCTGGCAAGGGCTCGCTGCCGGCGCTCGACGACGCCCTGGCCAAGGCCTTGAAGGACGTGCGAGATCGCCTGGCCCGGGCCGATGCGGTCGGCCATCGGCTGCGCGAGATCGACGCGACCGAACCCGTGCGGTTCTCGACGCTGATGGACGCCCTGTCGCGACGCACGCTGGACGGTGTGTGGCTGACCGCGTTGAGCGCGGAGGCGGCCGATCAGCGTTTGTCGCTGACCGGTCGGGCGCTCGAGGCCAACCGGATCCCGGCGTACCTGAAGCGGCTGAACCAGGAACCGACGCTGCGCGAGCGCCAGTTCCGCGCGATGGACATCCGCGAGCGCGACCTGGGCGCCGGCACCCGGGTGGTCGAATTCCGTCTGAGCACCACCGTGCTCGCGAAGGCCGGGCCATGATGGCCGGTTGGCGAGCGCTCTGCGAACGCTTCGCGGCGCGGCCACGCCGCGAGCGGCTGCTGGTGGCCGCCCTGATCGTGCTCGGACTGCCCCTGGCGGTGCTGGGCGTCTGGGGCGAGCCGGCCTGGCGCGCGCACCGCACGCTCGGTGCCGAGGCCGCGCACCTGCGCGCCGAGGCCGGACGAAGCAGCAGCTCGCGCCCGACGGACCCGAACCAGCTCGCCCGCGAAGAGCTCGCCGTTCTGGAGGCCCGCTGGCGCAGCGAACAACAGGCGATCGCGGATCGCGCCCGCGCGCTGGTGCGGCCGGACGAGATGGTCGCGCTGCTGGAGCAGTGGCTGCCCAGCCACCCCGGTGTCCGGTTGATCGCGATGGCCTCGCTGCCGGCGACCCCGCTGGAAGCCGCGCCACGCGCGGACGCCGATGCCGGCGCCGCCAAGGACCGGCCGGTGGCCTCCGCGGCGCCCGGCCTGTACCGACACGGCGTGACGCTCGAGATCGAGGGCAGCTGGCCCGCGCTTCGCGCCTACCTGGGCGAGATCGAACGCTCGCCGCGCCGCCTTCACTGGAGCGCGCTGCACCTGCAATCCGACGAACACCCGCGGGTGCGCATGCGCCTCACGGTCAACACCCTGGCGCTGGAGGCTGCGTGGCTCACCCTCTGACATCGCCGCCACCGGCCTGGTTCATCGTGTCGCTGGCGCTCGCCGCCCTGCTCGGTTGGCGGGGCGACGCGACCGCCCAGGCCACACCGGACCCGACCCGCCCGCCGGCGCAGCTGCTGGAGCGGCGCACCGACCCGTCGGCCCGGGGATCGCCGGGGGCCACCCGCGGCGATCCGGAGGCGATCGTGCTTCAGGCGATCCTGCGCGACCCCGGTGGTCGCTCGCGGATCCTGGTCGATGGCTGGCTGTATCGCGAGGGCGACCGTGTGCACGGCGCGCGCATCGTCTCGATCGGCCAGGACCGCGTCGAGGTCGACGCCGAAGGCCGCCGATCCACGATCAGCCTGACCCCCGGGATCGCGCCCGTTCCCCGATCGTCGCCGGCGGCCGAGCCACCCGCGGCCGCCGCCTCGCCGACGTCACGCCCCCCGCGCCGTGCGCCGAAGGAAAAACAATGATCGCCCGCACCACCCGATGCCGACTGCTGCTCACGATGGCGCTCGCCGCGCTGAGCGCGTGCGCGACACAGACCCCGCCGAACACCACGCTGGCCGCGATCGGCGGTCAGCTCGCCGAGCCGCCGGCCCGACGGACACCCGCGCCCGTGCCACAGGAGGTGCGCCAGGCGATCGAACAACCGATCCCCGCGCAGGCCCCCGGCCACTGGCTGCCGGAATCACGGTTCGACCTCTCGGTGGTCAACGCCCCGGCGGCACAGGTCTTCATGGCGATCGCCAGCGACACCCGCTACAGCATGCTGCTGCCCCCGGGATTGAGCGGCACGATCACCGTGAATCTGAAGGACGTGACGGTTCGCGAGGCCCTCGACGCCTTGCGCGAGCTGTACGGCTACGAGTACCGGATCGAGGGACGGCGGGTCACGGTCCAGCCGCAGACGCTGCAGACCCGCCTGTACCGGGTCAACTACCTGGCGGTCAAGCGCGAAGGCCGGTCGGACGTGCGCGTGAACTCCGGCTCGCTGAACAGTGCCGGCACGCCCACCGCGCCCGGCGCGACCGCGAGCCCGTTCGGCAGCACGGTGCCCGGCGCGCCGCCCGCCGGCGCGCGCTCGATCGAGGCCAGTCGGCTGATCACCACGACCGACAGCGACTTCTGGAGCACGATCACGGCGTCGCTGACCGCGATCGTCGGCACCGAAGGCGGCCGCGGCGTCGTCGTCAATCCGATGGCCGGCGTGATCGTCGTGCGCGGCATGGCCTCCGATCACCGGCAGGTGGCGACGTTCCTTCGCGCGATGCAGGTGTCGATCGAACGCCAGGTGATGCTCGAGGCGAAGATCGTCGAGGTGTCCTTGCGCGATGGCTTCCAGAGCGGCATCAACTGGGCCGCGTTCGACTCGGCGGGACGCCACCGGTTCTCGGTGGGCGCCGACGGCAGTTCGCTGGGCGCCGATCGCAGCGCCACGGGCTCGCTCGCGCAGGTGCTCGGATCGGGCATGAGCACCGCGGCCGGTCGCGCCGCCTCGGGGCTGTTCGGACTCGCGTTCCAGACCGGCAGCTTCCAGTCGATGATCCAGTTCCTCGAGTCGCAGGGCAGCGTGCACGTCCTGTCGAGCCCCCGGATCGCGACCTTGAACAATCAGAAGGCGGTGCTGAAGGTGGGCACCGACGACTTCTTCGTGACCAACGTGTCGACCAACACCGTCACCGCGGGCGCCACCGCGACCAGCTCGCCGAGCATCACGGTGCAGCCGTTCTTCTCCGGCATCGCGTTGGACGTCACGCCGCAGATCGACGAGAACGACACGATCATCCTGCACGTCCACCCGTCGGTCAGCGTGGTCTCCGAGCGCAGCAAGAACATCAACCTGGGCACGATGGGCAACTACACGCTGCCGCTGGCCTCCAGCAGCATCAACGAGTCCGACAGCATCGTGCGCGTTCCCGACGGGGCGATCGTCGCGATCGGCGGCCTGATGACGCAGGAGCAGAACGACAGTCGCGCGCAGATCCCCGGCGCCGGTGAAGCGCCGCTCGTCGGTGCGCTGTTCGGCAACCGCAGCCGCGCGTTCAGCAAGCGCGAGCTGGTGATCCTGATCAAGCCCACCGTGATCAAGGGATCCTCGGACTGGGCCGAGGACCTCGGATCCACCCGGGAGCGACTGTCCGGCTTCACGCAGCGAGGCCCCGAGGAATGGATCCCGAGAGCCGCCCCGCCGGGCCGGGAGAAGTGACATGTACCTGGAGCACTTCGGACTGCGCGAATTCCCGTTCTCGATCACGCCGGACACCGCGTTCACCTTCCGCTCGCGCGCGCAACAGCGCGCGCTGTCGGCCCTGCTGGTCGCGGTGGAACTGGGCGAGGGCTTCGTCAAGGTGGTCGGCGAGGTCGGCACCGGCAAGACGCTGCTGTGTCGTCGCCTGCTGGCCCGGCTTCAGGACCACTGCGTGGCCGCCTACCTGCCCAATCCGGCGCTGACGCCACGCGCGCTGCTGGTGACGCTGGCCCAGGAACTGAAGATCGGCGCGCCGGTCCGCGCGACCGAGCACGAGCTGCGTCAACGGGTGGAAAGCGCGCTGATCGCCCACCGCCGCCTGGGCAAGCGCGTGGTGGTGATCCTCGACGAGGCGCAGACGATTCCGCTGGCCAGTCTCGAGCAGTTGCGCCTGCTCTCGAACATCGAGACCGAGAAGGCCAAGCTGCTGCAGCTGATCATCTTCGGCCAGCCCGAGCTGGACCAGCGGCTCGCGCAGCGCGAGATCCGCCAGTTGCGCCAGCGCATCACCGTCAGCGTCCGCCTGAAGCCGATGCGCGAACGCGAGATCCACGCGTACCTGAACCACCGCCTCGCGGTGGCCGGTGTCGCCACGCCGGACCTCTTCACCCCGGCCGCGGTCCGCGCGGTCGCCGCGGCGAGCTCCGGGGTGGCCCGGCTGGTCAACGTGATCGCGAACAAGAGCCTGATGCTCGCGTACGGCCGCGGCCTGTCGCGCGTGGGTGTCGACGAGGTGTGGGAGGCGGTGCGCGACACCGAGGACCACCACGAGACCTCGCTCTTCCAGATGCCCGCCTGGCTGGGCGCCGGGTGGCTCGCGACGCGCGAGACGCTGGGTGTGGGAGCCAGGCCATGAGCGTGATCAACCAGGTGCTGCGCGATCTGGATGCGCGTCGCCCGGGCGCGCACGGCGCGCCGATCGGATCGTCCTGGATCGTCGAACCGGAGGCGCTCGGTGAGGAGCGCCCGCGCCGGCGTCCGGTGCTGACCCTCGGGGTGCCCGCGATCGTGGTCGCGATCAGCGCGCTGTTCCTGCGCGGCGACCCGCAGGCCCCACGATCACCGACGTCCCCGACCGCCGCCATGGCCGACGCCTGGTCGGTGCCCGCCGGGAGCCTCAGACCGGCAGCCGCCATCGATTCGGTCGCCGCCCTTCGCGTGCTCGAGGTGTCCCTGACGCCCGCGGCGGCCGTGCCGCCCGCCCAGACACCGATCGCGTCGGCGACGTCCGACACACCGCCCGCCGCCACCACGTCGACGCCTGTGCCAGCGCTCGCCGACGCGACGCCGCTCGGCCGGGGCTCGCCCCAGCCCGCCGATCGGTCCGAGACGGCGCTGCCCGCCGTCGGCGCCAGCGGTTGGAGCGGTTCCCTGGTGTTGAATCTTCCGCCGGCGGGTACGCCGCGATTCGGTGCCCCCGTCCAGGTCGCGTCGATCGCACCGCTGCCCGCCTCGATCCCGGCGCTGCCAACGCCGGTCGCGCCGACGGGTACCGCGACCGTTCCCTCGGCGCCGGCGCCTGGCGCGCCCACGCCACCCGCGCGCGCGGGCGCTGCCGAGCCGGCGGCCGCCGGCCCGGTGCGCATCGAACGCACCAGCCCCGGGACACCGGGCCTGGACCGCGTCGACGGTCTGTACCGTCAGGCGATGCAGCGATACCACGCCGGGCAGTCCGACGAGGCGGCCCGCCTGCTGCGCAGCGCGCTGCTCGAGGACCCGACGCATGTCGCCGCCCGCCAGGCGCTGACCGCCCTGTTGATCGACCGACGCGACGAGGCACAGGCTCGCGAGGTGCTGCTGCAAGGCCTCTCGCTCGACCCTCGGCAGACCGACTTCGCCCTGCTCGCCGCCCGGCTGATGTTGCGCACGGGCGATCTGGAGGGCGCCATCCGGGTGCTTCAGCGCGCGGCCACCGAGCACGCGAGCGCACCGTTGCACGCGATGCTGGCCGACAGCCTGTCGCGCGCCCGGCGTGATCGCGAGGCGCTGGCCCACTGGGGAATCGCGGTGCAACGGCAACCGGCGCAGGCGGGCTGGTGGCTGGGTCTGGCGATCTCGCTGGAGGCCGACGGGCGCCCGCAGGACGCGCGCAGTGCCTACGAGCGCGCACTGGTCACGCCGGGCCTGCGTCCCGAGGCGGGCGACTACGCGAACGAACGTCTGAACGCGCTGCGCTGACCCCGCGGGGCATCGGCACCGCCGCCTCCTCGCGACACCGCGCGGCCGGTCGAACCCGGGGCCGCCCAGGGCCGGCGGCGACGCCTCAGCGGCAGGCGTAGTCCGGCGCGCTCCCGCCCAGCGGGCTCTTGCACTTCACGAGCGTGCTCTGGACGCGGCGCTCGACGCGGTCGGCCGCACCGGCCGCCCCCGCGCTCGCGGTGGCCGTCAGCACGTAGACGACCACGCGGTTCTGGCCCTCTTCGTGCGAGCCGCTGGCCGGGGATCTCGAACAGCTCACCGACACCGAGAAGGCCGCCATGTCGCCGGGCAGCGTCAACGCGCGCGGCGAGGCGAAGCACGCCGGCAGCTGGTCGGCGGCCAGTCCCTGGCCATTGTCCGGATCGATCACCTGGAACGTCCCCCACTCGAGCGCGCTGCGGGCCGCCCAGTACGCGCGCAGGGCGCGCGCATCGAGCGCGACCTCCTCGAACTGCGCGCGGGTCGCGCCAAGCACCCCCGCGGCGAGCGCACCGCCCACCACCAGGAAGAACACCACGACGAGCAGCATCGAGCCACGTTCACGGGGTCGCATCGACGTTCACCTGTTGGAGCAGCGTCAGCGATTCACCATCGCGGGTCAGGGTCAGGCGGATCAGCAGCGACCCGAGGTTGGCCAGTCCGGCATCGAGCTCGAACGCGCACGCGCTCACGTGCACGCCGAGCCGCGACACGCTCGCCCCGGCCAGTCCGCCACCGGCCAGCGTGGGCTGGGTGGCCGACCAGGCATAGCCGGTGTGGCGCGTCAGCGTGCCGTCGCTCGCGCAGCGAAAGCTCACCGGCGAGCCGACCACGAAGACGCGCTGATCGGGCGAATCCAGCGGGAACGCGCCCGGGCCCGCGTTGAAGCTCACGCTGGTCAATCCCGTGCCGGTGACGGTGGGCGTGCGGCGGTTGTTGCCGGCGTAGGCATCCGCCGCCGAATGACCGAGGTTGGCGATCACCAGCGATCCCCCCGCCGCGATGTCCAGTCCCGGCCCGAGCACCTGGAACGAGGTGTCGACCGGGCTGGCCGCGAACTCGAGCGGGTTGTTGCCACCGGGTTCGGCCGACACCGACGCCTGCGCGCGATACCGGCCGGCCGCGCTCACCGGGATCAGTTCCAGGTACGAGCCATCGGCGGCGATGCTCACCCGCAGGCTGTTGGGCAGCGAAGCGGCCACCTCGCGCGCGATCCGGCGGGCGACCCCGCTGGCCTCGTCCATCAGCTCGGCGCGCGCCACGCCCGCCCGGTACATCTGCGCCGCCTGGGCGATGTAGCCCGCGCCCAGTGTGCCCACCACACCGAACAGCGCGATCACCAGCGCGAGCTCCACCAGGGTGAAGCCGGCGCTGCGCGAATCCATCCGGGCGCGGGCGCTCATCGGTCGGTCCGGGCGCGCCAGGTCTGCAGGCGCAGGCTGGTTCCGGCGGGGCCGTCCACCGTGACCGTGATCAGCAGCCCATCCCCGGCGCCGACCCCGTCGAGTGCCTGGCCTTGCACCGCCACCTGGGCGCCGTAAGCCTCCAGCCCCGGCACCACGGTGCCGTCGAGCTTGCGGATGCCCGGCGGCGATGCGAGCGCGAAGCCGTGGTAGTCGTCCGGGTGGTCGAAGGGCGAGGCGTAGGTGTGCCGGTCCTCGCCGGTCTCGGGACCGATCGCGTTGGCCGTCGCACAGGCGCCGCCCCGGGTCGCCGCCGGACCGTCGGCGTCGCAGCGCGTGTTCGGCATCAACGCGATCTCCGAGATCAGGGCCTCGGCGACGAACAGCGCCTGGCGTGTCGGCCAGGTGGAGGCGCTGCGCGACGCGGCCCAGGCGATCGCCCCGGCGATCGACGCGAGCACGATGCCGCCGACCGCGATCACCAGGACCGCCTCGACCAGGGTCAGGCCGCGTTGGCGGCACCGTCGCGCCGACCCTGGACGCGCGCGCATCGGGCGAGCGCTCATCGAGGACTCCAGATCACCTCGGCATAGCCGGTCTCGGCCCAGACCCGCAGCGAGGCCTGCGCGGCGGCGACGTCGAGCACGATGTCGGCATACGCGCCGCTCGGGCCGACCACGCGACCCAGGCCATCGATCGACCACTGGCTTGGCGATGCCGGCGACAGGCTCAGCGTGGTGCCGGTCGGCGCCTGGAAACGCATCGCGCCCCCGTCGCCCGCGTCCGACAACGGCGTCGGGCAGCCGGGGGTCGCGTCCTGGCAGAACCGCACCGTCCCCGTGCCCGCGTCCACCGCCACGACCACGCCGCCGCGCTGGGCGATCGCGCGCTTGTGCGCCTGGCGCCACAGCGCGGCGAGCTGGTCGGCCGCGACCCGTTGCGTGAACAAGCCCGTGTCGGTGCTCCGCGAGACCGTGACCGCCGCGACGATGGCCACGAGCGCGAGCACCACCACCAGTTCCACCAGCGTGAAACCGAGCGTGGCGCGGGCACTCGCGCGCGCGAGCGGGTCGAGGGAGGTTGTCATCACCCGACATTGAGCCCGCCGACGCGCGCCCCATGTGCCTGGAAACGCGGCAGGAACCCGGCGGTATTCGCCCGCTGGCGTCCACGCCCGATCATCGACACTGCCCCGGGACCGATCCGACACGGGAGCCTTTCGCATGGCCACGCCACGCAAGATTCGCATCGGTGAGATGCTGCTGAGCGCCGGCCTGATCACCGAGGACCAACTGACCCACGCGCTGGAGGAGCAGAAGCGCTCCGGCCGCCGGCTGGGCCGGGTGCTGATCGAATCCGGGCTGATCGAAGAATCGAAGCTCTCGCTGCTGCTGGCCGAGCAGCTGGGCATCGAGTTCGTCGACCTGCGAAAGGTCAACATCGATCGCAAGGCGGCACAACGCCTGCCCGAACGCCTCGCACGCCGCTATCGCGCGCTGGTGATCGGCCTGAACGTGGCCGGCCAGCCCCGGCTGGGCATGGCCGATCCGACCGACCTGCCCGCCTACGACGAGCTCGCCCGTGCGCTGCGCGCGGAGATCGAGCTGTGCGCGCTGGCCGAATCGCAGCTGCTCAATGCGCTGGACGCGATCTACCAGAGCGGCGACGGGCTGGCCGACCTCGCGCGCGAACTGAAGGCCGAGCTCGCGCCCGATCCCGGCATGATGGCGCAGCTGGCCGGCGCCGGGCCCGACGACACGACACCGGTCGCCCGGCTGCTGGCGGGCGTGTTCGAGGACGCGGTGCGTTCGCGTGCCTCCGACATCCACTTCGAGCCCCAGGCCGATCACCTGCAGGTTCGCTTTCGCATCGACGGCGTGCTGCGCGCCCACATGCGCTTCGATGCCGAGATCGCCGGCGCGCTGGTGCTGCGCCTGAAGCTGATCTCGAACCTGGACATCGCCGAGAAGCGGCTTCCCCAGGATGGCCGATTCGAGGTCTCGGTCCGCGGCGTGCCGATGGACATGAGGATCTCGATCATGCCCTCGCACTGGGGCGAATCGGTGGTGCTGCGGGTGCTGGACACCTCCGACAAGACGCTGTCGCTGGAGCGAATGGGCATGCCCCCGCACGTCGAGCTCCAGGTGCGTCGGGGCATCGAGCGCCCCAGCGGAATGCTGCTGGTGACCGGTCCCACCGGCTCGGGCAAGACGACCTCGCTGTACGCGCTGCTCACCGCGCTGCGCAACGACGAGCGCAAGCTCGTCACCGTGGAGGATCCGATCGAGTACCGACTGGCGGGCGTCACGCAGATCCAGGTCAACGAACGCATCGAGCTCACCTTCGCGCGCGTGCTGCGCTCCGTGCTCCGGCACGACCCCGACGTGGTCCTGCTCGGCGAGATGCGTGACGCCGAGACGGCCGAGATCGGCGTGCGCGCGGCGATGACGGGCCACCTGGTGCTGAGCACGCTGCACACGAACGACGCGGTCGGCACCGCGACCCGGCTGTCCGACATGGGCGTGCCGATGTACATGCTGGCGACCTCGCTGCAGCTGATCATCGCGCAGCGCCTGGTGCGCCGGCTCTGCGAGCAGTGTCGGGCACCGGCCGAGCCGAGCCCCCAGGAGATGGCCTGGCTGATCGAGACCGCGGGCGCCGAGGCCGCCGCCGCGCTGCGGCCCCACGGGCCGCGCGGCTGCCCAGCCTGCAATCAGACCGGCTACCTCGGCCGGGCGGCCGCCTACGAGTCGCTCGAGATGACGCGGCCGCTGGCCGACGCCCTCGCACGCAATGACACACAGGAATTTCTGACCCGCGCGCGTCAACAGGTCGCTGGACGCACGCTGCCGCACGACGCCCTGCGGCTGGTGCGGCAGGGCGTGACCAGCGTGCACGAGGCGATGCGGGTCGCCACGCAGCTCGTCGAGGAGAGCTGATGCCCACCTACGCCTGGCGGGGGCGCGACGCCTCGGGCGCGGCGGTCGACGGCACGGTCGACGGCGCGTCGCCGGACATGGTCGCCGCGGTGCTCGCCGGCCGCGGCATCACGCCGCTGAAGATCGAGGCCGCCACCACGGTGACCTCGTCGAAGACCGAGACCGCCTGGTTCGGCCGCCGGCAGCCGATCACCGGGTCGGAACTGCAGCTGTTCTCGCGCCAGCTGCAGGCGCTGCTGCGCGCCGGCCTGCCGATCATGCGCGCGCTGGGCGCGATGCAGGAGTCGGCGACCCGGCCGGCGGTGGCCCGACTGCTCGGCGACCTGTGCGCGAGCCTCGACCAGGGCCGCGAGCTGTCCGCCGCGATGGCACGGCACCCAGAGGACTTTCCCGCGCTGTACGTCGCGCTGGTGCGGGTCGGCGAGCAGACCGGCCGACTCGACGACATCCTGCGCCGGCTGGCCGCCTGGCTCGACTTCGAGATGAAGACCCGCGAGCGCATCCGCACCGCGTTGCGCTACCCGAGCTTCGTGATGATCGCGATGGGCATCGCGCTGCTGGTGGTCAACGTGTTCGTGATCCCGCGCTTCGCGTCGGTCTACAAGAGCATGAAGACCGAACTGCCGCTGATGACCCAGATACTGATCGGCGTGTCGAACTTCATCATGCAGTACTGGTGGCTGGTGCTCGCCGCGGGCGTCGGCGCGGTCTGGCTGACACGGCGCTGGCTGGCCGGTGCGCCGGGGCGGCTCGCCTTCGACCGCCTGGTGCTGTCCACGCCGGTGATCGGCCGCCTGCTGCACAACGCCGCGCTCGGGCGCTTCTCGCGCAGCCTGGCCCTGACGCTCAAGAGCGGCCTGCCCGCCTCGCAGGCGATCACGCTGGTGTCGCAGGCGGTGGGCAACGCGTTCATCACGCAGCGCCTGGAGCGGGTGCGCAGCGGCGTGGAGCGGGGCGAGAGCCTGCTGCGCTCGTGCGCGCAGACCGGCGTGTTCACGCCGATCGTGCTGCAGATGATCGCGGTCGGCGAAGAATCGGGCTCGCTGGACGAGATGCTCGATCACGCGGCCGATTTCTACGAGCAGGACGTCGACTACGACCTGCAGCGTCTGTCGGCGGCGATCGAGCCGATCCTGATCCTGGTGCTGGGCTCGATCGTGCTGATCCTCGCGCTCGGCGTGTTCCTGCCGATCTGGGACCTGGGCAAGGCCGCGATGAACCGCGGCTGATCCGACGAACGCCGCGTCAGTGGCCGTGCCCCGGCGGTGGCGGCCACAGGCGGCGGCTCAGCATCGCGGCCAACAGTCCGAGCAGGATCGCCCACTCGAGCGACAGCGTGACCGTGGCCAGGAAGGTCACCGCCAGCGGCAGCCGCTCGTGCCGCTCCTCGCGCCAGATCCGGGCGATCTCCGGCCGGTCGATCAGGCCCCAGGCCACCAGCACCAGCAGCCCGGAGATCACCGCCAGCGGCAGATGGCGGGACAATGGCGCGACGAACACCAGCAGACCCAGCAGCGCGAACGCGGCCACCACGCCCGAGAACGGCGTCAGCGCCCCGGCCGCCGCATTGACCGCCGACCGGTTGAACGAGCCGCTGCAGGGCATCGCGGAGGTCAGCCCCGCCGACAGGTTGGCCAGGCCCTGGCCGATGAACTCCTGATCGCCATCGAGCGGGTGCCCGAATCGGACGGCCAACGCCCGGCTGATCGCGACCGCCTCGATCGACCCGAGCAGGGTCATCACCAGGCAGGGCGCGAACAGGCTGCGCAGCGTCTCCAGCGACAGGTCGGGCAACGAGAACACCGGCAGCGCACCGGGCAGCGCGGGCACGGTGCGCAGCGCCGGTTGCGCGGGCAGCGCCCACTGCGCCGCGACGACACACACCGTGCCGGCGACGACGCCGACCAGCATCGCCGGCACCCAGCGGTTCAGCGGCATCCACAGGCGCACGATCACGATCGTCGCCAACGTCGCGGCCAGCGACAGCGGCTGCCACTGCGACCAGGCCGCGACCGTGCCCGACCACTGCGCGGCCACGCTGCCCGCCCCCTCGAGGCGGATGCCGGCGATCACCGGTAGCTGCGCGCTGACGATCAGCACCGCCGCGCCGCAGGTGAAGCCGACGATCACCGAGTGCGGCACCTTGTCGACCAGTCGACCGGCCCGCGCCAGCCCGAGCAGCACCTGCAGCACCCCCACCAGGAAGGCGAGCGTGATCACCAGGTTCACGTACTGCGCCGAGCCCGGCGCGGCCAGCGGCGTGATCAGCGCGCCGGTGGTGAGCGCGATCGCGTTGGCCGGGCCGGTCATCATCACCCGGCTGGAACCGAACAGCGCGGCCACGAGGCAGGGCAGCATCGCCGCGTACAGGCCGTGCTGCGGCGGCAGCCCCGCCAGGGTCGCGAACGCGATGCCCTGGGGCAGGACCACGATCGCGCCGGTCAGGCCCGCCAGGGCGTCCACGCGCAGCGCCCCGGGCCGTCGCAGCGCCGGCAGCCAGGCGAGGAACGGCAGGAAGCGGGCGATGCCGCCGATCTCACGCGCACTCATGGGCCCGCGATGCTACGCGATCGACGCCCGAGGGGAAAACCGGCCGCGACGACAGCCGGCCCGAGATTGCCGATAATGGCGGTTTGCGCCGGCCGCGCCACGCTCGTCCTCGCGACCGGTTCCCGCACCCGATTTCTTCTGCGTCCCGAAAGACTCCCGTGAAACCCGCTCAAAAGCCCAACAGCCCGAACTTCTCGTCGGGTCCCTGCGCCAAGCGCCCCGGCTACAACCTGGCGACGCTGCCCACCGACAGCCTGGGCCGTTCGCACCGTTCGTCGCTGGGCAAGGCGCGGCTGGCCCGCAGCATCAGCGAGACCAAGCGCCTGCTCGGCCTGCCGGCCGACTACCGGGTGGGCATCGTGCCCGCCTCGGACACCGGCGCGTTCGAGATGGCAATGTGGTCGATGCTGGGCGCCCGCCCGGTGGACATCTTCACCTGGGAGTCCTTCGGCGAAGGCTGGGCGACCGACATCGTCAAGCAGTTGAAGCTCGCCGACGCCCGCGTCATCAAGGCCGGTTATGGCGAACTGCCCGACCTGTCCCAGGCCGACCCCACGCACGACGTCGTGTTCACCTGGAACGGCACCACCAGTGGCGTGAAGGTGCCCAACGGCGACTGGATCCGCGACGACCGTCAGGGCCTCACGCTGTGCGACGCGACCAGCGCGGTGTTCGCGATGGACATCCCATGGTCGAAGATCGACGTGTGCACCTTCTCGTGGCAGAAGGTGCTGGGCGGCGAGGCGGCGCACGGCATGCTGATCCTGTCGCCGCGCGCGGTGCAGCGCCTCGAGAGCTACAGCCCGCCGTGGCCGCTGCCCAAGATCTTCCGGATGACCAAGGGCGGCAAGCTGCTCGAGGAGATCTTCGAAGGCGCCACGATCAACACGCCGTCGATGCTCGCGAACGAAGACTACCTCGACGCGCTCGCCTGGGCCGACTCGATCGGCGGCCTGAAGGAGCTGATCCGCCGCTCCGAGGCCAACCTCGCGCTGTTCGAGGACTTCGTCGCACGGCACGACTGGATTCACTTCCTCGCCAAGGACAAGGCCTATCGCTCGAACACCAGCGTGTGCCTGTCGGTGGATCTCAGTGCCGACCAGGTCAAGAAGCTCGCCAAGCTGCTCGAGACCGAGGGCGTGGCGCTGGACGCCGGCTCGTACAAGGACGCGCCGGCGGGCCTGCGCTTCTGGTGCGGGGCCACCGTGCAGGCCGAGGACATCCGCGCGATGCTGCCCTGGCTCGAGTGGGCCTACCACCAGGTCAAGGCGGGCTGAGCGCGAAGCACCCGGCCCTGAAGACGGCTCGCCGCGTCAGTTTTTGCGCGATCGGAACCCCCGTCCCCGGGCCATGGTGCGCGTCGTGCGGCGACGGTGGGATCATCGCGGACATGGCGGGTGCCTGACCGCTCGAACGGCCAGGCGCTCAATGACATCCCAGACAGGAGAACCGCATGACCCACAGCATCGTCGCCACCATCAAGGTCAAGGAAGGCAAGGGAGCCGACTTCGAAGCCGTCGCGCTCAAGCTGGTCGCGGCCGTGAACGCCAACGAACCGGGCTGCCTGCTCTATACGCTGTCCAAGGGCGATGACCCGAACACCTACGTCTTCATGGAGCGCTACAAGGACGACGACGCGCTGAAGAACCACCGCGGCACCGACCACTTCCGCACGCTCGGCCGCGAGATGGGCGCGTTCATGGACGGTCCGCCGTCGGTGCTGCGGATGCGCGAGCTGGGCTGACGCCCGCCGCCTGCCGGCCACCGACTGCCCGCCCCCGGTGGGCTCGTCGGCCCGGCCTCGCTCATCGCCGATTCATTTGAAGAGCGGACCCGGTCGAGAAACCCGGGTGCCAGCCTCAACGACCGGTCGTGCCCGCTTCGCGGACCGCGCCCGACCGGATCAGCGCGTCGATCTGCTCGTTCGAATACCCCGCCTGCAGCAGCAGGGGCCGGCTGTGCTCGCCCAGCCGCGGTGGTTCGTGCCGGATCTCCCGCGTCCTGCCGTCCAGGCGCACGCCGTTGCCCGGCAGGCGCATCGTGCCGTGGCCGTCGCCGGCGGGCAGCTCGTCGAAATAACCGACCGCGCTCAGGTGCTCGTCGCTCAACAGGTCGTCCAGCGTGTTGTAGCGGCCGTGCGGGATGTCGATCCGGGTGCAGGTCTCGATCCATTGCGCGGTGGTGCGCTCCGCAACGAACCCGGCGGTCATCGCGTACAGCACCTCGATGTTCGCGGTGCGCGCCTGGATCGTGACGAATCGCTCGTCGCGGGCGAGCTCGGGGCGCCCCACCTCGGCGAAGAAACGCCCCCAGTGCGCGTCGGTGTAGGGCATCACGCTCAGGTAGCCGTCGCGCGTGCGGTAAGGACGCCGCGACGCCGCGAGCGCCCGGGAATACCCGGTCGGACCGATCGCCGGCTCGAAACTGCGCCCCGCGAGGTGCTCGACCATCGTGTATCCGACCATCGTCTCGAACATCGAGACCTCCACCTGGCGCACGACCCCGGTGCGCTCGCGCTCGATCAATGCCGCAAGGATCGCGTGCGTGGCGACCATCGCGCAGGTCTTGTCGGCCACCACCGTGGGCATGAAGCGCACCTCGCCCGTCTGGCGGCCCATCAGGTCGCTCAGCCCGCACATGCCCTGGATGATGTCGTCGTAGGCGGGCCGTCCCGCGTACGGGCCCGCTTCGGAGAAGCCGTTCAGGCTGGCGTAGATCAGCCGGGGATTGCGGGCGCGCACCTTCGCGGGATCCAGTCCGATCGCACCCAGCTTCTGCGGCCGGATGTTGTGCATCAGCACGTCGGCACCATCGACCAGCCGCATCAGCGCGTCACGGGCCCCCTCGGTCTTCAGGTCGAGCACGATCGAGCGTTTGTTGCGATTGACCGAGATGAACGCCGCCGCGCGGTCCGGTTGCACGAACTCGCCGGTACGACGCGACGAATCACCGACCGGCGTCTCGACCTTGATCACGTCGGCGCCGTAGTCGCCGAGGTACTGGCTGGCGTAGGGGCCGAACAGCACCGTGGTGAGATCGATCACGCGCATGCCCTTCAGGGGCATCGGCGACACGCTGGCAGGGTCGGTGGTGGGGTTCTCGGGGCTCATCCGGCAACCTTAGGCGCTCGCCCGGGGCACGGCCACCGAGGCGGCGCCGTTTGTGACACGGCGGCGTCCGGTTTGACCACCGGTCCCGCCTTTCACTAGACTGCCCCGCCACGCGTCGGTCACAGACGCGCCGATCCAACCCGTTAGGAGACACCATGCTGCGTCCACTGATTTCCCGCCTCGCCGTGCTGGCCTGCGCCGCGCTTCCCGCGCTGGCCGCCGCCCAGAACCTCTCGATCGCCACTGGCGGCACCGGCGGGGTGTACTACCCGCTCGGCGGCGGCATGGCCTCGGTCCTGTCCAAGCACGTGCCCGGCATGGCCGCCACCGCCGAGGTCACCGGCGGGTCGGTGGACAACCTGAAGCTGATCGGCAGCGGCAAACCCTACATCGCATTGTCGATGGCCGATGCGGCGCTGGACGCGGCCAAGGGCGAGGACAAGTTCAAGGGCAACAAGGTGCCGGTGCGCACGCTGATGATCCTTTACCCGAACCGGATGCACGTGGCCACCGTCGAGAGCACCGGCATCAAGACGATGGCCGATCTGAAGGGCAAACGCGTGTCCACCGGCTCGCCGGGCAGCGCCACCGAGGTGATGGCCTTCCGGGTGATCGAGGCCGCCGGCCTGGACAAGGACAAGGACTTGAAGCGCGAGCGCCTGGGCGTGGCCGAATCCGTGAACGCGCTGAAGGACCGCAAGATCGACGCGTTCTTCTGGGTGGGCGGATTGCCGACCGCCGCGGTCACCGACCTCGCGAACACGCCCGGCATGAAGATCCGGATGATCGATCACGCCGACGTCGTCGCGAAGATGAACCAGAAGTACGGCCAGCTCTACATCGAGGACGTGATCGCCAAGAGCGTCTACAAGGGCATGGACACCGACAACAAGCAGGCCACGGTCTGGAACATCCTGGTCGCGCACGAGAGCATGTCCGAGAAGGACGCCTACAACATCGTGAAGACGATCTTCGAGAAGCGTGACGACCTGATCGCGGTCCACAAGGAGGCCGCGAACTTCAAGCTCGAGAGCCAGAAGGCGGCGTCCTCGCCGATCCCCTTCCACCCGGGCGCGCTGAAGTACTTCGCCGAGCGCGGCGTCAAGGTCAACTGAGGCCGGCGCGCCCGCACCGGGCGCGCGGCCTGCCCGCCCCCCGAACCCCGCCCGACGCGGGGTTCTTGCTTTCGGAGCCCCCATGAGCGACACCCCCATCAGCGAAGACGCCCTGAAAAAGGCCGAGTCCTACATCGAGGCCGAGGAGGGTGCGGCCAACCGCCTGCGCGGCGGCCTCGGCCTGCTGGTGACGCTCGGCGCGGTGGCGATGTCGTTGTTCCACCTGTACGCGGCCTACTCGATCGTGCCCACGCAGACGCTGCGCCCGCTGCACGTCGCGATGGTGCTGGTGCTGTCGTTCCTGGTGTTTCCGCTGGCCGCGCGCTTTCGCCACCGGATCATGTGGTGGGACTGGATCGCCGCGCTGCTGTCGGTGGCGATCGTCGTCTACATGATCCAGGGCGGCGACGACTTCACCGACCGCAACACGCTGCCCAACCCGACCGACATCGCCCTGGGCGTCACGCTGATCGTGCTGATCCTCGAGGCGATGCGCCGCTCCAATGGCTGGGTGATGCCGGTGGTCACGCTGCTGTTCATCGCCTACGCGTTCGCCGGGCCCTGGCTGCCCGCGCCGTGGACCCACAAGGGCTACGAGACCGGCCGGCTGGTGGGCCACATGTACATGACGCTGGAGGGCATCTTCGGCGCGGCGATCGACGTGTCGTCCTCGCTGATCATCCTGTTCACGATCTTCGGCGCGTTCCTGCAGTACTCGAACGCCGGCAAGTTCTTCATCGACTTCTCGTTCTCGGCGATGGGCGGCAAGCCCACCGGCGCCGGTCGCACCGTGGTGCTGGCGTCGTTCCTGCTGGGCGGCCCGTCCGGCTCGGGCGTGGCGACCACCGTCACCCTGGGCTCGGTGGCCTACCCGATGCTGGCGAAGGTGGGCTACGAGAAGAACGCCGCGGGCGGCCTGCTCGCCGCGGGCGGATTGGGCGCGATCATCTCGCCGCCGGTGCTGGGTGCCGCCGCCTTCCTGATCGCCGAGTTCCTGAAGATCTCGTACCTCGACGTGCTGTTGATGGCGGTGATCCCGACGCTGCTGTTCTACCTCGCGCTGTTCCTGATGGTGGAGCTGGACGCGCGCAAGTACGGCATGAACGCGCTGGTGTTCGAGAAGGTGGCCGGCGTCTGGGAGCTGACCCGCGAGTACTGGTTCCACTTCGTCTCGCTGGTCTCGATCATCGCGTTCATGCTGATGGGCTTCTCGCCGGTGCTCTCGGTGTTCTGGGCCACCGTGCTCTCGCTGCTGACCAGCCTGCTGCACCCGCGGTGCGCGCTGCTGCCGCGCGACCTGCTCTCGAATCCGCGGGGTTTCTGGGCGACGCTGCGCGGCTCGGGCCTGGTGCGCGCGCTCGAGGGCGGCTCGATCGGCATGCTCAACGTCGGCACCACCTGCGCCGGGGCGGGCCTGATCGTGGGCGTGGTCACGCTGACCGGTCTGGGCCTGAAATTCTCGTCGATCATCCTCGCCTATGCCGGCGGCTCGCTGCTGCTGACCGCGATCTACACCGCGCTGATCGTCTGGATCGTCGGCCTGGCGGTGCCGGTGACCGCCTCGTACATCATCTGCGCGGTGATCGCCGCGCCGGCGCTGATCAAGCTGGGCGTGCCGGACTTCGCCGCGCACATGTTCATCTTCTATTACGCGGTGCTCTCGGAGGTCTCGCCCCCCACCGCGCTGTCGCCGTTCGCGGCCGCCGCGATCACCGGCGGGGATCCGTACAAGACGACGCTGCAGAGCTGGAAATACACGATGCCGGCGTTCCTGGTGCCGTTCATGTTCGTGCTCGACCCTTCCGGCCAGGGCCTGCTGCTGATGGGCTCGGTGAAGGGCCTGGCCGGTGCCGACTGGGGTTCGATCGCGATCGTGTCGCTGACCGCGGCGGCCGGCATCGTCGCGCTGGCCGGCGGCTTCCAGGGCTGGCTGCTGGCGCGCGCCTCGCGCCTGGAACAGGCACTGCTGGTGATCGCGGGCCTGATGCTGGTCTATCCGAAGGCGATGAGCGATGCTGCCGGCCTCGCGCTGCTGCTCGTGATCATGGCCGTGCAGTGGCGCCGTCGGTCGACCGCGCGCTGATCAGCCGGCCGACGCGCCGCGCAGCACCCCGGTGGCCGCTTCGTCGACCTGTCGCCCATCGGGGGTGAGCGCCACGCCGTAGGTCTCGCGGGCCGCCTGCGGGCTGACCAGCCCGTCGAGCACGTCGTCGAGCACGCGGCCGGCGGGCCGCGCCTTCGGATCGCCCCAGCCACCTCCGGCGCTGGAGGCGATCCGGATCGTCGCCGGGCGCAGGTGCTGGATGCCGTACTTCGGCGGGCTCTGTTCTTCGCCGCCGGCTTCACGCACCCGCATCGAGCCGCCCGCGCCGGCGGCGCCGCCGTTCACCCCGAAGCCCGTGGGCCGTCCCGCCCCCTCGGCGCGGACCGCGTGCGTGGAGGCGGTCAGCATCTCGCACACGTAGTCCACGCCCGGCCCGCCGCGGTACTCGCCGGCACCGGCCGAGTCGGTGCGCAGTTCCTGACGCAGGATGCGCACCGGGTAGCTGAGCTCGTAGCCCTCGGCATTGGGCAGCGTCAAGCCGCCGAGCGAGATCATCAGGCCGATGCAGCCGAAGCCGTCGCGGCCCCGCACCGCGCCACCCCCCGATGACCCATGCCAGTGGTACATCACGAACACGCGTCCGCGCGGGTCGGTGCCGGTGCTCACGCCGTAGCAGGCCTTGCCCCAGCCCGCGCAGGCCCGCTCGGGCACGGCGCCGGCCAGGGCCTTCCAGCACGCGCCGATGATGTCGGTGGCGGGATAGACGGTGTTCATCGTCATCGGCGCGGGCGGCAAGGCGTTCACGACGGTGCCGGCGGGCGCGATGATCGTGATCGGGCGGAACAGGCCATCGTTGCGCGGCAGGGTGTGGTCGAAGAAGGTCGACACCGCGACGTAGACGGCCGAGTAGGTGTTGGCCAGCGAGCTGTTCTTGAAGCCCCGGATCTGCGGCGAGCTGCCGGTGAAATCGAAGACGAGTTCGTCATCGCGCACGGTCAGCGTGACCCGCACCGGCACGTCGACGGTGTCGAAGCAGTCGGTGTCGCTGCCGTCCTCGCCGTGGTAGACCCCGGGCGGCAGACGCCGGATCTCCGCGCGCATCCGCGCCTCGCCGTGCGCGAGCAGCGCGTCGAAGTACCTCAAGCCGGACTCCAGACCGGTGTCGGTGAGCAGCGCCGCCAGCCGCTCGCCGCCGATCCGGGTCGAACCGAGCATCGCGGACAGATCCCCCTCCATCAGGTCCGGACAGCGCGAGTTCAGCAGCAGCAGGCGCATCAGGTCCGCGCGGGTTCGCCCCGCCTCCACCAGCTTGAGCACCGGCAGGCGGATGCCCTCGTGGAAGATTTCGGTGGCCTGCGGGTTGTAGGTGCCGGCCGCGCCACCGCCGATGTCCGACTGGTGGGCGCGGTTGCAGACGAAGCCGCACAGCCGCTCCCGCACGAACACCGGTCGGATCATCGTCCAGTCGGGCAGGTGGTTGCCGCCCGCCTCGTAGGGATCCGAGAGCAGGAAGACATCGCCATCGTGGATGTCGCCGCCGAAGTCGCGCAACACCGCCTTCAGCGCGAAGCCACCGCCACCGCTGTGGATCGGGATCCCGTCGGCCTGCGCGATGACCTCGCCCGAGGCGGTCGCGACGAAGCAGGTGAAGTCGTGGCTCTGGCTGAAGATCGGGCTGCGCGCGGTGCGGGTCATGATCCAGCCCATCTGGTGCGACAGGTGATCGACCTGCTTTTGCAGCACCGCGAGCCGGATCGGGTCGATGTCGGCAGCGTTCATGCGACGGTCTCCGCACGGTGGGGTCGGATCAGGTAGTTGCCGGCCGCGGTCACCGAGAGCCGCTGGCCGGGTTCGACCAGGATCGTGGTGGTCTGCTCGTCGACGAGTGCCGGGCCATCGAGCCAGTGACCGGGCACGAGCGACGCCCCACGGTGGATCGCGGTGTCGCGAACCCCATGGACCTCGTCGATCCACACCGGTCGGTGGGCGGCCGAGGGGCCCGCCGCGCGCGCGACCACCGGCCCGGCATGCGCCGGCGAGGCGCCCAGCCGGCCGGTGCCGGCCACCTTCAGCGTGAGCACCTCGATCTCGCCGCCCGGCTGGTGGTGACCGTACAGGCGCTGGTGCGCGCGTTCGAAACCGGCGCGCAGCGACCCGCGCTCGACCGCCCGCTCGCACGGCACCACCACCGGCCATTGCTGGCCCACGTAGCGCATCGCGACCGCGCACTCGAAGCGTCGGTCGCCCTCGGCGAACCCTTGCCGGCGAAGGTCGTCGCCCGTCTGCGCGACGAGCGCCGACAGTGCGTCGGTCAAGGCCCCGTCGGAGAGATCGGCCAGGCGTCGATAGCAGGCGCCGACGCGGTCGATGCGCACATCGGTGTTGGCCATCCCGAACGCGCAGAAGACACCCGCCAGTCGGGGGACGTACACCGCGGCGCACCCCAGCGCGCGTCCGACCGGCGCACCGTGAAGCGGGCCCGCGCCACCGGCGGCCACCAGCGTGAACACGCGAGGGTCGTAGCCGCGCTCGATGCTGACCCGTTCCACCGCGTGTTGGATGTTCTGCTCGACGAGCCGGATCAAACCGGCCGCCGCCTGCGCCAGGCTCAGGCCCATCGGGCGCGCGAGCTGATCGTCGATCGCCCGCGCCGCACGATCGAGGTCGAGATGGATCGCACCGCCGGCATAGGGCCCCGGCGCCAGACGGCCGAGCACGAGTTGCGCATCGGTGACGGTGGGCTGCGTTCCGCCCAGCCCGTAGGCCGCGGGGCCAGGCCGGGCGCCCGCGCCCTGGGGGCCCGCGTGCAGCAATCCGGCCGCATCGCGGTGACCGATCGTGCCGCCGCCGGCGCCCACGGTGTGGATCTCCACCGAGGGGATCGCGACACAGTGCCCCTCGACATCGAGCTGCTCGGTCATCTGCACCTGCCCGTCGCGCATCAGCGTCACGTCGCAGCTGGTGCCCCCGACCTCGATCGCGATCAGGTCGCGCGAACCGGTGTCGCCGGCGAACCAGCGCATCGCGCCGACCCCCGACGCCGGGCCCGAGAGCACCATCTGCACGGGCTGCCGCGAGGCACCCTCGACATCGAGGGCACCGCCATTGCTCTGCACGACCAGCAACGGGGCCCGCAACGACATCGCCGACAACCGCTGCGCCAGCGCGCGCAGGTAGGGCACCGTGCGCCGACCGACGTAGGCATTGGCGACCACGGTGGCCGTCCGTTCGTACTCGCCCATGACCGGCGCGATCTCGCAGGAACACGAGACCTCGATCCCCGGCCACTCGCGCGCGATGATGTCGCGCACGGCCTGCTCGTGAGCCGGATTGCGGTAGCTGTTGATCAGGCAGACCGCGACCGCGTCGACCTCGGCCTGCCGGAACACCCGCAGCGCCGCCCGCACCGACCCGGCGTCCAGCGGCGTGACGATCGATCCATCGGCGCCGATCCGCTCGGTGACCCCCTGGCGCAGTCGACGTGGCACCAAGGGCGCGGGGAACGGAGCGCGGTGGTCCCAGACATCGCGCCGCAGACCGCGGCGGATCTCGAGCACGTCACGAAAGCCCTCGGTGGTGATCAGCCCGACCCTGGCCCCCTTGCCCTCGAGCAGGGTGTTCGTGGCGATCGTCGAGCCGTGCACCAGCAGGCCCACGTCGGCGAGCAGCGCGTTCGCGTCGATCGACATCGCGCGGGCCGCCCCCGCGATCGCCTGCAGCACGCCCTGCGCCGGATCGGCGGGCGTGCTCGGCGCCTTGAACGCCATCACCGCGCCATCGGACCCGGCGAGCACCAGGTCGGTGAACGTGCCGCCGATGTCCAGCCCGATCCGGTAGGGCGGCGAGAGGCGTTCCGACATGCAGGCTCCCGGAGGCGATCGGACGAGCGCCGATCGGAAGCCCCAGCGTATCGGAAACACGCGCCCGCCGTCCGGGCCCGCGCGGCGATCGTGGAATCATGCGCTGCCCGTCGTCATCGTCCCTCCAGGAGTCGCCATGTCCCGTCGACGTTCGCCCATCGGGCCGCTGGTCCGTTCCTTGCAGCACCGCCGCGCGGTGCTCGCCGCCCTGGCCCTGGGGGCCGGCGGACTGGTCGCGCCCGCGGCCCACGCGCAGGCGCCGGCGTGGCCGACGAAACCGATCAAGATCGTCGTGGGGTTTCCCGCGGGCAGTTCGACCGACTCCATCGCGCGCGCGCTCGCCGAGCACCTGCGGGTGAAGCTGGGGCAGCCGGTGCTGGTCGAGAACCGGCCTGGCGCCAACGGCGCGCTCGGCGTCAGCGAGGTGGCCCGCGCCGCGCCCGACGGCTACACGCTGCTGGCCACCAACTCGAGCAGCATGACGGTCAACCATCAGGTCTACAAGTCGATCAAGTACCTGCCCGAACGCGATTTCGTCCCGATCTCGATGGTCGTCTCGGCGCCCTTCATCCTGGTGGTCAATCCCCAAGGCGAGCGGACGGCGTCGGTCCAGAGCGTCGCCGACCTGATCGCGCTGGCCAAGGCGAAGCCCGGGCAGATCACCTTCGGCTCGGGCGGACCGGGCAACCTCGCCCACCTCGGCTTCGAGATGTTCAGCGGACGCGTCGGCATCAAGGGCACCCACGTGCCGTACAAGAGCGGCGTCAATGCGCAGCTCGGCCTGCTCGCCAAGGAGATCGACGTGCTGCTCGACACGCCGGTCACGATCCCGAACATCAAGGCCGGCAAGCTGCGCGCGCTCGCGGTCTCCACGGCGCGTCGCTGGCCGGACCTCCCGGACGTGCCGACGATGGCCGAGTCCGGTGTCCCGGGCTTCGACGTGCCGTTCTGGCTCGGGTTGCTCGCGCCGGCGCAGACACCACCGGCGATCGTGCAGACGCTGTACGGCGCGATCCGCACGATCCGCGACGACCCCAATGCGATGCGCCCGCTGCAGGCGCAGGGCACCGTCGAGCTGATGGAGCCCGCCGCGTTCGCGGCGAAGATGCGCGCCGAGACCAGCGCCTGGGGCGAGGTGATCAAGCGGGAGAACATCTCGCTCGACTGAACGCCGCGTCGCCGCCGGCCCCGCCGTCGGTCACGCGATGTGCGCCGCGCCATGACCCCGCCCGCGCCGGCTTCCGGGGGACAGGTGCGTCACTACGGCTGGCGGATCGTCTGGGCGGCCTTCCTGATCCAGATGACCTGCTCGGGCCTGACGATCTACGGGTTGTCGGTCTACCTGCACGCGATCGTTCACGGCGACCGGTTCTCGGTCACCGAGGCCTCGTTCGCGTCCGGCACCTTCACGCTCGCGATGGGCATCGCGGGCCTGGGTGTCGGTCGCCTGCTGCGCGACCACGACATCCGCTCGGTGATGAGCGCCGGCGCCGTGCTGATGGCGGCCGCGCTGGCGCTCCTGCCGTTCGTGGGCTCCCTGTGGGCGCTGCACCTGTTCTACGCGGTGCTGGGCGTCGGTTACGCCTGCACCGCGCTGATCCCCTGTACCACGCTCGTCACGCGCTGGTTCGTCGCCTCGCGCTCGAGTGCGATGTCGATCGCCGCCACCGGGAATTCGTTCGGCGCGATCGCGATCACCCCGGCCGCCGCGCTGCTGATCGGTCAGTTCGGGTTGGACGTGGCCAGCCGCTGGCTGGCCCTGCTGATGCTCGCGGGGACGCTGCCGCTGATCGCGGGCGTGCTGGTGCCGTTCCCGGCGGACCGGGGCTGGCGCGCGCTCGGCGCCGCCGACGACACGCCCGCGGCCCCGATGGCGCTCGACGCCACCGGCGCCGTGGGTGGCCTCTACCGCAGCCGCTTCTTCGTGGTCAGCACGCTCGCCTTCGCGCTGGGCATGGCCGCGCACGTGGGCGGGCAGACCCACCTGTACAACCGGGTGATGCTCGCCACCGGCGACGCCGCGCTGGCCGGCTTCTCGATCGCGCTGATGGCAGGCAGCAGCGTGGCCGCCCGGTTTGCCGCGGTGGCCGCGCTGCGGCACTGGACCCCGCGCACCGTGATCGCCGCGCTGCTGGCCGCCCAGGGCCTGGCCCTGGCCGTGTGCGGCCTGACCGATCAGCGTCTCCTGCTGCTGACCGCGATCGCGGTCTACGGCGGCACGCTGGGCAACTTCATCACGATGCAGACGCTGATCATCGCCGACGCCTACGGCGTGGCGCGCTACGCCCAGGTCTATGCGATGAGCCGCTTCCTGAGCGTGTTCGGCGTGCTCGCCGGGCCCGGGCTGATGGGGGCGCTGTACCAGGGCACCGGCGACTACCTCGCCTCGTTCGTCACGGTCGGCGCGATCTCGGGCCTGGGCGTGCCGCTGCTGCTGGCGGCGGGGGAACGTCCGGCGAGGTCGCGGCCGGACTGAGCCGGGGCAACGGGTCGCCCCCGGCGCGGCCCGGCGGGCGGCGGGCCGACCACGATGTTGTGGGGAAGCTTTGACGCGGGTCAGGGGAAGCCGGCGAATGCCGCGGTGATCGCCGATTCGCTCGTCGCGCGCTCCCGATACAATCGGCGGATGACCTCACGCGCCCTCTGGCTCTTGGTGGCCGGCCTGACCGCGATCGGTGTCGGTGTCGGCACATGGGCACTGAAGCGCCCCAAGGCGCTGACGGTGGTTGCCGCCGTGGAAGCGCCACTCGCCCAGTCGCTGGTCTTCTCGGGTCGCGTGGCCTCCCGGGTCCGGGTCGAACTGGGCAGCACGATCACCGGACGGGTCGTCGAAGTCCTGGTCCGTGAAGGCGACACCGTCACGGCCGGCCAGTTGCTGGCACGCCTGGACGGCGAAGAGCTTCGCGCCCAGGTCGATCAGACCCGGGCCAGCCTGGAACTGGCCCGCGCGCGCATCGATGGCCAGCGCGATCTCGCCCAGCCCACCAGTCGAGCCACCCTGGCCCAGGCCGAGGCCTCCCTCGTGGCCGCGCAGCGCGAGGCCCAGCGCAACCGCGAGCTGCTCGCCCGAGGCTTCGTCGCCCAGGCGCGGGTCGACGACGCCGATCGCGCGGTGCAGATCGCGCAGGCGCAACGCGATGCCGCGCAGGCGGCCGTCAAGGTGAACCAGCAAGACGGCAATGAAGTCGTGCAGGCCCGGCTGCGGGTGCGCGAAGCCGAGGCCGCCGCGTCGCTGGCCCAGGCCCGGTGGCAACAGAGCCGACTGCTCGCACCGGTGGCCGGCCGGATCGTCGCGCGAAGCGTCGAACCCGGGCAGATCGTCCAGCCCGGGCGCACGCTGTTCCAGTTCGCTGCCGACGGGGAAACACTGCTGGTGGGCCAGGCCGACGAGAAGTTCCTCGCCCTGCTCGCGCCGGGACAAGGCGCCCGGGTGGTGGTCGATGCCTATCCCACCCAGCCCTTCGATGCCCGGATCGCCTCGATCGCCCCGGGCGTGGACGCCGCCCGGGGCACGGTCGAGGTGAAGTTCCGTGCCGACCAGCTGCCCGCCTTCGTGCGCGAGGACATGACGCTGTCGCTGCAGGTCGAGGTGGGCCGCAAGGCGCGCGCGCTGGTGCTGCCCGCCACCGCGGTGCTGGGCGCGGGACGCGAGGGCAAGGTGCGCACGATCGTCGATGGCCGGGTGCTCGAGCAGCCGGTGCGGGTGGGCCTGCGCACCCTGGATCGGGTGGAACTGCTCGAGGGCCTCAAGCCCGGGACTCAGGTCCTGGCCGAGCCGCTGCAGGCCGAGCCCGGCACGCGCGCCAGGGCCGCTGAGCCGCGATCGCCCGCGCCCGCCGGAACCGCCGCTGCCGGCTGACGGCAAGCGCGTGACCTCGTCGCCCGTGATGCAGGCTTCACTTCGGACGCCGCCGTGCTGAGCCTCAGAACCGCGCTGCTGCGACTGATCTGGCTGTGCATGCTGCCGGTCGTCGGCCTGGCCTGCCTGCTCGCGATCGACAGCGTGCGCACCCAGCAGGACCTGCGGCGCGCCCGCGCGCAGGAGCAGGCGCAGGCACTCGCCGACGCGATCGATGCGCAGTTGCGCGATCGGATCCGTGCGCTGCAGATCCTGGCGGAATCGTCTCTGCTGGATGCGCCCCTGTATCTGGAGGAGTTCCACCGCACCATCCAGGGCTGGCGCAAGGTGTTCGGCGACGGGTCGGTGGCATTCGTCGACACCCAGGGCCAGATGCAGGTCCACAGCGACGTCGCACTGGGGGCGCCGCTGCCGAAGGCCCCCCCGAAGGCCGCCGCGGCCGCGAAAGCGCAGACCAGCGGACAACCCACGGTCTCGGACCTCTTCATCGGCCCGGTGGCCCAGGCGCCGCGCGTCGCGGCCGCCACCCCCGTGCTGCGCCAGGGCAGGGTCGTGGGCGTGCTGATCGCCACGATGGATGAGGGCGGGCTCAAGGGCACCATCGACGCCGCGCGCGTGGCGCCTGCCGCGAAAGTCACCTTGCACGACAGCGTCGGCGCGGTGATCGCCCAGCAGGAGCCCGCCGGCACGATTCGTCCGCAGGACTACGCCGGCGCGCGCGTCTTCATCGCGCGCCCGACGGCGGCCCCCTGGCGGATCTCGCTCGAACTGCCCGACAGCCACTTCCAAGGGCCGAGCACGAACACCGCGCTGCTGCTCGCTGCCTTCGTGCTCAGTGCCACGCTGATCGGCGGGTTGGGCGGCGTCTGGGCGAGCCGGCGCCTGGCCCGATCGGTGGCCAGTCTCGACTCGAACGCCGAAGCCCGGACCGTGGACCCCGGCTACCAGATCCGGGAGATCGCCGATGTGCGCGAACGCCTGGACGCGACGGCCAGGAGTCGTGATGCCGCGCTCGCGCAGCTTGGCGAACGCCAGGCCACGTTCCAGACGATGTTCGACACGATCCCGGACGCGGTGGTCTTCACCGACCCCGACCGCGTGGTGCGACTGGTCAATCCCGGGTTCACGGCGATCTTCGGGGTCGACGCGCAGGCGGCGATCGGCCGATCGATCGCCTTCATCTACGCGAATCCCGACGACTTCATCCGGCTGGGCACGGAGCGCTACAACACCTGGGGCGTGGGGCGCGCGGTGTCGGCACCCTACGAGGCCCTGTACCGCCGGCCCGACGGCTCGACCTTCTGGGGCGAGTCGCGTGGCCTGCCGATCGTCGATGCCGATGGCCGGGTGACCGGGATGGTCGCGGTGCACCGGGACATCAGCGAGCGAAAGCGCGCCGAGCTGGGGCTGCAACGCTCGCGCGCCCAGTTGAACCGGTTCATCGCCGCGGCGCCGAACAGCCTGGCGATGTTCGATCGGGAGATGAACTACCTGGCCTGCAGCGAGCGATGGGTCACCGAGTATGGCCGGGGACGCACCAGCCTGACGGGCCTGAACCACTACGCGATCAACCCGGACCTGCCGGAAGCCTGGCACGAGGTGCATGCGAAGGCGCTGGCCGGGCAGTCGCTGAGCAGCGACGAGGACCGTTGGGTGCGCGCCGACGGCGTCGAGCAGTGGCTGCGCTGGGCGGTGGTGCCCTGGACCGAGGAGGACGGCTCGGTCGGCGGACTGATCATGTCGTCCGAGGACATCACCGAGCGCAAGCAGGGCGAGCGCGCGCTGCGCGAGATGCACGATCGCTTCGCGTCGGTGTTCCACCACAGCCCGGTGGCGATCGCGATCATCCGGCTGGACACCGGCGCCTATGTCGATGCGAACCCGGCACTCGAGGCGATGGCCGGCATGTCGCGGGCCGAGATCCTCGGCAAGACAGGGGTCGAGCTGGGTTTCTGGGCCGACGACACGGTGCGGGGACAGCTGTTGCAACCACTGCGCGACGAAGGCTCGATCCGCGATGTCGAGGTCCAGCTGCGCCGCGGCAACGGGGAAGTGATCGATGTGTCGTTCGCCGCCTGTCGGATCGACATCGGTGGCGCGCCCGCGTTCGTCGCGATGGCCTCCGACATCACCCCGCAAAAGCGCGCCCGCCGCGAGCTCGAGGAGCAGCAGTCCCGCCTGGCGGCGTTGGTCGAGCAACGCACCGCCGATCTCCGGGAGGCCAACCGGTCGCTCGAGGAGATCGCGCGCTTCAACCGGGCGATCACCGACCACCTGCCGGGGCGCGTCACCTACTGGGACACCGACCTTCGCTGCCGCTTCGCGAACCAGGCCTTTCTCGAGTGGGTGGTCAAGCCCGCCGACGAGGTGATCGGCGCGAGTCTGGTCGAACTGCTGGACCACGACTACCTGCGGCTCGCGCTGCCCCACGTGCAGGCGGCCATGGCGGGGGAAATGCGCCGCTACGAACAATCGAGCCGTCGCGGCACCGACGACGTCGTGCACCAGGTCATCAACGTCCCGAATCGCGCCGCCGACGGCCGGGTGATCGGCATGTACGTGATGGCCTTCGACATCAGCACGCTCAAGCGCGCCGAGGCCGAGCTGCGACAGCTCAATCGTGAGCTGGCCGACGCCCGCGACCAGGCGGAAGCGGCCACGCGGGCCAAGAGCGCCTTCCTGGCCAACATGAGCCACGAGATCCGCACCCCGATGAACGCGATCATCGGCCTGACGCACCTGATGCGTCGGGAATCCCGCGACACGCTGCAGATCGAACGCCTGAACAAGGTCGACGGCGCGGCCAAACACCTGCTTCAGGTGATCAACGACATTCTCGACCTCTCCAAGATCGAGGCCGGCAAGCTGACGCTCGAGCGGGTGGAGTTCTCGCGCGACGAGATGCTGGAGCGCGCCCTCGAGATGGTGGCCGGAACCGCCCGAGACAAGGGACTGGAACTGATCCTGGACACCGATCACCTGCCCGAGCGGCTGTGTGGCGACCCGAAGCACTTGTCACAGGCACTGATCAACCTGCTGGCCAACGCGGTCAAGTTCACCGAGCGAGGCTGGGTGCGGCTTCACGGCGAATTGCTGGCCGAGCGGAACGACCGGATCCAGGTTCGCTTCGAGGTCCAGGACACCGGCATCGGCATCGATCCGTCCCGAATCCCCCATCTGTTCACCGCGTTCGAACAGGCCGACGGTTCGACGACGCGGCGCTATGGCGGTACCGGCCTCGGACTGGCGCTCACGCGCCGCCTGGCCCAGCTGATGGACGGCGAGACCAGCGTCAGCAGCGTGCCCGGCCAGGGCAGCACCTTCGCGTTCAGCGCCTGGCTGACCCGCGCCACGGCCGCCGGCGATCGCGCCGCGCCGATCGATCTGCCGGGCCTGCGCGCCCTGCTGGTCGACGATCTGCCGGAAGCCCGCGCGGCGATCGGCGCTCACCTGACCCTGCTCGGTCTCACCGTGGAGAACTGCGATGACGGGCGGACCGCGGTGCGCCGAGCCAGCGAGGCCTACGCGGCCGGACGCCCGTTCGACATCTTCCTGATCGACTGGCGGATGTCGCCGATCGACGGGATCGAGACGCTTCGCGAACTGCGCCGCGCGATCGGCGACGGCATGCCGCCGGCGGTGCTCGTCACCGCGTTCGACGAGCTGCAGATGTGGCGCCAGGCGCGCGACAGCAAGGTCGACGCGGTGCTGGTCAAGCCGGTGTCGTTGTCCTCGCTGCAGGACACCCTGGTGCGGGTGCTGCGCCCCCATGCCGCGATGCTGCTGCCCGCACTGGCCGGCTCCGCGGAGGAGAGCGCGTCGCTGCTCGCGCGACGCCACGCGGGGCAGCGGGTGCTTCTGGCCGAGGACAACCCGATCAACCTCGAGGTGGCCCAGGAACTGATCGTCAGTGCGGGCCTGGTCGTGGAGATCGCCGAGGACGGCGAGCAGGCCGTCGCGCTGGCCACCTCGCGTGCCTACGACCTGATCCTGATGGACATGCAGATGCCGGCGCTCGATGGCCTGGAAGCCACCCGACGGATCCGGCAGAGCCAGGGTCATGGCACCCCGATCGTCGCGATGACCGCGAACGCGTTCGGCGAGGACCGCGCGGCCTGCCTGGCGGCGGGCATGAACGACCATGTCGCCAAACCCGTCGATCCGGCGCTGCTGTACGCCACCCTGATGCGCTGGCTGCCGGTGGCGGAGCGGTCCCGCCAGTCGGTCGACGCCGTGATGCCGCCCGACGGGTTCGACGCGATCCAGACGAAACTGCGCACGATCGACGGGCTGGACATCGACCAGGCGCTGCGCCAGGTGCTCGGTCGCACCGACCTGCTCGAACGGGCGCTGCACCGCTTCGTCGAAAGCTATCGGGCCGGAATCCCCCGGCTCTCGCCCGGATCCGATGACTGGCTCGATACCCGCCGGGTGCAGACCGCGCTCGACTCCCTCACCGGCGCCGCGGGCGCGATCGGCGCGACTTCGGTCGAGCGGCTCGCCGCCGAGCTGTTGCGCGACTGGACCGGACTGACCCGCGAGGCACAGACCACCCGCCTGACGAACCTACACCACGAGCTGACCACCCTCGTGCAGCGGATTCAGGATGCGCTGAATGGCTGACGAACCTGGCGGACGCGCGATGAAAACCGTGGGCTTCGCCTGGCGCCTGGCCATCCGATTCCTGCTCGAGGGCCGGCTGCAATCGGTGCTGGTGGTGGTCGGCGTGGGCTTCGGCGTGGCCTGTGTCACCTACATCACGGTGCTGGTCACCGGCCTGCAGGGCAACACGATCAAGCGCACGCTGGGCGTGGCCGCGCATGTCTCGATCCGACCGGTGAAGGACGTGCCGCTGGCCGCCCGAGGCAATGGCGCCACCGCGGCCGCCAGCCCGAACGCGGCGACCGCCATGGTCACCGAACAACCGAGGGCGCAACGCACCCGTTCGATCGAGAACTGGCCGGCGCTGTTGTCGATGCTCGAGCGCAGCCCGGGCATCGCCGCGGTCTCGCCGATGGCCACCGGCGCGGCCCTGGCGCAGCGCGGCGAGGGCAGCCGGGCGATCTCGCTGATCGGCGTCGACCTCGAGCGTTACGACCGCATCGCCTTGCTCAGCGAGAAGCTCGTCGCCGGCGCGTTCCGCCTGGGTCCGGGCGAAGCGATCGTCGGCCGCGAGCTGGCCGACGACCTCGGTCTGCAGATCGGCGACCGGTTCTCGGTGAGCCTGGGCCGGGACCTCGTCGACTCGATGCGGGCGGTCGCGATCTACGATGCCGGCGTGCGCGAGGTGAATCGCCGCAACGTCTACGTGCCCTTGCGCACCGCGCAGAGCCTGCTGGCGATCCCCGGCGGGGTGACCAGCATCGAACTGACGGTCGATGACGTGTTTCGCGCCGACCGGATCAGCGCCGCGCTCGCGGCCCGCCTGCCCTACGAGATCGAGAGCTGGATGCAGACGAACAGCCAGCTGCTCTCGGCGCTGGACGCGCAGACGATGTCGACCCGTCTGATCCGGATCGTCGTGCTGCTGGTGGTGATCCTGGGCATCGCGAGCGTGCTGGCCGTCTCCGTCGTGCAAAAACGCAAGGAGATCGGCATCCTGCGCGCGATGGGCGCCTCGCGCGCGCAGATGACCAGCGTGTTCCTGCTGCAAGGCGCCCTGGTCGGCGCGGTCGGATCGCTGCTCGGCGCGCTCTTCGCCTGGGGCATGATCGCGCTGTTCACGTCGGTGGTGAAGGGTGCCGATGGCAAGCCGTTGTTCGAGATCGCGATGGATGCGGCGGTGATCGTGAACATCGGGGTGCTGGCCACGGTGTGCGGGATCCTCGCGGCGGCGATGCCGGCGCGCCGGGCGGCACGCCTGGATCCTGCCCAGGCGATCCGGCTGTGAGCGCGCCGGCAGCGGACCCCGGCGCAACGCGCTCGACGATCGTCGAGCTGTCGGGCATCCGCAAGGTCTACAACCCCGGCACGCCGATCGAGACCGAGGTGCTCCACGGCATCGACCTGCGCCTGTCCCGCTGCGAATTCGCGGCGCTGATCGGCCCGTCCGGTTCGGGCAAGAGCACGCTGCTGAACATCATCGGCCTGCTCGAGTCCGCCAGCGCCGGCAGTTACCACCTCGCCGGCCAGCCGGTGGACCGGCTCGACGACGCCGCGCTGACCCGGGCGCGACTGACCACGTTGGGGTTCATCTTCCAGTTCCACCACCTGCTGCCCGCGTTCACGGCGTGGGAGAACGTCGCGATGCCGGTGCTGGTTCGCGACGGGCGCCTGGGTCCGGCGGCACGGGGACGCGCCGCGACGCTGCTCGCGGATGTCGGCCTGGCGAAGGCGGCCGACAAGAAGCCCTCGGCACTGTCCGGGGGCATGCAGCAGCGAGTGGCGATCGCCCGTGCGCTGATGCTCGACCCGCCACTGGTGCTGGCCGACGAACCCACCGGCAATCTCGACACCCAGAGCGCCAACGCGATCTTCGAGCTGATGCGTCGGTTCAATCGTGACGCCGGGACAGCGTTCCTGATCGTCACCCACGACCCGCGGATCGCCGAGCGCTGCGACCGGGTGATCGAACTCGTCGACGGTCGCGTGTCGAGCACGGGGGGCGCCCCGCCCCCGGGCAACGGATTGCCGCCCCCGACCGCCTGATCCACACTGGCGTTTTTCGACATCGGACGCCATGACCTCGGACACGCAGGAATCCCCCCCGGTACGCCACTACGAGGACTACCCCGTGGGTGCCGTGTTCGATCTCGGCGACATCTCGGTCGATGCCGACGAGGTCCGGCAGTTCGCGCAGCGCTTCGATCCTCAGCCCTTCCACGTCGACGCCGCCGCGGCCGCCGCGTCCCCGTACGGCGGCATCATCGCCAGCGGATGGCACACCGCGGCCTTGATGATGCGGCTGCTCGCGCTGCGCTTCCTGTCGCCGGCCTCCAGCCTCGGCTCCCCCGGCATCGATGAGCTGCGCTGGCTGCTGCCGGTGCGCCCGGGCGACCTGCTGCGGGGACGCGTCACGATCCTGGACGCCAAGCCGTCGCGCTCCAAGCCGGATCGCGGCGTCGTGACCAGCTTGGTCGAACTGTTCAACCAGCGGGGCGAGAAGGTGTTCTCGCTGAAGGCGCTGAACCTGCTGCGCCGGCGGCCGGCGGCCTGATCGCCCGTCACCCGTCGACAGGCGGTCTCTCAGTACACATTGCATCGGCCTTTCGGGCCAGCCCCCGTGCGGGGACCGCGCCGATTGACGTCCCGATCGATTATTGTCAGTATGCTTTTGAACCAGGGAGTTCCCCGTCGATGAGCAGCCCTCACCGCCTCGAGTTCACGTTCACCGATCGGCAGGGCAGCACGCGCCGCGAGACCGCGATCCAGCGCCTGGTGATTGCCGGCTGGACCGGCCGCGACCAGGCCGCGATGCAGGCGCACATCCACGAGCTGCAGGCGATCGGCGTGCCGGCGCCCAAGACCACCCCCACCTACTACCGTGTCAGCGCACGCCGCGCCACCACCGCCGACCACATCGAGGTCAGCGGCGGCGACTCCAGCGGCGAGGTCGAATTCGTGCTGTTGAACACGCGTGGTCAGCTGTGGCTGGGCGTGGGCTCGGACCACACCGATCGCACCGTCGAGACCTACGGCATCACCGTCTCCAAGCAGATGTGCGACAAGCCGCTCGCCGCCCGCTGGTGGCCGCTGGACGAGGTGCTGCCGCACTGGGGCGAGCTGCAGTTGCGCGCGCACGCGACGATCGACGGCCGCGCCGTGCTCTACCAGGAGGGCGGCGTGCTCGCGATGCGCGATCCGCTCGAGCTGGTCGAACGCTACCAGCAGCGCTACGGCGAGTTCACCGACGGCTCGGTGATGTTTTGCGGCACGCTCGCGGCGATCGGCGGCATCCGGCCGGCCGCGCGCTTCGCGATCGAGCTGCGGGACCCGGTCCTGGGCCGGCACATCGCGCACGCCTACGACATCGAGTGCCTGCCCATCGTCGAACGCGACTGATTCGACGGTGCGGCCCAACGCAGCAGGGTCGTTCCAACACTGACGGGGAGAGAAAGTGATGAAGCGTCGTGAATTGATAGCTCGCGCGGGCGCCGGGGTGGCTGCCAGCGCCCTGGCCGCGCCCGCGGTCGCGCAATCGGGTGCGGTTCGCTGGCGGATGGTCTCCAGCTTCCCGAAGAGTCTGGACACCATCTACGGCTCGATCGAGGAACTCGCCAAGCGGGTCGGGGAGCTCACCGAGGGCCGCTTCGAGATCCGCACCTTCGCCGCCGGCGAGATCGTGCCCGGGCTGCAGGTGCTCGACGCGGTGGGCAATGGCACCGTCGACTGCGGTCAGACGCTGTCGTCGTACTACATCGGCAAGAACCCGGCGCTGGGCTTCGACGCCGGAATGCCGTTCGGCCTGAACTGCCGCCAACAGACCGCCTGGATGCACTACGGTGGCGGCGCCGAGCTGATGCGCGACGTCTTCCGCGGCATGGGCTGCGTGTCGATCCCCTGCGGCAACGTCGGCGTGCAGATGGGCGGCTGGTACCGCAAGGAGATCCGCAACGTCCAGGACCTGCAGGGCCTGAAGATGCGGATCGGTGGCTTCGGCGGCATGGCGCTGGCCAAGCTCGGTGCGGTGCCGCAGCAGATCGCCCCGGCCGACATCTATCCCGCGCTCGAAAAAGGCACCGTCGACGCGGCCGAGTGGATCGGCCCCTACGACGACGAGAAGCTGGGCTTCCACAAGGTGGCGCGCTACTACTACACGCCGGGCTGGTGGGAAGGCAGCGCGATGATCACGATGCTCGTCAACCCGAAGCAGTGGGAGGCGCTGCCCAAGCACTTCCAGGCCGCGTTCGAGTGCGCCTGCGCCGAGCAGAACCTGCGGATGATGGCCAAGTACGACACGAAGAACCCGGACGCGCTGCGCTCGCTGGTCGGTCAGGGCGCGCAGTTGCGCAACTTCCCGCGCGACGTGATGGACGCCGCGTACAAGGCCTCGCAGGACGTGATGAACGAGCTCGCCGACAAGAGCGCCGAGTTCAAGAAGATCTACGACAACTGGACCCGCTTCCGGGCGAACCAGGCGACCTGGTTCCGGGTCGCCGAGACGCAGCTCGACAGCTACACGTTCAACCGGGTGCTGACCCGCTGATCGGCCGGGACGGCGCCCCTGGGGCGCCGACCGCGGCCACGCCGGGCGCGCCCGCCGCCCGCCGTGCGAACGGCCGCGGTTCCTGCCCGCGCGGTCAGCCCTTCGCGCGCGACAGCTTGATGCCGCGGTCGAAGCCCTTGTCGAACTTCGCGGTCTCGAACACCTTCTCGCTGATCGTGAAGAACTCGCCCGACTCGCGCTGCGCTTCGGACGTCACGTGCATCGAGGTGGAATCGAACGGGCAGGTCTGCGTGCACATCTCGCAGCCGATGCAGTTGTCGTGCAGCGACCCCACCTGGCCGTCGGCCTGGCGCAGCGCGTCGTAGAAGCAGGTCTGGATGCAGATCGTGCAACTCGGGTTCTTGCACGTCTCGTGATTGATCTCGCTGTGCATCCGCGCCTTGCGGAACTGCTCGCCGTAGTCCTTCACCGAGCGGCGCGAGGCGATCCCGATCATCGACTCGAGATCCGGATAGCCGTGGCTGTCCATGAACTCGTCCAGGCCTTCGATGATCTTCGGCAGGTACTTGATGCCCTTGAGCATCAGGACCGAACCGACCTGCACCAGGCCGGCGCCGGTCATGATGAACTCGACGACATCGCGGTGGTCGTAGATGCCATTGGAGCCGGTGATCGGCATGCCAAGCTCGTTGTAGATCCGGTGCACCCAGCGCAGCGACAGGGCCTTGGCCCAGACCCCGCCGATGCCGGCCGGGCCGCCCAGCCGCGGCATCCCGGTCTCGATGTCCACCGAGAACCCGGTGTAGCGATTCGTCGCGGTGACCGCGGCCGCGCCGGCCTGCTGCACCGCGCGCGCGACGTCGAGCACACGCGACTGGTCGGGGGTCAGCTTGATCACGACCGGGATGCGCACCGCCTCGCACACGCGTCGGGTGACCTCGGCGGCGACCTCCGGCTCCTGACCGATCATGCTGCCGCCGTGCACGCCGGGCATCATCGCCGGGTGCGGACAGCCGAAATTGAGCTCGACCATCGGCAGCCCGCAATCCTCGATCGTGCGGCAGATGTCGATCCAACTCTGCAGCGTCTTGCCCCCGGCGCTGCCGATCAGGTGCGAGCCACGATCGGCGGCGTACTTCTGCAGTTCCTTCAGGTGCGGCACCCAGTCGCGGTAGTGCATCGACGAGTAGCCCGAGCGGCTGT